>SPJK01024735.1_pt1 | contig 10567 bp, 11 predicted proteins | sample 3741771 | NCBI WGS metagenome assembly SPJK01 (sample SAMN10925997, study PRJNA522277) | cold seep metagenome | isolation source: Elba SIP-enriched marine methane seep metagenome, extraction at timepoint T2 | place: Italy: coast of Elba, Mediterranean Sea
ATGAGTTTGCGCAAAGTGCTCCAAATGGCGTCTGAATTCAGAAAACAGGATTCGAATACACCGGTCGTGTTGATGGGTTATTTAAACCCAATTGAATGCATGGGTTATGAGGCGTTTGCCAATGGCGCTCATCGAGCGGATATCGACGGTGTTTTGACGGTGGACTTGCCGCCGGAAGAGGCGGAGCAATGCGTCGCCTTGCTGAAAGAACGGGAGATCGATCCCGTATTTCTGCTGGCCCCTAACAGTTCCGATGAACGGATCAGGAAAATGGATGCTTTCGGCAGCGGTTATTTATATTATGTTTCGCTGAAAGGGGTTACCGGAGCGGGGCATTTAAATACCAATGACGTGGAAAACAAGCTGGTGCAGATTCGGCGCAATACCCAATTGCCGGTTGGCGTCGGTTTTGGGGTCAAGGATGCGGAAACAGCAAAAACCATAGCCGGGATTTCCGACGGAGTCGTGGTTGGAAGCGCACTGATCAGTAAAATTGAAAATAATCTCGATGACCCTGATACGGCGAAACAGGAAATTATCGAACTGATCGAGTCTATGCGTCAGGCCATGGACAGTATTGGTTAACATCAAAAAAAATTCTTAAGCAGAGTTTATCTATGAGTTGGTTTGAAAAATTAGTCCCTTCTAAAATCAGGACAGAAGCATCATCAAAGGGGACGGTGCCCGAGGGACTTTGGAATAAATGCCCGAATTGCAGTGCGATCCTTTATAACACAGAGTTGGAACGCAATTACAATGTCTGTCCGAAATGTGATCATCACATGCGGATCAGCGCCCGTCAGCGGTTGCATATGTTTCTTGATCAGGAAGGGCGTGAAGAAATCGGAGTTGGTCTGAAACCGACCGATCCATTGAAATTTAAAGACAGCAAGACCTATAAAAACCGGATTTCCGTAGCCCAGAAGCAGACCAAGGAAGACGATGCCCTGGTCGTAATGCAGGGCCGGCTCAAGGGAAAAGGGATTGTCGCGGCCGCATTTAATTTCGATTTCATGGGCGGTTCGATGGGTTCAGTGGTTGGAGAGCGCTTTATCAGGGCCGTCAACACAAGTCTGGAAACCGGTCTCCCGTTCATCATTTTTACCGCCAGCGGCGGTGCAAGAATGCAGGAATCGCTTTTTTCGTTGTTTCAAATGGCGAAAACCAGTGCCGCACTGGCAAAACTGTCCGAAGCGGGTATACCGTTTATCTCATTCATGACGGACCCGACCATGGGCGGCGTGTCGGCCAGTCTGGCCATGCTGGGTGATTTAAATGTCGCCGAGCCTAAGGCGTTGATCGGTTTTGCCGGTCCCAGGGTCATCGAGCAGACGGTCAGGGAAAAGCTGCCTGAGGGTTTCCAGCGAAGTGAATTTCTGCAGGAACACGGAACACTGGATATGATTATCGACCGACGGGAAATGCGCGATAAAGTCGCCAGTTTGTTATCCATGTTAACGGCCAATATGCCAATACCTATCCCACGTAAAGTTACAAAATCGGATGATTCCTCCGTGCAGAGTGAGACTGAAACAGCCGTTGAATCCAGCCAAATTGACCAGAAACATCAAACCGGAACTTGATTCAAAAAGTAAGTACGCGCGATGTATTTTGATTCGCTTCAGGGATGGCTGGCATGGCAGGAAAGCTTACACCCCAAAACGATTGATCTGGGTCTTGAACGTGTGGGACGGGTTTTTAGAATGCTTAACCCTGAATCAATCAAGCCCCCGACGATTACGGTTGCTGGAACCAATGGCAAGGGTTCCTGCATCGCTTTTCTGGAAGCCATCTACAGGGCGCAGGGATACCGCGTCGGCTCTTATACTTCCCCACATATTCTAAAATATAATGAAAGAATCAAAATCGATGGAGAGCCTGTCGATGATGAGACCATTTGTTCGGCTTTTGAGCGAATCGAATCGGTTAGGGAAAACACCTCTTTAAGTTATTTTGAATTCTGCACTCTGGCGGCGCTGGATATTTTTTGGCGGGCCGATCTGGATGTACAACTGCTGGAAGTTGGATTGGGTGGAAGGCTTGATGCGGTCAATATCATTGACGCCGAAGCAACGTTGATCACCAGTATTTGTATTGACCACTGCGACTGGCTGGGCGAAACCCGCGAAGCGATCGGCCGGGAAAAGGCCGGAATTTTTAGGAAGGGCGTACCCGCCATTATTGGGGACCCCGAACCTCCCGTTTCATTGCTGCAGTCTGCCAATTCAAAAGAAGCGCCGGTATTTCGTATTGGAAAAAATTTTTTTTATGAAAAGAAAGGCTCAGGGTGGAACTGGATTGGGGAGGACAGGCAAATGCTGGACTTGCCGTCGCCGGCTTTAAAGGGTGAGCATCAATACCGCAATGCAGCGACGGTAGTATCAACCATCCGTTTTATGGAAAAATTGCTTCCCGTGAAGGATGCTTCAGTCAGGAAAGGATTGTCCGAGGTTCATTTGAAAGGCCGTTTTCAAATTATTAACGATGACATTCCCGTGCTTCTGGATGTCGGGCATAATCCGCAAGCTGTCCGGGCTTTGGCTGATTATATCGCCCAGGTGTTTCCGGGCCGCCGGATTCATGCTGTTTTTTCTATGATGAAAGACAAGGATATCAAGGGAGTGATTGAGATAATGAAACCGTTTGTTTTCAAATGGTATGTTTCACCATTGCTGAATCCGCGATCCGCAACTGAAACAATGATGCGAAATAGCTTTCAATCTTCTCACGTGAATAACGTGCAATTTGGTTTTCCCGATTTTACTGCAACCATATCCGAGGCCAGAAAAAATGCGGTTAAAGGGAATCTGATTCTGGTTTTTGGATCGTTCTTTTTAGTGTCCGAGTTTCTGGCGGGAATAGACAAAGGTAAATAACTATGGAAATTGATCAAACGCTGAAGCAAAGGTTAGTCGGTGTCGTCGTTATTACCGCACTGGCAACAATATTTATTCCAATGCTGTTTGATGACCCGATTGTTGACAATGACCCAAGTATCAGCGAACTGACGATACCTCCATCTCCGGAAGAATCCATAAAAAATTCAACGCTCCCTGTCCAGAAAAGCGCGGAACAGGTGCTTGCGATTCCGGAGCCGGAGGAGATGAAGGAAAAAATGGAGAAGAAGCCTGCCGATGAGAAAGAGATACCTTCCGGTCAGCCTGCACCGGATCTTGGCAGATGGGTTATCCAGGCAGGCAGTTTCGGGCAGAAGGAAAATGCCCTGGAATTGAGAGATAAATTGAGAGAGCAGGGGTTTAGTACGTATCTGGATTCGATCAATACCGAGGAGGGGAAGGCAATGTACCGGGTCAGGGTCGGGCCTGAACTGGATAAGGAGCGTGCGGTAGCGACACAAAAAAAACTTGAAGAACAGAATAAAATTAAAACTTTTTTAGTAAATGAATAACTAATATAGACCCATGATCTGGATTGATTATTCCATAATAGCCCTCATTTTTATTTCCCTGATCATTGGTTTTTTCAGAGGATTTATAAAAGAGGCGTTATCCCTTGTAACCTGGATAGCGGCCATATGGGTTGGTTTAACCTTTGGTCATGAATTATCAAGCCTTCTGGAGCCGATGATTTCGTATCCTTCGGCACGTGTCGCTGCGGCTTTTGGAATTTTGTTATTTTTGACCCTGATCGTGGGGAGTATAATTGGTTTGCTGTTAGGAGAATTGGTCAAAAAAACCGGATTAACCGGTTCTGATCGGTTTGCCGGTATGATTTTCGGCATAGGAAGGGGGCTGTTGGTTGTCACTGTTTTAGTGATGCTGGCCGGATTAACGCCGCTGCCGGACGACCCCTGGTGGAAAGAGTCTCAATTGATTCCGGCCTTCCAGTCGCTGGCGGTATGGCTGCAGGAACATTTGCCGGAAGATATTGCCGGTTATTTCCAATTTCAATAATTTCTGTTCAATCGGGTAAATAAAATGTGTGGTATAGCTGGTATCGTCTCTAGTCTTGATGTTAATCAGGAGTTGTATGATGCGTTGACCGTGTTACAGCACCGCGGACAGGATGCCGCAGGTATCGTAACCTGTGAAGAGGGACGATTATATTTACGCAAGGAAAATGGTCTGGCCAGGGATGTTTTTAGCACCCGTCATATGGTGAAGTTAAAAGGCAGTATGGGGATTGGCCATGTGCGTTACCCTACGGCGGGATGCACCAGTTCGGCCGAAGCCCAGCCTCTTTATGTCAACTCTCCCTTTGGCCTGACTTTGGCTCACAATGGTAATTTGACCAATGCCGAAGAGCTGAAAAAAGAATTGTTCGTTGAAGACCAGCGGCATATCAATACCGATTCGGATTCAGAAGTCTTGTTGAATGTTTTTGCCCATGAATTGCAGCAACTGGGCAAATTGCAACTCAATGTCGAGGATGTTTTCCAAGCCGTTTCGGCTGTCCACAAGCGCTGCCGTGGAGCCTACGCGGTTGTGATTATGATAGCCGGATTCGGGATCCTGGGATTCAGGGACCCGAATGGGATCAGACCGGTAGTTTTCGGCAAGCGGGAAGGGCCTGAGGGGCCGGAGTTTATGATTGCATCTGAAAATGTTGCGCTCGATGTGTTGGGGTTTGATTTAATTCGTGATATCGAACCCGGCGAGGCTGTTTTTATTGAAGCAACCGGAAATTTGCATACCCGCCAGTGTGCTGAAAATGTGGACCATTGCCCGTGCATTTTTGAATATGTCTATTTTGCACGGCCCGATTCAATTATTGACGATATCTCGGTTTATAAGGCGCGCCTGCGAATGGGAGAAAAACTGGCCGATAAAATTCTCAAAGAATGGCCGGAGCATGATATCGATGTGGTGATTCCCATTCCGGATACCAGCCGAACGGCTGCGCTGCAGTTGGCCAACCGGTTGGGCGTAAAATTCCGTGAAGGATTTATGAAAAATCGCTACATCGGCCGGACTTTCATTATGCCGGGCCAAAAAATGCGTACCAAATCAGTACGCCAGAAGTTGAATGCCATAGATTTGGAGTTTAAAAGAAAAAATGTGCTGCTGGTGGATGATTCGGTAGTCAGAGGAACGACTTCAGAACAAATCATTCAGATGGCAAGGGATGCCGGAGCCAAAAAAGTCTATTTTGCCTCGGCGGCTCCTCCGGTACGCTATCCCAATGTCTATGGTATCGATATGCCGGCCGCGAACGAACTGATTGCACATAACAGGTCGGAAACCGAGGTTTGTAAAGCGATTGGCGCGGACAGAATGATCTATCAAAATCTGGAAGACCTGGTTTCCGCGGTCAGTAAGGGAAATCCCAGAATACAGCATTTTGACACTTCCTGCTTCAGTAACGAATATGTTACCGGGGATGTGGACGATGCCTACCTGGAACGGGTGGAATCACTTCGGAACGACGATGCTCAGCTGAAAAGAAGTGGGGGTTCCTCCATCATCGAAATACAGAACTCGGCCTGATTTTTTTAGCCGTCTGAAAAAGGAAAAATCGTGAAATTTGCAGTCAGAGTTCAAAAATTGACTGATTCATGCGCTGTTATCTGGAAAACGTAGAAATTGAATGAAGATACTGTAAGCGATTCACGAATATTATAAATAGATTGAATGAACGATTTTAACTGGAACGAATTTTCACTGGAAACCCAGGCCATCCGAGCTGGGCACAAACGCACTGCCGAAGACGAGCATAGCATTCCCATCTTCACCACCTCCAGTTTTGTTTTCAAAAGCGCGGAAGAGGCGGCGCTGCGTTTTACCGGTGAAATACCGGGCAACATCTACTCGCGGTTTACCAACCCAACGGTCAATGCATTCCAGGAGCGCCTGGCGGCGATGGAAAAAGGAGAGCGCTGCCTGGCGTTTTCTTCCGGCATGGCCGCTATCATGGCGATCGGGATGGGTCTCTTAAAAGCAGGCGATCATGTCGTGTCCTCGCGCAGTGTCTTTGGCAATACGGTTTTATTGTTTCAGAACTATTTCGGAAAATTTGGTGTAGACACCACTTTTGTCGATTTGACGGATCCGTCGGAATGGGAAGCGGCCATTCAACCCAATACCCGTTTCCTTTTTCTCGAAACGCCTTCCAATCCGTTGATAGAGATTGCAGATATCCGTGTGCTGGCGGATATCGCCCACCACCACGACTGTCTTTTGGTGGTGGACAACGTCTTCTGTACGCCGGTACTTCAGAAACCTTTGGAGATGGGCGCCGATATCATTGTGCATTCGGCAACCAAATACATCGACGGTCAGGGCCGCTGTGTGGGTGGAGCGGTTATCGCCAATGATGAGCTGATCGAAAAATCGTTCTACCCTTATTTACGTACGGGCGGGGCGACCATGAGCCCGTTCAACGCCTGGGTCTTATTGTCCGGGCTGGAAACACTGGCGGTAAGAATGAACGCGCACTGCAATGCCGCTTTTGAGCTGGCCAAATGGCTGGAGCGGCAAAACGGTGTATCCAAAGTGCATTATCCCGGACTGGAGTCTCACGCCCAGCATGAACTGGCGAAAAAACAGCAGAACCATTTTGGAGGGGTAGTCAGTTTCGAACTTTCGGGAGGGAAAGACCATGCGTGGAGGTTGATCGATTCAACCCGCATGCTGTCGATTACAGCCAACCTGGGCGATGTAAAATCCACGATCACCCATCCGGCAACCACCACCCATGGCAGACTAACCCCTGAAGCCAGGGCTGAGGCGGGGATTAGTGATGGGTTGGTGCGCATTTCGGTCGGCCTCGAAAATATCGAGGATATTAAGAAGGATTTGCTGAGTGGTTTATAGCGGTCATTTATAACCGAAGCCTTTCCAATCTTTACCAGCAGATCATTCAAGTCGGGTTTACTTCTTGATTCTGTAAGATGAATACTATTGAAATCAACATTAATCCGGTCCCGGTTTTTATGTATACTTCAGTAGACAAGAGCCATGAATGAATCAAAATTTGAAAATATTGAGTTCTTAATCGACGGTAACGGAGAGATTTCGATTGGACGTTTCGGCTCTGAGCCTTGTGCCGCGATTGCTTGCGATGAGAGTAATCAATTGGCGGCTCTGGTCAGGAAGCCCGGGGAATCTTTCATGGCTCTTTTGGAAAGGTTGGATGGTGCGATTGAAAAAGCCTGGGAAGAAGAAATATTTACCAATGAACTTTGAGACGATGGCGAAACATACTGTCAGAAGGGTCCCGTCTTGTTAGTAGTCAAAGTGAGTTTATTTTTTTGAAGTCATCGGATATTTTTTAAATCACGCGTTTCGTTTTTTCCGCGGCAATTACTAGAAACCGATGTCAAGCCTTCCTGCGCTGAAACAGTTCGGCCGATATGATTTTACGTCCCTTTCAGGCCGAAGCTATGCGGACTCCAGCAACGGGTCCAGCTCATTGTTTAAATCCAGGGTGTAAAGATCGTCAAATCCCCCGATATGGCGATCTCCGATATAGATCTGGGGTACGGTTCTGCGCTGAGTGCGTTGCATCATTTCCTGTCGCAATCCCGGTTTTGAATCCACGTTCAGTTCTCTGTAGTCTACGGATTTTTTGTCCAGCAGGCGTTTGGCCATGATGCAGTATGGGCAAATGGTTGATGTGTAAATCAGAATCTCGGGAATATTGAGTTTTTTCATAAATAATCTATAGAAATCAATTGCTTTAAAACTTACTCATTTTGCATGCGGATTGCCAATGCCAGGGAAGAAATCATTGCTTCTGCGGCTGTTTGAACGGATTTTCCGAAAGCAATGACGCCATCCTGGTGGCCCAGCATGCTAAATACAGATCTATGGTCTAATTGTCCGGATTGAAACAGTCGTTCTACAGCAACCGCCATCTCCGGTGTTCCATAGGGAATATTTTTAGCCGTATACGGCAGTCCCAGGGTTTCGGTATGATTCCAGATCTCCGGGCAATGGGCGTGTACTATGCACTGAATTTCCTGATTCTGCAAGTAGACCATGGCGTGAGTCAGGGCTTCCGACGAAGGCTTGATGGCGCCTTGCGAAGCGATTTTGTTGTGGTAGGGGTCCGCCTCCAGGACGAGGCTGTATTGCTCGGGCGATAAGCGTTCGATATCGCCCGTTTGCGTTCCGCTGATGATAAAGCGGGAGTCATTTTGGGAAATTCGTTGGCTGATATTGCCGAAACCGTAGCCATCATATTTATCCGGTCTTTGCCCAATGAGTCCAAGGCGATGGATTACGGTCCGCCAGGAGTTCATTTCCGCAAGGGAGATCTCGATGCTGACAGGTTGCTCAGAATGGCTCAGCTGGTACTTGATTACACCTTCCAATTCTTTCATATAAAGCCGGTCTTCAATTGTGCGATTAAATAATAATACAAGTCCTGTAAAACTAAGATAAAATAGAACGTTTTATTTGGCTGCCTGTTGCCGTTTCAGTGTATCAGAAAATAAGGGTTTGAATCATGCGATGTCCATTTTGTACTGCACAGGAAACGCGGGTTATCGATTCCCGTCTGGCCAATGAAGGCGACCAGGTTCGCCGCCGCCGTGAATGTACAAGCTGTAAAGAACGCTTTACGACTTATGAAGCCGCCGAACTGGCGCTGCCGAGCATTATTAAAAGAGACGGCAGCCGGGAGCCGTTTCTGGAAAAAAAACTGCGGGCAGGTATTTCCAGGGCGTTGGAAAAGCGCCCGGTGGACAGTGATGAAATTGAAGCGGCTATTTCCAGAATCAAAAAGAAACTCATGTCTTTGGGGGAGCGGGAAATACCCGCCCAGCAGTTGGGTGAGCATGTAATGAAGGAATTGAGCACGCTGGATCACGTCGCCTTTGTTCGTTTTGCATCCGTTTACCGGAGTTTCCAGGATGTCAGCGAGTTTACTGACATGATCGAAGATTTGCAGAAAAAATAATATGATCTGCCGGCAGGATTTTGCCTATATGGCCCGGGCCATCCGGTTGGCAAAAAAAGGCTGTTATACGACGGACCCTAATCCAAATGTCGGCTGTATTTTTGTTAGGAGTGACCGGGTTATTGGAGAAGGGTGGCATGCCAAGGCGGGTCAAGGGCATGCGGAAGTCGAGGCGCTAAAAGATGCGGGTGATGCGAAAGGTGCGACGGCCTACGTTACACTTGAGCCGTGCAGTCATCATGGAAAAACGCCCCCTTGCGCCGATGCCTTGATCGATGCCGGCGTTAAAAGGGTCGTGGTTGCAATGGAAGACCCTAATCCGTTGGTATCCGGTAAAGGAATACGGCAATTGAGAGCTGCGGGTATCGAAGTGGAATCGGGGCTGCTGGAGGAAGATGCCCGGCAATTGAATCTTGGCTTTTTAACCAGAATGACGACCGGCCGGCCTTTTGTGATCAGTAAAATGGCGATGAGTCTCGACGGACGCACCGCGATGGCTTCCGGTGAAAGCAAATGGATCACTTCCGCAGAGGCAAGATTCGACGTCCATCGTCTGCGGGCGTCCAGTTCAGCAGTACTAACAGGAATTAAAACGGTATTAGCCGATAATCCTTCATTAAATGCAAGGCTGGGTGATGTGGAAATCAAGCAGCCATTGCGCGTCATACTGGACTCGCAGTTAAAAATGCCGGTCAACGCCAAAATGGCGGGCCTGCCGGGAAACAGTCTGGTGTTGTGCTGTTCGGACAACGAGCAGAAAAAAGATGCATTACGGCAGGCGAATTTTGAAGTAAGGAACATCGCTGCAGACAATGGTCTGCGCGTTGATTTAAAACAAGCATTTACATATTTAGGCGAACGGCAAATCAACCAGGTTCTGGTTGAAGCCGGCCCTGTGCTCAATGGCGCATTACTGGCCACTGGACTGGTTGATCAATGGGTGGTTTATATGGCGCCCTCCATCCTGGGCGATGAAGGAAGAGGATTGTTTTCTCTCCCGGGGCTGAAGTCTATGGCAGATAAAGTGAGACTGCAGATCCTGGATATCAGAAAAGTCGGCGTGGATTTCAGAGTTACATTTTCGGTCAAAAAATAGAGAAATAGTATGTTTACAGGCATTATTCTGGCAGTCGGTGAAATCACTTCAATTCTGCCGAAGGGTGGAGATTGCAGACTGACGATTGCAACCGGAAAGCTGCCTATGGAAGATGCCGCTCTGGGAGACAGTATAGCGATCAACGGTGTTTGCCTTACGGCGGTTGAATTGGGCGACGATTATTTTTGCGCCGATGTGTCCAGGGAAACATTGTCTCGGACGACGCTGGAGCAGTTGGCAGTCGGCACCCCGGTCAATCTGGAGCTTGCCTTGACACCCACAACCCGTTTGGGCGGTCATATCGTCAGCGGCCACGTGGACGGCATCGGCGGGGTGATCGAAAAAAAGGCGGATGCCAGGTCATACCGGTCTAAAATCAAGGCCCCTGACGAACTGGCTAAGTACATTGCGGAAAAGGGATCGATTTGTCTGAATGGCATCAGTTTGACGGTAAACGAGGTGGATGGCGCTGTTTTTAGCGTTAATATTGTCCCTCATACGTTAAATGAAACTACACTCGGTAAAACCGGGGTTGGTGCCAAAGTGAATCTTGAAGTGGATTTGCTGTCTCGTTATATGGAAAGATTGATGAAAGGCGAGCAAGCGGCC
>SPJK01017060.1_pt1 | contig 10566 bp, 10 predicted proteins | sample 3741771 | NCBI WGS metagenome assembly SPJK01 (sample SAMN10925997, study PRJNA522277) | cold seep metagenome | isolation source: Elba SIP-enriched marine methane seep metagenome, extraction at timepoint T2 | place: Italy: coast of Elba, Mediterranean Sea
ACGACGGCGGTCGCTATGCCGGCCTTTCGGGCCCGCTCAAGCCCATAGGCGTCGGCGTTGTTTGAGAGGACCAGTACGATTTCCGCTGGATGCGTCGGAGAGGCGCAGGCATCGATCAGCGCTTGAAGATTTGTGCCGCCGCCGGAGAGCAGAACCGCAACCGGGGTACGCCGCGTCATGCGGTTTCTCCCGACGCGCGATCTCCATCCAATATGACCACGGCATTGCCATCGTCTCGGGGGGTGATCTCGCCAAGCCGGAAGACAGTCTCCCCTTCCTCAACCAGGATATCGGTCAGGGCGTCCGCGCGGTCTGCCGCGACAACAGCGATCATGCCGATCCCGCAGTTGAAAGTCCGATACATCTCCCGACGCGCGATCCCGCCGGCGCTCTCCAGCCAGTGGAAGACAGGCGGCATTGTCCAACTCTCCGGGTTCAGATCGCCGGCCAATTCTTCCGGTACCACTCGCGGCAGGTTCTCATAAAAGCCGCCGCCGGTCACATGGCAGAGCGCATGAACGCCACCGGCGCGCACGGCTGCCAATACGGACTTCACGTAGATTTTGGTCGGGGTCAGAAGCGCTTCACCCAGCGTTTCATCCTTGCTGAAGGGCGACGGTGAAGACCAGTTCAGACCTTCGAGGTCGACCACCTTTCGCACAAGACTGAAACCGTTGGAATGAACGCCGCTGGAGGCCAGTCCCAACAACACATCGCCGTCACCGACGGTGCTGCCATCGATCAACGCATCGCGCTCAGCCACACCAACGGAGAAGCCGGCCAGATCGTAGTGACCATCGGCGTACATGCCCGGCATCTCGGCAGTTTCCCCACCGATCAGGGCAGCGCCGGCCTGACGGCAGCCTTCAGCAATCCCGGCGACCACAGCTTCCCCTGTTTCGAGGGTCAACTTCCCGCATGCAAAGTAATCCAGGAAGATCATCGGATCCGCTCCCTGGACGACAAGGTCATTCACACACATGGCGACGAGGTCGATACCGACAGTGTCGTGCTTATCTGCCTCTATCGCCAGTTTCAGCTTCGTGCCGACGCCGTCCGTAGCGGCCAACATGACAGGATCCGAATACCCGGCTGCTTTGGGATCGAACAAGCCACCGAAGCCGCCCAGTTCCCCATTTGCACCGGGTCGGAAGGTAGAGCGCGCCAGTGGCTTGATTGCATCAACCAATGCATTGCCGGCATCGATATCGACGCCTGCATCCCGATAGGTGAGTCTATTGGCGCCGCCGCCTTGGTTTTCTGCCGTCATTTCGCCACCATATTGCTTCATGATCATTCTGACCGTCAGGCATGGTGACCGATCGGACCGAATGACTTTTCAAAGAGACCGCCCCAAAACGCCGATCTGAGTGTATTCCTTGTCTACCAAGGCTTTTCGAAGTCGGACCGGGCGCGTTATAAACAATGACCGGCCAGACCTAGCCGGGACGGTTTCTTTGTACTGGACGGGAGTGGCTTTGCAATGTCGGTTGGCTCGGTTTCGCGAAAATTTGGAACAGCGAAGGCGTGTTTCCCCGTGCCGACGGCTTATGCGGCCGCTTTTTACTGCGTTTTTGCGGTTTTCTCTGCGGTCACTGTTGTTTTGCCGGGGGTGGCCACGGCCCAAGACGTTTTCGCCATTCGGGGAATAGAAGTAGACGAATCGGCTGACAGCGATGCAAAAGCCAAGACTCAAGGGGTTGCCTTCGCCAAGCGTGCGGCGTTCGACGGCTTGATGGCGCGCCTTCTCGTGCCGGAAGATTTATCTAAGGTTCCTGCCATCAGCGCCGACCGGCTCGAATTTCTGATTCGTGACGTCGCGATTGTCTCTGAGAAATTTGGCGGCGGGCGCTATCTGGCAAAAATGGATGTGCGCTTTCAGACTGACGGGATCAGGGAATTCTTGCGGCGTGGGCGTCTTGCCTATGCAGAAACGGCCAGTCAGCCGATGGTTGTCCTGCCAATAGCCCGGGCGCCACACGGGGATGTGTTGTTCGAAGACACGAACCCTTGGCTCGATGCCTGGGCAAGGACGCCGTCGCGAGATGGATTGGTCGCAATTGTTCCACCGCTCGGTGATTTGTCGGACATGGCGTCGATTGATGCGGCGCGGGCGACTGGGGGTGATATCCCTGCACTGACGGCTATTGCGCGGCGATATGGGGTCGGCGCCGTTCTGGTTGCCGTCCTGACCTTGAAACTGTCGCCGGAAAACATTGAACGCGCAGAGGTTGCTCTGACCGCCTATGGCCCCGGATGGGATGGACGTTCCTTTTCCGGCAATTATCTGGACAACGATCCGCCTGTTGCTGCTGAGGGCGAGGAAAGCAATACGCCGTTAGATCCATCCGAGCGGCGCAAGCACTTCCTGGAGCGGACAGCAAGTCAGGTTGGTGATGCGCTTGAGATGGCTTGGAAACGGGAAAATCTGCTGCGGTTTGATTTGGGGAACCAGACAATTGAGATTTCCGCGCCAATTTCGGCGCTGGGCGATTGGCTCGCGGTTGAGCGCGGCCTGCGGGCAGCGGCGCCAGTCAGCGCTGTTCGGCTCGTCAGCCTGTCCTTGGAAGAGGCTAGGGCGGAGGTGACCTTCGTCGGGGAACCGGATCGGCTTGCGGTTGCCTTGGCGCAGAGGGGATTGAGCATTGCGCATGCTGAAGAGGGTGATGTTTTTTACACCGTGACCAGGGCGCGCTGAGATTTACCCGATGATTGCAAAACAGCTTCCGCTTCAGTTGCCGCATCGTGCCGCCGAAGGGCGCGAGGATTTCCTGGTTGCCGAAGCCAACCAAGGCGCCGTGGATTGGATTGACCGTTGGCCTGACTGGCCGGGACCGACGCTCATGCTTCATGGTCCCGCGGGCAGTGGGAAGAGCCATCTGCTGGCCGTTTGGCGGGATCGGGCCAGCGCCAAGGTGTTGAACGCCATTAGCCTTAGGACGGATGGGTTGGATGCCGTGGTCGGGGATGCTCTGGCCGTAGCGGTTGATGACGCCGATCAATGCGTGGATGCGGAAGCCCTCTTACATCTTCACAATATGATGCGTGATCGGGATGGCAGGCTTTTGCTGACATCGCGCACCGCGCCAGGCCGTTGGACGCTTGGGCCGGCCGATTTGCGCTCTCGCCTTGCCGGGGCGCCGGTTGGGGAGTTGCGGGAACCGGATGACGCGCTGCTGGGCGCCGTCATGATGAAGTTGTTCTCGGACCGCCAGCTTCGTATCGCGCCGGAAGTTCTGTCATACATGTTGATCCGAATGCCCCGCAGTTTTGCGGCAGCGCGAGAAATTGTGGCCTCTCTGGACGCTGCCGCCTTGGCGCGTCGTAAACCGATCACGACCGCATTGGCACGGGATGTCCTGGCGACACATGATCTCGACAGCGGGGAAGGGGAGGGGTAGCCTCCCACCGGATTTGATCATCAATCGCATCAGGCTTATGTGCCGCGAAGGGAGTGAACCATGGATCTTGGGCTTAAGGGAAAATCGGCAATCGTTTGCGCGGCCTCCAAAGGACTGGGGCGGGGTTGTGCCGAAGCCTTGGCGGCGGAAGGTGTATCGCTCACCATAAACGCTCGTTCTGCGGATGCGCTGGAAGCGACGGCTCAAGAAATTCGGGATGCATACGGTGTTGATGTTACCGCTGTCGCTGCCGACCTGTCGACGGAGGCCGGTCGGGCAGCTCTTCTGGAAGCCGCCCCAAACCCAGACATTCTGATCAACAACTGTGGTGGCCCCCCGCCGGGTGATTTCCGGGAGTGGGATCGGGATGACTGGATCAGCGCGGTTGATGCAAACATGCTGAACCCAATTATGCTGATAAAGGCGACGGTCGACGGTATGATCGAACGAAAGTTCGGACGAATAATAAATATCACCTCTTCCGCGGTGAAGGCGCCAATCGGCATTCTGGGCCTTTCGAATGGCGCGCGGGCCGGTTTGACTGGATTCGTAGCCGGTCTGGCGCGGGAGACTGTGCAGCATAATGTGACGATCAACGGGCTTTTGCCGGGGCCGTTTGATACGGATCGGCTGCGTGGCACCATGGCTGGCCGTGCTGAGAAAGCCGGAATCTCCCTTGAAGAAGCTGCTGCGGAACTGGCGTCATCCAACCCGGCCGGACGGTTCGGTACACCAGCGGAATTTGGCCATGCCTGCGCGTTTCTCTGCAGCGCCCATAGTGGCTATATAACGGGTCAGAATCTTCTGTTGGACGGCGGTGGTTTCCCTGGGACGTTGTAGTTTCGAATGTTCATTTCAACAAAAACAATACTATAGTAAGTATTCAAGTGTTACAGTTTTGTTAAACTCCTATTTCGAGGGGTGTTTTTATTTGTGTGGCAGCCTGAACTTATAAATATTCCTTTCGATGGCTGGTACAGAAATAGAATTAAAGCTTTCTCTTGACGCGCTGGGGGCACGAAAACTCCGGCGCGATCCGGCTATTCATGCCTATAAGAAAGGCCGGGCCAGGAACCGGAAGCTGTTTGCCGTCTATTTTGACACGCAAGACTTGGCGCTTCGCAACGCCAAATCCGCGCTCCGTATCCGTCAGGAAGGCCCGGTTCGGCTTCAGACCTTGAAGGTACGGATTGAAGGGAGTGTCGGGGCGCTGCAGACTCGCCGCGAGATTGAAGCCGTCACGACCGGGGACGTTCCCGACCTATCCTTAATCGATGACGATGACGCGCGGGCCGTGGTTGCATCGCTAACCGATGGCAAGCCGCTTTTGCCTGTTTTCGTGACCGATATTAGCCGCACGATCTGGGATATCGCTTGGGGCGACAGCGAGATCGAAATGGTCTTGGATGAAGGCGAGGTACGATCCGGCAAGCGCAGTGTGCCGGTTTGTGAAGCAGAACTTGAGATGAAGGGCGGGAATGTCAGTGACCTGCTGAGCTTCGCCCGTGACCTCTCCAAACGAAACATTTTTCAGGTCAGCGATGATACCAAGGCCTCACGCGGTTATTTGTTGTTTCAAAATGGCGTTCGGAAACCGGAGAAAGCCCAGGTACCGACGATCCAGCCAAATGACAGCGCTTGGTCGGTCTTTTCTGCAATGTTGGGGGCTGCGACGGATCAAATCATCGCAAACCAAACTGCAGTAATGCGTGGGGAAGATCCGGAAGGTGTGCATCAGGCACGGGTTGCGGTTCGGCGGGCTCGCGCGCTTCTGACCGCCTATCGCCCGCTGCTAAAGGATGGGTCGCGGGCGCGGTTAGCGAAACGTCTGGGCTGGCTGCAAGTCGCGCTTGGTCCGGCGCGCGATTGGGATGTCTTGTTGGATGAGACGATTGAGCCGCTTGTCGCGCGTCATGCAGATCATGCCGGATTGAAGGCCTTTCGGAAGAAAGCCTGGCGCGCGCGGGAACTGGCTTATGAAGCAGCACGGGATGCGATAACGTCACAACGCTACGGACGCCTGCAACTTCGCCTGATGAATTTTGGACTGACCCCGCATCCTCGGGCGGAGGCGCAGAATGCTTTGGACTATGGTGCTACCTTGCTGGAAGGGCGCTTGGCGGTTGTGTTGAATGACGGTGGCGAAGATCCGCGGGCCTTGCCGGAACAAAACCAACATGCGCTGAGGATTGAAATAAAGAAGCTCCGCTATGCATTGGAGTTTTTTGAGCCTCTTTATGGGACAGCAGCAAAACCGATGGTCCGGGCTGCCAAGAAACTTCAGGATTGTTTAGGGGCCCTGAATGACGCGGTTGTTGCCCGTGCCTTGATAGAACAGATTGCGCCGGCGGGCGACCCGCTCGATCCCGAGACCGAGGCGTTGATCCAGACAGATTTCGATAATCGTATTGAAACAGGCCTCAATCGATTAACTGAGCTATGGGGAGTATTTCGCGCTGTGGAGCCTTTCTGGCGTTAAGGCGCTTGAATGCTGTACCGCCTGGCGTGTTCTAAACCGTCATTGAATGCCGGCCCTTGGCACGTGGCAGATATTCATCAAAACAGGCAGCCACTTGGCGGGTATAGGGGCGCCCCAAATCCGTTATCGATAGGATCAATCCTTCGGACAAGGTGACAAGACCGTCTCTGACCAAGGGACTCAATCGGTCGATATCCGCTTCGATTTCTTTTGAATCCGAATTCATATCATTGAGGATCTGTCTCAGGTCGACGGCGAAGTTGCACATCAGTTTCTCGATAATGGCGGCTCTTAGCCGGTCATGCTTGTTTGTCCGACATCCGCGCGCGATCGGTGGCTCTCCGGCAAGGACGTGTCGGCGGTAGGCTGGAAGTTCTGTTTCGTTTTGGGCAAGGCCGGATGAGAAACGACTGATTGCGGAGACGCCACATCCAAGCAGTGTTTTGGTTGGGTCATCCGTGTACCCTTGGAAGTTTCTCCGCAGCTGTCCTGTATCGCGCAATGCGACCAATCTGTCTTTTGGCAAAGCGAAATGGTCGATGCCGATTTGCTCATATCCCGCTTTGCAAAGAAGCTTTGCCGCCTGCGTAGCCATGATAGCGCGGTTTTCCTGATCCGGTAATGTATCCGTGTCGATTAAAGCCTGGTGTTTCTTCATCCATGGCACATGGGCGTAGCCAAACAGCGAGATACGATCCGGCGCTAGGCGCATAACCTGATCAATGGTCGCGTCAATCGTGCCGCTTGTCTGGAAAGGTAAGCCATAGATCAGATCGATATTGATGCTTTCGACGCCGCGTTCCCGCATACCGGAGACTACACGCTCGGTTTCATCGAAGCTTTGGCGGCGATTGATCGCGGTTTGAACGGCAGGGTCGAAGTCTTGTACGCCGATACTGATCCGGTTGACACCGGCGGCGGCAAGCGCCTCCATCCGGTCCAAGTCAACACCTCTGGGGTCGATTTCTACTGAGAAGACCCTGCCCTCCGCGATGGGGAAGGCATTATCGATGGCTGCCGACAGTCGGGTGATGAGATCCGGCGTTAATATTGTCGGGGAACCACCGCCCCAATGAATGCGTGCTGTTGACGGAGGATTGTTCGCACCTTTGGATGCCGCCGCTGCCAGGGTCAGCAACTCTTGTTCCATTAACGCCACATAGCGGGAAACAGGGCCGTCTGAATTTTCGGCGCGGTTCGTCACCTTCGTATGGCATCCACAGAACCAGCAAAGGCTATCGCAAAACGGTATGTGGCAATAGAGGGAGATCGGCTCGTCGTTCGGTAATTCGCTCACCCATTGAAGGACGACGTCGCCATCGATATCCGACGTCATTTGCGGGGCGGTAGGGTAACTCGTATATCGAGGGACCGGTCCACCATATTTCTTAAGAAGTTCGTTTCTCATGTGAGCCATATTGATGGGCCGCGAGGCTGAAAGCATTGACTTCGATCAAGCAATTGAAGAAGCGGTTGAGCTTGAAGCAACGGACGCGGCGGGATAATGTTGACCCTATGCGCGGCATCGTCGTGCCCCCCATTTTTTTGATCAGGAGATCCTCAGATGGCCGATCTTGCCGCCGTTCCTTCCCCCGCGACATCCGATGTTACCGATGAAGCCAATAATGTCACCGGCCAGCGCCTGCGCTCTTTCATCGAGCGGATAGAACGCCTTGAAGAAGAAAAGAAAGCACTCGCAGACGATATCAAAGAAGTCTATGCGGAGGCCAAAGGGCAGGGGTTCGATGCGAAGATCATGCGCAAAATCGTCTCTCTGCGGAAGAAGGATGATCAAGCGCGCCGTGAAGAAGACGAACTGCTGGACACCTATATGAGCGCAATTGGCATGCTGTAAGTTCGATTGGGAAATTCGTGCGGCAAAATCGTGCGAGGATCGGCTTAGTGGTTATGTCAGTATAGCCTTGTATCGATCATCGTTAGACGAATTAGCGTGGCAGTCAGTTATGGAATTTAAGAAACAGGTCAATGCGCAATTTCTGGCTCATTGGCAAAGCCTTCCCCGGTCCGACTTGTTACCAAGTTCTTCAGATTTCCGTCCGGAAGCCGTACCGGGATTGCTCGCCGATTTTGCGATTTATGAACTGATTTCCGCCGATTTCATAAAAGTTCGTCTATCCGGCACTCATATGGACCATCGCCACGGGATGACGTGTACCGGACGGAATTACCTCGATCTCGTCGATCCCCAGCGCAGAGAGTCGGCGTCCAAAGCGTTTTGGACGGTTGCGACACACCCCTGTGGCATGCGCGTCTTTGCTCGTCTTCAGCGTTCTAGTGGCACCAGTTTAGAGGTAGAGACACTGGGCCTCCCGATGCTATGTCGGGAAGGAGAAAATCCGCTTCTGTATCTTACGGTATGTGATCTGGACCCTGACGAGTGGCTTGAGAGAGAAGATGGCGACCGGACGGAGCAGATTGCGGTAGGGGAGCGCACATATTTCGACATTGGCGCCGGTGTGCCTGAATAAGCGATGCCTTAGTCAATCAACCAGGCGCGACGCCAGATAGCCGTGGTAGTCACGCAATTCGTGCTCGGTCCAGGAAAGTGGGCCGGGCGTAGACAGCGGCGCTGAAGCGTTTGCGGTGACGGATTCGACAAGCGCGCGATCTTCCGCATTCACCCGCGCGAAGAAATCGGTCAATTCAGCCAGCGGCTTCGGATCATCGCCCCAGGCGGCTTTCACTTCAGGCGCAATGGCGACACCGAAACGAATATGAGTATGGCCGGGGCCGTCGGGTCGCAGGCTCAAGTACCAGAGGTGATCTGGCGCCAGGATATACATATGACAGGGAAACACCGTCGGCATGACGGTGTGATTGCGCCATTTGTCTGTCAGATGAGTGTTGTCGGGATGGGCGACGCCATAGGTCGCGTCCATATCTTTCGCAAAAATCTGATAGGTGAAATCAGAATGCCGTTCTTCAGGAAACGTAACTTCTGTCGCTGAGAACCATGCCCCGACCGTTTTTCGATGGGCGATGGGAAGGTGGTAGCCCTCCATGAAGTTCTCGGTCAGGACTTTCCAGTTCGTCGCCCATCGATGGTCTTCTGTCACGACGGAGACATAGTCTTCCTGGCGATAGCGGGCGACCATTGGTTCCAAAGCAGCCAATTTTTCAGCGACTGGCGTGGCGTGGGCATTTGCTGTTACGTAAATCCAGCCCTGCCAGATTTCGACCCGGATTTCCGGCAAGCAGATCGGATCATCCTGCTTTGGCATATGTGGGATGCGAACAGCCTGCCCGGTCATGTCATAGACCCAACCGTGATAAGGGCACGCAAAACGCTTCGCCGACCCGCGTCCTTCCAGCAGTTTCATCATCCGATGTCGGCACACATTGGCAAAAGCACGGATTTCGCCATCCGCTTGGCGAATGCAAAAGATCGGCTGTTTCCCGATGGAGAATGTCAGGTAATCACCCGGCGCGGCAATCTCATCTGCGCGGCCCGCACAAAGCCAATCACGGGAAAAGATTCGATCTTCCTCAAGCGCCAGCAATTCTGCGTCATGGTACACTGCGGGTGGGAGGCTCTGTGCCTCAGCCGTTGCATCGCGTGGCAAATCTGCGCGCTGCTTGAGGCTATTCAGAAGAGTGCGGAGATCATTCATTGCAGAGCCAAGGTCTTGTGGAATCGTGCGATCATCACCGGGCAATGCGCGTCGTCAAGCCAATTCGCGCCGTCACGCCAATTCACGAATAACAGCGTTCCAGTTGTTCCATCGGTGCGATGCGGGTAAGCACTGGATTTCCGCAACCTCACCTAACAGGCTGTCTATGGCTTCTGCTCCTCGCCTAATTCTCGCTTCCGCTAGTCCACGTCGATTGGACCTATTAGCGCGGATCGGCGTTGTGCCGGACGAGGTGGCGCCAATGGATGTCGACGAAACCCCGATGAAGGGGGAACTGCCGCGACACCATGCGGCGCGATTGGCGCAAGATAAGGCGCGGGCGGGGGCCGCACAGTTCCCCGGATGCCTTGTGCTCGGCGCGGATACGGTTGTTGGCGTCGGTCGACGGATATTGCCGAAGGTGGAGGATCGTGCGACAGCAGACCGCTGCCTGGATCTATTGTCAGGTCGTCGGCACCGCGTCTTTGGCGGGGTTTCTCTGATCTCGCCGGACGGAAAGCACCTTTCCCGCCTCGTCGAGACAGCGGTAACCTTCAAGCGGCTTTCTTCTGTCGAAAAAGAAGGGTATCTGCGCTCAGCAGAATGGGATGGAAAAGCCGGCGGCTACGCCATCCAGGGGCTCGCAGAAGCCTTGATCGAGAAAATTTCCGGTAGTTATTCAAATGTTGTCGGGCTGCCGCTGCACGAAACTGCCAAGCTACTTGCATCATTTGGGATAGGACCTGCTACGCCATGACCGAAACACTCTACATAGAGATATCTCCAGGCGAACGGCGGGCGGCGCTGGAAGATGATGACGGACGGATATGCGCTCTTTGGATTGAGCGTGATGGGGCGACCTCGCATGTTGGTGCCATTATCCAGGCCCGCGTTGCAAAGCTGGAAAAGGGGCTGGGCGCAGCCTTTCTCGATCTGGGCGCCTTGGGGGATGCGATGCTGCCCCGCGCCAAGGGTTTGGTCGAGGGGCAGAGCCTGCCGGTTCAAGTCATCCGGGATGCGGCTGGCGACAAAGGGCTCGCGGTTGGGCGGAAAC
>SPJK01091478.1_pt1 | contig 10566 bp, 8 predicted proteins | sample 3741771 | NCBI WGS metagenome assembly SPJK01 (sample SAMN10925997, study PRJNA522277) | cold seep metagenome | isolation source: Elba SIP-enriched marine methane seep metagenome, extraction at timepoint T2 | place: Italy: coast of Elba, Mediterranean Sea
GCAATCCGCGGCCCCATCTGGGCAAGCTCGAAATCTTCCCGCAAACGTTCTGCAGCACCGACCAAATTTGAGGACAGAAATGGACTGCCATCCTTATCGCGACGTCGGGCCAAGGCCGTCACCGGGCTTTCTGTCATGTTATACCGAACGCGCCGACGTGACCCGTTTTCGCCAACATACTTCTCGCCAAAGTCGCGATGTTGGTCGGCAAATGGCGAAACGTCCTCGCCCAGAGCATTCATCGTTTCGACCAGCTTTTCGAGCTTGCTGCGCCCAGTTGCCGTAATGACATAACGCGAAATGCGCGCCGGTTTGGAGCACTCGATCCAAGCATTTAGCGCCATCGCCTCAACGATGGTGGCAGACACCGAAGCACTTTTGGTTGTCGATCCATCAGCGCTTTCACGCACTACGACCGCTGTGTCCATGCCATCGGCGACGGCCAAGACAGCGCCGTTCTCGGTCATCCGCCGAAGGATACGAAAAGCTTCACGATCCAGATTTTCCGCATCGGTCAAGATGGCTTGTTCGTCGATATGGTGGCCCATTTTGGACGTCTCCTGCTGAGGGTGCAGTTCAGACATGGCGACCAAATGGTGGCCCAATGTAATCAAAGCTTTGTCGATCAAAGGATCGTCGCGACGCGACTCCACCTTTCTGATCTGACGAAGAACTGTGGAGGCATGGCATTTTTGCTGCCGCGCGACTTCACGAATTGTTAAGCCAGCTTCTGTATGAACCAAGTACCGCTCCACATCACGTGGAACCCAGCATGGGAAGACGCCGCCCCAAGGAAAATGGGAGTGATCACTTGTGGATCCTAAACTGCTGGAAGCACGCTGGTTCATCAGTGGCTTAGACCTTTTATACACAGGGTTATCCCATCTGTTCTCCACAACCTGAGGGTTATTGGTTACGCAATCGTTAACAAAACTTGTGTGAACGCATCATTGTTTCCAATTGATAAACAGTTTCTAACCTCGCGAACGGCGGCTGTGGAGCTTGCGCAACACACGCTTAGGTTGATTGATGCTTTGTCGGAAACGACAGACCACTCAAGCAAAGCGAGTACTCCATGTGCGATATCCTTAATTCAGTCGCCCTCCTGAGGCGTCCAAAGACCCTCGTTCGAGCGGCACAATTTGCTAAGTCGAGCTATCGCCGAAATGTACATTTGCCACGCCTGTTGGCATGCAGCAGCGTGCCCGCAGGAACGGCCTGCGTGACTCAGTTGATCGATCTGGAACATGAATTGGATCAGTTGCGCCGAAACCGAGACGCCTCTTACAACAGCGCGCGGCACATTAACGCTTTGGCAGCGCTTTTGAGCGAAAGCGATGCTCTTCGAGCCGCGACCATTTTTGAAGCGTCCCGCCTATCAAGCGGCAAGGGGGCCTCGGAAACTATGTCCCGAAGCCCCCTACAGCATAGAAAAGCTCGCCAAGATCGTTTGAACTTGTCTTCCCGCGTTTAGACGAACGCGTCCGGCATAGAGGCCTTTTTGTCACGAACATAGGCGTGCAGTGCTTCTTCGATTGCCGGATCCATTGCCGGTTTTTGATAATCCGCAAGGAGCTGTTTCACGCGTTGAGACGCTAAGGCTTGCGTGTCGCGTGCGCCTTCTTCGGACCAGGTTTCAAACGGCTTGTAGTCCAAAAGATCCGAGCGCCAAAACGCGTCTTTGAAATTTGCCTGAGTGTGTGCGCATCCGAGATAGTGCCCGCCTGGGCCCACTTCGCGGATCGCATCCATCGCTTGCCCATTGGTATCGACGGATACGCCGCGTGCCAATTGGTGTAGGACGCCGAGCTGATCCGCATCCATTACGAATTTCTCGAAAGAACTGACCAAGCCGCCTTCTAACCACCCGCAGGAATGCAGCATGAAGTTGACCCCGCCCAAGAGTGCCGCGTTATGGGTGTGGGCAGTCTCGTAGGCTGCTTGTGCGTCAGGCAATTTGGACCCACACAGACCGCCACCGGACCGATATGGCAGCCCTAAACGGCGGGCCAGTTGCCCTGCCCCGTAGAGAATCTGACTTGCCTCTGGCGTCCCAAATGTCGGGGCACCGCTGTTCATGTCAATCGAGGTGACAAAAGCACCGAAGATCACAGGCGCGCCGGGACGTACGAGTTGGCTATAGGCAATCCCTGTAAGAACTTCCGCATAGACTTGCGTCAAAGTTCCCGCGACGGAGACGGGTGCCATAGCGCCGCCCACGATGAACGGAGACACGATGCAGGCTTGATTGTTGGCCGCATAGACCTCCAAAGCCCCTATCATCACTTCGTCAAACGTCATCGGCGAGTTGATGTTGATGAGCGAGGTCATCACCGTATTTTCTTGCACAAAATCCTTACCAAAGAGGATTTCGCACATATCAACGCTGTCCTGCGCCCGGCTGGGTTCGGTGACGGATCCCATAAAGGGTTTGTCGCTCAACGTCATATGCGCCAGCAGCATGTCGAGGTGACGTTTATTAACTGCGACGTCTGTCGGTTCACATACAGTGCCGCCGGAATGGTGCAGCCACTTGGACATATAGCCAAGACGAACGAAATTCTGGAAATCGTCCATCGTGGCGTAGCGTCGGCCACCGGCCATATCACGCACGAAGGGTGGCCCGTAGACTGGCGCCAGCACAAGGGACTTGCCGCCAATTTCAACAGTGCGCTCGGGGTTGCGCGCCAATTGTGTAATCCGGCTCGGAGCTGTTTTGCACAGCTCGCGCGCCAGACCGCGAGGGATTCGCACACGTTCGCCTTCAATCTCAGCGCCGACAGCACGCCAACGTTCCAAAGCGCCGGGGTTAGAGACGAAATTAACGCCGATCTCTTCCAGAACCGTTTCCGCGTTGGTTTCAATAACCTCCAACGCTTCTTCGTTCAGGATCTCGAAATTCGGGATATTGCGCTCGATATAGCGCGCAGTTTCAAAGCTGACCGTGTTGCGCGCCGCTCTGCGAGCCGCACCACCACCACCTCGTCCCCGCTTTCGAACTGCTGCTTCTGCCATCTGCCCATCTCCATCACTCAATGAATGGCAGATACCTAGCGGACGGCCACGAAGATCAACGCTGCAATTGCGGCAAGCGGGACGCAAAAGCGACAAGCTCGCCGATGTAAGGTCAGGTTGGCTCGTTATTCGGCCCGTCTGGCCAGTAAATCACGAGATTGTCCCCGAAATTCACCGCACGTTGCCCGTCATCGCCTATCGAAGTTGGGCTTTATTGTCCGCAAATGGTCAACAATCGCAATTCTGGCTTAAGCTTCGCCATTGGGCGCATGAGTCCACTTGCATAGGCGGAGCGCTCGTCCTAAGCGCTTCGCATGAGCACCACATTCGTCACCCCGCAAGAATGCCTGCTGATTATTGATTTCGGCAGCCAAGTCACGCAACTTATTGCTCGCCGCTTGCGCGAGCTCAATGTCTATTGCGAAATCCGCCCTTATCAAACAGTGACGATGGAGCTGGTCGAGCGGCTTGCTCCCAAAGCCGTTGTGTTTTCTGGCGGTCCAGATTCGGTCACGCGAGAGGGCAGTCCACGGGCACCGCAGGGCATCTTTGACTATGGCGTGCCGATCTTAGGGATCTGTTATGGCCAACAAGTCATGATGGAACAGCTTGGCGGCAAGGTTGATGGCGGTAAGATTTCTGGTGGCGGCGGCACTGCGGAATTTGGCCGTGCCTTTGTTTCTCCAGCGAGCACGCTTGATGTGTTGGAGGGGTGGTTTGACGGCAGCGACGAGCAAGTTTGGATGTCGCATGGCGATCATGTCAGCAAGCTCGCTACTGGATTCGAGGTTTTTGGAACCTCTCCCAACGCGCCTTATGCGATCACCGCTGACACAGAGCGTCATTTCTACGCCGTGCAGTTCCACCCCGAGGTCCATCACACCCCCAAAGGCGCGCAGCTTTTTGAGAATTTCGTCAAAATCGCGGGCTTTTCTGGCGATTGGACGATGGCGGGGTATCGCGAACAAGCGGTTCAAGCGATCCGTGAGCAAGTTGGCGATGCAAAAGTGATTTGCGGCTTGTATGGCGGCGTCGATTCTTCTGTGACAGCGGCTTTGCTTCATGAGGCGATTAGCGACCAGCTGACATGTGTCTTCGTGGACCATGGATTGCTGCGCAAAGATGAGGCGCAAGACGTCGTTGCGATGTTCCGCGATCATATGAATCTGCATGTGATCCATGCGGATGAAACCGAATTGTTCCTCGGCGAGCTTGACGGTCAGTCAGATCCGGAAACCAAGCGCAAAATCATTGGTCGGCTCTTTATCGACGTGTTTCAGAAATACGCGAATGGGATCGAAGGCGCGGAGTATCTCGCGCAAGGGACGCTCTATCCTGATGTGATCGAGTCGGTCTCCTTCACTGGTGGTCCTTCTGTTACGATCAAGTCTCACCACAATGTCGGTGGTTTGCCCGAGAAGATGGGGCTTAAACTGGTAGAACCGCTACGCGAACTCTTCAAAGACGAAGTGCGCGCTTTGGGCCGTGAGCTAGGCCTGCCCGCCAGTTTTATTGGACGACACCCCTTCCCCGGCCCCGGTCTGGCGATTCGCTGTCCCGGTGAAATCACGCGGGCAAAACTCGACATTCTGCGCGAAGCAGATGCGGTCTATATCGATCAGATCCGCAAACACGGTCTTTACGATGAGATTTGGCAGGCGTTCTGCGCAATCTTGCCTGTTCGCACCGTGGGCGTAATGGGCGATGGACGGACCTATGATTATGCTTGCGCTTTACGCGCTGTGACTTCTGTGGACGGCATGACAGCGGATTATTATCCGTTCAGTCATGAATTCCTCGGCGAGACTGCGACACGGATCATCAACGAAGTGCCTGGTATCAACCGCGTGACCTATGACATCACATCGAAACCTCCAGGCACCATCGAATGGGAGTGATCGGGTTTCGTTGATCGCGTTATGCATGTGACTTGTTTTGACATGATTAAGACGCCCAGTTGTTGATCCGCATGGACAGGCGGTACCGATGGTGTTTGTGTGTCGTCAACGACGACCTGTCGGTCACCGGACACCGTCACAATATCGCGGGTGCATTTCTCCACATTTGGAATGCTGGCCTGCCCTTTCGAAAGCAGTTCAATGACCACAGGGACAGCGGCAAATCCGAGCCTTCGCGCCGCGCTTTGGATGACGGGCGCGATCGGGTCCTTTTCCTTCATGGCCGTCGCGGGACGTTGGTTGACCGATGCGTCTTACGATACGTTTGAGATCATGCTGTATCGCTCCATTGTTGGGGTGATTGTGGTGTTCGCCGTTGGTGCAGCCATGGGGACGCTTGGGCAAATCACGACGCGCAAGGCGCATCTGCATATCGTTCGGAATTTGTTTCACTTCAGCGGTCAAAACCTTTGGTTTTATGCAATTTCCCTGATTCCTTTAGCGCAGGTCTTCGCACTGGAATTCACCTCTCCCATATGGGTTCTGGTGCTGGCACCGCTGATTTTGGGCGAACAGATGACGCGCACAAAAGTGATTGCCGCGCTGTTCGGATTTGCCGGGATTTTGGTGGTGACACGTCCCGGAGCCGTGCCGATCTCAACAGGGGTGGTCACAGCAGCAACTGCCGCAATGTGCTTCGCAATGACGATGATGATCACGAAACGGCTCACGCGCACAGAATCGCTCACCTGCATTTTGGCTTATCTGACAGTGACACAACTGATCTATGGTCTCATATGTGCAGGCTGGGATGGTGATATTGCGCTGCCGACATCAGATAGCGCAGTGTATCTTGGGCTTGTTGGCCTCGCAGGACTTCTGGCGCATTTATGTGTCACGAAAGCTCTTAGTCTGGCACCAGCGACTGTGGTTGTTCCGATTGATTTCGTACGCCTCCCAGTCATCGCTGTCGCAGGTATGGTACTCTTCGGAGAAACCTTGGATCCTTGGGTATTCGTCGGCGCATTGCTGATCTTTGGCGGCAACTATCTCAATATCCGCGCGGAAACGCGTAAATCGCAATAATCGGATTGGTTTTGTCCCGGCCAATTGCGAATTCGGGGCCATGACACAGCAAACATCTCCATCGACTCAAGCCTGGCTCCTTCTCGGAGCTTTGGCTCTCATTTGGGGGGCATCGTTCCTCTCCATTCGTATCGCACTCGACGAAGTTCCTCCGCTTACTGCGGTCGCGCATCGCACATTCTGGGCCATGCTCGTCCTCTGGGGCTATGTCGCTTTGCGCCGCCTGCCCGTCCCGCGCCAGCCAAAAATCTGGAATGGCTTCCTCGTTATGGGGTTACTCAACAACGCGATCCCATTCTCACTCATGGCTTGGGGGCAGTTGCACATTGAATCCGGTCTAACCTCGATCTTGAATGCGGCAACGGCAGTTTTCGGCGTTTTGGTCGCAGCGATCTTCCTGCGTGATGAACGTCTCAATATACGCAAACTGATTGGCGTCTGTCTTGGTTTCGCAGGCGTTGTCATCGCGATTGGAGCGCAGAACCTGGCCAATTTTGACATTAAATCGCTAGCGCAACTCTCTGTCATTCTTGGTACAATCTCCTATGCGTTCGCTTCAGTATGGGCCAAGCTGCGCCTGTCTGGCTTGCGCCCTGAGGTCGCCGCTGCTGGAATGCTGACCGGCGGCGCGTTGATCATGGTGCCTCTCGCAGCCTTCGTTGAAGGCCCGCCTCGCTTCGATCTGACATTACGGAGCTGGTCCGCGATTGCTTACTATGCGCTCATAGCCACGGCCTTCGCCTATCTTCTGTATTACCGTATTCTCAAGCTCGCAGGATCAGGCAATCTCATGCTGGTCACTCTGCTCTTACCACCAGTGGCAATCCTCTTGGGCGCCGCAGTGCTTGGCGAAGCGCTTAATGCAAATGCCTATCTGGGGTTCCTCCTGCTCTCCATTGGGCTAATCATCATCGATGGACGTATCCTAAGGAGGCGAGCGCCCCGTTGACCCCAGCACTGTCGCCCGATACGCACGGGGCATATGTGAGTTTGGCCAAGCCGGAGACCCAAGATGCTCTATTCCTCCGCCCAAGAGTGGCGCGATGCCGCGCATAAATCTGTGCTTCTGTTTGCCATGTCTGGTCTCGGAAAAACTTATGTATCCGAGGAACTTGCTCAGTCAGGTGCTTGGTTTCATTACTCAATAGATTATCGCATCGGCACGCGGTACATGGTTGAGCACATCACTGACAATCTCAAAGCAGAAGCGATGAAATCGCCGTTTCTTGCCGAGATGCTGCGGGCCGATCTCATTCATATATGCCCCAATATTCACGATCACGACCTTCGCGCTGTTGCCGCTTATCTGGGCAAGCCTGGCGATCCGCACAAAGGCGGACTTGAAATTGCAGAATATACGCGGCGCCAAGTGCAGTTCCGAGCCGCTGAGATCGCAGCTTTGGAGGACACCGCGCATTTCGCCTCACGCGCGCAATCGCTTTATGGGTATGACAATTTCATCTGCGATACAGGCGGATCAATCTGCGAATGGGTCGATCCTGAAGATCCGCACGACCCTCTGATGCAATGCCTTAGTAACGCGTGCTTGATGGTCTGGATTGAGGTAACGGAAGACCACAACGCAGAATTGGTGCGCCGCTTCGACAAAGAGCCAAAGCCAATGGCCTATCAGCCCGAGTTTCTTGCGCGTGTCTGGGCGGAGTATCTTGCACATCATGATGGCGACGAATCTCGCATTGATCCTGACGCGTTTCTGCGATGGACCTACGCCAAGGCGCTTGCGCATCGCCAACCTCGCTACGCCGCCATGGCGCGTAATTTCGGTGTGACCGTGCCGGCAAGTGAGATGAGCACAGTGAGCGGCGCGCGTGATTTCGAAGACGTGATTGCCGCCGCCATTGAAAGACGAATGCGAGCAGACTAAGTCTGAGCATCCGCCGAAACGATAAAACTCAACAAACCCGCATAAGAGACTGACATGCCTATCAAACTTCCATCTGATCTTCCAGCCTATGACGTCCTTAAGGGCGAGGGCGTGATGGTGATGGACGAGGCCTCAGCCGCACGTCAAGATATTCGTCCGTTGAAAATCGGTCTTCTGAACCTCATGCCGAAAAAGATTCAGACGGAGAACCAGTTCGCTCGTTTGATTGGGGCAACGCCATTGCAGATTGAGTTTAGTCTCATTCGTATGTCTGAACACCAGACCAAGAATACAGCTGCCGCGCATATGGAGAGCTTTTACCGGCCGTTCTCTGACGTGAAGGACGAGAAATTCGACGGGCTGATCATCACAGGCGCTCCAATTGAGCATCTGGAATTCACCGATGTGACCTATTGGGACGAGCTATGTGAGGTCTTCGAATGGACACAAAGTTCCGTGCAATCGACGCTCGGTGTGTGCTGGGGCGGCATGGCGATGATCAATTATTTTCACGGTGTCAAAAAGCACATATTGGATCATAAGGCCTTCGGATGTTTTCGGCATCGAAACCTTGAACCCACCTCGCCCTATCTGCGAGGGTTTTCAGATGATTGCGTGATCCCGGTCAGTCGTTGGACCGAGATGCATCAGGATGAAATTGATGCGGCGCAAGGATTGGAAACATTGCTGGCCAGTGATGACGTCGGACCGTGTTTGGTTGACGATCCGGCTCATCGTGCGCTCTATATCTTTAATCATTTCGAATACGATAGCGGCACGCTCAAACAAGAATATGATCGCGACGCCGAAAGCGGCTCGGAGATCAACGTGCCGATCAACTACTATCCAAATGATGACCCAAGCCGGGAGCCGCAGAACCGTTGGCGCAGCCACGCCCACTTACTTTATGGAAATTGGCTCACCGAAGTTTACCAAAGCACGCCATTCGATATCGAGGCCATTGGTGGCTAAAGCATGCCTCATTCTGCTCTGCTTGCTCGTGGCCTTCGCCGCGGTGACGGCATGGCGCGCAGATCGGAGAGAAAAGCAGACAGAAGCCGCCTACCCGCCCGAGGGCCAATTTGTCACGGTCAACGGACACCACGTGCATGTCGTGGTCCGAGGCGCGGCCAAAGGAACCGCACCCGATGTGGTCCTAATTCATGGCGCATCCGGCTCCACACGGGACATGACGTTTTCTCTCTCAGGTAAGCTGGAGAAAAACTACCGCGTTATCGTGATTGATCGACCGGGTCTGGGCTACACGCCCCGTTTGCACAGACGCGGCGAAACGCTCGCCGAACAAGCGGCTTTGCTGCAAGGTGCCACCGGCGCATTAGGTGCCGACAAGCCAATTGTCGTGGGTCAAAGCTACGGAGGTGCCGTCGCGCTTGCTTGGGCAGTGCATCACCCCGAGTCTCTCTCCGCTCTGGTGACTCTTTCTGCAGCGTCAAACCCTTGGACGACACCGCTCAGTCGTTACTACAAAACCACCAGCTCCTGGTGGGGCGCATTCACAGCTGTTCCCCTGATCAGCGCTTGGGTGCCAGAACGCGTCGTCTCGCAGGGCGTTGCGGAGGTGTTCGAACCGCAAGATGTGCCACAAGGCTATGCCGCGTATTTTGGTCCGGGGATGACGCTGCGCCGGAATTCAATGGTGGCCAATGCACGTCAGCGAGCCAACCTTCTCAGTCAGATCAACGCACAAGTGCCTCTCTACAAAACCATTTCCGTGCCCACTGAAATTTTGCACGGGGATACAGATGCCACTGTTGGTTTAGAGATCCACTCTCGCCCTCTTTCCAAGCAAATCCCGAACTCCGTGCTCACAGTTCTGCCGGGCATTGGTCATATGCCCCAACATGTTGCACAAGATGCCGTGGTTGCCGCTGTTAATCGCGCCGCGCACCGCGCCGGATTGAAGTAATCCCTATCACGCGCCATATAGGTTGAACTTAGTTAAAAAGGACCCGCAATGGATCTGCCCTTCGACGGTGCCATCAGCACGTATTACGAGACCAAAGCCCCAAGCGACATCCGCGATGCCATCAGACGCTCGGAGAAGGATGATATCCTGAATCCGGCTTATCCTTATGAAGAGCGGATGCGGCGCAAGGGCTATGAGGCGCAGATGAAGCTCCTGCAAATCGAACTCGTACGCTGGCATCATTGGATTCGCGAAACGGGCCAACGCGTTGCAATTTTGTTCGAAGGAAGAGACGCCGCAGGAAAAGGCGGCACAATCAAAAGGTTCCGAGAGAATCTAAATCCAAGATCTGCGCGCGTTGTGGCGCTGTCGAAACCGACGGACCGGGAAGCTGGCGAGTGGTATTTTCAGCGATATGTGCAGCATATGCCCACCAAAGGCGAGATCGTTTTCTTCGACCGCTCCTGGTACAATCGTGGCGTGGTAGAACATGTGTTCGACTTCTGCACCCCTGTGCAGCGTGAGGCCTTTTTTGGACAAGTGAACAGTTTCGAAAACATGCTGGCCCAAGACGGGATCAAAGTGATCAAACTTTGGCTCAATGTCGGCCGCGCCGAGCAATTGCGTCGCTTTCTCGGACGTGAAAGTGATCCTCTAAAGCAATGGAAACTCAGCTGGATTGACGTCGAAGGCCTGAACAGGTGGGACGCGTATACCGCTGCGATTGACGACACATTAACGCGCAGCCACCACGA
>SPJK01022869.1_pt1 | contig 10563 bp, 7 predicted proteins | sample 3741771 | NCBI WGS metagenome assembly SPJK01 (sample SAMN10925997, study PRJNA522277) | cold seep metagenome | isolation source: Elba SIP-enriched marine methane seep metagenome, extraction at timepoint T2 | place: Italy: coast of Elba, Mediterranean Sea
CCTTACAACAACTCGAACAATCTATTTCCGCTTAAACTACACGCATTACCTCAAAGGAGATTGAATTATGAAAATGAAGCCTAAAATGCTTTTAGGTTCCGCCGCCATGTCGGTGGGCGCTGTACTCTTGACCACCATCGGCATCGTCTTGGTAGTCGGCAACCTGACCCGTTCATCATTAGAAGCGGAAGTGACCAACAGACTGATTTTGCAGCGCGATATGCAAAAAGACCAAATCGAGAACTACATGGCGGCGGTCAGCGCCGAAGTGACCGAGTCCGCCAATCTGGACGGCGTCTTTACCAAAGCGTTAATGGACTTTAAAAAACCATTTTTCAATTTCCAACGACAAACGCCTAGAAAAAAAGAAACCTACTATAGCAATGTTGCTGATTACTACACTCAGCAGTTTGAGACTCAATACAAACAGCGTAATGACAGTGAGCCGACTCCGGTCGCCAACGTTATGGCCAAGTTAAACGAAAACAGTTTGGCGCTGCAAAATTATTATATTGCTGAAAATCCCAGTCCGCTGGGCAAAAAGAATGAATTGTCCAAACCCGCGCAGACCGCCGCCGAATACGACAAAATCCATGCGAATTACCACCCGCAGTTTAATGATTACCTAAACAAATGGGGGTTTTACGATGTATTCCTAGTCGATGCGGAAAGCGGTTTTGTCATTTATTCAGTCTTTAAAGAATTAGACTTTGCAACGTCTTTACGCGACGGCGCTTATGCCGAATCCGGATTGGGCGAAGCTTATCAACAAGCTTTAACAAAACAAGCAGGCGAACACGCATATACCACCCATATGCAACCGTATTACCCCAGTTACAATGATTATGCAGCTTTTGTATCAGCGCCGCTGTATGTCAACGGTCAACTGGAAGGGGTTTTCATTATCCAAATGCCTTTGGATAAAATCAATCAGGTTATGACCTTTGAGCAACGTTGGAAAGATTATGGTTTGGGCGATTCCGGGGAAACTTACATCGTCGCTGACGATTTCACTATGCGCAATGACAGCCGCTTCCTTATTGAGGATAAGACAAACTATTTTACAGCGCTGAAAAAAGCCGATTTGCCCCCGCAAATGATTAACAGCATTACCAAAAAAGGCACCACTATCGGTTTGCAGGTCGTTAAATCACCTGGTTCAATTGCGGCGCTACAAGGCGAAACCGGCTTCAAGGTCGTCCCGGATTACCGCAACATCCCGGTATTATCCGCTTATGCGCCGCTACAAGTGGCCGGCCTGAACTGGGCGATTCTGGCCGAGATTGACGAAGCGGAAGCTTTCGCTTCAGTAGACGCCTTGATTTTCGATATCATCGAAACAGCAGTTTTAGTCGGGTTGGCGCTGGTATTGATCAGCACCATCATCAGCTTGTTCTTTGTGAACACGGTGGTAAAACCGATCACCTACTTAAAAGACGTAATTGATCGCTTTAAGGCTGGCGAAGAAGACGCCCGGGTTCACTCCAGAGCCGATGATGAAATCGGCGAATTGGCGACGGCTTTCGACAACTTATTGGATGAACGGGCGCAATCTCTGGAGCAAATTACCCTGGAAAACGATCAGTTGAATGAGTCCGTCATCAATATGTTGCAGGTCTCCATGCAATTGAGTCAAGGCGATATGACCGCAAAAATGACCGTGACCGAAGATGTTACCGGCCCTTTAGCGGATAGTTTGAATTTAGTGACCGACCAAACCGGCAAAACCCTGACTCAGGTTAAGCAAACCGCTGTCGATGTAGAGCAATCCGCCAATACAGTGAAACAAAAATCCGATACGGTGATTCAGGTGTCGCAAGAAGAATTTGATGTGGTTAACAACACCGTCGCCCAGTTGGCGGAAGCTTCTCGTGCGCTCGGCAACATTGTGGCGCTGGCTCAACAATGCAATGAAGCCGCCGATGAAACCATTGCCACCACTGATAAAGCGCAACAAACCGTTACCGACTCCATCCACGGCATTAACAGCATTCGTGAAAACATTAGTGAAACCGAGAAAAGGATCAAGCGTTTGAGTGAGCGTTCTCAAGAAATCGCCGGGGTGACCAATATTATTAACGGCATTGCCGAAAAAACCCACGTACTAGCCCTGAACGCCAGCATGCAGGCGGCTTCTGCCGGTGAAGCCGGGCGCGGTTTCGCAGTGGTCGCCACGGAAATTCAACGATTGGCGGAAAACGCTTCCGATGCAACCGTTGAAATCGGCGCATTGATTAAGAACATCCAGGTCGATACCGCCGATACCATTACCACCATGAACAAAGCGATCTCTCAGGTTGTCGATGGCACCCGAATGGCGGAAAGCGCCGGTGCGCAAATGGAAGAAACTCGCGGCAAATCACACGAACTGGTCAAACTGGTGCAACAAATCGCACATAATTCAGAAAACCAGGCCTCGATGTCTTTATTGCTGCAAAAACAGGCTGAGGAAATTCAGCAAAGCAACACCCAGACAGCCAAACAATTGGCGGAACAGTCTCAAGAAACCAATAAATTGGTGGACTTTTCCAGCCGCTTGTTAAACGCCATCAGCGCTTTTAAATTGCCGGCTTAATCATAATCCGCCACCCTATGTAGATGGCGGCGTTTACCCCCGTCATCTACAAATAACGCACTCCCGGTTAACTGGAAAAACTATCGCCAGCGGCGATTGGATAGGAAACGACGATGAATGAACAAATCAGTCCTATAAAAACAAACTTGGCTGATGAAATCGACCAGATTTTAAGCTCATTTCCTGAGCAAGGACTCGATAACTTACACGATTTACTGTTAATGCTACAAGAATATTTGCAGGAATCTGACCAGCCATCTGAATTAATCGCCTATCAACAACAATACCAAAAAACCCTGGCGACAATTCGGCAGTATCAAAGCTGCGCTCCCGATCCGGACATCGCTGAACGCTTATTGAAGGAATTTAAACAACTGCCGGTCGCTGCGGAATTGGACGAAGAAGACTATACTTCTCTTTTTGAAGCGCTGATGCTGGATGAAGCCAATAATCTTGAGTCGGCTTTAGATCTTGCAACACAATGCGAAATTTACCTGGAAAATGCGGAAGCGCTGGAATTAAGCGGCCTGCAAGACATTCTGTATTTAATGCTCGAAGCTGTAGCGAACCCGCAGCACAGCGACTCAGAGCAAGTCACAGCAGCTATCGATTCTACCCTGCAACAATACTTGCCGCCACACAACAACCCCGAATCCATCCCTGTATTATTGGATTTGCTAAACCAATTGCTAGCGGAAAACAGCCTTGAAGCCGATGACCGCGCTTTATTGGAACAAGCTTTGAGGGAGGAACTAAACAATAGTGAAGACAGCTCTCCAAGCGTACAAACCCATTTACCGGAAACCCAAGTCACAAAATGGCGTGAATTTAGCCCTGATCTGTCCTTGGCTCCGGAATCATTAAAGGACTATATCAGCCTATTAAGCCAATCCTACCAACCTTTAAAGCAGTCCCTACAACAAACGGTTGAGGCTCTGGAAACGGAAAACTCAACCCAACTGAACCACTGCCAGGAGACCTTGCTCGAACGCTTAGAACGATTCGCGCTCATCAGCCAAACTGCCGAGTTCTTTGGTTTACATCTGACCTTAAACCATTTGCAGCAAAATATAAATCACCTCTCCCTGCTCTCAACCGCTCAATACAGCGACCTCGCCGAATTGTTAAGTCAATGGCACTTCGCCCTGCAACATTATTTTCAATCGCCGACGGACAACAAGGTCATCAACGAACTGATCAGTCTGCACTGTTCCCCATTATGGCCTCAAACCATATCAGAACTCAATGCGGAACAAATGCTGACCGCTTTACGGCGACTGATTGAAGATACCGAAGAAAACGAAGCCGATACCGATCTCATTGCCCCTAGCGAAGAAGATGTTTGTTTAACATTGCCCGATGATGTCGCTGAAGAACTCATCGAAAGCTTATTGCACGAACTTCCCGAGCAAACCGCTACATTTTCAGCCGCCATTGAAAAGCTCCATTCCGGCGGCGGCCTGGAAGATATTATTATCGCCCAACGTTCCGCGCATACCTTAAAAGGCGCAGGCAATACGGTCGGCGTCAAAGGCATCGCCAACATTACCCATTATCTGGAAGATATACTGACCGCCTTGGCCAACGAAGAATGCCTGCCGAACCAAACTATCTTACAAACCTTACAACAGGCGGCGGACAGTCTGGAAGAAATCAGCGAAACGCTGAGCGGGCAAAGAGATAAACCGGACAATTTATTGGCGGTATTAGCGGATATTCTGCAATTATCCAAACAAATCAAACAACAAGGCATTTCCAGTTTTATCGCCCAACACTCTGCCGCGCCACAAACTACGGAAGTTCAAACGGAAAAAACGGACGCGCAAACACAAACAGCGACCGAACAAAGCGAACAAATGCTACGCCTACCGGTTTCAATGATCGACAAGCTTTTGCAGTTTTCCAATGAACTGCTGATCAACAATGGTCTGTTACGCGAAAAACTGAAAGAGTCGGCCAAGCAGTCGCGCTCTTTACAAAAACACCTTGATCAATTTCAGCATATCGGCGAACAAATGCTGGATCTGGTCGACAAACAGACTTTTCAGCAACGCCAAGCCCAGGTTTCGGCCGATGTTTACAAGTTCGACTCGCTGGAAATGGATCAGTACAACGAATTGTATTCAGCCAGCCGACGTATTCATGAAATGACCGTAGACGCTCGCGAAATGAACCGTCATTTTGCCTCGGAACTACGTGAAATTGACGGCCTGGTTATCGAACAAGGTTATTTGAATGAAATAACTCAGCATGAGCTACAGTCCATCCGCACCATTCCCGCCCGCAACATTATTTCGCGTTTACAACGCGGGGTTAGGCAAGCCGCCAGAATGACCGGAAAGCCTGTTAATTTAACGATTACCGGAGAAGACACCCAATTCGACCGCGACATCGTTAACGGCCTGTTGGATCCTCTTATGCATATTCTCAGAAATGCCGTAGATCACGGCATCGAAGATGAATCCATCCGCGCCGAACAAGGCAAATCAGAAACCGGGCAAATCGAACTCAGTTTCCGCAAGCAACAAAACAGCATTGTAGTAGATATTCAGGACGACGGCGCCGGACTGAACTACCCGGCGATTCAGGATAAAGCCATCAAACTTGGAATGATTGGAGGCAACGAAAGTTTGAGTGAAGAAGAGCTCAAAATACTGATCATGCAACCCAATTTTTCCACCCAAAGCACTGTCTCGCATATTTCCGGTCGCGGCGTCGGCATGGACGCAGTCAATTCAGGCATCAAAGCATTAGGCGGCGCAATGCAACTGGAATCCAAAAGCGGCGAAGGTTGTCATTTTTCAATTCAACTGCCGACTAGCTTGGCGCATTATCAAGCCATATTGGTCCGCCTTGGCGATCAAGTGCTAGCTGTTTCAGAGTTAGGCTTTGAACAAATCTTATTGCCGGAATCCGGCGCTCTTATTCAGGAAAATGAACAAGAATATTTTGAATTTGAAAATAAACGTTATAAAGTCATAACTCTTGCTTCATTATTAACCCGTGTGCAGGTTAACCCAGATTTAAATACTCGCAAGCAAACTTTACTATTGCTTAATCATCAGCATGAACACTACGCTATTGCCGTTGACAAGGTGCTGTCGGTTAAAGAACTGGTGATTAAGGACTTAAGCGCCAGCCTCCCGAATATTCACGGCATTATCGGCGCAAGCCTGTTGCATGACGGCAGCATTGCGCCGTTATTGGATATGCACGAGTTATTACAACAACCCGCGCATCGGCATGGCTTGAAAGCAGGCGAACTGGAAAGTCAACAAAACCCACTGCCGTTCGCCCTGGTCGTCGATGATTCCTTAAGCGCCAGACGTTCGCTGGAACAGTTTTTTTCGGATATGGGTTATCAAATCATGGCGGCCAGAGACGGCCTGGATGCGATTGAACAATTGGAAAAAAGGCAGCCTCATATCATCATCACCGACCTGGAAATGCCGCGAGTCAACGGCCTGGAACTCACCGAGCATATCAGACGCCAACCAGAAACGCAGAACACGCCGGTTATCATGATCACCTCGCGAGCCACCGCCAAACACAAACAGTTAGCGGAAGAAAAAGGCGTAGATGCTTACTTAACCAAGCCGTTTTCAGAAGAAGAGTTATCCGAGAAAGTTATGCAATTACTTCAAAAGGATTAATTACCCTAAGCGGAAACGCCTTGAAATCATTTATATTACGCGTTGCGATAGTCAAATCACAATGAGCTGCTGTTGCAGCAATTAAACTGTCCATAACAGCAGTCTTATTACCTTCTGTCTCCGCCATTGCCGAAAATTGAGCCCATTCTTCATCATTGAGCGGTAACGTTCTTTGCGAAAAACTTAATTCAAGTTTATCTAACCAATTTTGCAGTCTTAAAGCTTTTTCCGGCTGGGAAAATTTTATTTTGTAAATCCCTTTTTTAATTTCAGCAATGCTGATAAATAAATTCGTTTCTATTTGTTGATTAAACCAATATCTAACTTTATCATTTGGTTTTCTTTTTACAAATTCCGAAATAACACATGTATCAATTAGATACCTCATAAATCCAACGTTCTACTTGAATCTTTATCGCGTTTAAATAGACTGTCTATTTCATCATCATTCATTTCCAAATCTAAACAGAGCTTATCAAATGCAGTCGCCTGTTTCTGATGGACTTGTAAATAATCAAATAAAATAGAATCAACAGCGTTTTGAGCATCTTGATAATGCCCAATTTTTATGACTTTACGAATTAACTTATCACTTATTTCTATCGTCGCCATCAATAACCCCTTAACTTCCAGTCAAAACCGATTATAGCCTCATTTCACGAAATTTGGAGCACAAAAAAGCCCTCATTAAGAGGGCTTTTTCTTTAAACCTTAACCCAGCCTTGATCTAGGGCTGACAATAAAATTAATTATTTTCATACTGTTAAGGAACGGGAATAAAATAACATCCGCAACTGGCGCAGGATTTCTGTTCATATTCAAGGCGCGGAAACAGGCGCATAGCAAGCTATGTAACTATTTCCGCAACGCCGAAGATGGACAGAAAGACCAGTCAGTTTCGGATGTTATAAAATTCACGTTCCTTAAGTTAAACCAATCCATTTACCCTTTAAAAAAGCTGGGTTAACGCTCTTCAGTAGGAATATAGTCTCTTTTTTCATACCCGGTGTAAATCTGTCGCGGCCTGCCGATGCGATGCGAAGGCTCGGCCATCATCTCAAGCCAATGAGAAACCCAGCCAGCCGTTCTGGCAATCACAAACATAACGGTAAACATTTCTTCCGGAATTTTTAACGCTTTGTAAATAATGCCGGAATAAAAATCCACATTCGGATAGAGTTTTTTCTCGATGAAATACTCATCTTTCAGAGCATATTGTTCTAACGCTAAAGCCAACTCAAATAGAGGGTCATCATTATCGGAATATTTTTCCAACACCTCATGACAAGTTTCCCGAATTAACGTAGCGCGTGGATCGAAGTTTTTATAGACCCGGTGACCAAACCCCATTAAGCGGAACGGATCATTCTTGTCTTTGGCTTTAGCGATGAATTCAGGAATTCGGTCTACACTGCCGATTTCCGAGAGCATGCTTAAAACCGCTTCATTAGCGCCGCCGTGCGCCGGCCCCCATAAAGCGGAAATTCCCGCCGCTACGCATGCATAAGGGTTTGCCCCGGTGCTACTCGCCAACCTGACCGTTGATGTACTGGCGTTTTGCTCATGATCGGCATGCAGAATAAACAGTATATTCAGCGCTTTTACAGCAACCGGATCAATATAATGATCTTTACCGATAAATTTTTGCGAAGGCAAGGAAAACATCATATTCATAAAGTTTTCACAATACCCCAGGTCAACCCGTGGGTAAACAAACGGCCAGCCGACCGAATGCCGGTAACAAGCCGCCGCGATAGTCGGCACTTTAGCCAACATGCGCATCGCTGAAATACGACGATGCTCAGGGTCTTCCATATTCAGCTCACTGTGATAAAAAGCCGATAATGAACCCATTACCCCAACCATCATCGCCATTGGGTGCGCATCATAATGAAAGCCGTCGAAAAAGCTACGCAAGGCTTCATGCAACATGGCGTGATGATTGATTTCATCGGTAAACGCCAACAATTCATCATCGCCGGGCAATTCGCCGTTCATCAACAAATAAGCGACTTCAAGAAAACTGCTTTGCTTTGCTAACTGCTCAATGGGATAGCCACGATACAATAAAATACCGTTTTCACCATCAATATAAGTGATAGCGCTTTTGCAGCTTGCAGTGGACATAAAACCCGGATCAAAAGTAAAAACGCCTAATTGTTTATACAATGATCCAATATCAATAGCCGGCACTCCCTGAGAACCATCCAACAAAGAAAACTCGGCGGCACGGCCTAACGATTCAAGATTAATCGCAACCTTATCTTGTGGCATATTTTAACAATCCTGTAATTGGCAATAGACCGCCCAAGCTTACCATATCTTTATGGATTTTACTTTCCGAATTTCTTACGGAATTTGTCTACACGTCCCGCAGTATCAACAACTCTTTGTTTACCGGTATAAAAAGGATGACAAGAAGAGCAAACTTCCACATGCAAATCTTTCGCTAACACCGAGCCTGTTTCAAACGAGTTTCCGCAACCACACGTCACTGTAATTTGTTTATATTCTGGATGAATTTCTGGTTTCATATCTTTAACACACTGCCCGTCAGGGGATACATAATTAAAAGAGAACTGCGTATAATACGACTTCCTAAGCTATAACGCAATACAAAAATATCATGCGCATCATTACTTTAAATGCAAACGGCATCCGCGCGGCGGAGCGCAAAGGCTTTTTCAACTGGCTGCCCTCCCAAGAAGCCGATTTTGTCTGTATCCAAGAAACAAAAGCGCAAACCGAACAGCTCAGCGCCCCCGCGTTTTGGCCGGAAGGCTACCATTGTCATTATCATGACGCCGAAAAAAAAGGTTACAGCGGCGTCGCAATATACAGCAAAAAACAACCCGATCAAATCATCAAAGGCATCGGCTGGGACGATGTCGATAGCGAAGGCCGCTTTATCGAAGCCCAATTCGGCGACTTAAGCATTATTTCCCTATACCTGCCCTCAGGTTCCTCCAGCGAAGAACGCCAGGCTATCAAATTCAAATTCCTCGACAGATTCATGCCCTACCTCAAGGAACTGAGTGAAAATAATCGCCACTATGTCATTTGCGGCGACTGGAACATCGCCCATAAAGAAATCGACTTAAAAAACTGGAAAGGCAACAAAAAGAACTCCGGTTTTCTCCCTGAAGAACGCGCCTGGATGGACGATTTATTCGCCGACCGAATCTGGCTGGACGCATTCAGAGAAATCAATCAACAGGAAGATCAATACACCTGGTGGTCCAATCGCGGCCAAGCCTGGGCCAAAAATGTGGGTTGGCGCATAGATTACCATGTCGCCAGCAAGCATTTTGAAAACCGCATACAATCAGCCAATATATATAAAGATGAACGTTTTTCCGACCATGCCCCGCTGATTATGGATTATGACTACCCTTTTTGACATGCTCGTCTTTTTTAGGCTAAAAAGCCAAGGGCAGCCAACTTGACCTACCCTAATGCAAATCAAGTTGGCCGCCCCCCTTGAAACTCTTGAAACTCTTGAAACTAAAGCAAAACAACTATTCTCGCGCGTTGAACACTATAGCAGCAAACAACTTAAAACTTATCCAGATCATCCAGCGGACTCAACACGCCCTCGCCACCTTGCTTTAGGACATGCGTATAAATCATCGTCGTTTCTAAATCATTATGTCCCAACAATGATTGAATCGTTCTAATATCCGTACCCCGTTGCAACAAATGCGTCGCAAAACTATGTCGAAAGGTATGCGCGCTCACTTTTTTGACAATGCCCGCTTTTTTCACCGCCTGCTTAATCGCCTTATTAACTACGGACTGATCCATATGATGCCTGCGTTTAATCCCGCTGCGCGGATCAACAGATAAATTGCGACTGGGAAAAACATACTGCCAAGCTCACTCCCGCTCAGCCTGTGGATATTTACGCGCCAGCGCATGAGGTAAATAGACAGAACCATAACCCGCTGCCAAATCCTTATCATGTATAGTTTTAACGCGCTGCAAATGGTTCTCCAACAAAACGGCAACAGCCTCGGGTAATGGCGTTACCCGATCTTTATCGCCTTTACCACTACGCACGGTGACCTGTTTAAAACCAAAATCAATATCCTGCACCCGCAAACGCACCGCCTCGCTAATACGCAGCCCGCAACCATACAATAATTTCACCAATAACTCAGGCGCGCTTTCCAACAAGGCCAGAACCTCTTTAACCTCCTCACGCGTTAACACCACGGGAATAGACTTTTCTTTTCGTGAACGCGTTGCCTGCACACCTTCCAGTGGTTTTTGCAAAACCTGTTTATACAAAAACACCAGCGCATTAAACGCTTGATTTTGCGTCGAAGTCGCCAC
>SPJK01055400.1_pt1 | contig 10554 bp, 9 predicted proteins | sample 3741771 | NCBI WGS metagenome assembly SPJK01 (sample SAMN10925997, study PRJNA522277) | cold seep metagenome | isolation source: Elba SIP-enriched marine methane seep metagenome, extraction at timepoint T2 | place: Italy: coast of Elba, Mediterranean Sea
AACGGCAAGGCTTCTTTTTGTAAAATCGACCGTCAAATCACCAAAGGTTTCAATAGTGAGCTCTGGGCTGCCAGCTTTTACTCTGCGATACAAAGCATTCAATCGCGCCATCAGCACTTTTGGCACAGGCGGTTTCACCACATAGTCATCAGCACCCGCATTCATGACGGCAACAATATCCTCTTCTGCATCGCGACCTGTCAAAAAGAGAACTGGTGGACAGTTCCCTTTAATTTTGAGGCTTTCCATCACCTCAGGCCCCGTCATATCAGGCACTTCCCAATCAAACAAAGCCACATCATACTGATGCGCTTGCATTGCTTTCAGGCACGCTCTTCCAGAAGAAAAGTGTGACACTTGATGCCCACTGATTGCCAACGTTGTTATTATTTCGTCCGCAAAAGACGCATCATCTTCTAAAAAAACAATATTCATAAGGCTACTTTACAATAATTTGCAATGAATTACACGCCATTGTCACACAAGCCGCATGAAAAATCAGGTAATGCTACGTGTTAATTGCGTATTATCCCATGCTGACACAATTATGTAGCAACAATGTCACAACGGTTAAGTCTGCACTGGTGCCAGGGTTGATGTGTCGCGCTTTAAGAGATTGGTCGAATGATAATAGTTTGGGAAGGTATTCCCTCGGATTGTCCAACGCTTGAAGTGCCTTTTGGTGTACAAGCGCTTCCTGCTGAACAGTTTGTGCGATATCTGCACCATATTTACGTGTGATATGACTATCTGGGTAATGGCTTAACCAGTAAAGGTATAACGCTGTTGCCGCCCAAGCAGGCTTTTGCCATCGCAGCAATGCTTGTTGAAAACATGGCAGCCCTTCATCAAACACATGGGCAAAGTCGTTCGCATATTGACCTCCAATGAAGTCTCGGTCGGCTGAGGCTTGCATCGCTTCGAGCAAAGTGCAGGTTGCTGGTTGGTGCACATCATGCGAATCAACCTCTCCGAGCCCTGCGGGATTTGCTTGCTGAATGGCTTTAAATAACCATTCGGCATCTGTTTGACTTGTATTCGCTAGTACTTGCGCTATTTGGGTTCGTAAGGGTTTTGTTTGAGGCTGTAACGCCGCATGAATAACAGGGGCACATAATAAAATAATGCCTAAATTCGTATTACACCCAACCGCCTGCCATGTTGCCTCAACACTACGGAAAATACGCTCACCCAGTGTCATATCTGGCTGCGTAACCACAGCAGCAGACACCTCGGCACTTTGTATAAAATCTTGCACCTGCATCCCATGCCCATCGGCAAAAATATGTACGTTGCCAGGCTTCATCGCCTCCACTTCTGCGATGCAAGCGAGTTTATAGGCATGTGCCAGTTGCTTTACTTGCTCAAGATGTGTATTGCTGCTCATCCAATTTACTCATTAAGTCATCAACTAATGTTTGCGCAATATTGACACTCGTAATCGCCTGCAAGCCCCGCCAAGCAGGAATACTGTTCACCTCAATCACCCAAAGCTGGCCCACTGTATCACGCATAATATCCACACCACAATAATCAATATTGAGCGCTTTTGCTGCCTGCACTGCTAAATCACATACATCCGCATCTTTTGTCAGCACGCAATCTGCCCCTTGCGCGACATTGTTTAACCAGCCCGCACCACTGCGCTGCATCGCGGACACAGGCTCGCCATTGACTACAAACACTCGAAAGTCATGACTGCTATCCCCTGCATCAATATACGATTGCAAGTAATACACGCCATCAACAAACTGATCGCGAGGTAATGGGAATGGCGTCTCTCGGTTAAGCAAGCGCACGCCTTTGCCTTGCGAGCCAAAGAGCGGCTTAATGACAACGCGTTGATTTTGCTGTAACTGTGCGTCAATCACCTGCTGGGCATGTGCTCTAGATTCACACACCCATGTCGCGGGAGTTGGCAATTGCTGCTGTTTCAGCAAAAAGCTGGTCATGCCTTTATCGACAGTGCGTTCAATGGCGCGCGCATCGTTATAAACGCGAACGCCTTGCATACGTAGCGCATGTAATATATTCAGCCGCGTGATGACTTGTTGCAAAGTGCCTGCCGCGATACCGCGCACAAAAGCCATGTTGGGTAAGGCGCCAAAGCCTGGCAAGTGAATCCGCGCTTGCGGCGTTGACAAGTCAAGAACGCAATCGTGCAATTCAACAAAGCAAGCCTCTACGCCGCGCACAGCAAAAGCTTGCTGCAAAGCAAGACCATGCCACCCACCAGCCTGCACGGCCTCATCAGTAATGATGGGGATTTTCATACGTCGGCAATATTAATTAAATGATTTTTCTAACAACGCTTCATCAAACGCACCTGCGAAGAAGCTATTACCTGTTTTCATATTGGTAACGGTGACTTTTGCCGGCGAAAAGAGCAAGGGATCAATTTGATAAAAATCCATATCCACTGCTTTAAAGATTTCTGCAAAAGGACGACCATAATCTTTCGATGCGCTACTTGGCATGGCTTTCGCCAATTCCGCAGCCGCAATATCTTCACTATTGACATATAGATGCACAAAGCCACCAAACAAAATTGCATCATTGGTACGTCCCATTCCTGTAATAAAGTCAGGCGAAGGTGCTGGAATCGGTGCTACCCCATAACCATCCACAAAACGCTCTAGTGGAAATTTAACGGTATGCATTTTATGTAAAGCCACTTCTAACACCCGTGCTGTAATTTGCACTGTGCCGGCCAAACTGCGCGTTGGCGTCAAAATAAACGTTAGGTTTGACGTCCTAATACCCGTGTCATTTGACACCTTTTCAATCACTTCTGTTGGTGGTACTTGCTCGGTTTCTAGCACCAGCGTGGTGTGTGAGCTCTGGTCTTTATAAGCAAGCTCCTTAAAAATATCTTCGCGTTGTGCAATCGCACGTGCAGGGCCACTACCTAATGAAAAAAACTTGTCATGTGATAATGCCCAACCGGCATATTGACTGCCAAGACAAGCAATCACAGGGCTTTTTGCATGCACTTTAACGCTGAGCGGCCAATTACTAAACGTACTGTCGTTTTGCAATGAAACAGTGCCCAAACCACCCATGCAGATTTCAGCAATCTGGCGACCCGCCTCTAAGCCACCAACCGCCTCAATACCCGCATCTACAATCATCGCACCCGAGTCATGCTCTGTTACACGCAAGTTCAGCGCGCTTGCATTCGTTAATAATGCCTTCACTAAAGTGTTGGTGCGTTTATTTATACTGATATTTGTATCGTCTTTAGCATTCATTGTTTCATACCTGTCAAAATTTAGTTTAAGAGTGTATCACTTAACGTTAGCGCTCGCTTGCCTACTAATTGCTTCGCAAGCAAGGCGGTTGCTTCGTTAGCGAGCACTGTACATATGGGCATGCCCGTCTCAAAAGTCGTCCCCACTGTCGGCACATCCCGTGCCCAGTCAGGCCAGTCAAACTGCTTTTTTAATACAAAAGGCTGCTTTGCATATAACACCTGATGCGCGCTGCTGCCTTTTACTTGTATATTTGTCTCTACCTGCGCCTTATGCTGACATGCGTTGATATGCATCTGCATCAATGGCGCCTGTGGATACAAGTCCATGGTCGCACTCAACCGCGGGTTAATTTCTAGCACATAAACATCGTCACCATCACAAATCACATCACAACTATTAATCCCGATTAACCCGACACTAGCCGATAGCTTTTCCACATACGTGGTCAACCGCGACGTTGCCAAAGCGCTTAATACTGGCTGACTGACGGCACCAGTGTAGCGGAATGGCGCGCGCTCATCACCATCTGACCACTGCTCATTAAAGCCAATGATTTGCACACCTTGCTGATGACTTAAGAACAAACAAGAAACAGCCATTCCTGACTGTGCTTTTTGATAATACACATGCGCATGATTGGCTGCTGAATTTGCTGTAGATAGTCTCTGGATATGTGCACCGCCACTCGCGCCAATCGCTTTAACCAACCAACCTTGCGGTACTGTTGGTTTTGTATAGCTCACCATAGGGTAAGGAATAGAGAGCGCATCACATAAGGTAAAAAAGTGCTTAGGCGACTTGCATTGTTGAATAACACTTTCCGCATTACCGAACACTGGCACACGCTTTTGAACCTGCGCTAATAACCCTGTCGCCTGTTCAAAACCTGCACCATAACAAAAGCCAGCGTATTGCGATAAATCCAAATCGTCTAATATTGCCAATAATTGCGCACTATCTAACTGCCCTTCATGCACCGCAAGCTGATAACAACTCGCCGCCAATTGTCGCACATCACAATCAGAAAAAGCATCGATGGCAACAACGGTATATCCCGCTTCTACCGCTGCGGCGACATAAGGGCGGCTGGCAATCGCCGCAATAATAATTTGCTTATTATTGGCTGTGGACACATGCAATATTAAACGCGTGGTTATAGTCCAAATGCACAGGCTTTTCACCCAACAACATTTGTTGTAATAACTTTTGCTGCGTTACATATTTCAATTGACCAATCGCAAGCGCGCCAACCCCAATGATCTTGGTATCTGTAATCTCTGAACCATCACATTGCGCATCTAATCCTTCAATACCAGAAGGTGCGACAGCGTTAACATCTATCATCACTTTTAATGTCTTCACATCTTTATAATGCTTTTCTTCTAACACGCGCACGCCAACAGGCGCAGCTGTAATCGCGACTGTGGCAGATTGCAACACATTCACTTTATCCGCATCCGTTTTACCAGCAACCACCTCAAATTTATAACCATACTTTTCTTCTAACATATCAGCATGTGCCTGCATTTCACCAACGTCGCCATGTGCAACTAATTTCACATGCGAACCTTGTGCTGCTGCGATTAACGCCGATGTTGAACCGACTGTGCCGCTTGCGCCAAAAATAGCAATGGTTTGTTTTGACAATGCGTCGTGCGATGCTGTCAAGTGCTGACTGACCTTAGCCAACAATGCACCACTCGTCGTAAAAGCGCCCGATGGGTCAGTCATGGTTGATACTGCAAAGGGATCGAACATGGCCTTCTTTGCTGCACTTTGCATATCCACGGCAAGGCTCACATCGCGACCACCGAAAAATATAGCCTCACGTTTAACGCCACTCGGGCTGCGCGAAAAAATCGCATCTTGCGTTAGTGCTGATATTTCATCCAGTGTAACTGCTGTATAGGGCATGATTTTGTTAAAGCCCGCGTCATACGCCATATTCACGTCAAATGGGCTGGCATTATTAGCTGCCGTAATAAGATGTAATATCGAAACTTTTTCCATAGCTTTTTTTACCTTCATAATTATCTAATCATCTCTAAATATTGTGACTTCGCTTCCTACTGTCAACCACTTTAACTTAATTAACCATGACTTAATCAGGTGATTAACCGTTAGATTAAGCCTTTATTCACTATTTATGACCGCTCCGTTATTGCGTGGTTCACATAAAAGCCAACCAAGCGCATCTTGTTTAAACTGTGCTTGCAAAGCAGTCAAATGTGTCTTTGCCGCCGCTTCACTTTCAAAAACAGCAAAGCCCGTTGGCCCCCAAGAGCTTTGGCCGACACAGCTGACGCCTTGTGCCGTTAAATCATCCAACACTTGCGCAACACGCGCACTCGCGTAACGCCCTCCTTGCACTGGCGCAAAATAATCACCCGTATATGCCTGTAAAGCAGCAACGGCTTCACCAAACTGCTGTAAATTTTCTTGCACAATCGCTGGCAGTGCTTGCGTTAACACTTGCTCACTCACTTTTTGTGTCGCATTTAGGTCAGCATCCTGCAAGCTAGCAAACGCATTGGTTTCTGCATCGCCATGCACTCCAATATGTTCATGATCAAAAATTAACAAGATGCGCCACTGTGCGGGAAAAGGATGCTGTTCAATAATGGGTGGTACGGTGATGCCATCCTTAGGCGCTTTATCTTCATGACCAGCATCCAACACAACACCGCCATTGGCAAATGTCCCAATACCAATCCCTGAACGCGCACCTCTGTTCGTGATTGCAGCAATATCTCTCGGCGTTAGGCTCAAGTTAAATAACTGATTAAGTCCTTCACCCACAGCCAGTGCCATTTGTGTGCCCGAGCCTAAACCAAAGTGTCTCGGAATCTCACGATGCACTTTAATGCTGACATCTTGTGTGATCTGCGCATGTTGCAAAATCAACTGCTTGGCTTTATTGACATAAGTAGGTGTCGCGGCTTCACCAAATACATCCCGCCCTAGCGCCAGCTCTATATAGGTATCAGGCGCATTCAAACCAATGCCCAAGCTACCAAAGCGCCGACCTTGCGAGCCATTTAGATCTAAAAAACCCAAGTGCAATCTGGCGAAAGTATTAACGAAGATATGTGTCTTTGCTTGAGACTGTTTCATGAAGTAGTGAATTGCTTAAGGTTAATCACGTAATGAGCGCTACATTATATATGGCTTACTCATGGCAACAAAAGGCTATTTTGCAGGGTGACAGGCATAAGTGAATTTGGCATAATGGCACAAAGCGAAATAACAATTGAACTAATTGTAACAAAATGTAACAATCACTATAAATACTCTTGAATATCAAAACTTTAAAGGTCCTGTATGTCTAGCTACGTTATTCCATTTGAAAACCTACGCAACACCGATGTGCCATCTGTTGGTGGTAAAAACGCCTCTTTAGGTGAAATGATTTCTCAATTAAGCGCAAAAGGTGTCCGCGTACCGACAGGCTTTGCAACAACGGCTGATGCTTATCGCGAGTTTTTGTCGGCAAATGGTTTAGATGCAAAAATCAATGCCGAATTAGATGCGCTCAACGCTGATGACACACAAGCGCTGGCGATTTGTGGTGAGAAAATTCGTAACTGGATTATGGAAGCTGAGTTTCCTGCTGCTTTAAATGAAGCCATTGCAGAAAACTATGCACGTTTAATCGAACGTTCAGCAGAAGGCACGACATTCGCTGTGCGCTCTTCAGCAACGGCGGAAGATTTGCCAGATGCTTCGTTTGCAGGTCAGCAAGAAAGCTTCTTGAACATTCATGGTCTTGATAACATCAACCATGCGATTAAAGAAGTGTTCGCTTCTTTATATAACGACCGTGCGATTTCATATCGTGTGCATAAAGGCTTTGTGCACGCAGACGTCGCCTTGTCTGCAGGTATTCAACAAATGGTGCGCTCAGATATCGGTTGCGCAGGTGTGATGTTCTCGATTGATACAGAGTCTGGCTTTAAAGATGTTGTGTTTATCACTTCTTCTTATGGACTAGGTGAAACGGTTGTGCAAGGTGCGGTCAACCCTGATGAGTTTTACGTACACAAACCAACACTAGCGCAAGGCAAGCCTGCGATTGTCCGCCGTACGATTGGTTCAAAACTCATTAAGATGATTTTCTCAGATGCGACACAAGCGGGCAAATCAACTGAAACGGTTGAAGTCGATACCGCTGAAGCAGAGCGCTTCTCACTGACTGATGACGATATTCTAGAACTCGCCAACTATGCCACAACCATTGAAGATCATTATGGTTTCCCAATGGATATTGAGTGGGGTAAAAATGGTTTAGATAACAAGCTTTACATCTTACAAGCCCGCCCTGAAACGGTTAAATCGCAAGAAGCGAATAACAATGTGACTGAAACATTTACCGTGCATAAGCATGAAGAAAAACCACTGGTGGTTGGTCGTGCTGTGACACAAAAAATCGGTACTGGTCCAGTCCGCGTCGTATTAGATCCAGCTGAGATGCATGAAGTACAACCTGGCGATGTATTGGTTGCCGATATGACTGACCCTAACTGGGAACCAGTGATGAAGCGCGCCAGTGCTTTAGTCACCAACCGTGGTGGCCGTACGTGTCATGCGGCGATTATTGCACGTGAGTTAGGCATCCCTGCCATTGTTGGTTCAGTGAATGCAACTGACCTACTACGCGAAGGTGAAACCGTCACGGTTTCGTGCGCCGAAGGTGAAACAGGTTTTGTTTACCATGGTGCACTGGATTACGACGTTAGCACACAAGAAAATGAGCCGCTAACAACGCCACCATGCAAAATCATGATGAATGTGGGTAATCCAGACATGGCATTTAGCTTTGCACAAACACCAAACGATGGTGTTGGTTTGGCACGCTTAGAATTTGTCATTAACAATATGATTGGTATTCACCCGAAAGCCATTCTGAACATTGATGCCATGCCTGTTGAAATGCAAGCAACCATCAAAGCCCGCGCACGCGGTTATGAAAGTCCGAAACAGTTTTATATGGACAAAGTGGCTGAAGGTGTTGCTACGATTGCAGCGGCCTTCTATCCGAAACCAGTGATTGTGCGTACATCTGACTTTAAATCCAATGAGTACAAAAAACTTGTTGGTGGCGATATTTATGAGCCAGATGAAGAAAACCCAATGATTGGTTTCCGTGGTGCAGCACGCTATATTGCGGAGGACTTCAGAGAGTGTTTCGATATGGAATGTAAAGCCATGAAACATGTACGTGACGTCATGGGCTTAACCAATGTCGAATTAATGATTCCTTTTGTACGGACTGTTGATGAAGCAAAAGCAGTAACAGAAATCATGGAAGCCAATGGTTTGAAACGTGGTGAAAATGGTTTACGCCTCATTATGATGTGTGAAATCCCATCTAATGCCTTGATTGCGAAACAATTCTTAACGTATTTTGATGGCTTCTCAATCGGCTCAAATGACTTAACGCAGTTAAGCCTAGGCATGGATAGAGACTCTGGCATCTTAGCGGATGGATTTGATGAACGTAATGATGCGGTGAAAGAGCTACTAAAAATGGCGATTACTGCCTGTAATGCAGAAGGTAAATATGTTGGTATCTGTGGTCAAGGCCCCTCTGATCACCCAGACTTTGCGGAATGGTTGATTGAGCAAGGTATTCAGTCGGTATCACTCAACCCAGATACCGTTGTTGCGACATGGCAGCGTTTAACCAAGTAAGTCATTAATGGATCATCGCGCCGTCTTTATTGTCTCAGATAGTACCGGTACAACCGCCGGTGCGCTGAGTAAACTATTGGAACATTTTCCTAATACGGAATTTACCATTTCTCGTATGCCATTTACCGACAATATCCAAAAGATTGAGGCGGCGCGGCAAAGTATCGAGAAAGCAAAAGAAACGCATGATTTACTGCCCATCGTTATCATGTCTTTAGGTGACACGACGCTACGCAATAAGCTAAAAGAAACAAAAGCTTACTACGTTGATTTGTTTGCTACTTTTATCGACCCATTAGGTGAAGAGCTCAACGAAGAACCGCTCACAGGTGCAGGTATCGCGCATGGTACATTGGGGCATAGTTATGACGAGCGTATTGAAGCGATTAACTTTTCATTGAATCATGATGATGGTCAAACTGACGTCAATCTTGATCAAGCGGATGTGATTCTCGTTGGTGTTTCTCGCTGCGGCAAAACGCCAACCAGCTTGTACCTTGCCATGCAGTTTGGTATCAAGGCAGCCAACTACCCACTGATTCCAGAAGACTTTGAGCGCGGCACCCTTCCCGCCTCACTGATGAAACATATCGACAAAATATTCGGCTTATCGATTAAAGCCGAGCGTTTACACTCAGTCAGAAGCGAGCGTCGTCCTGATAGCTTTTATGCTTCATTAAAAAACTGTCGTGATGAGATTGCCACAGCAGAAGATATGATGCGCAAGCACGACATCATGTGGGCAGACTCAACCAGTCGCTCAGTGGAAGAGCTTTCCGCGATTATTTTACAAAAAATCAAACAGCCGAAAAAACATATCCATTAGTCACACAGCCTTACTTTAAATAAGGCTTAATTTCTCGCATAATCTTATCCGCGTTTGGTTTAGTCATACTAGAAAACACAGTCACCTTTTCTGCATTTGGCGCAATCACATACTTATAAAAGTTCCATTTAGGCTTGGTGCCCGTTCTTTCAATCAACTGTTTGTAAAACGGATTGACATCATGTCCACGCACAGCACTTTTTGCCATCATTGGAAATTTAACCCCATACGTCATTCGGCAAAAATCACCAATCTTTTTATCATCACTCAATTCTTGTTTAAAGTCGTTAGATGGAAAACCAATCACCAATAGTCCTCTTGACTTGTACTGCTCATACAAGCCTTCTAAGGCTTCAAACTGTGGCGTAAAGCCACATTTACTCGCCGTATTCACGACCAAAATGGGTTGATGTTGGTAGTCGCATAAGTTAAACGGCTTGCCTTCTAATGTCGTCAACTGATGATTATAGAGTGGATTGCAATTGGCTTGTGCCACGGCACTGGCTCCTAATAAAGAAAATGAAATCCATACACGTGCAAGTGAACTACTTACTGTCATTAAAGCTTCTCCTGTCCTTGTCTCTAAGCTTGGATAAGGAAACATAGCTATCGTTCCATTGTAAACAAAAAAGTGACCAGTCTTGTTATTGTTGTGACAATAATGGCTTATTTATGCAAGACCGTATCACTGCATCTCATTGACAGCAATCAAAAAACATATCAAGCAACACCTTGAAATAATCTTTAATAATTTTATAAAAATCAAATAGTTAAAATAAATCC
>SPJK01098464.1_pt1 | contig 10550 bp, 7 predicted proteins | sample 3741771 | NCBI WGS metagenome assembly SPJK01 (sample SAMN10925997, study PRJNA522277) | cold seep metagenome | isolation source: Elba SIP-enriched marine methane seep metagenome, extraction at timepoint T2 | place: Italy: coast of Elba, Mediterranean Sea
AATAAATCGGTTACTTCTGATTTTATCTCCGTCTCTTCAGACGATAGTAAAACCCGTTTTATCCAAACGCTGAAATTGCGCCGTATGCGTGTTTGTCCAGGCGCTTGCAGCCATTCTATCAAATTCGTAATAACCGCCAATATCTCTTTTTCAGATTGGGCTTTCTCCAACCGAAATATTGCCGCTACCAAGTTTTTTAACGGCGCTAGCGTTTTTGTATCGTAGGCGCCTTCATCCAGTAGCAAATATTTTAATGATGGCAGGTATTGTTCCAAACCGCCCGGGGCATGGACGATAAGGTCTTTGAGTTCGGTGGCGGCTGTCCAGCGCTGGTCGCCGTTGTACAGAACCACGGGAAACACAGGCGGCAATTGTTTTTTAGCGGTGAGTTGTTTGCTTTTAATCAAATCCTGATACAGTAGGCCGATGTAGGTCATCAATCTGACCGCCATATAGCGGTCAATACTGGATTGAAATTCAATCAGCAAATAAACATATATCCATTCTTGTTGATATTTGACTCGCCAGATCACGTCATCTTCCCGACTGCGCAGCTCGTCGCTGATAAAACTGCCGGAGACGTTTTCCAAGGTCTTGAAGTCTAGCGCTTTCACCCAGTCTTCTTCAACAAATCCTTGTAATAAATCAACAATCAATTCCGGTTCGGAAAACAGCAGTTTATAGGCTTGGTCGTGGGGTTGATTCATGAGTCAATATTATCACAAAGTAAGCATTCGGCCTCGCCCGGCTGCACACATCAAAAATCTCACCCAATCATGACAGGCGCATCATTAATCATTTTTGGCTGAACGTTGCGCTTCTCTATGCAGACTTGGCGTTGCGCGTCACCACAAAAAAAGCCAAGCCAATTCCAGCAATGATCAAAGCAATTATATAATTAATATTTTCAGCGATTTCGGTCGGTTTATTGACATCGGGGAAATTGAATTTAGTCAGTACGCCCAAACCGGAATCGTTTACGTCTATAGTAATAGAGTTGTAGTTTGAGGCGAGCAGTTGCATTTCTCCGCCATCGAAAGTTTTATAGTTTTTCGATCTCAGCTCTACAAAATTTGGGTAAAGCGGCGTTGCAGAAAAGCGTGCCCCAGCGCCCAACACTTGCGCTAATTCTTTTTCTATTTGTTGGGTGGTCTTTCCGGCGGTCTGAATTTCGATGGGTGAATCATTGCCTAATTTGACGGTCACATGGCCTCCAGCCGCTTTTTTATCAACGCCGGATGAAAATCCGTCAACATATTCCACCGCCGCCGAATAAACAAAATCTATAGCAACAGCGATGGATTTATCCTGAAAGCTGTCCCCGCCCGGAAGATCAAAATGTAATGGCTGATTGGTATAATCTCTGACCGTGATTTGTGATAAATCAAAGCCTTCTTTGTTTGTGACCAATACTTCCGATCTATCTTTATTATATTTAGCAGCCGCGCCACGATCATGCGGCGATTCAATGGCAACGCCGGCGTTTAAGGAGTTGGTGATTTTTCGAGCGACTTCAGTTGCCGAAGTGGGGTTTTGAGTACCCACTCCATTGATAAAGGTCAGACCATTGGCTCTACGCAGATTAGCCTCCCCTTTTCGCCAGGTGACCATATAAGAAAAAGCGGTTTCACCCGTTCTTTTCGGCGTCCCGGTTTGCAAGCGTAGCTGGTTATGTCCGGCAGGAAGCGCCTGAACCAGGTTCGATAGACTGAAAAGCGCTACAAACATTAGCGTTAAACCTAAAGTTTTGTTTTTTATCATTGTTATTTCCTTAAATTTTTGGCTAAGACGTACTGTGAAGAACAAATACCGGTCTTAGTCAGACTGAAGTCTGACCTACATGGGGTGCATTTTTTATTTTGACCAGGGCATAATTGGAACGGTGGAAATGCTATTCTTCGGCGCCCCGTCGATTATTTTTCGACTGATCGCCACATAAATCAGGGTATTGCGGTTCGCATCAAATAATCGGGTGACTCGGGTTTCTTTGAAGAATAAGGAGGTATCGCTGCTGAAGGCGGTTTCTTGTTCGGGTAACTCTTTTTTAATCACTATCGGGCCGACTTGCCGACAGGCGATAGAAAATTGGGAAGGGTCTTCCGCCAACCCAAAAGCCCCTTTAATGCCGCCTTTTTTGGCCTGGCTGATATGACAACTGACGCCGGAGACTTTCGGGTCGTCAAATGCCTGCACACAGACTTTGTGGTTAGCGCCGATTAATTTCCATGAAGTGGTTATACAGCCGACTTCTTCAGCTTGTATTTCCATCATAGCTCCTAACAATAAGGCAGTTATTAACAATTTTTTCATATTGATACTTCGTCGTCATGTTTTGCTATTTCCTAAACTGAGAACTCCAATCCGAAAGCTGGAGATTCCTTTCAATTTTCCCAAACTTGAGTTTGGAAAAAAGCGTTAGGAACGGGAATGAAATAAATTCGTGAACGTTCTTCCTTAGTTACACATCTAATTTTTAATGCCAACGCCTTTGTATAGCAGTAACAAGCTCAACAAAGTGAGGAAAACAATAAAGCCGCCGGTAATCGAAAAGGCCATAATCACATCAATATCGCTGACCCCGATCAAGCCGAAACGAAAAGCGTTAATCATATAGAGTATCGGATTCCCTAATGAGATAGTCTGCCATATGTCCGGCAACATGGATACTGAATAAAACACCCCGCCTAAATAACTTAACGGGGTCAAAATAAAATTCGGGATAATGGAAATATCATCGAAACTGTCGGCGAACACCGCATTAATAAAGCCCGCCAAGGCAAACAAGATAGCGGTCAAAAAAAACACTGACATCGCCACCATCCAGTTTTGCACTTGTATTTTGGCAAACAAAGTGGAAATCAAGGCCACCACGGTTCCCACCAACACCCCTCTGGCCACACCGCCGCCGACGTAACCGCTCAGTATCACAAAATTGGGCACCGGCGCGACTAATAATTCTTCGATATGGCGCTGAAATTTAGTCGAGTAAAAGGAAGAAACCACATTGGCGTAGGAATGGCTGATCACCGACATTAAAATGACGCCGGGTACAATATAGTCCATATAGCTGACGCCGTTAATGAGTCCGATCCGGTCGCCGATCAATTTGCCGAAGATCAAAAAATACAGCGATGTGGTAATAGCAGGCGGCAACAAGGTTTGCGGCCAAATTCGGGTAAACCGACGGATTTCTTTAGTGAGAATAGTCCAAAAAGGAATGAAAAAATTCATTGAACGATATCCAGAAAAAGTTGTTCCAGCCGATTGGATTTATTTTTTAAACTGTGGACTTTAATGCCCTGTTCGGATAATTGGTGAAATAATGGATTCAAGCCTTTTTCCTTAGGTACGCCGACATTTAACACACTCGGCTCCAACATTTCCATTTGATAACCGTGGACTTGCGGCGCTTGTTTCACCGGTTCGGATAAATTCAGCATAAAATATTGCATATTAATTTTCGCCAATAAACTCTGCATATCAGAGTTTTCAACTATTTCGCCTTGATTGATAATGGCGATATTACGACACAGACTTTCCGCCTCTTCCAAATAGTGGGTGGTTAAAATAATCGTGGTGCCTTGTTGATTGGCCATTTCCATCATTTCCCACATCGCCCGGCGGATTTCAATATCCACCCCGGCGGTCGGCTCATCCAAAATTAACAGTTTGGGAGAATGCACCATTGCCCGGGCGATCATCACTCTTCTTTTCATGCCGCCGGATAAACGACGCGATACCGAGTCGCGCTTATCCCATAGATCCATTTGCTTTATACAATGATCCGCTCTGCGTTTAGCTTCTTTGCGAGGAATCCCGTAATATCCGGCTTGATTGATAACAATATTGCGGACGGTTTCAAATTGGTTGAAGTTTATTTCCTGCGGCACCAGGCCGATATTCATTTTGGCCTGAGTGCGTTGCTTATCCAGATCATGACCGAATATGCTCACCGAACCGCTGGTTTTGGTGACCAGGGAGCTGATAATGCCAATGGCGGTGGATTTGCCTGCGCCGTTTGGCCCTAATAATGCGAAAAAATCACCGCTTTCCACATTTAAGTCTAATCCCTTGAGCGCAACAAACCCGTTTCGATAAGTTTTTTTTAAATTTTTGATTGATAATGCTTGCATATCATAAATAATTCAAACAACATTATGTTTCAGCTGATGCCGCGCGAACAATTGTTCCGCCCCGCAAGCTGATAAACCAGAAAAAAGCACGATTCTATCAGAAATCCGCTACACTTATTGCTTAAAACCAACATGATCTTGCCACAACAACAAAAAGTCCCCAGCAGCGTTGCCGCCATTGACCTTGGCTCCAACAGTTTTCACATGATTATTTGCAGCCTTAATGACGGTAAGCTGCAAACGCTGGATAAAATAAAAGAGATGGTGCGTTTGGCCGCCGGTCTGGATGAAGATAAAAATCTGGATGAAATGACTCAGTTACGCGCGCTGGCCTGTCTGGAGAAATTCGGGCAACGCATCCGTAATTTCCCCCCCAACAGCGTTCGCATTGTCGGCACCAATACCTTGAGAACCGCCAAAAACGCTGATATTTTTATCGCCAAAGCGGAATTAGCTTTAGGTCACCCTATTGATATTATTTCCGGGATAGAAGAGGCTCGGTTAATTTATCAAGGCGTCGCCAACAGCTTGGGCAGTAACGCCAACAAACGATTTGTAATGGATATCGGCGGCGGCAGCACTGAATATATCATCGGCATGGAAGATACGCCGCTCAGTAAAGAAAGTTTGAGAATGGGCTGCGTCACCTTCAGCAACCAGTTTTTTAAAGATGGAAATTTGTCCAAAAAAGCCTTTAAAAAATCTGTATTAACGGCTGGGCAACGTCTGGAGCCGTTTACCCAACAATTCAATCAACAAAACTGGGATGAGGCCATCGGCGCTTCCGGCAGTTTGAAATCCATTCGCAATGTGCTGCATGCCTCGGGCTGGAGCAATAACGGCATAACTCGCGACGGGCTGGAAAAATTAGTCGACTACATGTTACAGCATGATAATGTTAAGCAATTGGATTTACCGGAACTCAGTGAAGAGCGACTCCCGGTTTTTGCAGGCGGCGTAGCCATTATTTACGCCACTTTCAAAGATCTGGGCATTGAACAAATGACCGTTTCCGACGGCGCTGTCCGGGAAGGTTTGATTCACGATTTATTAGGCCGCATCTACAATCACGATTTACGTTCAGAAACCAGTAAAACTATTGCCGAACATTATCGCAGCAATGCTCAGCATGCGGATAAGCTGAAAGACACCATCGACTTTATTTTACAACAACTGGAAGATCATCCTTATATCGCCGATAACCCGGAAAGCAGGCAATTCCTACATTGGGCGGCGGAACTGCATGAAATCGGCCTTAGCATCGCCCACAGCGGTTATCATAAACACAGCGCATATATCATTGAAAATGCCGATTTGGCCGGTTTTTCACGGAAAGATCAAAACATTTTAGCCAGCATTATCCGCAGTCACCGCAAAAAGCTTTCCCTATCGCGTTTTAAAAATCTGCCTGCGCCCTGGCAACATCAAGCGCCGTTTTTAACCATTATTTTACGCATCGCGGTTTTGCTGCATCGCAACCGCCACAGTCAAAGGCCGGATTTTACAATCCGTTGCGCTAAAAAACAGATTGATCTGGAGTTTCCGGCACAATGGCTGGCGCAAGCGCCGCTGACCCATGCCGATTTACAATCGGAAACAAAATACCTACGTTCCTCCCGTTATTTACTGGAATTCAAATAGATGCTGGCGCCGCTTAGATTATTTTTTTTCTATATAGCGGCGCCGCCTGTTTTTTTGGCGGTTATTATTTTTTTAGCCACTGATAATTTCCCGCAAAACCCTGACCGAGTCGCTTTAAATGATCAAGACATCAATCGCGCAAAACAAATTTTACATCCCTCGATTAACCCCCATTCGCCGATTCAAACCATTCATCACAATGAAGCGGATTTAAATGTCGCGATTAACTATTTATTGAATTTATTGCTGAAAAGCTCCTCCAAAGTCACCCTCAGCAAAGATGCATTAAATTTCGACATTACTCTGGCTTTGCCTGAAAATCCGTTCGGTAAATATTTGAATCTTTCCTTTGACCTCAGTAAGAACGATGCGCTACCCATAATCAAAGCATTGAAAATCGGACGACTCACCATAGCTGATGAATTTGCCGGTTTAATTATTGAAGGAGTCATCAATAACACTCCGCTGAAACAATATTATATTTTGGCCGCGCATCATATCAGCGGCATCAGTATCCAACCTGACAAACTGAGCATTAGTTATTTTTCCGATTTTGAAGAAGCCGCCAAAACTCCGCAATTGGAAAATAACCCCCAATATCAATCAATGGTTTTCTATCAACAGGAAATCAATAAAATCGCCCGCCAACATGATCCTAAATGGTTATTATCTCTGTCGAAAATCATGCAGGTATTGTTTACTCACGCCTATGAGCGATCAGACGCCAATAATGCGATTGCAGAAAACCGAGCCTTGATTATCGCCTTAAGCAGTTATGTCAATCAACAGGAACTGCAGCATTATCTAGCGATCAACTTTGATAATTCACACTATTATCCGGTTTATCTATACCGTCGCAAAGATATGGCTAAACATTTTGTCACTTCTGCGGCATTGGCCGCTGCAGGGGCGACATTATTGGCGGATATGATCGGTCAGGAGAAAGAGTTATTTGACGCCAAAAGAGGCAGCGGATTCAGTTTCATCGATTTAGCGGGAGACCGCGCCGGCTTACGTTTCGGGCAAATCGCCACAGCCAGTCCGGAAAGCGCCCGCCGCCTACAAGAAATCATAAAAGAGACGAAGGATTACCGGGTCTTTATGCCGGAAGTGAGGGACATGCCGGAGCGCATGAACAGCCATGTGTTCAAAACGCTATACGGTTCCATTTACAGCCAACGCTATCAGAATATGTTGAAAATGATTGACGATAGGATTAACGCTTTGGAAATTTATCAAACTCAATAAAATTCCCTGGCCGTCAATGACGGAGTGAAGTCCGTCCCACCAATCTGGAGTTGAAGTTCAGTTCGAATACAACCTAGGGGTAGGTCGGACTTCAGTCCGACCCACGACGCCCCATCAGGAAGCAAACAAGCCCAAAGCATTATAACCATGCCCCGGCAATAAATTTGATACGTCGGCAAGACTATGCCCGAAATGCACATTGAGTATATCGCCTAGAATATCGCGATAATCCACACTGTGTTGCAGATAGCGCCCATTAACCAAATCATCGGCCGCCAACCCCGGCCAGGCGCCGACAATACCGCTATTGATTTGCGGCCCGGTTACCGTCCAAACGCCGGCATGGCCGTGATCAGTGCCGTTACTGCCGTTTTCTTCCGCAGTTCGACCGAACTCAGTCATCGTCAAGATCACCACATTATCCATCTCCGCGCCCAAATCCGTATACAAGGCATTAATTCCATCTGAAAACTCCGCCAACCGTTTGGCGTGACGCCCGCTGCTCTCGCCGCCGCCCTGGTTACTATGCGTATCCCAACCGCCCAAATCAATGGTAACCATTTCCAAACCCAAATCCGCCTTAATCAATTGAGCCGTTTCTCTTAAGCGGCGGCCATAACTGGTTTCCGGATAGACAGCGCCGTTGGTCGGATTATAAGTTGATGTGTCAATTTCATCAACGGTGGCCAAGCTGTTAAACAATAATTGACCGTATTGATGCACTAATTGTTGATAAGCATTAGCGTTTGCTGGCATATCTTGATATAGAGGCAAGACATCATTAATCAATTGATTTTCTTCCGCACCGCTCAAGCCAAGATTAAATGAGTTGATAAAGGAAAAGCTCTGCACCGGCACCGAGCCGATTAAGGCGTGCGGCAAAGTCGAGCCGAAATGCACTGCTTGTAACGGCGTCTGCAATTGCTGACCGGGGAGAATATCCGCTAACCGCCGATTTAACCAGCCGTTGGAACTGTCTACCGGCGTTGTGGGATCGGCGCTTTCAATTAACACTTGACCGGTGAAATGCGAGCGTGAAGCATTCGGATAATGAACAGCGGGCAATACCGCCATATCGCCGTTATCAAAAATAGATTTCATCCCCGTCATGCTAGGGTGCATGCCGAAAAAATCATCCAGGTTTAATGCTGATTCAGGATCAACGGCGCTGGGTTCTGCTATGCCGATGGTCGGCCTAAGCAATTGATAGTCGGGATCGGCAAAAGGCACGATAGTATTTAACCCGTCACAACCACCGCGTTGGAAAATAACCACCAAAACCGGTTGAGAAGCGGCTTTAGCAGTACTGATCAAGGGAATACCCGCCATTTTGCTTGCCGCCAACGTTAATCCGCTTCCGGCAATGCCTTTTAAGAATGTTCTGCGTTTCATAATAAGACTCCTAGCTATACCGAAAGCGGCGTTATTGATATTGATATTGTGGAAAACTAAGCACTGAACCATTTAAGCGCCTTAACTGCGCTTCAGCGTCCGGCCCGGCAATATTAAATTCATCCCCCAAAATCTGTAGCGCCGTATTTCGGGATAAATCAGTGACATCATCACCGACCGTTAGTCCGAGCAAAAAGCCGGTAATGCCTTCTGCAGTCAATTGCTGGTGATCGCTATAAAAGGTTACTGGATCGGTATGCGTTGCATTACTGCCTGTCGGGTTGCGGACATAATCATTCACCCATTTAATGCGCTCTATTAACAAACTGGAATTAATCCATTCGCTGCCGGTTTCGGCCCAACCGGTCGGCACCGGATTTTCATACAAACGTATGCCCATTGCCCGAATCGGCGCAATTAAATCCGTTGCATCGCTGCTTGCTTGCAGATTTCTCACAGCGCCGACGACAAACTCCAACGGCGTTTTGATTTTATTGCGATAGTGAGCCGAATCATAAAATTCCGCTGAATCCAGAATGGTCGTCAATACGGTTTTGATTTGGTCATTGTCCGTCGAATTCGCCAGAAAGCTGCCGGCGCATCGCGTCACCAGAGAGTCCGGGGTCTCATCGCTGACAAAAACGGCAACCAATTTGCTGCAAATAAATTCTGCGGTGGACTGATGTTCGGCAATAGCATCCAAAAAGGCTTCTCCTTGATTTACCCCGCCGCTTGAAATATCGATACCGCCCGGAATAGTAGCGGAAAGAATATTCTGCGCTTCTGAATTGTGTTGATTGCTGTCGAAGAAGAAAGCGCCATTTTGCACATGCCAGCCGGTAAAGATTTCCGCCCCGGCTTCTACATCATCGCTGGTGTAGCCGCCTTCAACCCCCATGGTGTGCAATTCCAAAACTTCACGAGCATAGTTTTCATTAGAATCATTGATTACATTGCTGATGCTGTCCAGATAAATCAGCATCGCCGGGCTTTTGGCGCTAATCCCTAATAAAACTCGGAAGTTACCCAAGGCATTAGCTCTGAATGCCTGGTTTTCCGCCAGTTCATAGGCTGTGGTATTACTCAGTTCCTGATCGTTGGCGTCATTTCGTTCAGTATTAATATCAGTATTGAAATGATTATCCCAGAACCAGGTCATCACCTCCTGTAATTGTTTTTTACTGTAGATCATGTGCATCAGCGTCCAGGCTTGCAGCTCACCCTTACTTTGAGGCAAAGAACCACCCAGCATCGCGTTAAACTCGCTATCGTCAATGCTATCCGGATTAAGCTGCTGAGTCAGAAAATCTGTTACGCCGATAGCTTCAACTTCCGCCGATAATGCAGGCGTCGCGCCAAAAGTAATCCGGTTAATCAATTGCAGGCCGCTGTAATTGACCGCTACAACATTAAGATTAATTTCCGCTTGGCCGATATTATTAGCGCTGTCCTCAGCCGTCAAAGCAATATTGATAACATCATCGGCGTTAAACAGCTTATTGTCCAATACCAGCGTCCAACGACCGTTATCCGCCACGCTGACGGCTCTGTTGCTAAACAGTAATTGATTGCCGGGTTGGATAATGCTTAATGTTGCCGTTAAGCTTTCCACACCGGTTTGATCGGTCGCCAAACCGGATAAGAGAAAACCGGTTTCCGATACCTCATCATTTTCCAGATGCGAATCAATGACAATTTCAGGGCCTTCAATGTCTTCGGCAACAAAAACGCTGATACTGGCCGATTGTTGATTTTGCGATAAATCTGTCGCTGTCGCGGTAATCGCAATTTGTTGATTTAAGCTGATGTCGGCTGCTGATATTTGCGCTGTCCAACTTTGGGCAACGGCATCATAGTTTGCTGTTTGTTGTGTACTGCCTTTAATTGGATCATTAATAACAATGATGACTGAATCCACCGTTTTGTTATCACTGGCTAATCCGGTCACGCTAAATCCGTCAAGGGTGACATTTGCGCCGTCTGCGGGTGAACTGATACTGATTTCCGGCGGCGTCGCATCCAATTCATTGTCTCCGTCAACTGTGATAATAAATTCGACTGCGCCTTTTTCAGTCACCACCTGGCTATAGTATTTTTTATTCTGACCAAAGGCGTTTTTCACATAAAAAACATAGG
>SPJK01020245.1_pt1 | contig 10534 bp, 9 predicted proteins | sample 3741771 | NCBI WGS metagenome assembly SPJK01 (sample SAMN10925997, study PRJNA522277) | cold seep metagenome | isolation source: Elba SIP-enriched marine methane seep metagenome, extraction at timepoint T2 | place: Italy: coast of Elba, Mediterranean Sea
GTCAAAATGTTAGGCGCGCCGATCAACTCTGTCTACTGGGAATCACAGGCTGCGGTCAGTTGTGATGGCAGTCGGTTGTATTTTGCGAGCAATCGACCTGGCGGCCTAGGAGGAACTGATATCTACTTCACTGAACGCCAAGAGAATGGCGAGTGGAGTATGCCGGTGAATTTAGGGGCACCAGTCAACACCCCCGGTGATGAAGAAGCTCCTTTTATCTCTAACGATGGGCAGACACTCTATTTCTCCAGTACCGGCCATTTGGGATTGGGAGAACAGGACATCTTTATGTGCTGGTGGGATACCCGGCTGGATCGCTGGAGCGTACCAATCAATTTGGGACCTCCTGTTAATGGCCCACACCGAGAATTGGGATTCTTTCTATCCGCTGATGGCAAAACGGGCTATTTTGCCAGCAACCGCCCCGGAGGAGCTGGCGGCATGGATATCTACCGCTTTGAACTATCGGAGAAGCTCTTTGGCGAGCCAATTACTTTTGTAGAGGGCGTCGTATTAGATTCTGTTTTGCTTACCCCCATTCCTACTACCGTACATATCAACGGTAGAGGTAGCGTCGTTACCGAAGCGGATGGTACGTTCTTTCTATGTGCCGGAGCGGATGAAACGCTTGACCTAAAAGCAACAGCCGACACCTACCATCCTTATCATCATCAGTTTTTTATCCCTGAATCCGATAATCGCTCTTTTCACCCCATGGAGCTCTTATTAAAACCTACGTTGAGCTTTCTGGCTGAAATCGAAGCCGAACCTGATCCACCGCTACCCCGCGATGAAGAGCGGCATCACACCGTCAACCACTCCATCTTCTTTGGCTTTGATAGCGCCGAACTAATTGGCCGTGAAGTGGAACGCCTGGAAGCACTGGTGAGCTCCTTGCAGGAACGGCAGGTAGCCAGAGTAGAGATCATTGGCTACGCCGATGACATCGGTACGGATGCCTACAACTTACAGCTCTCTGAAGATCGCGCCAAGCATACTGCAGTCTTCCTCCTTAGCAACGGAATTGAGATCGATGACATCCATATTCAGGGCAAAGGCTCCATCTCTTCGGAAGAAGAACCCAAATCCCGCAACCGTCGGGTAGATATTCGTGTCACTATCGTGGGAGAATAGATTCAGTGGGCAGTGGGCAGTGAAATAGCTTATTAGTTTTTGAGGTTTTAAGTTGACTGTTATACCAGTCAAAGCTGTTGGTCTGTTGGATAAAAAATTCATCATCATGTCATTCTTATCATTCAATCTTCGATTGTCCATCGTTTTGCTTGTCTTTGCCGGAACGACGCCAGCTATTGCACAGGATTGCAATTGCGCCGATAATTTTGCCTGGGTGCAGGAGAAATTGCGCCTCAACTATGCTGGATATGGCGACAAAGTAAATACAGAAAACCAGGAGGAATTTGATCAGCACACAGTTGCTTACGGTGCCCTCATTGATACCGTTAGAACAGATAGCACCTGCCAACGGGTCATTCTGGAATGGAGTGATTGGTTTCAAGACGGTCATGTTCAATTGCGATTCAACCAATCGGAAGAAGACCCAATGACTATCCGCCAACGATACGCCGAATGGGAGCAAGTAGCTCTATCTGAAGCCGAGTTCAGAACTTACTTGAATGAACGGAAAAATGCCCCGATCGAAGGTATTTGGCAGAGTGCCGTAGGTAACTATCGAGTAGGCATTATCCGCAGCGAGGATCCAGCACGAGATTTTGTGGCTTTTGTCATCGAAGCGGATAGTGTATGGTGGATGCCGGGCCAGGTAAAATTCGAATTAGTTCAGGCGGAGCATAATGCATTTCAGGTCAAATACTACATGCGCAACCACAGCTTGCAAGAACAGACTGGCCAGTTAGATGAGCTCTATTTCAATATTAGCAATTTGGGTGGTTGGTACCAGATTTATCCCGAAACAGGTGCTGCTCCTTCACCCGATGCCCCTACCACGTATTCATTGGAGCAATTGGATTCGCAGACGCTCCTGCTCCGTATGCCAACCATGAATGAAAACTTCCGCAAGGAATTGATCGCCCTCATGGATGCCAATGAAGAGCTCATGGAAAGCACGCCAAATTGGATTATTGATTGCCGTGGAAATGGCGGTGGAAGCGATATTACCTATTTCCCATTACGCCCTTACATCGCTACTGGCGATATACACTACGACCATACCCGAACCTGGGCCACTGAAGACAATGCCGAAAAGTATGCGAACCTGCGACATGACAAGAATTTCCCCTGGCTACAACGCATTGCCTTTGGCCGCTATGCGCGCAGGATGCGGCGCAATGCTGGTCAATTCATTGGTAGCAGCAAGAAATGCAGTAGTGTGGTGCGAACGAAACGGGTGCGGCCCATACCAGAGCAAGTCGTGATCCTGGTGGATGGTGGCTGTGCCAGTAGTTGTGAGTCTTTCTTACTTTTTAGCAGACAAAGTGATAAGGTAACCCTAATGGGGCAATCATCAGCCGGCATCCTGGATTACGGCAACTTGCACTGGATAGATAGTCAATGTGGCTCTTTTACCCTCTTCTACCCTACTTCGCGTTCCTGTCGTGTGGATGCGGGCCGTGGAATTGATAACCACGGGATTCCACCAGATGTGGAACTTTCAGCAGAAGCAGATTGGTTGGAAGAAGCACAACGGTATTTACGAGGTATTGATCGATAAATTAGGGTTACCAATCAAAGATTCAAGCAATCGATTGCAAAGTCAGCTATTTTTGTGCCGCTAACTTGAATTAATACACTACTACAATTCACCAAATCGAAATGCAAATGACACGTACCTTTCATCTAATTTTCCTATTAGCAAGTGTGCTCTCCCTTTCTGGTTGTTTTACCTCTACCGAAGAGATTTGGATTGAAGCAGATGGCTCTGGCCGACATGAGTCACAGACCGATATGAGTGGCTTGTACCCTTTCCTCATGATGGGTATTACCTCAGAACAAGAAGAAACTTTGGACGAAGCTCCGGCGGAAGAAGCCGACGGAGAAGAGGACATTAAGGATAACTTCCTGGCCATGCTGACCCAAGAAGAACTGGATACTGTTTTCAGTATGCGTAACATATTTCAGTCCTTAATGGAAAAAGAAGGCATTTCCGAAGACCAATTTTGGGAAGAAGTAGAGGGAAAGATGCTGTCGGAGGAAGACATCCCCGAAGATCAAACTGACGTCGTACTCAATATGATCGACCGCTTAATGCATCTTGACCTTCGCTTCCAAGCCAGTTCTTCTCGACAAGAATTGAAATCGACCACTATTCAAAGTTTTACTGACCCGAGTGAGCTTTCTTCCTGGATGAAAGATGCGCTGGCCCTGTCGTCTTATATCGAACAAGATAGTACGAGTTCCGAAAAAACAGTCGAAGCGCTTGAAGGGGCACAAAAACTCTTTAGCAGCATGACGCGTTTTGAATTAGACGGCAATTACCTGCACGTCCATCGCCAAGGTGTTGAGTTACCGGACATAAGTGATATTGGCGAGGGAGGTGGAGATGCTGCCATGATGATCCCCATGCTCAAAATGTTTTTTGGGGACCAGCCCTACCGCCTGATTGTTCATTTACCCGGACGCGTTCGGAAAATTGACAATCCAGATGTAGTAAAGATCGATCGCAATACGGTCATGTATGAAATCCCAATGGAGGATTTGTTCGATCCTGAAACAGAGATCGACTTCACCGTTAAGTTCAGACGACCAAGATCGTAGTCGACCGATCCTTATCCCTGATCAAATAAGCAGCGTTCTAAGAGTTTGTTTTAGATAGCTAAAATAAACCCTAAGGGATTGGAGCGCGGAATTTTTCCCGTTCCAATCCCTTTTATTGTCTCACAATAAAAACCACTAGAATGAAAGCCGTTGCTTATGACACGATGGTAGAAGCCTTGCACGACCTAGCTCAACAGGGTTACACTACCGATTTCAACCTTTTACCCGATTGCCTTGAATGCGATGGAAGTCGAATTCAGCCAACTGATTTTCAAATTGTCGGTGTACACCGTTTTGAAGGCATGTCTAGCGCCGACGACAATTCAGTCTTGTACGTCATCGAAACCAATGACGGCCAAAAAGGCACCTTAGTCGACGCTTATGGCACCTACGCTTCCAATCTCACCGATGAGATGATCCAAAAGTTGCGTTACAAGGCACCAGGAAGAGGCTAACGCCAAAATTACCTGATCATTAAAGCTCCTGACCACCTAACCATTGCCTTCGCTCAGATGGCGCCTGTATGGCTCGATCGCGAACGCACTATCGAAAAGATGCTTCAGTTTGTTCACCAGGCTGGTGAGCAAGGCTGTCAGCTATTGGCTTTCGGTGAAGCACTGCTTCCCGGGTATCCGTATTGGCTGGACCTAACCGATGGCGCGCGCTTTAATTCCTCTATACAGAAGGAACTGCATGCTCATTACATGGAGCAAGCTATCCAGATCGAAGCGGGCCATCTTGATGCTTTTTGTCAGGCGGCAAAAGGTTATGGTATAGCCCTGGTATTAGGGACAATCGAGCGAGCGCCCGATCGTGGCGGGCATAGCCTGTACTGCTCCCTGGTGTATATCAATGAAAACGGACAGGTCGTTAATGTGCATCGCAAATTGCAACCCACCTACGAAGAGCGGCTTACCTGGGCGCCAGGAGATGGGCACGGTTTGCGCACCTTCCCGCTGGGTCCCTTTACGATTGGTGGCCTCAACTGCTGGGAGAACTGGATGCCTTTGCCTCGTGCTGCACTCTATGCGCTTGGGGAAGACCTACACATTGCTATCTGGCCTGGAAACCTGCGAAATACAGAAATTCTTACTCGCTTTCTGGCACGCGAAGGCCGCTCCTACGTCATGTCTGTGAGTGGATTGATGCGAAAGGAGGATTTTCCTGCTGGGACTCCCCACTTAGATCGAATACTGGAGCAAGCACCTGACCTATTGGCTGATGGCGGCTCGTGTATCGCTAATCCTGACGGAAGCTGGTTGTTAGAACCCATGGTTGGTGAAGAAGGACTGCGAATAGCCAAAATTGACCATGCTAAAGTCCGTCAGGAGCGCCAGAATTTTGATCCTTCTGGTCACTACTCCCGCCCAGATGTCACACAACTAAGCATTAACCGCGAGCGGCAAGGAATTTTGCGGATTAAAGAGTGAAATTCAACAGTCCAACAGTCGAATCAGACCAACAGGCTCGACTAGTACAACAGTCATCTCAAAACCTCAGAAACTAATAAGCTATTTCACTGCCCACTGCCAACTAATTCACCACGCAATTTCCTGCCGGTCACGCCAAAACTTTCCGCTAGCCTCAGCCGGAGCATCTGTTGCCAACCAAACAGGCGTGTCTGCTCCTTGTTCCACCGATCGAGTAGCACCAGCTCCCCCCATATCAGTACGCACCCAACCAGGGCAAACCGCATTTACTGCAATTCCCCGATCCTGCAAGTCACGAGCGATGTGTACCGTGATCACGTTCAGCACCGTTTTCGACAAACTGTACACAGGCGCATAGGTCCCTACCCCGCTGCAAAAAGTGCCCGCCCCACTAGAAATATTGACAATCCGACTACCGGATGATAACAAGGGTAAGCAATGCCGAATGACCAGCAATGGCCCCATTGCATTGGTATGTAAGGTTTGGTAGATTAGTTCGCTGGGCTCTTGCAACAAGCCTCCACTCTTATCCAACAGGATCGCTGCATTATTGACTAGGGCATCCAACTGCACCTGCTGATCTGCAAGGGATTGAGCTGCCGCAGCGATGCTGTTTTCATCGCTGGCATCCATCACGAGTACCTGGGCCTGCTTGGCCCGGTCGCCGGCAGCAGCTAGTGCTATTTGGCCTTTTTCTTCGCTGCGAACCCCCAGCCATACGATCCAATCACGTGCCAAGAGATCAAGAGCGATTTGTAAGCCAATACCTCGATTGGCGCCCGTAACTAAGGCAACTTTGTTCATCTTATCCGATTTAAGCTCGTTGAAGTAAGTCAGTGATCTCGCTCAGGTCACTGATGGTATAGGCAGGTGCTGGTTTCAATACTTCGGCTGGCCGATCGTAGCGATTTACCCAAACGGTAGGCAATCCAAAGTGCCCAGCACCGGTAATATCCCACTGATTGCTAGAGAAAAACCGAACCGCAGCAGGCTCGGCGCCGAAAGCATCAAGTGCCATTTGGTACACCTCAGCAGCTGGCTTGAATTGTTGCACCTGGTCTACTGATAATAACTGATCCAGGTAAGGAGCGATCCCCGTTCGCCGAGCGCCTTCCTGTAGCATATGAAGAGTGCCGTTCGACAATATTGCGGTGGCAATACCTTCACTCTTGAGGCGCTCCAAAGCAGGTAATACGTCGGGAAATGTTTGCGGCTGCAGGTAGATGGGCATCATCAATTCGTACAAGATGGGATCCGAAAGCCCCAGCTCACGCATGGCATAAGTCAATGCCTCGTTGGTTACTTGCTCAAAAGGCACATAGGCTTTCATCATCCCACGCAGCCAGGTATACTCCAGCTGTTTCCTTCGCCAAATTTCCAATAAAGCTTCTCCCTGTCCATTCGTTATCGCGTTGAGTTCCTCCACCGGCATTCGCACAGAAAAAAGTGTGCCGTAAGCATCAAATACACAAAGCCAGGGGGGGGCCATAGGCGAAATATTTTGTGAATAACTTGGGCTTGCCGCTGAATAGTCACTTATCTCAATGCTTCCCAATATACCAAATACCGCATACCTCCTGAAATGCCTATCTTCCTGCTCGCAAGTTGCCAAGCCAACCTAAATCTGAGCTAGCATGTCCCCTTCCGCTAAAGTATTTGATGAGATTGTCGAAGCCCGCCGCTCTGTTCGCGTCTACGACGAAACGGCTCCTTTTGATGAAGGTGCCGTACGCAGAAGCCTGGAGCGTGCTGTGCTGGCTCCCAATAGCAGCAACCTGCAAACCTGGTCGTTCTACCGGGTTCGTTCGGAGGAAAAGAAGAAGGAAGTAGCGCGCTTGTGCCTTAATCAGAGTGCAGCCCGAACGGCTAGAGAATTGGTAGTGGTTGTTTGCCGTGGCGATCGTTGGCGAGATAATAGTCGCCGCATACTGAAGGAGATCCGCCCCTCATTTTCCAATCCCTTGAGCAAGCGAGATAAGCGAGCCATTACGTATTACAAGCGTGATATCCCCGTACTGTATACCAATGACCCTTTCGGGTTTATGTCACTTTTTCGGTATTTGGTAGTCCTTTTCAAGAGCTGGAGTCGGCCGTTTCCCCGTTGGACGGGCCGCGCCAATTCCCGCATTATCACGCATAAAAGTGTTGCCCTGGCAGCACAAACATTTATGTTAAGTATGAAAGCGGAAGGATATGACACATGCCCAATGGAAGGCTTCGATGAAAAGCGACTCAAGCGATTCCTGAAGCTGCCGCGAAAGAGCGAGATATCGATGGTGATCGGCCTGGGTGTGGCCGCCGAAGGCGGGATCTATTCTGAGCGGTTTCGCTTCCCGAATGAAGAAGTGATATTTGATCTGTAAAAAACCACCAAGAGCGCCAAGAACACAAAATAATGCTCTTAAAGCAAGTCTACTCTGTGTTCTCGGCGAGCTCTGTGGCTGGTTAGTTCTTAGAAGACACAGCCTAATCGCACCGCAAAGCTGCGATACCACAGGCGTTCGATTTCTTCAGTTGTCCACCAATCATCTGGATAATCAAAGTGGTGCACCACTTTCTGAAATTTGTAACCAAAGTCCAGGTGGAAGTCGGCATTACGCCGCGACGCTAAGCGGATACCAACGGATGGATACCACATAAAACCACCACGCGACCGATCAAACTCATCTTTATTGAATAATCGTGTCACGGCAATGCCATAGCCGGTTTGCAGGCTAAAGTAAGGTGCAGTGGCTGCTCCAGGCGTATATACCTTAGCTTCCAGGAAGACAGGCGTGACCAACTCCTCGTAGGTGTCAATTCCGAGGCCTGCCCCAACCGACAACCATGGTTTTACATAGTAGCCGGCGCTAAATTGTACACTCATCGCCCAACGCAAGTCCTCCAGCCAATCGACATAATTCTTGGCAGAAAGTGTACCAGCGTTAACCGAAAAGTAGGTGCCAGCAGCATGAACGGTGCGGCCTTTCAGTGTGTGCAACAGGCCATGACGCCCCTCTTTCACTCGTTGTACCAAGCCCAGCGGTATCTCTAAGAGGCTATCGCCCACAATCCGCAGGCGCAGTTGGCCGTCCAGTGTATCCACTACTGTTCCTTGTAGTAAGTTACTGCCTTGAAGGTACACCTGGTCGATTCTATCGATCGTTTGCGCGTTGGCACCAAAGACCAATCCACCGACCAGGGAACATATGAGCAATAGTTTCTTCATGATGGGCAAGTTACTGGCGCTTAATTTCAATCTGACTTAGTAAATCAAAGCCACCTTCTTCGGTGAAGCGGAACTGGTAGAAACCATCTTCTCCAATCACCACAGCTACTTGATCATAACCCGGCAAGCTGATGGCATCAAAGCTGTGGATGCCTTCGTAGGTGTCCAATTGGTTGTCATCCAAGACGGTTGGATCACTGATGTCAAAGGCTTTCAGGCCGTGAACACCTTCACAAAGAATCAAATGATCACCACGGATCGTCAGGCCATGTGGGTTATCCATCGGGAAGGATTCCTTCAAGGTTGGGTTGCTAAGGTCAGAAATATCCACCAGGTCTAACTGGTTGATGAAGCCTTGACATTCGCTGCCATCACGCAGTGTTACATAAGCGTAATCATCCTTTACAAAAACCGGATCACAAGCACGTGCATGTTGGAATTCGCCCAATTGAGTTGGGTTGGCTGGATCTGCATTATCGTAGATAAACATGCCAGCATTCGAGCCAATGAAGAGTTTATCTTCGTAAGGGAAGATCGTTTCGATTCCCCAACCAAGGTTGATATTATTCAAATGAGTAGGCATCGTTGGGCTCTGTAAGCTGATCACATCCATCGACCATTCGTTGATCGCATAGAGGTAATCGCCGATTACTGCAAACCGTGCCATAGAACCTGCCACGCCAACACCGCCCGACTGAGCTGCTCCAGCGGCTAAAGGTGCCGTAGAGTTACTCATGAGGTCAAAAGCTACTTCGTCGACAAACACACCGCCCCAGGAACGGAAGACAGCAGCACTTTGGCAAGGCATCGTCTCCGTAACTTCCTCCAATCGATACTCTACCAGCACCTGGCCGCTATTCACATCTTCCCAAATGGGCGGGAACACATCCTCGGTGCGACCGATCAAGGTCGTATTATCGAGGTTGCTGATATCAACCGCCAACAGGTCAATGTAGTTGTTGACGTATAGTATATCATTCTTAATGGCAATGTTCGCGGCTCCTTCAATGGCTATAAACGCCACTCTTTCCGGGCTTTCAGGATTAGCATTATCGATCACGTGAATGCCTTCTCCGCGCTCAATAATATAGATGTGCTGTTGATAATAATAGAATTGACCAGGATCTTGCAGCTCCCGTGCTGCCTCGGTCGTGGGAGTTCCCAGGCGTATCTCCTCCTTGGTCATGTAAATCGGTGTGCTACGGATATAAGTTACCTCGCGCTCACATTCATCTTTCAGGCAGCTGTTCAGAGAAAACAGGATCGCCACCGGCATTACTAATAACAGTATTCTTCTCGGGTTCATTTTCATCTTTTTTGGCTGTAATAAGAAATGATATGCCAGGTAAGACGACTCCCAAGTAAGAAAGGGTTGGGTCGAAAAGAGAAATGCTACACGCTACCTACTACACGCCACGCATAAAATACGTGTAGCGTGTAGCGTGTAGCGTGTAGCGTGTAGCGAAAACTACCGCACTAGCGACAGGTACCAGCGATGCGCCAGCGGTGTCCCTGTCAACACATCGTACATTTCATGGCCGTTCCAATGCATTTGGCCGGAGCCCGTACTGCTTCCGCCACCGTCTGCAGAAAGGAAATCCTCCTTGCTTTCCCAGCTGATCGGATCCATATCAGCGCGTTCCAGGTCACTATTGATGGCCACTACCTCTTCTGATAGTAGCTGATCAAACCATGCTTCGACCTCTTCCATTTCGGCACTTAGGCGCTTAGCTTCATTCACTTGTGGTTCAGAGGGACTCCCAGGGTACTGGCTAACCTTCATGTATAAGGTGGAGATTTCCTCCCGGATACGCTCACCTTCATTGACGTAGCCATCTCCCTCCAAGGCGACCAGATTAGCCAGTTTGTCTTGGATGGTTACTTCTAAAGCGTCGACGCGAGCCTGTGCCTTGCGGCGCAAACCTTCTATTCCTTCGCTTTGCTCCTTGACCGATTCAAGCACATCGTACATGTAAGCCAGGCTCTCGCTTAAGCCATACAATTGCATGGTCACCTCACGTTGAAGAGCTCGATCTTCATCGCTATAAGGAGCTTCCGAGTCATTCATCAATGAAAAGGTCGTCGTATAGGTATCGCGTCCTTTGATCAAACGCACTTCGTATTCACCAGCTTCTAGGTTGGGGCCAAAGATGGATCCAAACAA
>SPJK01036188.1_pt1 | contig 10532 bp, 9 predicted proteins | sample 3741771 | NCBI WGS metagenome assembly SPJK01 (sample SAMN10925997, study PRJNA522277) | cold seep metagenome | isolation source: Elba SIP-enriched marine methane seep metagenome, extraction at timepoint T2 | place: Italy: coast of Elba, Mediterranean Sea
CCCAGGGGGGAATACCACTGATGAGTCGCATGTCGGCATCGAGGGTTTCGTCGACAATTCGTTCCAGCTTAGTCTCCCAATCTTCGATGACATTGGTTTCGTAGGAGGGGAGTTGATTGGTTCGCAGCCAAGCAGGCACTTGGTGGTTGACTATGCCAGACAAGCGCCCAGTAGGAATGCCGCCTATCTCTTCCAATTCCGGACTTCCTGATAGAAAGATCATCTTGCCGTCCAACCAGTCGCCATGTCCAGTACGAGCATAGTAGTTAAATAGTGCATTTCTTGCCGAACCAAAGTGATTGGGCATACTATCGCGCGTTAGTGGAATGTACTTGACGCCGGAGGTTGTTCCACTGGTCTTTGCAAAATAAGCGGGCATGCCAGGCCAAAGTACATCCTCCTCACCTTCTTTAATCAAGTCGACATACTGGCGCAACCCCTCATAATCGCGAAGCGGGACCCGCTCCTTGAATTCGTCATAGGTCTTGATGTTTTGAAAATCGTGTTGGATGCCGAAGAGTGTTCTTCGGCCCTGGCGGATCAGGTTGTCATACACCGCATCTTGTGCGGCCAGTGCGTTTGCCGACCAACGATTAATCCCGCGGGCCACCCGCCGGGCATATAACTTCAACAAAGAAGATTTGAACCCCATCCGTCATGTGCTTGAGTACAAAGGCAAAGGTAGGCCTTCCAGGGAAACGGTCCAACAGACCAACAGTCGAATCGGTCCAACAGTCGGACTAGACCGACAGTCGACTCAGGCAGACCAGACCAACGGACCAACAGTCAACTCAGTTCAAAGGACTAATCACCGTTGGTCTGTTGGACTATTTGTCTTATTCCTCTCCCATTAACTCCTTGAAGCTTTCCAATTTTTCGTTGGGAACCATAATGGCCAGATCATAGTGGAGGATCTGCCAGCGTCCTTCCCGCCAGGCGGCTACGCCGGAGCCCCGGCATTCACCCATCGAGGTATCGAGCAGCTCTTCCCACCAAACGTAGCGCTTGTCGGTAGAGAAGTACAATTCCCGATCGCGAGCTGTAAAAGCCCAGGCTGATTCACGTTCAAAGGCCTCGGTAGCCCATTCACGCAATTCATCACGTAGCCAGCGCTCGGTAGCATCAGTGCCGAGGTAAATACCATGTGAGGCCATGCTGCCAAAGAAAAGGTCTTCATCGGCAGAAGCTGCCGCTTTATGCCAGGCGTCGATGAAGGCATGAATATCGCTTGGCGCGGCGGGGTCTGCTTCGAAACAATTGTCTTTCCTGTTGGTATCCACCAGGTTTAGGATGCGCCAGCCTTCGGCTGTACGCACCATTTGGAACGCATTAACTCCACAGTGACTTAGCTGACCACCGGCAAAAAACGTGAAGTCAGTCCAGGCGGTGGCTAGCGGCTCGTCGACTTCGACCACCATAGAATACAAGCGTTCATCTAAGGTGCCGGCTGGGTAACTACCTACCGATTGCAGGAAACGCTCGATGTCACCCTCTCCAACTCTTGCATTACCGTCATCGTCAAAACCGGTACGCATTAAGCGGGCATCTTCCAGGAAATAGGTGCGTAGTGCGGCGCTATCGGCTGCACGCATAGCATCGAAAAATTGCAGAATAAAGGCCTCTACTTCCTGCTGAGCTTCGCTCGGTTGAGCGATCGTAAACATTGGAAGGCAACATATTAGTAGAATCGAGCGTAATATTCTCATCATATTTGTGCTTTAGGAACAAGATACCGATTTAGGCTGTTTCAACGAGCAGGCACCGATCGAGCGCGCAATTTTTGCAGCAAACGAGAACTACTACGCAATGAACCTACGCTACACCTTCTTCCTTTCCTTATGTTACTCCTTTATTTTCATTGGCTGTCAGGCGCTTCCCAAGGGCGGGTTTTCCTCTGCGGAAATTCCAGCGGCACCGGACTACAGCCAAGATCGATTTTGGGCTGCCTTGCCCTGGCAGGATGATGCAGCAGACCTGTGCCCGGACGGCCTGACGGACGGCCAGGACGATGCAAAGGCGGATGTTTTTTTCCTGCATCCCACTACCTATACCGGGAAGAGCGGTGACCGGAATTGGAATGGCCCAGTTCGCGACGCGGATGTGAATGAGCGTACACAGGAGGGCCCCATCCAGTTTCAGGCAACGATTTTCAATGACGTGGGCCGGGTATTTGCGCCTTACTATCGCCAGGCACATCTTCATGCTTATCATGCAAAGGATACAGCCAGCGCCGAACGAGCATTCGAACTAGCCTATAGCGATGTTCGAAAAGCTTTTCGCTACTACCTGGCGCACTACAACCAGGGCCGTCCGATTATTATTGCTACACATAGCCAAGGCACGACGCACGGGATCCGCCTTGTGCAAGAATTCTTTGACGGGCAAGAATTACAGGAGCAATTGGTGGCTGCCTACTTGATCGGCATTCCGGTACTAAATAGCTATTTCGAGGAGTTGACACCCTGCGAAACAGAAGAAGAAACAGGATGCTATTGTGCCTGGCGCACATTTCGGCGTGGTGTTGAACCCAAAGAAAGTCATCCGGAGATGGTGGTTACCAACCCCTTGAGTTGGTCCTTAGATGAGCAGTACGTAGCGGAAGAAGAAAATTCAGGAGCTGTCTTGCGACCATTTGAGCAAATTCGGCCGGCTGCCTGCGATGCGCAGGTGTATGGCCCGATCCTTTGGGCGTCCAAGCCAAAGTTTCCAGGAAGCATCTTCTTTACCCGCAAAAATTATCACATTGGGGATTACAACCTTTTCTATTCCAATATTCGGGAAAATGCCGGCCTGCGATTAGCGGCCTTCCTGGAAGAATAGGAACCGCCCTACCCAACGCTTTAAGAATAGAATTTATCCTTACCCCTGGCGTTTTAATAACTTAGGCTTACCTATATTCGCTGGGCAGTCTAGCTACGAAGGCGTTAAAAAATAGGTATTGGGAATTATGAAGAATGAAAATTGACTAAACAACTGAATAGCTGTAGGTTGTGTGTTGGTTTTTCGTTCATCGTTGGACAAATTTTCAATACTTGTTTTAGCCCAACTGCATAAATGCACAACATGGATATCTACACGCGTAAATCACGGTGGAAATTATACCTGGCCCTGCTAGGGTTAGCGATCGTCGTTATTTCGATCCTGTATACGAGTTATTTGGCTCGACGACTGGCACTGGTAGAGCAGAATAATACTCGCTTCTGGGCGATGGCGCAGGAGGATATCAACGACATGGACGATGAAGCTTTCGAATACTGTGATCCTACTTTACATCTGGCAATCCTGGAATCGAATACGACCATTCCGGTGATTATTGCCAGCGAGCAAGGACGAGTGGACTGGGGCCGAAACTGGGGCAGCGAAGGCAATGATACTAACAAAGTGTACCTGGAGCAGCAATTGGAAAAACTGGTGGATTCTGGGGCGGAGCCGATCCCAAGTTTTGGGACAAATATCTACTTCGGAGAAAGTAAGATTCTCCAACAGCTACGTTTCTTTCCAGTGGTACAGTTCCTGTTGATCGGGGGCTTTATGATATTTGGTTATGTTGGCTTCAATTCTGCGCGTCGGGCTGAACAAAATCGCGTTTGGGTTGGAATGGCAAAGGAGACCGCTCATCAATTGGGAACCCCAATTTCCGCCATTGTAGCTTGGATCGAGCATTTGAAATTGCTCCGAGAAGGAGACGAGGAGACAATGGAAATTGTCGAGGAATTGCGCAATGATGTGATGCGACTTGAGTTGATTGCAGATCGCTTCTCAAAAATCGGTTCTGCACCTAAACTGGATCCGGTAAATATCTACGAAGAGCTGGACATTTGCCGTCAGTACATGGAGAAGCGTGCTCCTCGCCGGGTCGATTTCCATTTCCCCGATCCGCAGGAGGGGCAATTGTCGGTCAATATCAACCCACACTTGTTTGATTGGGTAATTGAAAACCTGCTGCGCAATGCACTAGATGCGATGGATGGCCGTGGTTCGATCAGTGCGGAGGTATACGAAGATTCAGAAAATGTGTACGTCGATATTACCGATAGTGGTAAAGGTATTCCATCCGGTAAACACAAACGAGTATTTCAGCCAGGGTTCACCACCAAGAAGCGAGGCTGGGGCCTGGGCTTGAGCTTGGCGAAGCGGATCATCGAACAGTATCACAGCGGTAAGATATTCGTTAAGCGCTCCGAAGAAGGAAAAGGAACCACCTTCACGATTAGTTTGCCGAAGGCGTAGAAACGACAGAGGATAAACTTCCACAAAATATGGCTAAGAACTTTTAGCGTCATTGCTGGAGGTCGTATTTTTTACACTCCGCTAACCTTAATCACCGGCTCCTTCACGACGCCTGGCTATCTTTGTTGCTAGATCATATATGAGCTATGCGACAACTACTCCTTTCCCTTGCTTTCCTCTTTTTTCTACCGGGACTGGTATGGCCACAAACCGGCGGGCAAAACCTTCGCGGTACTATTAAGGATGCCGATACCGGCCAGCCTTTGATAGGCGCTAGTATTTATCTGCCCGACCTTGGCCAAGGTGCGACAACTGACTCTCTTGGCCGCTACCGCTTGGACAGCCTAATGCCCGGACGTTATGAGGTGGAAGCGAGCTTTATCGGCTGCGAAAGCCTGGAGATCCCGGAAATACTGATCACCTCCGGTAAAGAAAGAGTGTTGGATATCGCCCTGCGGGAAACGATTACCGACCTGGATGCCGTTGTGGTGCGAGCAGCACGGGCGCTAACTGAATCGATATCTCCAACGCTCCAACTACTGACACAGGAAGAAACTCTGCGCTTTCCCGCCACCTTCTATGATCCGGCACGACTGGCCACCTCCTATGCCGGGGTGGTTGCTACCAATGACCAGGCGAATCATTTATCAATCCGAGGGCAATCGCCTAACGGTAATAAGTGGCGTCTGGAGGGTTTAGAAATTATCAACCCTAACCACACCGCCAATGCCGGTACTTTCACCGATCGATCCACGGTGTCTGGTGGTGGTGTAAATGCGATGAGCGCTCAGCTCTTGGATAATACCTTATTCTACCGCGGAGCGATGCCTACGACCTACGGAAATGCTACGGCAGCAATCATTGATATGCGTTTGCGGCGCGGCAATAATGAGCAACGGGAATACACCTTGCAGGCAGGATTGATTGGCGTTGACTTAGCCGCGGAAGGGCCTTTTCGTGCGGGGGGAGCTTCCTACTTGATCAATTATCGTTATTCCTTTACCGGGTTGCTTAGTGATTTGGGCGTACCACTTGGGGATGAAGATATCCGCTTTCAAGACCTAAGTTTTCACCTGGCTTTCCCTCAAGTATTCGGCGGCGATTTTAGTGTGTTCGGCTTGTTGGGTAAGAGTAGTAATGAATTCGTTGGCCCTAGTGACCCAGCTGAGCGGGAAGAAGAAAAAGACCTTTACGACTACATTAATTACAACGCCCGTCAAGCTACTGCAGGGTTTCGCTGGACCAAGCCGAACGGCCGCCGGGGACAGTGGCGTTTGTTGGGTGCTTGGTCGGGTATGGAAGGCAAGCGCGAAGCTGAAGCAGAAGACCTTTTCCCTTTCCCGAAGCAGCTCAGCCGCGTTCAGCAAGAAAAGGCTTCCGTGATAGCGGGCTATCGCTGGAAAGGAGGGCCGGCCGCCAGTTGGGATGGTGGGGTAGAGGCCCTGTATCAAACTAACCGTATCCTAAGCCGATTTACGCAAGATATTGAGACGCCGTTAACCGAAAACAGTGGATACGTCTTACAACCATTTGTCCGCTGGAGTGGGCGTAAGGCGCGCTGGGCTTGGGAGTTGGGCTTACGGGCCAGTTATTATGGCGATTGGCTGGATAATGCCATCTATTCTGAGCCACGGCTGCTCATTAGTTGGTTCAGCCAGCCGCAGTCTAAGTGGAGCTTTAGTTATGGGTTGCATAGTCAGGCGCCTTCTCCTTATAATGAATCGCCCATTCCCATGCGTGCCCATCACCTGAACCTCGAATGGAGCAAGCAATTCAATCCGCGATTGCAGCTAAGCATACAGAGCTATTATCAATATGTTTTTCAGGCCTATCGAGATGGAGAGGTATCTGCTATCGATGGGATGGAGGATTTGTTTCTTTCTTACCAAGCGGGAAGCATTGTGCGAACAACAGAAGGCCGGAATCTTGGCCTAGAACTTAGTTTACAACGTTTTGCAGGAGCAGGATGGTGGTATTTGTTGAGCGGCACGATCTATGATAGTAAGTATCGAAATATCGAAGAAGAATGGGTGGATTCGCGCTTTAATGGGCGTTACGCAGCCTCGCTTACGCTCGGACGCGAAATCAACGGCACTGATCGCAAAGGCCAGGCCCGGACATTGGGTTTCAATCTTGCAGCTCGCTTTAATGGCGGTTTGCGACAAGCACCGATCGTTGATGTATTATCTCGCCAGAACCAAACGACGGTCTTCGATTTTAGTCAAGGGTTTACCGACCAATTGCCCGATTATTTTCGCGTAGACCTGCGTATCTATTATACCCGAAACTTTGCCAAGAGCAGTTCCACGCTTTCGCTGGATATTCAGAATGTAACTGGCCAACAAAATACGGCCTATATGTACTACGATCGATTTTTGGAAGCGGTGACGACTCGTTACCAATTGGAGTTTATCCCAATATTGAGTTATCGACTTAGCTTTTAGAATCGAAGGCCGGACAAAAAGACCTTCCTATGTATCTTAAATTACTTCTTGCACTACTGGCCCTGTTGTTTGCCTATTTCCAATTGAATGATCCTGATCCCTGGGCTTGGGTGGCGCTTTATGTGGCGGTGGCTATCCTATTGGCGGTCGCAGCTTTTCGGTCGATTCCACGGGTGGTATCGATTGGCGGTTTAGTCGTTGTTGGCGTCTGGGCGATCATGCTATTGCCTGATTTCATCAATTGGGTCCGAATGGGGATGCCCACAATCGCAGCGAGTATGAAGGCAGAAGCACCACACATAGAATTGACCCGCGAATTTCTGGGCTTGATCCTTTGCGGTTTAGCATTTTGGTGGACTAGAGAAAGATAGCTGCGACAAATACTGGAACTTGGGCAGGAATCAATTATCTTCTGCCGAAAATGCAACGTCGTACTTTCCTCCAAACCGCGAGCTATCTGAGTCTGGGCGCGGTTTTGCCAGTAGCTAATCAGGGCTGTAGCAAAAAACAAAGATTAAATGAAATTGGCTTGGCTTTATATACTGTTCGCGATGCTATGTTTCGCGATGCAGATGAGGCCCTTCGCCGCGTAGCCGAGGTCGGGTACACTTATGTAGAAGGGGCGAAGTATGCTGATGGCCTGATGTATTTCCAAAGCCCGCAAAGTTTCAAAGCGCTACTCGACAAGCATGGCCTGACCATGCATTCCGGACATTTTGACTTGGAGCTGATGCAGTCCGAACCGGAGCGTGCAATCGCAGCTGCCCGCCAATCAGGCTTAACCTATGTCGTTATTCCTCACCTCGACGAAGAATTGCGTACTAAGGAGGGTTACCAAATGTTGGTTGATGTACTAAATAACTGCGGCGAGATTTGTTCGAACTATGGTTTACAGATGCTCTACCATAACCACGATTTCGAATTCAATCGCATGGTAGCCGGGCAACGCCCTTTTGACTTTATCGTTGCTGAAACGGACCCGGACTTAGTGCAGTTTGAGCTGGATCTTTATTGGACGACTCGCGCTGGTGTTGATTACCAAAAGTATTTCAATGAAAGCCCGGGGCGGTTCCCGTTGTGGCACATCAAAGACATGGACGATACGAACGAGAAATTCTTTACTTCAGTAGGTGATGGCGTGATCGACTGGCCGACAATATTTGCACAAAGAGAATTGGCCGGCATGAAATACTTCTATGTGGAGCAAGACCAGGTCCGTCCTGGAGGGGACTTCTTTAGCGAAATTGTGGAAAGTTATAACTATCTCCGCAATATGCGATTTTAGTATTGACCACCTACTGCTTACTGCTCAACAGCGAACTGTTACTGCTGATTAATTGTTATCTTCGCGGCTGCAAGTCAATCCTATTATTGGATGCCTGTAAATCTGCTCTAACCAAAGCCAGATTAGTTACTTACGAAGAGAAAAGAGTCGACAAATGATCAACTTGATTTTATTCGGCCCTCCCGGCTCGGGGAAAGGAACCCAAGCGGCGAAGCTGGTCGACAAATATGGACTGTTGCACATCAGTACCGGTGACCTGTTCCGCTACGAGATCGGTAACAGTACGCCTTTGGGCATGGAAGCGAAGAGTTACATTGATAAAGGGGAATTGGTGCCAGATTCTGTGACCATTGGTATGCTTCGCAATAAAGTAGAAGCTAATCCGGATGTGCCAGGTTATATCTTCGATGGTTTCCCTCGTACCGAGGCGCAGGCTAGTGCCTTGGATGACCTTCTGTGTGAGCGCGACCACGAAGTGTCAAAGCTGATCATGTTGGAAGTGCAGGATGAAGAGATCATCACGCGCTTACTGGAAAGAGGCAAGACCAGTGGCCGGGCCGATGATCAGAGCGAAGATGTGATTCGCAATCGAATAAATGTATACCGGAGTGAAACCAGCCCTGTTTACGATTTTTATGCAACGCAGCAGAAATCAGTGAAAGTAAACGGTGTTGGCTCAATTGAAGAAATATTTGCGCGCTTGTGCGCTGAGATCGATGCGCTGGTGACGGCATAATTGATCGACAGATTATGCAGAAGTGTTAGGGCGGCTGAATATCACGTCTTAACACTTTTTTATTACGCCCAAGTCCTTACAGCAAACTTAAGCATGCCGCATGTCGAATAGCAATTTCGTCGATTATGTCAAAATCAATTGCACCTCTGGAAACGGAGGAGCAGGGTCGACGCATTTTCACCGGTCGAGGGCCAACCCTAAAGGAGGTCCCGATGGCGGTGATGGCGGCCGTGGTGGGCATATTATCCTGCGCGGCAATCGGAATATGTGGACCTTACTTCCCCTGAAGTACCGCAAGCATGTCAAGGCCGGACATGGGGGAGCAGGAACCGGCAATCATAAGTTCGGCGCGTTTGGCGAAGATGTTATCCTCGACGTTCCATTGGGCACCTTGGCTAAAGATGCCGAAACGGGCGAGGTGCATTTTGAGATCACCGAGGATGGAGAGGAACGCACCTTGCTTTCCGGTGGCCGTGGCGGTTTGGGCAATTCCCACTTCAAATCACCAACGAATCAAACGCCTCGTTATTCGCAGCCTGGAGAGGAAGGCGTTGAGGCATGGAAGATACTGGAGTTAAAGGTACTTGCTGACGTTGGCTTGGTTGGCTTCCCGAATGCCGGCAAATCGACCTTGCTTTCAGTCGTGACAGCTGCCAAGCCGGAGATCGCAGACTATCCTTTCACCACCTTGGTGCCCAACCTGGGGATGGTGCAATACCGCGATGGCCGGTCGTTTGCCATTGCGGATATTCCAGGTATCATCGAAGATGCACACAAAGGAAAAGGCTTAGGCCATCGCTTCTTACGGCATATTGAACGCAATGCCACCTTGCTGTTTTGCATTCCTGCCGATGCCGATCATATCGCAAAATCTTACGAAATACTTGAAAACGAATTAGCGCAATACAACCCAGAGTTGTTGGATAAACCTCGGGTGTTGGCCATCACCAAGTGCGATTTGATCGACGATGAGCTGCGCGAACTATTACAGCCAGAAATTCCGCAGGATATCCCTACTGTTTATCTGTCAGCCGTTACCGGCCAAGGGCTTACCGAGCTGAAGGATCTGCTTTGGAATACGATAAATGAATATCGTGGCCTGGATGAGGATCGATCGGCCATGGAAGAGGAAGAATAAAAAAACAGCAAGCCACCTAGTGCTTGCTGCCGGATTGGTTCTGTAGGATTATCTGTTGGTGAAATTGTCCGAATCTAGTCGAACACCAAGTTGTAAATTAGTCGTCATCCTGATCCGTACTGACTACGGTCGGAGCAGCGCTGATAGTAGGCGCTTTTATCTCCGGATTAGGGCATTCACCTAGCCGAATATCCAAGATCGAATCTGGATCTGCTTCAGCCATAATCGTGGAATTACTGGGGTGATAGAACTGGAGATTAAGCTGGCCTTCCTGTCCTCCTTTATTGAAGACGGCCCACTCAAAGAAACGGTAATCAGCTTCCCCTAGATGTAACGGGGATTTGGTAGCAGTAGGGTCGCGAAAATCACGACGTAGCACTTGCCAATTGGTCCATTCGTTCCCATCAGCAGAGAAACGCATTCGAACTACCATCTCACTTTCGTCCCATTGGGAGTGATAGGTGAAGTAACGTTCCATATCCACCACGGGCATTTCCTGTATGGGAAAGTGATGTCGAGTGGCTCCAGCAGGTATATCTACTTGCAGGGAGACCAAATGGCAATCTTGTGCGGTCAGACCGCTAATAAATAACAGGGACAACAAGAGGTAAAGGGGCATCCGCATTGCGAATTGTTTTTGTGTTTTTCAATCCTCATGTTGTTCAGGAAGTGTTTGGCTTTCTTTCTAGTACGAATATC
>SPJK01056546.1_pt1 | contig 10526 bp, 5 predicted proteins | sample 3741771 | NCBI WGS metagenome assembly SPJK01 (sample SAMN10925997, study PRJNA522277) | cold seep metagenome | isolation source: Elba SIP-enriched marine methane seep metagenome, extraction at timepoint T2 | place: Italy: coast of Elba, Mediterranean Sea
GCTAAGCCATTCCCAAGTAGATCAGCTTTGGCTGATACAGATAGCCAACATGCTGGGTGCGTACGGCGTATCGTTCTTGTTGGTAGCCGTTGCTGCCTGTTTTTACGAAATGATACTTGGCACGCCTTGTCGGAATCATCGTATTGGCATGCCGCTCACAGCAATTGGTTTGGTCCTGATCTCGGTGATCTATTCTAAGAACTCATTGGAAGGGGTCGATCCAGCAAGTGAAAACAATCAACTAACGATTGCACTCATTCAAGGTAATGAGCTGGCCACTTGGGATGCTGATCCAAATCGTTCGCAACGAATTATGGATACTCATACCAAACTCTCGGTAAGTGCCATACAGAAAGCTCAAGCTGAACAAATTGCTGTTGATCTAGTGATCTGGCCCGAGTCGATGTTTCGTACGCCGGTTTACACGTTTGGTGGAGATCTGAACCCACCGATAAATATCGATGAGAATCTTTTGGAGTCACACAAAAACACAGCCCAATGGTTTCAGCTGCTAACAGCAAAGTTATCATCACCACTCTTAGCGGGCGTCGATCACTTCGACTGGACTAATGCGAGTGGTGATCCGGAACTACTCAAGATGCAAGTCTTCAATAGTGCGGTATTGGTCGATGCGACAGGCAAAGTTTCCGCAATCTACGACAAGAATCATCGGGTCCCTTTCGGAGAGTACATCCCCTTTGCGAGCAATATGCCCGCGGTTTACTACCTGACGCCAATGGCTGGTGGCTTGAAAGCTGGTGATGGCCCAACAGCAATGACGATAAAAACAAAACAAGGAGGTGAAGTCACGCTCGCCGCTACTATCTGTTACGAATCGGTCGTCCCTCACGTTGTGCGAAGTCACGTTTCGGAACTTGATGCGGACAAACAAACACCTGACCTGATCGTCAACGTAACCAATGACGCTTGGTTTTGGGGTTCGAGTGAACTCGATATGCATCTGGCTTGCAATGTCTTTCGGGCCGTTGAGAATGGTCGGCCCATGGTTATTGCTGCAAACGGAGGGCTATCAGCGGCAATTTCAGCAACAGGTGAGAAGCTGGCTGTTTCGAATCGGCAACAAGAAGAGTTTGTTCTTGCCAAGGTTCGTCTTTCCAATCAACCAATCAGTTGGTACGCCAAAAATGGTGATTGGTTTGCAATGAGTTGCTTTCTTGTCACTGCTTATGTCGCTTTGGCGTCAGTGTTTTGGGGTGTAAAAGCTAAAACGAAAGACGGTTCTCTTTCTCAAGAATAATCACGGCTGACTGGGCGCTTCCTGGCGTCATGTTTATAACGGTGATTCAAATTGAGACCCAGTAATTGCAACTAACTACTGACCACTGCTGATATGCCAGTCGTTCTATCGCTTCAAGATGCCCATAAACGATACGGGCCACAAATTTTGCTCGATGGGGCAAGCTGCGCATTGGCAGACGATCAAAAAGTTGGGCTGATCGGTCGCAACGGTGCCGGCAAATCAACTCTCTGTCGAGTTCTGCTTGGGGATGAAGAATTAGACTCCGGCGAAGTCGTCCGAAACAAGAAACTCCGCCTAGGATACCTCCGGCAACATGATCCGTTTCTTGATGGTGAGACGGTCCTCGATTTTTTGCTGCGAGACAGTGAGCAACCAGATTGGCGTTGTGGACAAGTCGCTTGGCGGTTTGCCTTGGGCTACGACATGCTACATCGACCTGTTCGCGAACTCTCGGGTGGTTGGCAAACGCGTGTGAAGCTCGCAGCTCTCTTGCTGCATGATCCAAATTTGTTGATTCTCGACGAACCGACAAACTTCCTGGATCTTCGAACCCAGATGCTTTTGGAGTATTTTCTCAAAGACTTCAAAGCGGGTGTGCTTGTAGTTTCACACGATCGATCGTTCCTTAAGAAAACCTGCACACACACACTTGAGCTTTCTCGCGGCAACTTGACTATGTTCCCCGGCGATGTTGATCGTTATTTAACGAATCTTGTCGAGCGGCGTGAACATGACCAACGACTCAATGCAGCAACCGCTTCAAAACGAAAGCAGCTTGAGCAATTTATCGCCAGCAATCGGGCTAACGCCAATACGGCGAGCCAAGCTCGCAGCAAAGCTAAGCAACTCGAACGACTCGAAATGGTCGAAGTCGCTGGCGATGAAGCCTCGGTCAATTTCACCTTTCCTAAGGTAACGCCTCGTCAAGGAACCGCGGTTCGCACAACAAATCTTGTGATTGGTTACGAAGATCGAAACGTCGCCGAAGACATTCACGTCGAGATCGATCATGGCTCACGGGTTGGCATTGTGGGCGACAATGGCCAAGGAAAAACAACCTTCCTTCGGACACTTTGCCAATCATTGCCAGTTAAGTCAGGCGATATGAAGTGGGGCTTCGGATGCCAAGTCGGTGTGTATGCTCAGCATGTCTATACGACACTTCGCGAAGAACAGACGGTGCTTGATTATTTGGAATATCAGGCAGTTCCGGGGACCAAGACACAACAACTAAAGGATGTCGCTGGGAGTTTCTTGTTCTCGGGAGATCGAGCAGAGAAAAAGATCAAGGTTCTGAGCGGAGGCGAACGTGCTCGTTTGGTTCTCGCAGGACTATTACTTGAACAGCATAACATCCTGATACTCGACGAACCGGGCAACCACCTCGACGTTGAAACCATTGAAGCCTTGGCCAACGCCTTAAATCGTTACGAAGGGACTGTCATCTTCACGAGCCACGATCGACACTTCATGCGTGAAGTAGCGACAGCTGTCATCGAGGTGCGCGAAGGCCGGGTCGTTAGCTTTCCTTCGAGTTATGACGACTACGTCTATCGGATACAAAAAGAGATCGACGCAGGCTTGCGCAGCGAAGCCCCTGCCAAATCGAACGATGAACCGGGCGGGTCGGCACCCTCGCGAGGCAAAGCGGATCGCCAAGCGCAAAAGAAACTAAAAAGCGTCGAACGGAAGATTGCTAAGCTTGACGATGAGAAAAAAACGCTCTCTGACAAACAAGCAACCGTCTCGGATGTTGAAGAAGCACAGCAGTTACACTCTCGCCTAGCAGAGATCACCGAACAGCTTGAAACGCTCGAAGTCGAGTGGCTTGAATTGAGTGATCTTTAATTGGTGTTAGCTTCCGTTAACCAACCATTAGCCTGCAGCCATTTTTCATAGGCAGCAATCCAGTTGGGTCCCGTACGCATGCCATAACCGTGTCCCCCTTCTGGGTAGATATGTAATTCGCAGTCGATGTTGGCTCGTCGGCAAGCCTCATAATATTTCAAACTGTTTTCGACAGGCACGACTTGATCATCGGTAGTGTGAGCAAGAAAAGCAATCGGTGCCTTTTCATCAACTTGCTCGTCACAAGAAAGACTTTCGATAAGTTTTTCACTTGGCTGATTACTTAAAAGCGTTTCTCTTGAGCCCATGTGTGTTGTGTCGGCACGCATCGAGATGACCGGATAAATCAACGCTACAAAATTTGGTCGTTGGTTGGGTGTGCCGTGCGTCGCAACACTGGCTGCCAAGTGCCCCCCTGCTGAAAAACCAATGACACCTATAAGGTTTGAATCGAGGTTCCACTCTTCGGCATGCTCTCGTACAAGTTCGATGGCACGGTGTCCATCCGCCATGGGAATGGGATGTTCGTGCAGATCGCCCCCGTGACGATACTTAACCGTGATGCCAATGATGCCACGCTCGGCAAACCATCGAGCCATATCGTCCCCCTCCTTGTCGATCGACAAAAAGCGATAGCCGCCCCCGGGGAAGATTAGTACGGCTGTGCGTGTTGCCTTTTCACCTTGCGGCATAAAGACACGTATCGTTGGTTTTGATACGCCCCAAAGTCGGCGCGTCGGACGAGTGTCAGGCGAATCTTGTTCGTAGGTTTCTTCTCCCTGGTACTCCTCTGAACCAGGAGCAACGCCTTCCCAAAGAGGCATAACCAATGGCTCAACCGCTTGTACAGGATTCATCAAGAATAAAGCTCCGCAGAGGAGGAACAATAGAACTCTGTGAATGCGCATGATGCCAACAAATAATCAATTCGTTTTATTAAGAACGCCAGACACCCACAACCGCGGGAGGATACTCGCGAACGTCCCACCCGTCGTCTCTCCGATGTTGTTTATGGTCACCCGGCAGCTTCGAAAAATCAAATCGTTCGTCCGCTTCCACCACAATGAGACTGCCAGCGGGCGAATGTTCCATAATTGCTGAGATTAGGTCTAACATCTGCTCCTCCCGATCAATGAAGAATGCATAAGGGGGTGAGATGAAAACTATCCAAGGCAGTTCTTTGGCAAGCAATTGGTGCTCTTGCGGTAAACTTCCGCCTCGGCGAGCTGGCGGCGGACTTGAATCATCTGTCTTAGCAATTAAATCTCGCTTGCTCCACAGAAAAGCACTGGTAATTAGCAACTCGCAATCGGGATCCACTTCAAGCGTTTCGATGTTCTTCTTTACGACATCGGCGGTTGGAAGATGACGTTCAATGAAAGTCGCTCGCTGAGCTCCCCGGCTGAGTGCTTCCAATCCCAAAGCGCCTGTTCCAGCAAAAAGGTCCAGGGCATGCTTCCCCTCGGTTTCTAATCCGACAAGATTAAAAATGGCTTCTCTCACTCGGTGCTTCATCGGGCGGGTGACAACGGCTTGACTGCCATCACTCACCTTCTTGCCAGCTTGAATAAATGGCTCGTAAGTGAGACGACTACCTCGATATTTACCACCGATAATGCGAAGATCAACATCTATCTCCGCCCGATCCGGAGTGGTCGCGCCACTTTTAGAAGCTCTTTTTTGGTTGTTTTGCTTGGGTCGGGGCATCGTCTTTGCTAGCACTCTGTGGAAACTTATCGGGAACTGCTATCGTAAGCAGTAAAGCCAACTACGGCGAGTCCACCACTGCGTGGATTACGAGTTTTGTCAAACTATGAATTGTTAAACTGCTCGAATAACCAATCATTAGGAATCCCCATGTTGCGAATCTTAATTGCTTGTATCGGTATGATGCCATTGCTGTTAGGTTCTCAAGCTGTGGCGCAAAATAACATGCCAGAACCAAACTCATCTGAATCAACCACTCCAGGCAACGAAGCCCAAGCCTTTGCGGAAGCTGTTGCTGCTTACAAAGCGGCGATCTCCGACATCGACGCACTAAGAAGCGAATATCAGGTTGCCGAGGAATCGGAACGTGGGGCAATCAATGAGAAGCTTAAAAAACTTGTCGCGGATACCCAAGCGAAAGTCGACGCGATGGTTGAAGCGGGAATTGTTGCCTACAAAGCTAATCCAGAAGCTGATGATGAAATCACCAATCTGCTCTCAGCGGTTGTCGGCTATCAAATGGTAGGAAATGGGCCACAAGGCGGAGGAGATGACTACGAAGCTGCGCTGCCAATCCTGGAGGCACTCATTGAAGGTGGCAACCAAAGCGATGAGCTCCCTGTTTGGGCATTTCTAGCTGCATTTGTTACGAATCAGCACGACCTTGCCGACAAGTATGCCGATTTGGTGATGAAAAGTGGTGCCTTGAGCAAAGACCCTGGCGAGAACCAATACGCTCAGGAAACCTTTGGTATTACCTCCAAATTCATGCGTCAACGTGAAGAATATCGGAAGCTTTGGGAGACTGAGTCTGCCATGCGTGAAGCTGAAGCGACTGCTGATAATCTTCCTCGCGTGAAATTCGTTACCAGCAAAGGTGATATTGTAATCGAGTTATTCGAAGACCAAGCTCCTACTGCCACAGCCAACTTCATCACACTCGTTAAAGATGGGTTCTATAACGACGTTGTGTTTCACCGGGTGCTGTCACGCTTCATGGCCCAAGGGGGTGACCCAACGGGAACGGGTACAGGGGGACCTGGTTATACGATCCCTTGTGAATGCAATCGCGAAGATGCCCGCAAGCATTTTCGTGGCTCACTTAGCATGGCACACGCTGGCAAAGACACCGGAGGTTCGCAGTTCTTCTTAACTTTCGTTCCAACTGATCACCTCGATGGCCGTCACACAGTATTTGGCCGGGTGATTGATGGCTTTGGGGTACTCGGTGCTCTTAATCGAGTCGACCCCAGTGGGAGAGGTCCCAAACCTCCCACAGATAGAATTATCTCAGCGGAAGTCTTACGTGATCGAGGTCATGGGTACGAATTCAAAAAGCAGGCAAAGTGATTGAATTCAGTGCGCAAATTTGACCTTTGCCGTAGATAAACAACAACCCAATAAATACCCTAAGTTATTACAATAGAATGACTTAGGGTATTTTTTTGCTGTGTCATTACCATGCTTTCGGCTCTGCCCTCATTGACCAATCAAGGTGCGTTAGATTACTCTTACTTTGCTATAGCGAATGCTAAGAGCCCCTTTATGCGATTGGCTTATCCGCCAAAACTCTGGCAGACTCCTGAGACCTATGCACCTTAAGTCCCTCAAAATCTTCTGCGATATCGTTCGACTTGGAAGCTTTTCGAAAGCTGCTGAGCTAAATGGCGTGTCGCAGCCCAACGTTAGTCAGCTGGTACATCAGCTTGAAGAACGATTGGGTGTGAAGCTCATAGATCGGTCGCGAAGGCCCTTTGTTGTGACCCCCGAGGGGAATCACTACCACCAAGGATGCTCAGAATTAGTCAAAGGTTACGAACAGCTTGAGAAGCAGGTGCAGACGATGCATCAAGCATCGGCTTCGAGGCTTACGATTGCTGCTATCTACTCCGTTGGCGTTGCTCAGATGCACCGTCTCGTTGGAGAGTTCCGGGCAACCCAACCTGAAGTCGATCTACGCGTTGCTTACATGCATCCGGATCAGGTATATGAAGCAGTCAATGGTGGTGAAGCCGACTTGGGGATTGTTAGCTATGCACGCTCGACGGACCGACTTCAAGTCATGCCATGGCGTGATGAAACCTATGCTGTCGCTGTACCACCGACTCATCACCTAGCAAATGCGTCCTACGCAACGGCTGAAACGCTTTGTGGAGAGCCCCTTGTCTTACCTTCACCAGGTTTAAGGGTTCGTGATGAAATCAATCGATTCCTTGCATCTCATCCTTGTGAACTACACGTTGCTGCCGAGTTTGATAACCTTGAATCGATCAAAAGAGCGGTTGAAGTAGACGAAGGAATCGCCCTGTTGCCAGAACCAGTTTTTATCAGTGAGTGCATTTCGGGAACACTCAGTCGTGTTCGCCTCGAAGGAACCTCTCCAGAACCACCTTTGATTCGACCTCTCGGTATCATCTCACCCCGTGATTCTATTTTGTCTGAAGCTGCCGAAGGCTTTATGCATTTGCTAAAAGAACATGCTGGCGACCCTCCTGAGGTCGTAGCCAGCAATTCACCCAAAAGCCTTACCAGTCAAGCAAGCGGTTAGCCAAACACAAGCCATAACAAATCAAATCACCTTTTACGATAATGTTTCGGAACGTAACGAAATATGACTAAGCAAACTCCTCTAATCCACTTGCCGAAAAAACAAGGCCTCTACGATCCTGCTTTCGAGCATGACGCTTGTGGTGTTGGTTTTATTGCTCAAATCAAAGGGATACCAAGCCACCAAATCGTTGTCGATTCGGAAGATTTGTTACGCCGGATGGACCACCGAGGTGCCTGCGGTTGCGAAGAAAATACGGGCGACGGATCGGGCATTATGACTGCCCTGCCCCATCGTTTCTTAAAGGCTGCTGTCAAGGAAGATTTAGGTGTTGAACTTCCTGAAGCAGGCCGTTTTGCTGTCGGTAACGTCTTCTTACCGCGGCTTGAAGATGAACGCGCTAAGTGCAAAGCGACCGTTGAGAAAATTGTTGCCGAACAAGGCCAAAAGTTTGTAGGTTGGCGACCAGTCCCCGTTAAACCAGACTTCGCCAACATTGGTCCAACGGCCCGTAATGCTGAGCCAGTCATAGAACAGCTAGTCATTGAAGCAGCCGATGGCTGCGAAGGTGAGGCTTTTGAACGCCAAGTCTATTTGATTCGCAAACGAGCAAGTAACCAGCTTCGCAATGACGATTCGCTAACGCAGTCAAAGATCTTCTATATCTGCTCACTTTCGACCAAGGTAATCATCTACAAGGGAATGCTCACCACCGAGCAACTCTACAAGTATTACCCTGACCTGATGGACCTGACGTTTGAAAGCCATTTGGCAATGGTCCACTCACGGTTTGCCACGAATACGTTCCCCAGTTGGGACCGTGCTCAACCGCTCCGCTTCATGAGCCATAACGGTGAAATCAACACCGTGAAGGGGAATGCCAACTGGATGTTCGCCCGTCAGGGAGTTCTTCAAAGCGAACTCTTTGACAAAGAACTTCCAAAATTATTCCCGCTGATCGAGCCAGACTGCAGTGACTCCGGGACATTTGACAATGCTCTCGAATTCTTGCTTATGAGCGGTCGATCACTGCAAGAATCGGTCATGATGATGGTCCCCGAAGCTTGGCAAAATCATGCCACCATGAGCCAAGCAAAGCGAGCATTCTATGAATACCATTCGGCACTGATGGAACCATGGGATGGTCCTGCTTCGATCGTATTCACCGACGGAAAATACATTGGTGCTACGCTTGACCGAAACGGCCTGCGTCCGAGCCGATACTACGTCACTCACGATGACCGCGTGATCATGGCTAGCGAAGTTGGTGTTGTGGATGTCGCGCCTGAAAACGTCAAACTGAAGGGCCGTTTGCAGCCTGGGCGTATGTTCTTGGTTGACTTTGAACAAGGCCGACTGATTCCCGATGACGAACTAAAAGGTGACTTCGCTGCCAAACGTCCTTACGGCGATTGGCTTAAAGAAAACCGGATCGAGCTAAATGACTTGCATCCTGAAGCCGAAGGACAAGGTTTCAATCCCGAATCCTTGCTGGAACGGATGCAAGCTTTCGGTTTCACCATCGAAACGCTGAAGTTCATGCTACTTCCACTCTTGCGTGTCGAGAAGGATCCAATCGGTTCGATGGGCAACGACAGCTGCTTAGCGGTACTGTCCGATAAGCCACGTTTGCTTTACGACTACTTCAAGCAACTCTTTGCACAGGTTACGAACCCGGCGATCGACTCGATCCGCGAAGAGGTGATCATGTCGCTTGAATGCTACATTGGTCCGGAGAAAAACCTCCTTGAAACGGAAGCGGGCCACGCTCATCGACTCCGACTGCCACATCCCATTTTGTCTAATGAACAACTCGCTGCGATTAAGCATGTCGAAGAAGGAGATGGCACAAGCGATTGGCGAACTAAAACCATCGACATCACTTGGGACCGAAGCGAAGGAAAGAGCGGCCTACGCCCCGCTCTTGAGCGCATTTGCCAAGAGGCAGAAGCAGCAGTCGATGAAGGTTATGCACTGGTTGTCCTCTCTGACCGCGAAGTATCGGTCGATCGGGTCCCCGTCAGCGCTCTGCTTGCCGTTGGGGCGGTTCATCAACACTTGGTGAAAACTTCAAAGCGGACCCAGGTCGGTCTGATTCTTGAGACGGGCGAAGCGCGTGAAGTCCATCACCATTGCTTGCTCATTGGTTATGGTGCTGACGGCATTAATCCTTACCTTGCCTTTGAAGCAATTTGGCAAGCTCGCCGTGACGGTATGCTTGACGATATTACCGACACGCTTGATCCCGAAGAAGCGGGCGAAGGAACTAGCCATCCAGCTGTCGACGCCGGAGCGGACGGTGAAAAAATCGATCCCGTTACGGAAGAAGACCACGCCCTGGTTAAGAAGTACCGAAAGGGTGTTGCTAAGGGCATGCTCAAAGTGATGGCCAAAATGGGCATCTCCACGCTACAAAGCTACAAGGGAGCTCAAATCTTTGAAGCTCTTGGCTTACAAGACGAGGTAATCGACCTTTGCTTTACCGGCACGGCAAGTCGCGTTCAGGGGGTCAACTTCGAAGTGATTGCCGAAGAATCTTTACGGCGTCATAAGCTTGGCTACCCCGAAGCAGGTAAAGTCAAGTTGCCAGTATTACCGAACCCGGGTGAATTCCATTGGCGTGCCGAGGGCGAGCGTCACATGTGGTCACCCAAAGCGATCGCTGACATCCAAGTAGCTGCCAGAGCTGGTGACAAAGATGCCTATAAGCGATTTTCCGAGCATATTAACTTTGACACCCGAACCCGTTGCCAACTTCGTGGTTTGCTAGAATTCAAATCAGATGTTAATGGTGGTCCCATCTCGATAGACGAAGTGCAATCCGCTTCGGAAATCGTCAAGCGTTTCTGTACGGGAGCGATGTCCTATGGATCGATCTCTGGGGAAGCTCATGAGTCCCTTGCTATTGCCATGAACCGACTCGGCGGTAAGAGCAACACGGGCGAAGGAGGTGAAGACCCCAAGCGTTGGACTCCTGACGATAACGGCGACTCACGCCGATCGGCGATTAAGCAAGTCGCTTCCGGTCGCTTCGGTGTCACGATCAGCTACCTCACCAATGCCGATGAGATTCAAATCAAAATCTCGCAAGGTGCTAAGCCCGGCGAAGGAGGTGAATTACCAGGTAAAAAGGTAGACGACTACATCGCAACACTGCGTTAC
>SPJK01006150.1_pt1 | contig 10523 bp, 8 predicted proteins | sample 3741771 | NCBI WGS metagenome assembly SPJK01 (sample SAMN10925997, study PRJNA522277) | cold seep metagenome | isolation source: Elba SIP-enriched marine methane seep metagenome, extraction at timepoint T2 | place: Italy: coast of Elba, Mediterranean Sea
CTTAGGCTTGGCTGTGAAGTTGCTGCAGTCGGGGAAATCGTGGGACTCTTGCTGGGTGACTTGCTTGGAGAAGTTGTTGGGCTCTTACTGGGCTGGGAAGTAGAAGCTGTAGGTGAGGTTGTTGGGCTTTGGCTCGGTGACTTGCTTGGGGAGGAGGACGGACTTAGGCTTGGCTGTGAAGTTGCTGCAGTCGGGGAAATCGTGGGACTCTTGCTGGGTGACTTGCTTGGAGAAGTTGTTGGGCTCTTACTGGGCTGGGAAGTAGAAGCTGTAGGTGAGGTTGTTGGGCTTTGGCTCGGTGACTTGCTTGGAGAGGTTGACGGACTTAGGCTTGGCTGTGAAGTAGCCGCGGTCGGGGAAGTTGTTGGACTTCCGCTAGGTGACTTGCTTGGGGAGGCTGATGGGCTTTGGCTTGGCTGTGCCGTGGCAGCTGTGGGCGAGACAGATGGGTTCTTACTTGGCGATTCGCTTGGGGAGCTGGATGGACTTAGGCTTGGCTGGGAAGTAGCCGCGGTCGGGGAAGTATTCGGACTCTTGCTGGGCAGGGCAGTCGGCGAAGTCGTTGGATTCTTACTCGGCTGACTGGTGACTTCTGTGGGAGATACCGATGGCAGCTTACTTGGCGATTCGCTTGGGGAGGTGGACGGGCTTTGGCTGGGTTGGGACGTAGCTGCTGTCGGGGAAGTCGTGGGGCTCTTGCTGGGCAGGGCAGTAGGCGAAGTCGTTGGATTCTTACTCGGCTGACTGGTGGCTTCTGTGGGCGAGACAGATGGCAGCTTACTTGGCGATTCGCTTGGAGAGGTGGACGGACTTTTGCTGGGCTGGGAAGTAGCCGCTGTAGGTGAGGTTGTTGGGCTTTGGCTGGGGGACTTGCTTGGAGAGGTTGACGGACTTTTGCTGGGTTGGGAGGTCGCTGCGGTAGGTGAAGTCGTTGGACTCTTGCTGGGTGACTTACTTGGGGAGGTTGACGGGCTCTTACTGGGTTGAGAGGTAGCTACCGTAGGTGAAGTCGTTGGGCTTTGGCTCGGTGACTTGCTTGGGGAACTGGATGGACTTAGGCTTGGCTGGGAAGTAGCCGCGGTCGGGGAAGTATTCGGACTCTTGCTGGGCAGAGCAGTCGGCGAAGTCGTTGGATTCTTACTCGGCTGACTGGTGGCAGCTGTGGGCGAGACAGATGGGTTCTTACTTGGCGATTCGCTTGGGGAGCTCGACGGGCTTAGGCTTGGCTGGGAGGTAGAGGCTGTGGGTGAAGCCGTGGGGCTCTTGCTCGGGGATTTGCTTGGAGAAGTTGTTGGGCTCTTACTTGGCTGGGAAGTAGCCGCTGTAGGTGAGGTTGTTGGGCTCTTGCTAGGTGACTTGCTTGGGGAGGTTGAGGGGCTTTGGCTTGGCTTGGAAGTAGCTGCCGTAGGTGAAGCTGTTGGACTCTTGCTGGGTGACTTGCTTGGGGAGGTTGAGGGGCTCTTACTCGGTTGGGACGTAGCTGCTGTAGGTGAGGTTGTTGGGCTTTGGCTCGGTGGCTTGCTTGGAGAGGTTGACGGACTTTTGCTTGGCTGGGAGGTCACTGCGGTCGGGGAAATCGTGGGACTTCCGCTAGGGGACTTGCTTGGCGACGTTGACGGACTCTTGCTTGGCTGGGAAGTAGCTGCGGTCGGGGAAGTCGTGGGGCTTTTGCTCGGTGACTTGCTTGGAGAAGCTGACGGGCTCTTGCTGGGTTGTGAGGTAGCTGCCGTAGGTGAAGCTGTTGGACTCTTGCTGGGTGACTTGCTTGGCGACGTTGAGGGGCTTTGGCTGGGTTGGGACGTAGCTGCCGTAGGTGAAGCTGTTGGACTCTTGCTGGGTGACTTGCTCGGGGATGCTGAGGGGCTTTGGCTGGGTTGTGAGGTGGCTGCTGTCGGGGAAGTCGTGGGGCTCTTGCTCGGGGACTTGCTTGGGGAGGTAGACGGGCTTTGGCTGGGTTGGGATGTAGAGGCTGTGGGTGAAGTCGTGGGGCTTTTGCTCGGGGACTTGCTTGGGGAGGAGGACGGACTTCGACTTGGCTGAGAGGTAGCTGCTGTAGGTGAAGTTGTTGGGCTTTTGCTCGGGGACGTGCTTGGAGAGGTTGAGGGGCTTTGGCTGGGTTGTGAGGTGGCTGCTGTCGGGGAAGTCGTGGGGCTTTTGCTCGGTGACTTGCTTGGAGAAGCTGACGGGCTCTTGCTGGGTTGTGAGGTGGCTGCTGTCGGGGAAGTCGTGGGGCTCTTGCTCGGTGACTTGCTTGGGGAAGCTGACGGGCTCTTGCTTGGCTGGGAAGTAGCCGCTGTAGGTGAGGTTGTTGGGCTCTTGCTGGGTGACTTGCTTGGAGAGGTTGAGGGGCTCTTACTGGGTGACTTACTCGGCGACGTTGACGGACTCTTGCTTGGCTGGGAAGTGGCTGCAGTCGGGGAAGTCGTTGGACTCTTGCTGGGGGATTGGCTCGGGGAGCTGGAGGGGCTCGAGGTGTCTTCACAGACGATGCTCGCTACCGGGGTCTTGACACTAACAGGTGCGCTGACACTGGTCACCGTATCAGTAGGGCTGTTGACCGTAGGGGATTCATTGGCTGCGGTCAGGGTGACATTGGTGACCGTAGGGGTGACTGATACACCGCAATCAGCGCCTCCGCTTCCGTCTAACAAGGCAATTATCAGGTCATTAGATCCTTGCCCTGCACTTGTGGTGTAGCCTGTAATTAAAATATCTCCATTGCTCTTGACAGCGATCCCAAAACCACTTTCTACATTACTTCCTGTTAATAGCTTCGCCCATTGAAAGGTGCCTGCGGCATTGAATTTTACGACGATAGCGGAATAGCCGTACTCATTGGTGTCATAGTAGCTACCTGCTGCTACCACTCCTCCATCGACTGTCTCTGCTACTCGATACCCAATATCATCTTGCGTATCGCCCACCGCACGCGCCCAGAGCAAAGTACCCGATGCGTCATATTTGGCGAGTAAGATGTCGTCTCTGCCTGCGCCTTCGCTCTCGGTATACCCGGTGACGTACAGGCTACCATCGGTCGCTTCCATGACTCCATAGCCGACCTCTGAATCATCTCCACTCAATGTCTTGGTCCATTGATGGGTGCCAGTCGCATCAAATTTTGTCAGTAATACATTATACGTACTGCCTCCATAGGTACGGGTAGACCCTGTCAAGACAACGCCACCGTCGCTTACCATCGTGATCCCACGCGTGTACTCATGGTTACTTCCACTCAGCGTGCGTATCCAGCTGAGCACACCCGCTCCATCGGTTTTGACAAGCAATACATCGTACCGACCACTTGGTGCGCTATAGCCCTTGGTGGTACCTGCCATGAAGAGGCTGCCATCGCTGGCCACGACGATATCATAGCCGTAGTCATGCTTGCTCGAATCACCCAGTGCGTTCAGCCACTCGAGCCCGCCCGTCGCATTCACCTTCCCCATAAAGGCCTCGTAATCGTTTCCTGCATCAAAACCATTGCTATATCCGGTAAAAACAGCGCCACTGTCGCTTGTCACGACAAGGGCTTGTCCATACTCATGCGTTCGGCCTATATTCGGCCCTACGAGTATCTCTGACCAGTCTACGCTTCCCGTGGCATCGTATTTTGTGAGAAAAATTTCCCGCCCTCCGCCATAGCCCTGCGTATACCCTACCACAAAGGCCGTTCCGTCACCTGCTACCTTGATGTCATACCCATAATCCGCACTACTGGTACCCAAGGTCTTATAAAAAGGGGTGCTCTGCCCTTCCACCTGTGTATGCCGCGTGGCTCCGTATAAGGTCAGCGCAACGGTGGCAAGGGTGCGCATGCTCCACGCGCGTGTCGAAGGAGTGGTATGGCACGCCAGCAGGCAATAAAAGCCCAGCATCACTAACCGGTTGGTTTTTTTCATGGTAAAATCGTTCGAATGCTCAGTTTGTTCCCTTTAAATATACGTTTTTTTTGGGGGCCATACAAGTCAACGCACGATTCTTGATTGCTTCCTAATTTTTATACGTAAAAGGGGGCCTACTGCTCTGTCGAAACTATTGTATAGAGTGTCATACCGCTCTTCTCATTCATATAAATATTACCATTAGTTATCTGCATCTCTAGGTGCTCTTCTTCGTCTAGGTCTTCGTTAGGTACCTGTTCTTGGGCACCATTCTTTGCTTTTCCATTTTTATACCATTTTCTACCAAAGTAGGTCACAGCAGCTATGACCCCTCCCCCAAAAGCTAGGGATAGGCCAAACAAGAACCATCCAATTTCTTTGTCAACCTGAAATGCATCTGCGAATGCTTCTCCTGGGGTTTTGGCACCCGCAGATTTTGGTGACTCTGTGGTCACGACGAGGGTAGGTGAGCGAACGACGATTCTGGCAGGCGAAGGCGTGGAGCGAATGGCTGTTGGGAGTGCCGTAGGCTCCATGGTAGGCTCTGCGGTAGGTTCAAACGTAGGCTCCATTGTGGGTTCAAATGTAGGCATTTCTGTAGGGGAGAGGCTTGGCTGTTGTGTGGGGGAGTCGCTAGGTGTCTGCGTAGGCATGAACGTAGGCGTATCGGTAGGACTATAGCTGGGTTGGAGCGTTGGAGCGTCCGTGGGTGTCTGCGTAGGCTGGAAGGTAGGCGTATCAGTAGGACTATAGCTGGGTTGGAGCGTTGGAGCGTCCGTAGGTGTCTGCGTGGGCTGGAACGTGGGGAGTTCCGTCGGACTCTGGCTTGGGCGCAATGTAGGCAGACCCGTAGGGGGCACGCTTGGCTGCGCTGTTGAGGCGGTGGGGGAGCTGGTGGGCGGCTGGCTGGGCTGGGATGTGGTAGGTGTACCTGTGGGCTGTGATGTAGGTAGATGGGTAGGGCTCTGGCTGGGCTGAGCCGTGGTGGGTCTTTGGGTAGGCGAGTTTGTTGGCGATTCCGTGGGGAGCTGGCTTGGCTCAAATGTAGGAGACGCAGTAGGGGTTTGGCTCGGCTGGGAGGAGGGAGAGCCAGTAGGTGTCTGGCTGGGTTGTGCCGTTGAAGCCGTAGGGGAGTTGGTGGGGAGCTGGGTGGGCTGGGATGTGGTAGGCGACTGGCTGGGTTGCGTGGTCGAAGCGGTGGGGGAGTTTGTAGGTGAGCCTGAGGGGCTCTTGCTTGGCTGCAAGGAAGGCAAGGGGGTAGGGCTCTGACTCGGCTCAAAGGTAGGAGACGCAGTAGGGGTTTGGCTCGGCTGGGAGGAGGGAGAGCCAGTAGGTGTCTGGCTGGGTTGTGACGTTGAAGCCGTTGGGGAAGCGGAAGGACTGAGGCTGGGCTGAGTAGTCGAAGCCGTTGGGGAGATCGAGGGACTCTTACTTGGCTGCAACGTAGGGGATATTGAAGGACTCAGGCTGGGCTGAGCTGTCGCTGCCGTAGGGGAGGCGGATGGGCTTTGGCTGGGGGATTGGCTTGGAGAGCCGGTAGGGCTGAGGCTCGGCTGGGCAGTGGCCGCTGTGGGCGAGGTCGTAGGGCTGAGGCTCGGCTGAGCAGTGGCCGCTGTGGGTGAGGTCGTGGGGCTGAGACTGGGCTGAGCAGTGGCCGCCGTGGGCGAGGTGGAAGGGCTGAGGCTCGGCTGAACAGTAGCCGCTGTGGGAGAGCTCGTAGGGCTCTGGCTTGGTTGAGTGGTGGCCGCTGTGGGAGACGCGGTGGGAGAAAGCGTTTCCAGACATACGGTGCCTTCTACAGGTGACTGGACACTGACCGGTGCAGTGACATTAACAAAGGTGTCTACTGGACTATTGATCGTAGGCGATTCATTCGCTTCTGTCAGTGAGAGGGTGACATTGGTGACAGTAGGAGTAACCGACACTCCACAGTCCGCTCCTCCATCTCCATCTAACAGGGCAAATAGCATCTCATTAGAGCCTTCTCCATAGCTCGTAGTGTCTCCTGTGACTAAGATATCACCATTACCCTTGACATCGATCCCAAAGCCATTTTCTACATTGCTTCCTGTCAATAGCTTGCCCCATTGTAAGACACCTAACGGGTTGAACTTCAACACAATGGCAGAATACCCGTACGTGACGGCATCATAGTAGCTGCCCACTACGAGAATACCTCCATCATTTGCCTCTACAACTCTATATCCAATATCATCTTTTGACCCACCAATGGCAAATGCCCAGACTAAATTACCCGAAGCATCATATTTAGCAACTAAGATATCATTCTTCCCTGCGCCTACACTCTTGGTATACCCTGTGATGTACAAACTCCCATCGGTCGCTTCCATGACATCATACCCCACTTCTTGGCTATTCCCACTTAAGGTTTTTGTCCATTGATGGGTACCAGCTGCATCAAATTTGCTCAATAGTACATTATACGCGGTACCACCATAGGTACGCGTGCCGCCTGTTAAGACCACTCCGCCATCGCTTACCACCGTGATCCCACGTGCATATTCATGGTTGCCTCCACTCAGCGTACGTATCCAGTCCAGCACACCTGTCCCACTGCTTTTTACAAGCAAAACATCATATTTCCCAGTCGGCGCACTATAGCCTTTCGTTGCACCCGCCATGAATACACTCCCGTCGCTTGCTACAACAATGCCATATCCGTAGTCATCCTTACTTGAATCACCTAAAGCCTTCAGCCACTCAGTCCCACCGGTAGTATTCACCTTTCCCATAAACGCCTCGTAGTCATTTCCCGCAACGAAACCATTGCTATAACCTGTAAAAACAGCGCCGCTGTCGCTTGTCAGGGCAAGGGCTTGCCCATAATCATGTGTCCGGCCAAGGCTGGGACCTACGAGTACCTCTGACCATTCGATATTTTCTGAGGTGTCATACTTTGTGATAAAAACTTCATTGTCCCCTCCATAGCCTTCTGTATAGCCGACCACAAAGGCCGTCCCGTCGCTCGCTATTTTGATATCATAGCCATAATCGGCACTGGTGGTACCCAAGGTCTTGTAAAAAGAAAGCACCTGCCCGTCCACCTGCGTATTTCGCGTGGCTGCGTATAACGTCAACGCCGCGGTGGCAAACTGGCGCATGCCCCAAGCGCGCGTAGAAAGAGGTGTAGAAAAAGATAGTGCGCTAAAGCAGCTCACTACGGCCAGCCAGTTAGTTTTCTTCATGGTAAAATCGTTTAAATGCTCAGTAATTTTATAACCAAATATATATTTTTTTTTAAACAAACACAATAATTTTCTTTGCTTTGTACTAATCCTTGTAGATAATTACCCTATTTTTCAGTCCGAACTGCTGCATAGAGCGTCATACCGCTCTTTTCATTCGTATACACTTTTCCATTACTTATCTGCATCTCTAGATGGTCTGCTTCGTCATTGTCTAAGTCCTCATTAGGCACCTGTTCTTGACTGCCTGTGCCGCGCCCCTTCAAGCACTTAATGAGGAGATATACCCCCCCACTGAGCAATGCCGTACCTGCTAGCACCACTGTGCTAAGGATGATAATGCTACCCACTTCACCGACACCAAAAAAGTCATTAGAGCTATCCCCTCCTTTACTGGAGGTGGTCACTAAATCGATTGTGAGCAGCGGAAAAGCATCGGTAGGAGCAGCTGTTGGCAGCTCCGTCGGTTCCATAGTGGGCATCGTTGTCGGCTCCATGGTGGGCTCCAATGTAGGGCTTTCGGTAGGTGAAAGGCTCGGATAGCGTGTAGGCGAGTCGCTGGGGTTGCGTGTGGGGGAGTCGCTCGGATGACGCGTAGGCGAATCGCTGGGGTTGCGCGTGGGGGAGTCGCTGGGGTGACGTGTAGGCGAGTCGCTGGGGTTGCGTGTGGGGGAGTCGCTTGGGTGACGTGTAGGCGAATCGCTAGGGTTGCGCGTGGGGGAAACACTAGGATAACGCGTGGGTGACTCAGTGGGGTTATACGTGGGCGATTCGGTGGGGTCATATGTAGGTGATTCTGTGGGGTAATACGTAGGACTCTCGCTGGGTTCACTTGTAGCAGCCGTAGGGGCGCTTGTGGGACTCAGGCTCGGCTGATCCGTTGCCGCCGTGGGAGCGCTCGTGGTAGGGGCATCAGTAGGTTCCGGCGTTGGGTTATCCGTTGGGATTGCCGTGGGCTCGCTGGTTGGCGCAAGCGTCACCTGACAGGTAGTATTACGCTGAGGGTCGGTGAACTGGTAGGTAGCGGATGTTTGGTTAAAGTCCGTTATAATATCCTTCATTGCAGGGGTGGCCGTTTCTTCAATCAAGATCGTTGTGGCATCGGTCATATTCGGTGTGAAGTCTAGCAGGCAGTCACCAGATCCATCCGCTCCTACTTTCACTATCAGTACATCATTGAGGCCATAGCTATTACTGGTCGTGTAGCCGATCATGAATATATCCCCTTCGCTATTGACCTTCACGCCAAACGCGACTTCCACGCTCGAGCCTGTATAAAGGCGGGCCCACTCAAAGGGACCTGCGGTGCTGAACTTAGCGATAAAAGCAGAGGTACCATAGACAGGGTGATAGTACTGGCCGACAACGACCCCTCCGCCGTCACTCGTGCTAGCGACATCATGACCAAGATCACCTTGTGCACCCAATATCTGCCACCCCCATACTAACCCACCGGTACTGTTGGTCTTTACAATACCAATATCGGCACTTGCTGCTGTATAAAATGCCGCTGCTACAAGGAAGTCGCCTGTAGGTGTTTCTACGATCTTGTTTCCTCTTTGTCGACTAAGCCCTCGATATGTCTTCATCCACAGCACCGCTCCGGTAAGGTCCAGCTATGCGATAAACATAGGGCGTCCCGTACCAAAGCTGGTGGTCCCTCCTGTGATTGCCAGATTATTATCGAGCGTAGTGGTAATACCCCACCCGCTATCACCATTTGTTCCATTACTCGCACGCAACCACTCAATCGATCCATTCATGTGTAATAGTCCGTAAAATATCGTGGGCTTCCCTGAAATAGGTGCGTAGCTGCTGGTATACCCAACAAAGGCTAAGCGTCCATCTGGCAGCGCTACAATATCTTCTCCAGAATCGGAGGCTGCTTGACCAAGGGCTCCCATAAACTCTAAATGGCCGGTGCCATTAAACTTCGCTATGACGAGGTTTTGATCGGTAGCAGGGGTAAAACTATTCTCGCGACCAATGACGGCATAGCCTCCATCCAAGGTTTTCGTTATCGCCTTTGCTTCTTCATAGTATGAAATACCTGGAGTAGGGCCATTCGTGTAGACATACCATTCCAGATGATTGGTGGCGTTGTATTTATAGAGGGTAAGGCTATTCCCGCTAGCATGGCCACGCGAGTAGCCTGTACCTACAAAGCCGCCGTCGTCTGTGAGAACGATATCATAGCCAATGTCTCTGTTACCTCCCCCGTTGGTAATGGAAAAAGAGGTAGGCGCATTCTGGGTGTGACCGTGCTGCACCATGCCACACAGCGTAAGGGCGGCTACGCATAGCTTCGTGAAGGATCCAGCAAAGGGGGCTGCAGATAAGGTACCGCAGGGAAATAAAGAAAAGATATACGCAGCAAGCGCGTAGTGCCTCGTTTTCATGGTAAAATGGTTTAAGCTCAGTTTTATATTGACAATATCAAATATAATATTGTACTAAGGTAAGTAAAAAATCAGTTGCCTCGAAATTTTACGTGTACTTTCTTACACCACGGTGAAGTATTAAGCTCTTTGCTATCACTTCGCTTTTTATACCTTTTTCATGCTCCTAAAAGCCATAAAAAAGGGGTAGTCACCTCTACCCCTTATCCTATGACTCATACAGATCGCTCCGTTAATCCATGCTTTGCCACGGCATCTCATACACCATATGATATAATCAACATGACAAACAGGATCACCATTCCATCAATTCTTAACAAACCACCTTCATAGGTTAAAAGCTCATAACTTGAGAAATATGGTTTTGTTATTTACGTATAATATTTATTAAGATACGAATAACCCTCGTCAAAAGCAAACCATTTGCCCAGATACTTGTCATACTATCCTTTTACGGGTAAAAAATGGATATAAGCGTGTAAGATCATTTTTTCTGGAATCCCGAACCTATGAAAGGCCCAAAGGCACCAAGAGAAGTGCAAGAAAAGAACCTGCTCAATGACCGAACGGATAGAATTTTATGCAAGAGAAAAAACGTATTTTAGCAATCGATAAGCATGCCACGGGTGCATGCACAAAAGCAGACTATGGACGAAAAAAAGCCCCTTAAAAGCACTCCAAAGGAGGAGCCACATAAGAAACCGAAAGACACTATATATGAGTTTAACATGGGAGCCTACCGCGCCTCCCAAAACCTAGGCCTAGTTCTTAGTTTACTATTTATTGGTATTGGGTTGCTCGTCAATTACCTGAAAAAATAGTGCCTAGATGACACCTTGCTAAATGATAGGCGGGCTTAAGTCATAGAAGTGCTGTTCTTTTATTTCGATGCACGCTTGTTAGATTTAGCTGGTTTGATTTTAACTGTAAATAAGTTACCCGCCAAAGGATTTCCATACTCTAAGATGAGCTTCTCAATCTCGTAAGGGAGCTTCTTTCCCATCATGTGCTTACTCATCATGTACGCACATATCAAA
>SPJK01044204.1_pt1 | contig 10523 bp, 4 predicted proteins | sample 3741771 | NCBI WGS metagenome assembly SPJK01 (sample SAMN10925997, study PRJNA522277) | cold seep metagenome | isolation source: Elba SIP-enriched marine methane seep metagenome, extraction at timepoint T2 | place: Italy: coast of Elba, Mediterranean Sea
AGCACAGTGGCCCCGTCAAGGTCTGTCGAATCCAAGCCATTGAAAGTAAGTACATCCAATTTGATTCCTGGCGACAGGAATAGGTCGCGTCTAATCTCATCTTCATACATGAGATCAGGATCGGTCAGATCCAGGCTTACATGGTCAGTAGAGTACCCTGGCCGAGTGGCTTCCAGCTCGTATTGCTTTCCTGGTTCTACGATGAACTCAAAGTTGTTGCCCACAGGATTGACAATGCTGTCAACCAGGCGGCGGCCGTTCGGCCCCACTTCATACAGCTTGACCGTAGCTCCTTCTAATTCCGACTCATCCAGCTCATCGAAGGTATAGGCAAGTAGCCTGATCTCATCGGTGATCCCGATTGTATAGATATCATTACAACAAGCGTCTTTAGATTCGTCCCAGAAGATCGCTAGTGAATCAGGCCGATTGGAGGCGAAGTAAGCCTTTTCTTCTTCATAAAAGCGCGAATAATACAAATCGTTATAACTACTATTGACTGGAACGCCCATGTTTACTGGCCGATCCCAGCCGCTGCCATTCCAAGATGATCGATAGATATCATAACCGCCCATAGTCAACCGACCATCAGTGCTGAAGTACATCACCTGCCGGTCTGGATAATAGAAAGGTGTCGCGTCATTACCGCTGGTATTCCATGCCGTCATCGACTCTGGTGCATCCAGCGAACCATCTTCATTGATCTTACTCCGATAGATATCCAAGGCCCCCTGGCCTCCCGCCCGATCCGAGGCAAAATAGAGATACTCATCAGCCGAGTTCGGATCTACGCCAACATTGGGATGCGTATTAGTAGATTGCTCATCGTTGATATCCAGTCGAACGGGTGTTTCCCAACGACCATTTCTCCCGATGGCACTACTGTACAATTCACAGCGAATGTCCGAACTGGTTCCGATGTATTCACAAATAGTGTAAAACACCCGATCGCCGGACTCGTTATACGCGGTATGGGCGACTAAGCTGTTGTTCTGGTTGATACTTTTGGGTAGTGGCGAGAATTCTTCACCAGGTACGCCCCGCAATATCTTTATCAGTTGTCGCCTTGGGCGCTGGTCGTCTTTTTTGAAGACGTAACGCAGCGTCGAGAAGAAGATCGTGTCATCACGACGGAACAACCCGAAGTCTGAAAAGCGTGAATTAACACCTTCCCCGAGGTGATTCACCTCTGTATCTTTCATGCGCCCCGACACATCGGTGGCCCATTCACAATTAATCAGATTACGTTCGGCCTGCGCCTCAATATCTGCAGGTATATCTGGCTGAATGGTAAGAAAGCTATCGTAGAGATCAACCGCATCAAGGTAATGGCCTTGCTTCTGCAACACCTCTGCTTGACGATATTGTAATAAAGGAAAGGTGTCTGCCACTTCACTGGCGGCCACCCTGGCATAAGCATTTTCCGCTGCCGTGTAGGCGGTAAACGCTTGCGCGCTCTCCGCCAACTTATACCACAGATCCATTCGGGTAGTATCGAACTTCAAGGCTACATCATAGTAGCGATAAGCGCTGTAGTAATCCTCTTTTTCGTAGGATTCTTCCGCAGCTTGTAGCCACTCTTCCAAAGGTTGTGCCAGGAGGTTACTACTGCCAGCAAGTAAAAAGAGGGCCAAAGAAAGAAGTAAAAATTTCTTCATGATCGGTTTCCGTTGGTCGTTTTTGGAAAGAAGGTCATGGTCTTTGATATATGGACAGTAATGGTACTAGATCAAAGGGCAGAATTTGAATTCTGGCAAAGGACATACCTTCTTAATAAGATAGCGTACCGTCAGCTCCAGTCCGCCACGTCGATTGGTGGCCACATTAAAGTCGGAGATATTGAAGTCGTAGCTGATACTAGCACGAAGAATCGTGCGGTAGTCAAATTCCAAGGCGGGGAAAAAGGCATCTCCGAATTCATCAAAGCGATAGCCTATTCCTAGCATAAGAGCGGCTTGTCGGCCTGGTTCATGGGGCTTGAAATGAAAATTCAAGCCAGCCATGCCTACATACTCCCGGTAAACGGTTTGGAACTGCGCGGTGAAAGCCAGGCGAAGGTCTAGTGGGTCTCCGATTTGTAGATTGGCATTGATATAAGGGCTAAAGCGCATTGGCAGGCGCACTTTAGTATCTTCAATGAAGCTCATATCGGGCCGGGTCAAATGATGAATCCCCACCCCAACATCGAGTTTGGAGCGCTTTTCTTGCAGGTCGATAAGAGCATCGCGCTGCAAAGCCTGCCAACGGAAGTTCAAACCCAAGCTCGCATCAAAGAACAGATGGCTGGTATTACCAAACACCTCTCCACTAACCAGGTTGGGATTATAGGCTCCTAGACTTGGGTCGTAAAACTCATCCAAGCGCAAGTTATCTAGCTTGAAGGAGCGCTGCCCTAATCCGGCATGTAAGCCAAAGGTCCAATAGGTCTGTTGACCGGTCGGGTAGGTATAAGAGCCAAACAGCCCTACATCTGCCCAAGTGAGACGAGAGTCTCCGGCACGGTCGTAATTGAGTGCAATTCCAGAAGAGAACCAGCCTGGGCCGGCGCTACCGCAAGTATACTTGTGGTCGGCCATAACCGAGAAGGTCTGGTAGTCAACCGGTACCGATGACCACTGACTTCGGTAATTCGCGGCAATTCGCGTGTCACCTGCGAAGACCCCTGTTAGACCAGGGCTAAGATGCAGTGGCGCATTGGTAAATTGAGAATAGTGAAAATCTTGACCTTGCACGGTCAAACAACCTACCAGCAATAGCCAGTAACTTAAAAGGCTTAGTTTTTTCAAAACCTCAGAATTTTCCAGTGATGTAAGATTAGAAAAACCCGTCTTTCAGTCCTTCAACGCCGTATGTTACTTCAGCCAGCGGCCAAAGAGCAATTTACTTATACGGACGAAGGATTTATTTGTTTGGATTTCAGCTAGCTAGTTCCACTAGCCGACAAAAAGCACAATACCAAGTGTATTAGCTTATGAGCAAAAGGCTTATAAACCAGTTGGAGGTCGCCATTATTCAATAAGGGGGTAATCTGCAGCTAAAAATTCTACCATTACTAAGGTGTCATTATTAGCATCGTAGATTTCTCTCTGGATCAGAGGCCGTAAAATAGTAGATTCCTACCGGAAAATAAATTTAGACTACATTTTTCTGCAAAATGATTGGTTTTCGGATAAAAAAGGTCATTTTTGAAAAGAATTTCGAATAAAACGAAACCCTGGGATCATTCCTGCGTTAGTAGTAATGATTTTAGCATATACATCCCAACTCTTCGAGCTTTTAATCCCAATTGTTCGATAGAGTTATCCAGCACAACGCAATCCGTACACGTCTTTTGGCAAAAGAAATTTTGCCCTTTCAGATCAGTTTACTATTTTCATCCCAGAATAGTACATTGTCTGCTTGTTTATTGTACGGTCCATCGAGAGTCATCCCACTTTCGATGACGAACAAGTAAGTATCCCATCCAAGTCTTGTCTTTTACTTGACGCCACTTTCGGCTGAGGAGCTTGTTGTTACGTCCAGTCTAATCCCCTGTGATACGAACACAAGACCCCACTCTGAAGTAACAAAGGCGAACAGGTGTGTTATGCCCTGTCTGCATTATCCACTATTCAAAAGGATCATGGCGTGAAACGAACTCTACTATTCTTATTTATCACTTCGCTGTTTTTTGCCGCTCAGGCTGAGCGCTACTACGTAGTGCTTGGGACGGAGGGCGACGGCAGTTCCTGGGACAAAGCCTTCGGCACACTCCAGGAAGCACTAGAAGTGGCCCAAGTCGGTGATCAGATCTGGCTTGCTTCCGGCGAATACCTCCCTTCCTATGAAGGTGATCGCAACGCTGCCTTCTCCATTCCTAATGGCGTTGAGCTGTACGGTGGTTTTGCCGGAGACGAAAAGAAATTGACCGATCGCGATCCTGTAAAGAACCCCACTATTCTAAGTGGAGAGATCGGTGATCCAGCGTCTACCGAAGATAACTCTTATACCATTGTATATTTCTACCACGCTTCTCCTGCGACCCTGATCGATGGGTTAACCCTAGCTAATGGGATGGCTAATGGTTACGCAGATGGAGCCGACCTAACTACTTGTGGTGGTGCCATATACAACTACGCCGAAGGAGGAACTTCTTCGCCAACGATCCAAAACTGCGTTTTTCTCTATAACTCTTCTCGGGAAGGAGCTGCCATTTATAACTATGCTAATGAAGGCGACGCTTCTCCCGCGATCCGCGATTGTAAGTTTTTGTACAATCGCTCCGACTTCAACGGGGGTGCCATCTTTAATGATGGCAACTTTGGCTTGTGTAACCCAAGCATTGAAAATTGCCGCTTTGAAGGCAATGAGTCTACTTATGGTGCCGGCATCCTGAATCAAGGATTGTACGGCGAATGCAAGCCAACTATTACCAACTGCCACTTCTACGACAACTTTTCGCTTGTACGTGGTGGCGCTATTTACAACCTACGCGAGGGTCGCGGCGACTGTGAAGCCCTTGTAGATGGTTGCGTTTTTGAAGAAAATGGCTCAACAGTAGGCGAAGATGTAGACAACACCTTCGTCAATGATCGGGGTACTGGCCGCGACAACTCCGGCATCCAACTTCGCGATACAGCCATTAGCTACTAACAAAATCCAACTTCGTTTCACACCTTGACGACGGGCTGATGAGGATACTCACCAGCCCGTTGTTTTTTTTGGGTAACTTAAATGGCAAGATGTATCCCATTATTGCCATGCACCCCAACCCTCCTGGTATATTCGCCCAGCTCCAAGCCATTCTAGCTCTCCCTTTCACCGTTTTGGTGGTGGTCCCATTTCTACTTGACCGCCGATTTAACGCCTTAGCATTGCCGGCATCCTGGCAACTACCTACTGCGTTTCGAATAGGCCTGGGGAGCATCATCGGCCTAATCGGCTTTGTCCTGTTTGTCGCTTCGGTGCGCATGCTGATCCTGATCGGTCGTGGTACTCTCGCTCCCTGGAACCCTACTAAGCGATTGGTTGTGCGTAGCCTGTATCGGTATCAACGCAACCCAATGATCAGTGGCATACTGCTCTTGCTTTTGGCCGAAGCCGCACTACTCTCGTCTTGGCCTATTCTCTTGTGGGCCCTCTTTTTCTTTCTACTTAACAACATCTACTTCACCTTCAAGGAAGAACCCGATCTGGAGAGGCGCTTTGGCGAAGAGTATCGTGAATACAAGCAAAATGTACGCCGCTGGCTGCCGCGATATCGCCCTTGGCAACCCAATGTTGAATGATCCTCCCTGCTCATGAGTTCTCCAGCTGAACATTAGCCCTTATCTTTAGCGCAAAGCCATGTAGCAATGCCCCAAACCGATATCTGTATCGTCGGTGCTGGTCCGGGAGGAACTGGCGCAGCACTTCGATTGAGTTACCTTGGTATTCCCAGTCTGCTGGTCGACAAAGCAAGCTTCCCGCGTGACAAAGTTTGTGGTGACGCTATTAGTGGCAAAATCACCACCCTCTTAGGTCGGCTCGACCCAGCAATGTTAGCTCGTTTTCGTCAGCAAGCGATTCATACTGATGTTTGGGGGATACGATTTATCCCGCCCAACCAGCGAACAATCGAACTCCCTTTCAAAATTGGGTATAAAAGAGCGCCCGATGAAGCCCCCGGCTATGTGGCTAAGCGGTGGGATTTCGACCAATTCCTGATCGATGAAGTGCAAAGGCGTTCAGATATTGATTTTCAGGAAAACACCAAAGTGAGCCGCTATGAACGAAGCGATAAAGGTTGGCGGGTTTTTCTCGATGATGACAGCCTGTTAACTGAATGCCGCATTCTGATTATTGCCGATGGTGCACACTCACACTTCAGCAGACACATCGCACGTCATGAAAAGGACGACGCGCACCATGCAGCGGCCGTACGTGCCTATTACAAGGGCGTTGAGGGATTTCATGATGATAACTTCATCGAGTTGCATTTTTTGCCGGAATTGAACCCCGGTTACTTTTGGCTTTTCCCGCTTCCTAATGGTTACGCCAATGTCGGCTTGGGCATGCGTTCTGATTTTGTCCGCGACCGACGATTAAACCTTAGAAAACTACTGGATGAAGTCATCGAGCATAACCCGCGGATAAAATCGCGGTTCCAGCACGCAGAACGCGAAGGAAAAGTCGTCGGTTACGGTTTGCCGCTAGGATCCAAGCGGCGCTCCTTATCCGGAGATCACTACATGTTGCTTGGAGATGCCGGCCACCTGATCGATCCGCTCACCGGCGAAGGCATTGGGAATGCTTTCTATAGTGGCTTCATTGCCGCGGAACAGGCGCAAGTCTGCCTACGTGAGAGTCGCTTCGATGCCGATTATTTAAAGGCCTATGATGTTCGTGTCGATCGCGTATTGCGTAGCGAAATGCGATTGAGTTATCAGCTGCAGCGCGTCATGCAAAACGTTTGGCTTACCAATCTTCTTACTGGTTTCATTGCCGATAACCCGAAGATCATTGAACTGCTTTGCCGAATGTATACGGACTTTGATTTACGCAAGCAATTAGTTCGCCCGCTATTCTGGCTGAAGATGTGGTGGCGGCGTAAAAAAGGCATAGCTTCGGTTAGCCAAACCGAAAAATTGTAATTTTTTTTCGCTGCTCAACCAACCATTCCCTCAAAATATCGCTCTTTTCATCATCGGAGCCGTTAAAGTCGGCTTAAAGTTGAAATTAATTCCTTGGATGACGTAACAAAATGGTCATCAGGTGAGTTAGATAAAGTATATACGTTGGCTTAAGTTTCATAACTAGTGAGTGTAAAGTTGAAGCCCCGCGGTAAAATTCTGCGGGGCTTTTTTAATTTCTATTCGCCTCATTTCTCCGGTTCGTCGAGCTATTCGCAAACACCGAACCTTCACAGTTTACCTCCCCAACTGGGCCATGCTCTGTAAGTTCCTTCCTCATTAGGCTAAGACTGATAGCGATTTTTTGTTAACTTGACCACTATCCTCCTAAGCGACACATCCAGAGTTACATCGTTATGAAAAGAGCTTTACGTCTTATCTTGCTAGGGCTAATGATCTTTAGCCTACACAATTGTGCCAATTATCATTTGAATTACGCTAATGACGTCAGAGATTGGGAGCAACACCTCCCGCCTGCTGATGAAGAATTGCACTATAGCGTATTCCTTATTGGAGATGCCGGCGCGGGTACGGATGAATGGAACCCGCCTGCTCTTCGTGAATTGCGCAACGCACTCACTGAAGCCCCGGAAAATAGTGCGGTAGTTTTCCTTGGCGATAACATCTATCCAGATGGGCTCCCGCCAAAAGCATTGGAAGAAGAGCGCGATCTGGACGAGCAACACCTCGATGCACAAATCCGGACGATCGACAACTTTGCCGGCCGTACTTTCTTTGTAGCGGGTAATCACGATTGGTACGAGTATGGTGTTTCCGGCGTTCGTCGGCAAGCACGTTATTTACGCCGCGAATCAGATGACCGCATCGAGTTTCTTCCTCGCCCGGGCTGTGGCGATCCTGTAGAAGTCGAGCTTACAGATGACCTGACGCTGATCTTATTGGATTCGCAGTGGTGGTTGGCCGATTGGGATGGCGAGAATGAAGTCAATGAAGGTTGTGAAATAAAGAGCCGGGCGGAGTTTGATTATTTCTTCCGTGAGACAATGAAGAGCAACCGGCGCAAGGAAGTACTGGTGGCCATGCACCACCCCTTGTTCAGTAATGGCCCGCATGGGGGGCGCTATACGTTCAGCGATCATATTTTCCCTTTACGGGCCCTCAACAAAGACCTTTATATACCGCTTCCTGGCTTAGGGACATTCTTTGCTTTCCTGCGCGGAAACATCGGGTCAGTCCAAGATCTTTCCAATTCCCGCTATAACGATCTGCGGAATATTATCATGACTCATGCTCGTACTACCGGCGAAGTAATTTTTGCTTCAGGTCATGAACACTCCATGCAGTATTGGGAAAAAGATGACCAACATTTTATCGTTAGCGGTAGTGGCTCAAAGCGTACGGCTGCCGACGAAGGGCGTGGCGCTCAGTTTGCCTATGGCGACTACGGTTATAGCCGACTTGACTACTATGACAACGGGCAGGTTTGGGTGAATTTCTTCCATGCTCCAGAAGAAGGAGAAGCAAGGTTAGTCTTCCGCAAACTTGTAAAGGAGGGAGCCGCCACAGAGGAAGAACCACCGGTCATTGTTGAAGATCGGTTTAGTGCCACCGGAGAAAAAGTAACTCCCGTCAGTGAGGTGGACTTCTCCCGGTCTGGCCTCGGTGAAGCTTTTTGGGGAGAGCACTATCGCGAGGCTTATGCTTCGGAGGTGACTGTTCCCGAATTAGATCTAGATGCAGAAGGCCTCACTCCGATCAAACGAGGTGGTGGTTTCCAAACCAATTCTTTGCGCGTAGAAAACGAAGACGAACGGCAATACACCTTGCGCTCTATCGATAAGGACGCCAGCCGAACAGTTGCCTATCCATTAAATACAGAGTTGGTCTTAAATATCGTTCGGGATAACTTCTCAGCTTCGCACCCCTTAGCTGCACTGGCCGTAGTGCCAATGGCTAGTGCTGTTGATATCTATCATACCAACCCTAGTTTGGTGTACCTGCCGCAACAAAGAGCACTGGGTGAATACAACGAATTCTATTCGGATGCTCTCTATCTTTTCGAAGAACGCCCCGATGATGATGTCTGGGAAGACGCTGAATTCTTTGGTCAGCCGGAAGATGTCTTAGGTACTTACGATATGCTCGACAAAGTTCGCTCGAACAATGACGATCGTATTGATCAGGAGTGGACGATCCGTTCGCGCCTATTTGATCTTGTCATCGGTGACTGGGATCGACACGACGACCAATGGCGTTGGGCAAAGATCGATGGGCCAGATGGTGTTGATTTCTATCGCCCTATTCCGCGCGACCGTGACCAGGCTTTTGCCAACTATGATGGCTTTATATTCTCCCTCCTTAGGCCGCTGGCTGTGATGGCCAAGCAATGGCGACCCTTTACAGTAGATGTGGGCAAACAAACGCGTTGGGCTACTTACAATGGCTACGTTTTTGACCAAAGCTTCCTGACCGATCTGAGTTGGGAAGACTGGATGGTAGCCATCGAGCATATCCAAACGAACTTAACGGACGATGTGGTCGAAAACGCCTTTGCAACAACCTGGCCCGAGCCCTTCCTCAGTCGCGATGCACCTGATATCAAAGCGACCGTAAAAGGCCGTCGTGATAATTTGGTGGATATCGCTCGCAATTACTACGAATTCCTAGCCCGCGATGTCGATGTTTTGGGAACAGACCAACGCGACCTCTTTGTTGTAGAACGCCTCAATGATAACCAGACGCGGGTTCGGGTCTTTGACACAAACAAAGAAGGAGAGCGGCAAGATCTTTTATTTGACCGTACTTTTCTTACTAATGAGACCCGGCATGTGTACTGCTATGGGCTCGATAATGACGACATTTTTGAGGTCCGCGGGGAAGTAACTGAAGGAATTCGGGTACACCTGATCGGCGGCGAAGGCGAAGATGTGTTTGATGACCAGTCGATCACTTCCGGCTCGGGGAATCGAATTGTTGTCCAGGATTTCTTATCAGAAGATAACAAGATTCTTAACCTGTCGGATTCACGGGATAAACGCAGTAAGCATCCGGTCCTCAATCTCTATGTCCGGCGATCGGCCACTTACGAATACGACTACAACGTCATTTTCCCTCTCATCGGGTTCAATCCAGATGATCAGCTATTCTTAGGGATCAACGGCATGCATACCGACTTTGGCTTCCAAAAGACGCCCTATAAGGCCCGTCACATGTACGGTTTGCTGACTTCACTAAGCAACGGCGGCATTCGCGCCTATTATTCCGGTGACTTTTACGATGTCTTCGATCGTTGGGACTTCCGCCTGAGTGGTGAATTGCAAACACCTCTTTACGCCAGCAACTTCTATGGCTTAGGTAATGAGACGATCAACCCGGAGGATTCCTTAGGTGCCAATTTCAATCGCCTTCGCGAACGAATTATTGATATTGCTCCGATGTTGGCCTGGCTGCCAAATGATCAGTTTAATTTCCAGTTTGGTCCTCGATTTCAGTCGATCCGGGTGGAGCGCACCGAGGATCGCTTTATCGATAGTGTAGGTGATATTTTCCCCGATGAAACCTTTGATGGTATTGAAATCGTGAGTGCAGAGACTCGCCTTAACTACCGAAGTGTAGATAGCGAAGCGTTCCCAACTCGGGGCCTTGACTTTCAATCTAATTTGGGTTGGGCCTTCCAAATTGGCGGTGAAAATTATGACTTTCCGTACCTCAATTCCAGCTTTACGGCTTATCAGCACCTGGATTCCGGTGGTCGCCTGGTTTTCGCCAGTCGTCTTGGTATTCAGCATCGCTTCTCCAATGACTTTCCGTTCTTCTTAGGTGCGCAATTGAGTGGCCAAGGAGCAGAAAGTAATATTCGTGGTTTCCGCCGCGACCGTTTCACCGGACGCACGGCTCTCTATCACAATACGG
>SPJK01001580.1_pt1 | contig 10522 bp, 8 predicted proteins | sample 3741771 | NCBI WGS metagenome assembly SPJK01 (sample SAMN10925997, study PRJNA522277) | cold seep metagenome | isolation source: Elba SIP-enriched marine methane seep metagenome, extraction at timepoint T2 | place: Italy: coast of Elba, Mediterranean Sea
GTTTTTTGTCATCGACGGCTAGTTGTTTTTCTGCGTTTAGTAGCGCTTCAGAGAGGTATTTTGCATCTGGCGCTGATACACCCGCATTAATTAAGGACTGGGCTTTGGTTAAATTCACATCACCACAAAAGAGTGTTTGCCAGTGATGCTGCTTGAACTCTAATAAGGCTCGGCCACCTCTTGGCGCTTGTACCCAATCGGCAATGGCAAATTCACCTTTTACAACCACTACGGGTACCGTTAATGGCTGATTGGGCTTATCCCATTCGGCTTTTAGTGCCGCTCTAACTGCGTCTTCTTTAGTCGGAGCCGCCGCAATTACTAAGGAAAACCACATGAGCAACATGACGAACACACAAGATAAGCGCACCTTATTCTGATGTCTAAAAATCATTCTTCTTCCCCCTAATATGGGCAACACCTTGCCGTGTTGCCCACTGATTTAACACACCCAGAATTTAGTAGGTCCAAGTCACGCCCATATAGGCCGTACGTCCATCACCCGGTAAGAAGGTAGCGGTATCGGCACCATTTAAATTGCGACTAATGCCGGTGGTTGCTGCATATTTTCTATCCGATAGGTTGCGCCCTTCCAAAAACCATGACCAGTGGTCGTTGATCTTTTGACCCGCTTTTAAGCCCCAGATAAAGTAGTTATCCGCATAAAAGCTTTCGGCAAAGTCAACGTTGTACCGCTGTGGTGACCATTCAATCGTTGGACCAAAATAAAATCCAGATAAGAAGTGATTACCGCGATAGAGTAGTTGTGAACGTAGCAGCTGACGTTGAACACCAGGCAGGCGATTATCACCATAGGTTGCATCACCATCTAATTTAAAGTCATTAAATAGATAGCTAGTGCGTGACTCTAACCCCATTGGTAAGCGTGCTGTTAAGCCTAACTCTAGTCCACGGTGAACGGTTTTATCGGCGTTCACCGTTGATGTTGCAAATGGTGAACCAGCAATCCCTACCTGTAGCAACTCGCCATCAAGGTGTGCTTCATAAATCGCAACGTCCCAATCTACGTATTGACTATTACCTCTTGAGCCGATTTCAAAGGTTGTGCCGCGTTGTGCTTTAAGTGAGTCAACAACGAGGTTATTTAGCTCGCCAAATGTTGGTGGTTCGTAGCTTCTTGATAAGTTAGTAAAGAATTGCACTTGCGGTGTTGCTTGGTATAGCAAACCGATTTTAGGGCTTGATCCAGTGTAACGCGCATCTAAGCCTTGGTCGCCTGACTGTGTGATTAACTTGTCGGTAATCTTACGCCGTGCATTGGTGTATTGCGTACCGATTACTAATGTTAAGTCAGTCACCAACTCTAACCGGTTTTCCAGAAAGAGTTCTTGGTTACTTGCAATCTGGTGACGGTTATTGATCAGCGCCCCTTTTCTTGCATTAATATTCCTAAAGTTCCTATATTTAGTCGTTCCATAGGTAGGAAGATAACCAACGGTGATTTCATGCTTACGACCGAATAATTCTCCATGATGTTGATATTTTATCGACAAGCCATAATCATCTGTTTTCTGATCAATCACACCTAAGGTGTCTAAGAATGGCAGGTCAATAATGGGGTGAAATAGACTTTTCTTAGAAAAATAACCACCCACTTCTAACTTGGCATGATCAAACAAAAATGTCGTTTTATTAGCAACACGCGTAAGGTTAATATCCCGTTGATTAATGCCCTGACCCGGCCTTGTGTTTGCCTGTTGCGGGTCATCTTTCAGCTGTGCTTTAGTAATACTGCTAGAAAGTTCTGAGTCATTATTGGTATGCCCAAAGTAAAAACGTGTTTCCACCCGATCATTCAGTGCGATACCTACATTACCAGTGAATCGCGATGCACTTTGATCCGCATTATCCCGAAAGCTATCCGTTTCGTAGCCACTGGCAGAGATAAAGTAGTCTACATTATCAAGCACGCCGCCTGCTGTTAAGCCTAAGCGTTGGTAGCCATAACTGCCCAACTCAGTCCGTACTTCAAACTTAGGTGAGGTATAGCCTGTTCTGGAAATAAAATTAACACTGCCACCTAAATAACTGGATCCATATTGCAGCGCATTCGCCCCACGATGCACTTCAATGTAGTCCGTTGCCATTGGGTCAATCGCAGGGAAGTCAAAACTACCATCTGATAAGTTGACAGGTATCCCATCTTGCATGACTTTAATACCACGACCATGGAAAGTCCGTTGGATTCCAGAGCCGCGAATAGATAACCTTGTCTCTTCTGCACCAAAACGCGATTGTGCCAAGACACCTGTTGCCATGCCTAAGCTATCTTGAAAGTTAGACACACGACCCTCTTTAACCTCTTGCATATCTACAATCGTCACGCCGCCCGCCGTTTGGTTAATTTCTTCACGTGCTGTCTCAATATTGGGCTGTGTAAGCGACTCTTTTTCACGCGTTGCCTCTACCACAACTGCGTCTAATTCAAGATGCTCGGCATACGCTGTGCTGCTGGCGAATGCCAATGTGGCTGGCAACACTAATTGCCATACGTTATTCTGAAATTTCATAAAAATCCCCTTAATTGTTTTAACTATTTTTTTGTCATTAACGACCTAATTAACGTGCACCGTTGCCATGTCAAAACCCTGTCGCGACATGCCAAAACTGGCGCTTAACGCAGACTGCACATGCTATTGAGCGCAACTTAGCCGAAGCATTACGCATACGCGCAGGGCGATACGCAGGCTTAAACAAGCGAAACTTAGTGCAAACTGCTTAAAATGATTTAATTAGATACTTGGTGGTGCCTGGGCAGGCGGAGGTAGTACAGAAAAATGTGGTGGAACCACTGATGTTGAAAGAGCAAGCTGTTGCGCCTGCTTTTCAAGTTGTGCGATAACCGGCATATGTGGCGCGGCAATCGCGTGATCGACGCTAGGATTCGCACAGAATGGGCAATGATTTAAATGATGATCGAGACTAACAGGAACAGGCGTTTCTTTATTTAGCTCAACCACTGTTGCTAGTTGTTGGCCTTTGGTCGTCACCACGTCAATGGTAATGGTCTGCCCACTGCTGGTACAAATCAACGGAGAAAAGCTAATGTTTCCTTGCTGTGTTGCTAGTGCATGCGAGATGCTCGGCGCGAGCGACGCAAAAATAATCGCGAATAACGCGACTTTGTGCAACAAAAGAAATAACCTGCTCGTCAACATGATGCAAATGCTATCACGCGCACCTAGCCACTACAAACACGTAGTAACACTTATTGCCAAAGCAATATTTCTTGATTGAAAACGCTAAAAAAACACCTTCAAAACCAGACGACTCACTCACAGTACCGTCTTGTTAGAGCATTCGTATTACTTACCAATACACCGGGTCGTTGAATGCCGCTACACATGTTGGCCGACCATTCATCTTAGGAATCGGCGTACCCGTTAGTGACTGACCCAGCCACCCTTCTGGCATGGAAAGCGTTAATGGCGCTTGCATCACCGATTCTGATAAGGCCTGAAAGCCGACTTTTGCGTAGAATGCAGGGTCGCCATAAGTAACCACTACGGTGACATCACGTTTTTTAAGTGTTTCCAGCCCAGCATTAATTAACGCCTGCCCGATGCCTTGCCGCTGATGTGATGTACTGATGGCAACAGGCGCCAGCATATACACCTTACTGGTTTGATTAAATGTGAGCCTTGTTAAGAAAATCGCCCCCACGATTGCGTCCTCTTGATAAGCACCAATCGCGATGATGGTGTGATTATCTATGCTAGCACCCAACTGAGCAGCCAATCCGCCAACCAGTTCGCCTTCTTTTTGCCCTTCCGACGCTGTAAAAACCGACGTAAAAAGTGCGGCAACTTCTTCTATATTACGTTTATCCAGAACACTAAAGTTGATGTTAGCCATTTTTATATCCAGATTATGTGTAAAGACAATGTATAGCCGTACAATCTTGGGTTTCACTAGCAGATTAGCAATCGGCTTGACTGATGACTCTAGAACGCCCAACACTTATCCGCCCCCAAATTCTCTTTATAAATGATAGCAAACTTTATCTACGCTCATTACAATCCGCGGCTAGCGTAAATATTAAGCTCTTAACTGAGGGCTACACTCAGCATAAAGGTAGATAAAATCACCGTTACGTTTAAGAGCGTTGTACACCTAGCTCTACAACATCCATCCCCGTCCATTAATGAAACATTAGCCCTCGATTCAGGCTAAAAAACCCTCACTTTTCTTAACTTTAGTTAACAAAGCGCTTGCCTATAATAAATCTCTTAAACAAAGTAGTTTTCATCAACGGCGCATGAACAGGGTTTAACGCTATGGTTAACAGTTCTTTCAGTCAAAATATTCTCAATATTGCCCTCGGCTTAGCCATTTTTTGTATGGCGTTTACTGCCAGTGCGCTTGACCCAATCGAGCTGGGTTCTCATAGTGCGTCAGATGGCAATATCACAGCCATCGCGACACTGGAATCTTATGATGGGCAGGATCGCAATGGTGACGGTGACAGCCGCGACCGCATATTAACCATCCATGACATCAGCAATAATTCAACGATTAATACGGGCATTCCGATTGTAGGAAAGCTGGCTACGGATGGCACAACTGTGGTGTTTTTATACAGTGAACGTAATCAAAACACTGATCTGAACGGTGATGGTGACACGCTGGATAATGTGCTGGCCTATTATGATATTCCAACTGGGCAGCTTCACACCACTACGATCGTGCCGCGCTTGAGCAGCGGTCAGTCTAGCTCGCTACCGTATTACGATGTTGATGGTAACTTTATTACATTTGTCTCTAAAGAGTTGTTGAATACGGATGACTTTAATGATGATGGCGACCATAACGATACCGTGGTCCGTTACTTTGATATTGAAAACCAGCATGTCAATAACACGCCATTAGTCGCGCCCTATGCGATGGTTAACGGTGGTGTGATTGCCACCAGGGTAACGGAATCTCAAGCCACTGACATTAATGGTGATGGCGACACAACGGATGTTGTTTTTGTCGCTTATGATATCGAAACAGAACAACTATCGCCTTATTTAGCGACCCCGATTTTTAGCTTGAGTAATATTGCCTCATTTCCAGCAAAGTTTCGTGAGCACTATTATTTTCGCGCACGCGAAAATCAGCTTGGCTTTGATGTAGATGGCAATAACAATATCTCTTCAACCACCGTATTAATGCATTACAACATGCGTGCCAACACGCTAAACTGGACTGGCGTCATGGCCACCACAGGCAGGATACAGGCAAAAGGTAACTACATCAGCTATGAGACTTCTGAGTGGTCCGTAGGCCAAGACATTAATGGCGATGGTGATTTGCAACATGATTTTTTATATGCAGTGCATAATTTATCGGATGGCAATATCCAGTATTTGCCAAAAACTGGCGCTGTATCTTTGGGTTATGGTGTGTTTTCACAAACCATTTCTGAAAGCAGCCGAGGGGATTTAAACAATGATGGTGATACCCGAGACACCGTTGTTTATGCACAGCGTTTAGACCAAAGTGAGCTTATCGACATCGAAAATTGCGAAAGCGATGATATTCATTGCCGTTTTTTAAACTTGCAACATTATCTTAACAACCACAATGGCCTCAGCAATGCAGCAAAATCGACTCTGATTCAACTGGTGCTAAATGCGGACACCATCTTAACGCAGAACTATTATGACAATGAGATGGAGCGCTACATTGCCGTCATCGCGGCGTTTGACAGCTATTTTGATACGGTTTGGGCACGTAATGATCTATCGCAAAGTGTTAAAGAAGAACTGACTGAACAGCACCCCAATGCACGCGATTTAAAAGATCACCTGCATGATTTAAAAGAGGCAGAGGCCGCCATGCTTGACGCAGAAGGCAATGCTGCCAATGACAGTGATGAGGCCAATACGCCAGAAATGCTGATTGCTGGCATGGCAACAGCGATTGAAAATGCCAGCACGCCACAAGCAACAAAAACCGCCATGATGCAAGAAGTCAACGGCATTATCCACATCGCACAACAGATTATGGCGGGCGCTGATGCCAGTGTCTTGATTGGTGATGTCTTCTCACATGTGCAAAGCATGCGGAGTATGCTAGAAGATAGCGGCAATGGGTTCTCAACAGCCGATATCGAGCAAATTACGTCAGCAATTGAGCAGTTTGAAGTCTTACTCAATGGCGGGTAATTTGTGCCTCACAATGTGGATATATGACTTGGTTTAACGATAAAAAATTGTTAAACCAAGCCAGTGTTAAACACTGATGTAGTTAAAGACTATAGTCCTCTTAACACTGTCCCTAACGCCAATAACACAAAACCAACGGCCACCAGCCAGAAGGCATTTGCCGTCACGTTTGCAATAAAGACAAATTTACCGGCAATCCCTAATACGCCCAAGATCACAGCGATTAACCAGATAATACTTTTTGGTGCATTCGTTTTCATTTGTTACCTCCTTTTATCTATGCAAAACCAACAACGCCAGCCAGCGACCAAGTTCAAAAATGTCACTGGCCTCCTGTTAGTTTCGCACATTCATCAGCCAGCTAAAAGGCCTATCTGTATGAAAGTTAAAAGACAATCCAACTAAAGTCACTGGCGCAAAAAAATATATACCCGTATAATGCGCCTAAATTGCACTAGCAATTTGCCGTGGGGTGGCTTTATGCCTGAGATCTCAATGCCAAGAGGAACCCAACGAACCTGATCCAGTTAATACTGGCGTAGGGACAGGCAGAGAAAAAGTCGTTTTTACCATAGCGTTGTATTGGGTGTTCTCCCTCACCTATTGCTTTGTCTAGTTGACCTCTCCTGTCCTTTTTATAACTTTATAGAAAGGATATTCATGAAACCTTCTTTAAGACACTTGCCGATACTTGGCTTGTTATTTACCCCCCCTTTGCTGGCTGCTGATGCCGAAACAGCATTAAACCTTGAGCTGGATGATGTGGTGATCAGTGCTGACTTTCGCCCTGAAAAAGCCAGTAAAACTGCTGTTAGTATCACTGAAATTGACAGCGAAACCATTGAGTCACGTGGCGCACAGCATTTAGAAGAGGTCTTAAACCTAGCTCCAAACGTTAATGTGTCAAGTGGTGCCTCTCGCGGGCAGTTTTTTCAGATTCGTGGTATGGGCGAGCGCAGCCAGTTTAATAGTGTGATCAACCCTTCTGTGGGTTTAGTCATTGACGGCGTGGACTTTACCCGTACGGGTGGTGCCGCAACCCTGTTTGACATCGAATCTGTGGAAATATTGCGTGGCCCTCAAGGCACCAAATTTGGTACAAATGGTCTAGCAGGTACGATTAACCTGCGCTCAAAAGAACCAAGCCAAGACTTTGACCTGCACATGGAAGCAGGCTTGGCAGAATACAACTCTCGTAATCTTGGCGTGGCCGTTGGCGGTACAATTATCAAAGACAAAGTGCTCGGTCGTGCTTCTATTTATTCACACAAGTCTGATGGTTATATGGATAACGACTTTTTGGGTCGCGACAATACGCAAAATCAAGATGAGCTGACATTACGCGGCAAGTTAAAGTTCTTAGTCTCGGACGATTTCACGGTGGATTTAAGCTATTTACACCTGAATATCGACAATGGCTATGACGCCTTTACCTTGGATAACAGCCGTAACAGTCTGTCTGACCAACCTGGTGAAGACAAACTGCGCACCAATGCCTTTGCGGTAAAAACAAATTGGCAAGCATCAGATGCGGTGATTTTGCAGTCAGAAGTGACCTATATGCAGTCTGACATCACCTATAGCTATGATGCTGATTGGGGCTTTGCGGGTCAATTTGATGCAAGTTTATTCCCTTATGTTGGTTTTGAGCAATTTGACCGTGAACGTGACAATTACTCCATTGAACTACGCGCTTTATCAGATGAAGCTGGCCGTATTTTTGGTGGTACCACAGATTGGACAATTGGTGTTTTTCACTTTGATCAAGATGAAAAATTTGACCAGAATTCAGACTTCGGCGACTTTGGTACTGTCTTACTCAACGGTAGTTACGACACTCAGAACACAGCGATTTATGGTCAATTAGACACACACATCACAGACAAACTAACATTTGTTTCTGGTTTGCGCGTGGGCTACTTTGAAGCCAAATACACTGATTCAAGCAATCTTAACGTTAACACCGATGAAGTACTCTGGGGTGGAAAACTTGGCTTAAACTACCAGGTAACGCCTGTTCACTTGTTGTACACCTCGTTAGCGCGTGGCTATAAATCAGGCGGTGTTAACAACGATGCTACGCTTACACCCAATCAACGTGAATTTGATGCCGAATACAATGTTAACTTTGAATTAGGTGCTAAATCAAAATGGCTGGATGGCCGTTTAGTGACCAATGTCACGGCGTTTTATACCGACCGACAAGATGCGCAAGTCAAAAGCTCTACTGCCGTTGGTGTCCAATTTATCGACTTTATCAGCAATGCCGTGAGCGCAACGCATCAGGGGTTAGAAACCAGCGTGGACTGGTTCGTAACGGATAAAGTCCGTTTAATGGGTTCATTAGGCCTGTTAGACGCTCAATTTGATGACTACAATCTAAACGGCGTTTCACAAAATGGTAAAGACGTTGCCTACGCGCCAAACTATACCTTTAACTTAGGCACAGAAGTCTATGTCAACGATGCTTGGACAGTACGTGCCAATGTTGAAGGTAAAGATGCATTTTACTTCTCAGATAGCCATGATGCACGCTCCAATGGTTATGCTATCGTCAATGCCAGCGCAGACTACAAACATGGCCATTGGAAAGTGCAAGTATGGGCACGTAATCTGTTAGACAAAGACTATTACACCCGCGGCTTTTTCTTTGGCAACAACCCTGCCAATGGATATGCTGATGAGCGCTATGTACAATTCGCGGAGCCACGTGTGGCTGGTGTAACCGTCTCATACGACTATTAAGCAGTGATCAAGAGGGCTCACAAGGCCCTCTTCTTAGCTCAACACCCACAGGATTTAAACATGAGAATCTCTTTAGATATTAGCCTTTACCCATTAACCGAAGATTATGTCGTGCCAATTTTAGCGTTTATTGACCAGCTCGAAGCCAATGACAAACTGGTGGTCAAACGCAACAGCCTAAGCACGCAAGTGTTTGGTGAGTATCGCGATGTGATGGACTGCATTGATGTTGAAATGGAAAAAGTGTTTGCCGCCTTACCACACAGTGTCTTTGCCATGAAATTTATCGGCACCGACCGCAAAGACGTTGTTGACGTTTAATTCGAGCGCATATTATGCAAAGCAACTGGCTTAACACGATCACCGATGCCCTTAGCCAAATGAGTGGCTGGGAGCTTGGCGCAGCACTGGCAGGCGTAGCCTATATTCTGCTGGCCGCAAAAGAATCACAATGGTGTTGGCTATTTGCCTTTATCAGCACGGTGATTTACACCGTGTTGTTTTGGGAGGGGCAGCTCCCCATGCAAGCCTTGCTGAATTTTTATTACATGGGGATGGCGGTCTACGGCTATTGGCTATGGCGCAAACATGGTGTGGCTGAAGAATCACTGGCCATTAGTAGTTGGCCTTGGACCAAGCAAGCGCGCTTTGTGATTATCGGCACAATCATTAGTGTTGCCGTGACCTATTACTTAACAAGCAACGAATATTCTCAGCAGCCCGGTTGGGATGCGGCCATTACCGTCTTCTCTGTGATGAATACCTGGTTGATGGCCAAAAAGATCTTACAAAATTGGTTATTTTGGGTGATTATCGACGCTGCTGCGGTCGTACTGTATGTTAAAACAGGCTATTACGCCACCATGGTATTGTTTGTGATTAACACTGTGTTAGCTGCGTTGGGTTACCTGAACTGGATTAAGTTATACAAGAAACAAACACTATAGTTTTTAAAGTATAGGATTATCAACCCTTCGCTTTAAGTTAACTCAACTCGCTCACTAAACACGCGCCATCCAGCGTGCTAAATCCGTTTCACCTAAGACGTTCATTAAAAACAGTAATAACTGGTAACTTCGCTTTTGCTTAGAAAAGTCAGGCCAGTCATTGAGCTGGCAATATTTTTGTTTAAACACACTCAATTGCGAAGGTGTCAGCAAATACATGATCAACACCAGCTCTAACGCACGTGGACCAACCACAAAGGCATCCAAGTCAATTAGTGCCAAATGGTCACTGTTTTCTAGCACTCTTAATTGATCCCATCGCAGATCCGGCATGATCGGCACAAATTCACTTGCTTCAATGTTTTGTGCTTCAGATAACACCTCGTCCAGCAACTTTTTAGGGATTGCAACAGGACTTTGCTGCGCTAAAACCGTTAGCGTCTCCGTCAAGCGCTCAGACCATGTTTTGGGCGACAACGAAGGCGTATGCAAATCACCCCACTGAATAAACCGCTGCTGGTGTAACTGTCCAATATGTTGCGCTAGCTGCACAATGTGGCTTTCAGTTACTTGTGCTGCATCATGGTCTATCCCCGCTATAAATCGTACCAATACAAAGCGCTTGTCTTGTGCAGCGATGACTTCGGGCACGACAAA
>SPJK01006588.1_pt1 | contig 10509 bp, 8 predicted proteins | sample 3741771 | NCBI WGS metagenome assembly SPJK01 (sample SAMN10925997, study PRJNA522277) | cold seep metagenome | isolation source: Elba SIP-enriched marine methane seep metagenome, extraction at timepoint T2 | place: Italy: coast of Elba, Mediterranean Sea
CCTCTTCTCCCTCGCCGATACCGATATAGTGGATTGGCAGCTGGAACTTCTCGGCGACCTGGACAAGGGCGCCGCCCTTGGCGGTCCCGTCCAGCTTGGTCATCACCACGCCGGTTACTTCGGAGGCTTCCAGGAAGGCCTGGGCTTGCGACACGGCGTTGGAGCCGACCGTACCGTCCAGCACGAGGACAACATGATGCGGCGCGTCAGGCATGCGCTTCTTGATGACTCGCACGACCTTGCGCAGCTCATCCATCAGCTCCGCCTTGTTCTGCAGGCGTCCTGCGGTGTCGATCAGGACGACGTCATGACCGTCGCGGTCGGCCTGGTCGATGGTGTCGAAGGCGAGGCCGGCGGCGTCGGCTCCGATTTCGCGCTTGATCACCGGCGACTTGGCCCGCTCTCCCCAGACCGAGACCTGCTCGATGGCGGCGGCGCGGAAAGTGTCGCCGGCGGCCAGGATCGGATTGCGACCCTCGCGCTTCAGCTTGACCGCAATCTTGCCCAGCGTCGTGGTCTTGCCTGAGCCGTTTACCCCGACAAACAGCACGACCTGGGGCCGTGCACCGCTCAGATCCAGCCCCTGCTCCAGCGGCGTCAGCGTTTCGGCGACCACCTCCGCCAGCGCTTCACGGACTTCTTCGTCGGAAACTTCCTTGTCGAACCGGTCCTTGGCCAGGCGTTCGGTGACCTGCATGGCCGCTGCCGCGCCCAGGTCAGCCGCGATCAGGACGTCTTCAAGCTCTTCCAGCGCCTCGCGATCGAGTTTGCGCTTGGTGAAAATCGCGCTGACGCTGTCCCCCAGCTTGGACGAGGAGCGTTTGAGCCCCTGTGCCAGCCGGGAGAAGAAACCGGGCTTCTTCTCGCTCATCCGGTGATGACCCCCTGTAATTCACGCCCGTCATGCCCCGATATTGCGATATCGACAAGCGCACCGGCCCGCGGGAATTCGGCTTCTTCGATGCGGATGCCGGCAAAGTTTCCGGCGCGGGCAAAGCCCGGCTTTTCAACCAGAGCGGCCCTCTCCAACCCGATCATCCCGTCGAGGTGCCGGCTGAGAGCCTCGTCGGCCTTGGCGCGGAGCCGGTTGGCGCGATCCTTGATCACCGCGCGCTCGAGCTGCGGCATGCGCGCTGCTGGTGTCCCGGGACGCGGCGAATAGGGGAAGACGTGCAGATAGGCGAGCCGGCACTCGTCGACCAGGCGGATCGAGTTTTCGAACATGGCATCGGTCTCGGTCGGGAAGCCCGCGATCATGTCGGCGCCGAAGGCGATTTCGGGTCGGGCCGACTTCAACCGCTCGCACAGGGCAATCGCGTCATCGCGCAGATGACGCCGCTTCATGCGCTTGAGGATCATGTCGTCGCCGGCCTGCAGCGACAGGTGCAGATAGGGCGCGATCCGCGTCTCACCTGTCACCGCTTCGAACAGCGCCTCATCGATTTCGATCGCGTCGATCGAGGACAGGCGCAGTCGCGGCAGGTCCGGAACATGTTTCAGGATGGATTGAACCAGACGCCCCAGCGGCGGCTTGCCCGGCAGGTCCTCGCCCCAGGAGGTCAGATCGACCCCGGTCAGCACGACCTCGCTGTGGCCGCTATCGACCAGAGTCTTGATCTGATCGACCACCTCGCCAGCGCCCACCGAGCGCGAATTGCCGCGGCCATAGGGGATGATGCAGAAGGTGCAGCGATGGTCACAGCCATTCTGGACCTGGACATAGGCCCGGGCGCGCCCCTCCATGCCCTCGACCAGATGACCGGCGGTCTCGGTCACGCTCATGATGTCGTTGACGCGCACCTTTTCGGTGCCGCCCAAGAGATCGGCGGGTTTGAACGTCTCCGCTTTCAGCTTGTCGTCATTGCCGATCACCCGGTTTACTTCCGGCATCCTGCCGAACATGTCCGGATCGACCTGGGCCGCGCAGCCGGTGACGATGATCTGGGCGTCCGGATTGTCGCGGCGGGCGCGGCGGATGTTCTGGCGGGCCTGGCGGACAGCCTCATTGGTGACCGCACAGGTGTTCACAAGAATGGTATTGGTCAGGCCCTGATCGCGGGCATGCTTGCGCATGACCTCGCTCTCCCAGGCATTCAGCCGGCAGCCGAAGGTCAGGATTTCGAGCCCGGCTTCTGCGTCGACAGGCCGGGTCGGCGGCGTGTCGGCACCCGAAGCGGCCGGATTGTCATCATGCGTGCTCATTGAGAGCGGATAAGTGGTGGAGTGGCGGCTTATCGTCAAGCGGCGCGGGCAATCAGCGCTTCATCAGCCGGTTTGTCGCCTCGCCGACCATCACCGCCCAGAGACCCAGGGCAGCATGATAGATGTGCCAGTTGGTGATCCCCAGCGTGCTCTCTGTCCGGCTGCCACCGATCAGCAGCGAAACCGCCCCGATCAACACAAAGCTGGCCAGCCAGACCAGCCCGGCCGGACGTTGTCCGTGCAGGATCAGCATGGCGCTCGCGGCAAGGCCGATCACAAGCGCCAGGATCGGCAACAGGCTGATCAGGGTTGTCGTGCCGGGAAAGAACATGAGGAATGCAACCAGGGCCGGAATGCCATAGCGGATATAGCGGGTGACACCACTGTCCAGCTTGACGGCGCGGGTCTTGAGCATCAGTCCCGTGGCGATCAGCAGGAGGCCGGCTGCCCCGGCGAAATCGGTCGCCATACCATGCAGGCCTGCCAGTTCAGTGACCTGGCCCGATGCAAACCGGACCACGCCAATCAGCGCCGCGAAGGCCATAAAGCCGAGGCCGAAGCGGATCATCCGGACCGTGCCATCGCGGCGATGCGGCCAAAGCAGATAGATGCCGAGAAAGGCGCCGACCACCACGAGAGCGTCGGTAATGGCGAAGGCGATCATTCCGATTGCTCCGTCACGGCTGCGGCCTGTTCCTCGATCCAGTCGACCATTTTGGCCTCCAGGGCCGAGAGCGGCATGGCGCCGTCCGCCAGCAGATGGTCGTGGAAGGCGCGGATGTCGAAATCAGTGCCCAGACGAGCTTCTGCGCGAGCCCGCAGGTCGCGAATCAACAATTCGCCCGACTTGTAGGCCAGGGCCTGACCGGGCCAGGAAATGTAGCGCTGAACTTCGGTGCGGACATTGTGCGGGGCGAGGGCCGAGTTCTCCAACAGGCAGGCTTCGGCCTGGTCCTGGGTCCAGCCCATGTAGTGGATGCCTGTATCGACGACGAGACGGCAGGCGCGCCACATTTCATAGGTCAGCCGCCCGAATTCCTCGTAGGGCGTGGTGTACAGGCCCATGTCGGTCGCAAGGGTCTCGGTATAGAGGCCCCAGCCCTCACCGAAGGCGGTGATGTAGCTGTTGCGGCGGAAATCGGGGACGTCCTCCAGCTCGGCGGCGATGGAAATCTGGTGGTGATGGCCCGGCACTGCTTCGTGCACGGTGAGTGCCGGCAGCGTGTAGAGCGGGCGCTGGGTCAGGTCATAGGTGTTGACCATATAGCCGCCGGCCACGCCGTTATCGATATCGCCCGGCCAGTAGCGGCCCGTGGTGTAGGTCGGTGCCATGGTGTCTGGAACTGGCCGGACCCCATAGGGAAGGCGCGGCAGATGCCCGAAGAAACGCGGCATGGCGTCATCAGCGCGCTTGGAAATCCAGGCGGCGTGCATCAGCAGCTCTTCCGGCGTCTCGGCATAGAATTGCGGGTCGGTACGCAGGAAGTTGAGAAACTCCGCGAAGCTCCCTTCGAAACCGGACCGCTCGATCACCTCATCCATCTCGCCGCGAATGCGGGCGACTTCATTGAGACCGCGCTGATGGACTTCCTCGGGCGAGGTATCCAGGGTCGTGTGATAGCGCACCAGGGTCTGGTAGTACTGACGACCCTCGGGAACTTCGGAAATCCCCAGACTCTCGCGGGTTTGCGTGATGTATTCGTCGCGGAGGAAGGCCAGCAGGTTTTCATAGGCCGGGATGGCGGAGTCCCGAATAGCGGTTTCGGCCTCGTCGCGCACACGGGCAAGCTCGTCGGCGGGAAGGTTTTCGGGCATGCCCTCGATCGGGGCGATCAGCAGACCGTGCAGCGTGTCGGGATCGCTCAGCGCCTCCACCTGGGACGCCGCCAGTTCGGCGATCAGGCGGGGCTGCGTGAACCCATCGGCGAGACCCCGGCGCATCCACTCGATATTGGCATCGAAAAAGCCGGGGATGGCGTTGATGCGTGTCACCCAGGCATCGGCGCGATCAATGGTGCGCAAACGAGTGGAGGCCGACGCGTAGGACGGGGCGGAGAAAAATCCGCTGTCATTGTTGAAGGGGCGACGGGCTTCGTCGAACGGTGCCAGTTCAACACGGAAGCGCAGGATGTAATCAAGAACGGCGTGGGAAATCCGTTCATTGTCGTCGAGTGCCGCCGCATCGATGGCCTCAAGGCGTTGCAGGAAGTTCGCTTCCGCTGTTGCCTGTGCGTCCAGCGACGCTTCGCTGACATCATACCATTGTCCGGCCGCTTCCAGATCACCGTCGCGGGCGCGGGCGCCGGGGCTGTTTTCATGTTCGAAGGCTTCGAAGTCCTCGATCAGGGCGTTGAATGCGGCGCTGGCTGAAGCTTCATCGGCCTGGACAGCGGTCTTGGCGAGCAATGGCATCGACGCGGCGATGGACGCGGGCGGAACAGCCAGGCTCAGCGCGAGCAGTGAAGCACTGGCTAGCAAACCGGCAGAACGATGAAAAAGCATGGACCTCTCCCCTGTTGGCCAGAGGATGGCCCGCCGCGAGACCGCCCGCAAGCCGGTCCGTCATCATGATAATGAGCTCGGACTAGAGCCCGCCAATCCGTGCCGCACAACCATTGGAGGCCAAGTCACCGGCGGCCGTCGAAATGCGCGGATAGGTCTGAAGCTCGCCATTGGTGGGGCGATAGCGCAGGTCCAGGGTTTCTCCCTCCGGTGTCGCCACGCGCAAAACGCTGTCGACCATGGCGTTCCCGACGGCGCCTTCCAGGCGCTCCAGAATAACCATGCCAGGCCGGAAGCCGGCGGGTGCCGCGGGTCCGTCCGGGTCAACAGCATTGATCTCATAGCGATCGTCCGCATTGCGTTGCCCGGTCATGCCGTAGACGAAAACCGGCTCGCTGATCATCTCGACCGGGCCGCAAGCCCCGAATGTCTCTGCGGGCAGGCTGATCGGCTCGCCATTGATCATGTGGCGCTCGACGAGCGGAGCGATGTCCACGCCGGTAACCGCCAGAACACGTCCGGCGAAGGCCAGCGGCGCAGGCTCGCCCGGCGGGTCCGTCTGCATGTCGAGGAGCACGTCATCCAGATCAAGACGGCCACTCGTTGCCGATCGAATGGTGTGGTCGACCAGTGCGGCGAAAATCATGCCGCGGTGATAGGGCAGGCGCTGGAAGTCGGGATCGGTCCAGAAACCGGAAATGACCGCGTCGTTTGGCGCGTCGCGGACTGGTGAGTTGAAATCCTCGAGCAAGGCTTCATTCCAGGACGCGATCGCGGTTTCCGCAGACCAGAGACCGGCGCGGACGGCGGCGCGCTGGGTCAGGAAGTCGGTGAAGCCCTCCGAGAACCAATAACCGGCCGGTTCGGTTTCTCCGTTGATCGAGCCGCCAACGCGCCCGGGTATCCAGGTGTGGACGTGCTCATGCACCAGGATGCGCAGGAGGATGTCGGATTCGGCATTGTTGGTCGCGAAGAAGGCAAAGGCGTCGCCCAGATTGGTCCCACCAACGCTCATCACACCGGGATCCGCTTCCAGCGGCAGCACCGTGACAAGGAAGGGCTCTGCCCCGGTCCCCCAATAGGCGGCATTGGCTGCCAGAACAGCGCGGACAGACTGACTCATATCGGTATCGGTGAAGGCATGACCGCCGCGAATGGCGACCCTTTGAGCCGCGCCATCGACCACGTCCTCCAGAACCCGGAAATCACCGGCAACGGTAACACTGGTCAGCAGCGTATTGATGTCCAGATCGCCCTGCTCCAGGTCCGAGGCCAGCGTCCAGCCATCAGGCGCAGAGAGCGCGACGGTGACGTCGAATTCCGTGTCCGAGGCGGGAAAGGCGAAGATCGTTTGGCCGATCAGATGAACCCAGTCGGGCTCGACATAGGGCCGGTAGTAGTCGCCAAGCGCCGCCTGCGGCTCGCCGGTGCGATCCGGCGTGATGGTGTAGGATAGGGCGAGCGCTTCGCCGGGTTGATGATGGATAGTTGCTCGCGCAAGGTCGTCACCCTGTTCAATCCGGAGCGGCTCGGAGGACGAAGCGGATCGCCCTTGCAGCGCGCCCAGCGCGGTCCACAATTCGCCTTCCCCACCCCAATTGCTGGGCAGGACAATGTCGGTTGTGCCGTCGACTTCGCCGACAAAACCAAGCGCGACAGCAACGCGGGTGGCGTCGTCAAGCTCGGAAACCTCGACCCGGTATCGCAGCTGCGATACCTGCGGCGCTTCTGCTTCGGACGAGAGGTTGGCTGCGACAGGCATCGCGATCACGGCAAGTGCGCCCGTGGCGGTCAGAAGTGTGTGCAGCATATCTGTCTCCCCGAAAGCCGATCATTCAGCGACAAACCGGAAGCCTGTTCAAATTAACAAGCGGACATGCGCCCTTAACGATTTTTGCGATGCAGGCCGACTGCGTTGGCCACGATCTTGTTGACCATCCGCTCTGGCAGCATCCGGGGCAGGGACCAGTTGCTCAGCCGCTTGGGTACAATGGCGTAGCGGAAGCGCGGCTTGGCGTCGGTGAAGGCCCGGAAAACCCGGTCGGCGATCTTGGAGGGCGGGAACCCGTCCGGGCCGTTCTTCGCCATCCAGCCCTGGATACGGGTCATCGCCTCGTAGAATGGACTGTTTTCGTAGGGCGTCGTGTCGATCTCTTCGGCCTTTGACCAGATCGGGGTGGCCACCGCACCCGGACCAATGACGATCACCTCGATGCCATAGAGCATCAGTTCGCGCCGCAGCGACTTGCTGATCCCCTCTACGGCGTGTTTGGACGCTGCATAGGGGCCCAGGAAGGGCGCGCCCATTTCGCCGGCGACCGAGGACATCATGACGATGCGGCCCGGCCCGCCGGTCAGGCCTTCATCGACCCCCAGAAGCGGGCCGAAAGCCTGTGTGACGCGGACTATGCCTGTCACATTGACGTCCATCTGGTTCTGGAATTCCTCGATCGGCAATTCCAGCATCGGCCCCGCGACCGCAATCCCCGCATTGTTGACCAGGCCCTTTAGCGTCTGGCCGTCCAGCGCCTCGCGGACGATGGCTGCGGCGGCCCGGACGCTGTCGGTGTCAGTCACATCGATGGTCACCGGGACCAGATTGGCGCCCAGTTCTGCCTTGAGGCGCTCGCCATCTTCGTTCTTCCGGACCCCGGCAAACACGCGCCAGCCTTCGTCGACGAGTCGTTTGGCGCAAGCCGCGCCAATGCCGGTGGATGCGCCTGTCACAACGGCGGAGGGCTGGGTCTGGCTCATGTCGGATTCCTCATGGTCTTGCCTCCAATCTAGGGCGCGGACGGGGTTTCGCAACGCGATTGCGTACCGAATCCCGGAAAAAATGTCTGGATGTTGTCAGCGGTACACTCTCCATTGCGTTGACCCTGACAACTTCAGGCCTATTGTGCTGCACCGACACTGACTTTCTGCGCCGGCGGGGCTGCCGCGCAGGTTCCGGACAAAAGAGCGAAAGGCTGCCGCATGGCTTCCGACTGGTCTGATCCGCGTCCGATGTCGCCACACCTGCAGGTGTGGCGCTGGCACGCGACGATGGCGTCATCCATCCTTCATCGTGCCACCGGAGTGGCAAATTATATCGGCGCTGTCGCGATCAGCGTCTGGGTCGTCCTTCTCGCCTTCGGCGCCGAAGGTTCGATCAGCTTCCTGTTCGAGGGCTGGATGGCCTGGGTGACCCGCTTCGGCCTGATCGCCCTGACCTATTCGGTCAGCTATCACTGGCTCAATGGCCTGCGTCACCTGCTGTGGGATGCCGGCAAGGGCTATGATCCCAAAGGGTCGAACCTGCGCTCCATCCTGATCATCTTCGGTGCCGTCATCCCGACCGCGCTGATCTGGCTCGATCTGGGGATTTGAGATGAGTGATTATCGTACTCCCACCGCCAAGGTTCGCGGGCTCGGCGCATCCGGCCATGGCGCCAGCCACTGGATTGTCCACCGTGTGACCTCGATCGCGCTTTTCTTCCTGGCGCCTGTCTTCGTCTGGATGCTGGCAAAATCCGGCGCGCCCGCCAGCGCCGCCGAATTCTTTTCCAGCCCGGCTGGTGCCATCATCACCCTGCTCACCCTGACGGCGGGTTTGTCGCACATGCGTTTGGGTATGCAGGTGATCATCGAGGACTATGTCCACAAGCACGGCACCAAGACGCTTTTGATGCTGGCAAACACTTTCCTGACGCTGGGGCTGTGGCTCGTCACCGCCTTTGCCCTGCTCAAACTCGCGCTTTAACGGACGCACGACATGGCCGAATACAAATGGATCGATCACACCTATGACGTGGTCGTCGTGGGCGCCGGGGGCTCGGGCCTTCGTGCAGCGCTCGGAGCTTCCCAGGCCGGTCTGAAGACCGCCTGTATCACCAAGGTCTTCCCGACCCGCTCGCACACGGTTGCGGCCCAGGGCGGGATTTCCGCCTCGCTCGGAAACATGGGCGAGGATGACTGGCGCTGGCACATGTATGACACCGTCAAGGGGTCAGACTGGCTGGGCGACCAGGACGCCATTGAATACCTCTGCCGTGAAGCGCCGGCCGCCGTGTACGAGCTCGAGCACTGGGGCGTGCCCTTCTCGCGCACCGAAGACGGCAAGATCTATCAGCGCGCCTTTGGCGGCATGACCAAGAATTACGGCGAAGGCCCGGTCCAGCGCACCTGCGCCGCCGCCGACCGCACCGGTCACGCCATCCTGCACACGCTCTATGGCCAGTCGGTCCGAAATGAGACCGAGTTCTTCATCGAGTATTTCGCGCTCGATCTGATCATGGATGATGACGGTGTCTGCCGTGGTATCACCGCCTGGAAGCTGGATGACGGTACGCTGCACCGTTTCCGCGCCCAGACCGTGGTCCTGGCAACGGGCGGCTATGGCCGCGCCTATTTCTCCGCCACTTCGGCCCACACCTGTACCGGTGACGGCAATGCCATGGTGCTGCGCGCCGGCCTGCCGCTTCAGGACATGGAATTCGTGCAATTCCACCCGACCGGCATTTACGGCGCCGGCTGCCTGATCACAGAGGGCGCCCGCGGCGAAGGCGGCTATCTGACCAATTCCAACGGCGAACGCTTCATGGAGCGCTATGCCCCATCCGCGAAAGACCTCGCCTCGCGCGACGTCGTCTCGCGTTCGATGACGATGGAAATCCGCGAAGGCCGCGGTGTCGGCGCCAATGGCGACCATATCCATCTACATCTCGACCATCTCGATCCGGACATTCTGGGCGAGCGTCTGCCGGGCATTTCGGAGAGTGCGCGCGTCTTCGCCGGTGTCGATGTGACCAAGGAGCCGATCCCGGTCCTGCCGACGGTCCACTACAATATGGGCGGTATCCCGACCAATTATCATGGCGAAGTCCTGACCAAGGTCGGCGGCGATGCCGATACGGTCGTGCCGGGCCTGATGGCTGTCGGCGAAGCGGCCTGCGTCTCGGTGCATGGCGCCAATCGTCTCGGCTCGAACTCGCTGATCGACCTCGTCGTCTTCGGCCGCGCCGCTGGCCTGCGCCTGGGCGAGACGACCAAGGCCGGTGCCAGTCAGCCGGAGATCAAGAGCACGGACGGTCAGCTTTCGCTCGATCGTCTCGACAAGTACCGCAATGCCGCCGGCGGCACGCCGACCGCCAAGTTGCGGCTGGAAATGCAGCGTTCCATGCAGAATAATTGTGCCGTTTTCCGGACGGGCGACGTGCTCGCCGAGGGCGTTGAGGCGATCAAACAGGTCTATACGGGCATGGCCGATATCGGTGTCACCGACCGCACCATGGTCTGGAATACCGATCTCATGGAAACCCTCGAGATGGACAACCTGCTCAGCCAGGCGGCTGTGACGGTGAACGGCGCGGCAAATCGTGAAGAGAGCCGCGGCGCCCATGCCCGCGAAGACTTCTCCGATCGTGACGACGAAAACTGGATGAAGCACACGCTCGCCTGGTGCGACGAGGCCGGCAATGTGAAGATCGACTACCGCCCGGTCCACACCTACACGATGTCCAATGATATCGAGTACATCAAGCCGAAGGCGCGGGTTTACTAGGAATGGCGCAAACCGCCGGATATTCAGGCACGCCCCTGCCAAGAAAGCTCGGTCTCAAGGACGGGCAGGCTGTGGCATTCCTGAATTTGCCCGAGGCGCATGACGATCTGCGCTCGGCGGCGGTGTTTGGCCGCGAACAGGCGACGGCCGAGGCCGGTGATGAGCTCGACTATGTGCACTATTTCACAAAGGTGCGTACCGAGTTCGAAACCGATCTGCCGCGCTTGCGCTCATCCATCCGACAAGACGGCATGATCTGGGTC
>SPJK01028359.1_pt1 | contig 10507 bp, 19 predicted proteins | sample 3741771 | NCBI WGS metagenome assembly SPJK01 (sample SAMN10925997, study PRJNA522277) | cold seep metagenome | isolation source: Elba SIP-enriched marine methane seep metagenome, extraction at timepoint T2 | place: Italy: coast of Elba, Mediterranean Sea
CCGGTCTGTGTGCAGCAATGAGGATTGAACAGCCCCCGCAAGAGAAACTAGATATCCGCCCTCGCTGTATCGGTTGTGGCGAACGCTGGATGCCGCCCGAGGGCGTGGATGCCCAGGTCGAACCATGCGACACATGTAGCCCGATCACACTCACAAAGGCCCAGCGGTGGAGGCGCAAGCGTGAGGATTGACAGGTGCTATTTCCACGTTGTCGCCAAGATTGCGATCACGCGATTGGATCTGACACTCCTGGTGAACCATGCAAGAGCCCACACCGACGGCCGATGCAACGCCGCTATCAGGCACGACGCGGGCGCAAAGGACGGCTTCCTGTTCACATTGGAGCGCATGTTCCAACTGACCCAAAACCCCGACGAGCTCGTGTGGGAGTTCACCCACGAGGAGGTTCTCATGATGATCAAAATCATAGAGAAGGCTACATCCCCCCGGGGAATGACGCTGTATTGGGAGCTAAAAGAGGCCCTCAGGTCAATGAGACAAGCCGAAAAGCGGGTGAACGGTGAGTAAGCCTCGGATCAATGTCTCGGTCACACACGAGGAATTGCGCCAGATCGATCGGGGGATGGCGGCTATTGGCGAGGCCAACCGGTCGCGATACATCATCGAGGCCGCATTGGCTCGAGCGCAGTACACCGAGATCGCGGACGATGAGCGTAAGCGCGCACACGCAATACTTGACGAGTATCTCGATCTCATCCGGTCATAGATCCACCCGGGCCGATACGGTCACCCTGTGGCCGAGCATGCCTCACAAGCTGACCTAACTCGCCTCGCCGGTGATGTGGCATCAAACCACGACAAGGCGAACCGCAATCACCTAGAGGTCAAAACGATAGCCACCGACAATCGGAGACGATTGGACGAGCTCACCGGCCGCAGCGGCGACGCGGGGATCGTTCGCGACGTTGCCGAGGTCAAGACCGATCTCGCAGACGTGAAGAAAGAGGTCACCGGGATCAAGATCAAGCTGGGCGGGGCACTCGCCGGCCTTATGATCATGATCGAGCTCGTCTCGAGGCTTGTCCCATGACCGCGCGTCGACCACACGATCTGGAGGGTTCTGATTTTCTTCAGATCACGAACGACGACGACCTGACCGGGCTCGTCGCGTTCAACATGATCTGCGAGGGTTACGTTGAATGACCACCGCGCTGGTAATCGCCCTCGTCTCGGCCTCCATGGTGGCGGTCGGTCTGGCGGTCAGTATGACGGTATGGGTCGTGAAGTGGGCTAGGGAGAGCAAGCGGGCCCAAGGTCTGCACTACTCCAACGCTCTAAACCGTGAGGCGCTTCGCCTATCCAACGAGGCGAAACTGACCGCCGAGGAGGAGCAGGCGCGTCTAGAGAGCGTCGTAGAGTCTCTACATGCGGACTTGGAAAAGCTGGATCCTGGTGGCACTCGGGCTCGGGATGGCCTGCGTGGTGGCCTCAGGGTGCTGCCGTCGCGCGAAACCTCCGGTGAAATTGACTCAAGCGTGCCTGGAGACGGCCCCGCCCACGTCGATTTTCCCGAACGTGACCCAGCTGCTTGATCCGGGAATCGGAGGGTGCCCTGACAAACCCGACCGTCCCGCGCGTCCTGCAGATATCAACTCGTGCCTCACGAACAGAGGCGCGCAGATCCTCTACGCGACCCTACGCCGGGCCATCGCATACGGCGAGAAGGCCTGGCGCAAATGCAAAGCGAAGGAATCACAATGAATACCGAAATCATGATCGCCGCGGCCGAACAGCCCTCGACTATCGTTCTCGTAGTCGCGGCCCTGTTGGCCATCTCCGAAGTCTTGGCACTCTCGAGCAAGGTCAAGAGCAACAGCATTTTTCAGCTGGTGGTGAACGTCCTCCGGAAAGTGGTGGGTAAGGAGGACTAGGTGAACCTTTGGGATCGCCGAGCTCGGCTCTTCGTTGAGTCGTGGATCCGGAAGTTCGGGAAGCTCACCCAGTTCCTCTACTTTTCAGATCGCAAGTGTCGGGAGTTTGTTCGCCAATACCAGCGGGAGCATGGCCTCGTGGCGGACGGCCTGGCGGGGGTTAGGACCTTTGCCCACATCCTCGATCTCCACTGGCCTGTAGAGAGCTACCATGATCCCGCGGTACCGGATGTACGGCACCCGATCGTGTCACGCGGATTCGTTCCGGGACACGATGGTTTGGATATCGACTTCGAAGGGCTCCCGCACGATGACAAGAGCCCTGAGCGCTATAGCTACGAGGGCGGACGCGCGTATGCGTTCCCAGAGGGGCCGATGATTGTTGCGCCATGCGATGGCGTGATCACTGCCGCGAAACGGATTCGAACGGGGTATCTTTGCTATCTGGGGGATGTGACTGGCGGGAAGTGGTTACACTTCCATGGCTCGGACCTGAGGGTAAAGGTAGGCCAACATGTGAGCCGAGGGGCCGAGCTTATGACTCCGGGGTACGATCCTCGATGGGGACCGAACCTGATCCACCTCCACTGGAGCAGGGTTGATCCGTTTGCGAAGTCTCGGGTTGATCCTCGTCCGTGGATTGAGGTGGCGAAGTTCGCCCCGGCTGTGGTTCGCTGACCACACCCTGGCCAATCACGCACAGGCCGCGCACCTCTCTCCTGAGTCGATCGGGCACCCGCAACCCTCGCAGAACTCCACCTCGGCCGGCGAGGCCGGCTCACCCTGAGGGTTTTGCGCGGATTCCGTTTGCTTTACCTTCTTGCGCTTCGACTTCTTGCGCCTCTTTTTGATCCGCTCGGCCATGTTCGCCGAAGGCGTCTCCGGTTCCTCTCGCTCGGCGAGACGGTGCGCCAACGCATCGGCCCAGCTGGCCTCGCCCTCGGAAACGGCGTTATAGACAGCGCGAAGTTCCTCGATCTCCGCCGGAGACGCCTGCGCCACATCGTGGCCGAGCCACTTCTCAAGCTCGGACGGGAGCACATTGAGGGTGGCGAACGCATCTAGAACCTTACGCCTCCCCGCATCGGGGTCCTCGGCTGCTGAGTTCTTCACGACCTGATCGACGATCGTCATACACTCGGCTGTGAGCTCGCCAGGGATGATCCGGAGCCCGCATTGGCGTTTCGCCTTGGATACCGCGGCGGAGACCTGATCGGCGATCTCATCGTCCGATTGTGCGCGGTAGATATACAGGGGCTTACCGTGCGAGTTTAGACGCTCTGCGATCGGTTGACGCCCGGCGAGCTTCCATGATCGCGCGATCACTTTTTGAATCACGATCGTCTGCTCGTCCGCGTAATTGGTCTCGAGGTCGACCGCGGTCACCTGGATAATTCGCTTCTCCGCATCGTCGTAAACTACCTGCGCTGCGAGCTTCACGTTCCCCATATGGCGCAGCGCGGCCTCCACGAAACGGATCGAGGGGCCCACCACACCCTTACCCACAGGCTTGTGATACTTCGCCACCTCGGCGAACGCCGGGGATTTGCACTGCCACATCAGGCGCTGGCGCACGTTGTCCATGTGCCGCGGGTGTTGCATGGCCATGATGTATCCAGCCTGGATTGCCGCGGTGGCCGCCGCGGCTTGAGCCTGAGTCGCCGTTTCCGCCTGGCGCGCTATTTGGCGACCCCCAAAATCCTCGCGCGACTGACCGCCGCTAGCGGCCTCTCGCACGGCGAGTGCTGAAACCTCTTTTACGTTACTCATGGGATGAGGACCTTCAGTCCGAGTTCGCGGCTCTTGCGATTGAACTTGGCGCGCACCTCGGAACCAAGATCGAGGCCTACCCTTTGGGCCATAAGATCGCAGTAAATCACCGTATCGGCGAGCTCCTCGGCGAGCTTATCGATCGCGTACTGGAGCTCCGTACCCTCCGCAAAGTCTCCGCGCCGGATCTTCTTGGCGATATTGCAAGCCTCCCCGGCCTCCCCGGCCATGGCGCACCCCCATTCGGCCACGTTCCACTCGTGGAGCCCCTGGCCTCGGTGTGCATTCCCGCCCTGCTTGTTCTTGAACTGGCCCACACGGGCCCGGTTCGCCTTGCTTAATTCTTCGAATTTCACTCCCTACTCCATTTCTGAGGCACCCGCAGCGGACGCGACGGGTCCCCGGTATTGTTGGCGATGGCCTCATCGAGAACCTCTCGAGTCACCCCCGCCGTGCTAGCTAGTTCCTGCGCAACACCCTTCCACGATGTGCGCCCTCTCTGTTCTTTCCAGTGGATCCGGCCCTCGGACGTCTCGATCCCGCAGTAGTCGCCGATCTCCTCCCGGATCTGGTTCTCGATTAGGGTCAGCTCTCGCTCTGCCCGGCGAATCTCCGCCCGAACCAGTCGCGCCTCTTGGGCCAGAAAATCGCCATGATCGGAGCGCTCACGATACTCCCCGCGGATCCGCGAACTCCTACGAGCCAGGTACTCCGCGTAGGCGCTCGAGCCGTCGAGGGGAGGGGGCTTCTTGGCCTGCACATTGTTGAACCAGAAATCCCGACACGATTCGATCAGCGACTCCTCAAGTTCACGATCGCGATGGATTAGGTATTCGCGGTATTGGTTCCCGCCGATCAGGGGGACTACGAACCATTGCTCGAGATCATAGAACCACTGATACCAAGCCACCTGAATCCGGTACTCCTGAGGGATCTGCTCCAGCTCCGGATCACCCCAGCGCCAGGCCGAGCGCACTCCAACGTTTTTGATCTCGATCCCAGCCTTGAGGCTCGGGATCAACCCATCTGGGGTAGCTCGAGCCCATGATTCCTCGGGGTGGTAGTCTGAGCCGGTTGGAACGAGGATCTCGCAGTTGTCGTGCCGGTCGCTGAACTCCTTACGGATCGCCGGCTCCAGTAGGTTCCCCCAGTGTGTTAGTTGGTTCCCCTCGAACGGCTCGAGGTCTCCGACGAGCTCGGAGTACAGTTGGATCGGTGGCTTGTAGGGGTGCTCACCTACGGCCGCCGCGGCCTCACTGGCTCCCAGGCCTTCGAAGAACTTCTCCCGCGTCTCCTCACCGATCACGCGGCACGCGGCCAAGAACCGATCGATGCGGCGCCATGACTTGGTGCCGCGAAACCAGAGACACTGAACACGGCCCGCATCGTAGTCGACCGCGCCAACGCGGCACCGAGCCACTGTGGGCTCGCGGCCGAGCCGGAGAGCCCGCGATGCCTCCCGACGATCCTCCCAGATTTGCCCGCGCTGTATGTGCGGCTTATGGGACTCCATCTCCCCCCTCCCGATCAAGTTCAGCGGTGAATAGCGTCTCCACCAGGGCGAACGCGGACGCGCGCCCCTTGGCATAGGCGACCCCCCAGGCTTTCTCGCTGGCGAGCTCGGTTGCCCGTTCCTCGGCCTTGAGGTCGCGAATCACACCCACCAACATCCGCATACGTTCGGCTAGTGTTGCCGGGCGCGTCTCGTCCTGCGCGTCGTCCTGCAGGTCCGACTCGGTAGCTCGCAGGCTCTCGAGATAGGCGCTTTCTTCCTCGGAGGGTTCCGGAGGATTCTCCCGGCACTGGTGACACGTAACCTCGCGGATATCGCGATCGGTGAGCTCCTCAACACACCCACAACTGACAACTCCTGCGCCGCACACGCGACATACTTCGCGAAAATGCATATGCTCCTCCATTACAGACTCCTCCCGGCCAAACACTCGTCGACCGTATGGGGTTGATTGCGGCGACACTCCCGACAACGCAAAGCACAGCATTCGCCGAGCTCCACACAGCCCAAACAAAGGCCGTCGAGTCTGCATTGAAAGCACTCGCGTGTGTCGTCCGCGGGAATAATCCCATCGCAGGTCCGACACGGGGTTACCGGTTCGTCCGCCATCTCAGATCAAGGGGTACACCGAACCGGAGGCATTGTGCAAGCGGGAGTGTTTTTTTGACGTCAATTCGTTTTGCGCTTGTCACGGTGCTGTGTTAATTCTGGTGGCGAGATGGCGAGGTCGACAGCAGAGCATGTATGCTAACGCGAGATTTCAAGATTCCCCCCGCTGGGAGGGTGCGTGCGATCCGGTTAGCGAAAGCTCTGCGAGTCCCCGCCATCTCAACCGCCCAGCGGGGGATTTTTTCATGACCGCCCGGGGGGGATGGTTCTCGGTCGACCGGGACGCGTTGGACTCCTGGCTGTGGCAACTCAAGCCACCGCAGTTCAAACTAGCGATCACCTGTCTTGGTGCCGCCAACTACAAGGATGGGTCTGCGATCTGGGAGGCCGGGACGATCCGGATCCCCCGCGGCTCGTTCGTTACAAGCCTGCAGAATCTGGCGGACCTCGCAGGGGTCTCCCTCCAAAACACGAAAACCGGTCTCCGGCAACTCCAAGACTTCGGATTTCTAACCCAAGAGGTAACCAGACGTTATCGGCTGATTACTATCGTAAAATACGAGACTTACCAGGGTGAGAGGGACCGGTCTAACACGAATCCTAACCGCGAAGTAACCGCGAGCCAACCGCGAGCTAACACCAATAGAACAAAGAACAAAGAACAAAGAAAGAACGTCTCCCCTCCCGAGGCCTATGAACTAGCGGATCTCCTCCGGAGCAAGATTGCTGACCGGCTCCCAGACAACCGAGACGTTCGCCCCCCTCGTTGGCAAAGAATCCGAGACAACTGGGCACTGATTCTTGACCGAGCTCATCGTCTCGATGGGAGAACCTGGGAGCACCTCCGCAGGGCGATCGAGTGGTCGCAGAGTGATCCCTTCTGGAGCACCAATATCCTCTCCGCCAAAAAGCTCCGGGACAAGTTCGATGCGATGGCCGCGCAGGCGCGCAAGGCCAAGGTGAGCGCCGAGGCCGAGCTCGAGAAACTGAGGGATCTGTCATGAGCTCGATCCAAGACGCAAAAAGCCTGTCTACGGAAAAGGCGATCTTGGGATGCTGTCTTCTCAACCCCGAGGTAATCGATGCGGTCGACGTGGAGGTCCGAGACTTCTACGATCCCAAAAACCGGATTGTGTGGGAAGCGATCATGGAGGTAGGCCACGAGGCCGCCGGGGATGTGATCGTTCTCGAGGAACATCTTCGCCGAGAAGGCCACCTAGACGCGATCGGCGGCCTCCCGTACCTCGTGGACTGCACGGATCACCCTGCGCTACCCTCGACGGTTCACCATCACGCCGATACCCTGCGTAGGCTCCGAGTGACTCGCCAAACCCTCCTCCTCGCCTCCAAGGTCCCCACATGGCACAGCCACGGAGACGAGGGGGAGGAACTCTTGGCGCGCCTTGTCCGGGACGCCTCGACGATCGACACGGCGAACACCGATCGCCCCCTATCGTTGCACGACGCCGTGGCCACCGAGTTCAGGGAGATCAACGCGTTTTGCGAGGCGCGCGATCGGGGGGAGAACGTCTCGGTTGGGATCCCTACCGGAATCGGCGGATGGGATAAGCTTTCCGGGGGCATCCTGATCGGCGAGCCGACCATCCTCGGAGCTCGCCCCGGGATCGGCAAGTCGACCGTATCGCTGATTCTTGCACTGAACGCCGCGGCTCGAGGGTACCCCGTTCACCTAATCAGTTACGAGGATAGGATTCCGACCCTGATCCAGCGATCTCTGGCGAACTACAGCATGGTCGACAGTCGGCTGATCAAGGTCCGGGATTTCTCCGAGGACGGCGCGTGGGCGAGGGTAAACAAAGCGGGCCAAGAGCTCCGCCAGCTTCCTGGCCTCGTGTTCGATGAGGCGCACGGTCGACCGATGCATTGGGTATGCCGGAGGGTGCGCGGGGCCATGCGCCAGAACCAAACGAGGCTCGTAATTGTGGACTATATCCAGGCCGCACCAAGTCCCCGCCCGGGGATCAAGCGTCACCTCGGCGTTGCGGAGAATACCCGGGCCCTCGTGGAGCTCTGCGGTTCCAACAGGCTCGGCGTGGTTATCGTGGCGCAACTCAGGCGCAACGATGCGGCCCTTCCGACGATTGACGATTTGGCCGAGTCAGATGTGCTGACTCAGGCGGGGAAACTGATTGTGCTGTTGCACGAGGGGAAAGACGGGGATGTATGCCTCCTCGTCCGCAAGAATATCCAGGGGCCGACCGGGAAGATCGAGATCGATCTAGACCGTGCTCGGTGCCGAATCAGGGGGTGAACATGAACGAGCTAATCAGGGCCAAGAAGGTTGTGGATTGCTGCGCGCACCTGGGGGCCGCGGCTGTGATCGCAGTGCGTGGCGGCAAGGAGGAGGCGAACTCGGCGCGCCTCAGGTGCATCGGGCACCTGGCGACGATCGCTCGGCTCCTTGATATCCCGCTCAGAATCGACCGCAAGAAGATGGCGCAGACGCAGGAGGCGCGCACATGAAGGCCGCAAAGATCGGCGGGGACGTGTGGATCTACATGGCAGATGGTACCGCGCATAACCTCCGCTACTGTGTGAATCAGAAGGAAAGGGCCAACCAACTCCGTGGGGAGAGGTATGTCCGACTTTTTTTCTGGGACGGCTCCCGCGTAGATTGCCCGTACGGCGTGAGCATTACCGAACTCCGCAAGCTTCTCCGGGAGGCCGTCTAGTGTACGAGGGCGCCAAACCGTGCCGGGTCCTCGTGGCTGATCCCCCGTGGGCATTTGACCAGTCAATTGGCAAGCGGGGGGCGCGAGCCAACTATACTGTCATCCCAACTCGGAAACTGATCCGGTTCCCGCTCCCGCCGATTATGCCGGATGCGTACCTGTTTCTTTGGCGGGTTGCATCGATGCAAATCGATGCGTTGCAGGTAATGCACTATTGGGGGTTCACCCTCAAGGGCGAGCTCGTCTGGGACAAGGTGACGCGAACGGGCAAGCCGCATTTCGGCATGGGATTCCACCTCCGCGCATCTCATGAGGTCGCACTCCTTGGGGTGCGTGGCAAGCCCAAACCCAAGGCGCGGAATGTCAGGAGTCGTTTTGAGGGTGTGGTCCGTGAGCACAGCCGGAAACCCTCCGAGTTCTATCCGATCGTCGAGGCCTTCTCGGACGGGCCCTACACCGAGCTCTTCTCCCGCCAGACGCGGGAGGGGTGGCAGACGTTCGGGGATCAGGTCGATAAATTCGCGAGGTGACCCTATGAGTAATCCAACTATCACCCGTGCCCTCCTGCGCAAATGGGATGCCTGCTATTCCGACGAGCACATTTTAGCTATCGCAGGCAACCGCGAGGAAATGACTCTGCTCAAGGTGCTAGACCTGGACATCCCAGCAGAAGACCGCACTTGGGTAGTGTCTAGGGCCCTCAGTTGCCGCGACGCTCGTCTATTTGCGTGCTGGTGCGCCGAACGGGTTCTGACAGAAGACTCCGATCCGCGTTCCCGGGCCGCCGTGGATGTAGCGAGACGATTTGCCCACGGCGACGCGACCAGTGGAGAGTTGGACGCAGCATGGGACGCAGCCTGGGCCGCAGCCGTGACCGCAGCCGTGACCGCAGCCGTGACCGCAGCCGAGACCGCAGCCAAGGCCGCAGCGGACGCAGCCTGGGGCGCAGCCGAGACCGCAGCCGTGACCGCAGCCGAGACCGCAGTCAGGGAAGCGCAGTTAGTCCGCATCCGTCGTCATCTGACCGGAGAGGAGCCGCTGAAATGAGCAAGCTTGAGGACTACCCGCTATGTGCACGATGCACCCGAAGGGTACTAGGCAAACGTGAAAGACGTTCGGCGGAGAAGCGATTCAAACGTTGCCCTCTGTGTGACCGCCTCGTAAGCGTCCGCCAATGTGGGACGTTCCGCTCTCACCGCTATAACCCCCGAGATCCGGAGGCAAAGTGTCGCGGGGAGGGGCGAGACGCGGACCTTCCGCTCCAGCCCGGAGAGAGGAAATATGTCTAAAACGGTGCGAATCGGCGTAAGCTGGCTTATCGCACTAGCGTGCGCGGGATACATTACGCACCGGGTGGCCACAGCAAACCGTGCAAGCCTCTGGGGGACACAGTGGAGAACGAGCCTAGCCACACAATTCGGAAGCAAGACGATCGGCGATCCGGTCGCGCGCGGTGTGACGCACGACAAGCAAGCGGGAACTCATTTTGCCTGTGGGGGGAAGCTCGATCCACTGGCGATGGCGGTGGCCCACAGGACGCTACCCTGTGGATCAGTTGTGGAAGTGTGCCGGGGCCGTCTGTGCGTATTCGCCAGGGTTTGGGATCGAGGACCATTCCATGCGATCAAGACACACTGCGCCAAGACCCACGGGAAGTGGTCCCAGAAATGCTGGGTAACTGGCAAGACCATTGCCAAAGTGAGACTCCCGGGCGATTCGATGTATGTGTTCGCCAACGATCTGGATCTCCTCCCCCGCGTGGCGTGGGCCATCCGCCTGGGTGGGAAATGGGTGATCCGTTGGCGGATTATCTGGATCCCCGGCCGGCGGCTTCGAAGGATGGGGCGTTGAAATATGGGATCGAGCGCATGCGTCCCGATCGCCGGCCATGGGCCTTTATTCTCCTCGCCGGTTTGTTTGGTGGAGCGGCCATCGGATTCGGTGTCGCGTGGTGGGTGTGGTGATATGCCCTCGTGTCGAGGATACGAGGTTACCGGGTGGTGGTGTGACTGCGGTAAGCCTCGACGCAA
>SPJK01021971.1_pt1 | contig 10506 bp, 11 predicted proteins | sample 3741771 | NCBI WGS metagenome assembly SPJK01 (sample SAMN10925997, study PRJNA522277) | cold seep metagenome | isolation source: Elba SIP-enriched marine methane seep metagenome, extraction at timepoint T2 | place: Italy: coast of Elba, Mediterranean Sea
GCGCCGCATCCACACCGGCGCGCGCCGCGTGTGCGGTGTGCAATTGCTTCCCCATGCTCGCTGGGTCATGCCGCGTCTGCCATAATCCCGTAGACTGGCTCATCGCTAGCGCCATCGCATGCGCCATTTCCGAACGGGTCGCGCCAAGCAGCGAGGCAGACGCCACCGCCGCCCCTATCGCGCCGCACGTTCCGGTATTGTGCCAGATTGCATAATGCCCCGACCCAACAGCGCGGCCAAGCCGGATAGTGGCTTCGTATCCTATTGCGATGGCAGTCAAAAACGCGTCGGCAGTCGACCCGACATTGCGTCCCGTCGCAAGCGCGGCTGGGATGATGCTCGGACCAGGATGCAGCAATGCGCGCTTATCAACGTCATCCATTTCAAGGATGTTGCCGAGCCCACCCCAGCAAAACGCTTGTCCTGACGGCGTGTCGTATTGAGATTGTCTGAGGATGAGACCCGCGGGCTCTGCCGCCCCGGCGATCGCGCAGCCCATCCAATCGAGCAAGTGTCGCCGCGCACGCGCGGTTACGCCTGCCGATACTGGGCGGTCCAGGAGCCCTGAAAGCTCCGTGAGAACTGTATTTTCCGAAATTTGTCCGGACATATTCTGGTGCTTACACAAAGTTTGTGGTTGAGTGAACCAGAAAGTTGCGCCACGGGTCAAAAAATGAAGCCTGTATCGATTCCAACTGCGCTCGCAAAGCTTCGCGCATCACTGCCTGAGCAGGCACGACTCTACGTTGCTGGTTGCAGCGGGGAACCGCTCGCGCTGGTCGATGCGTTTGAGCGCGATCCGGACCTCGCTGCCGGCTTGACCTTTCTTGGCATCTGGATTCCAGGCGTAAACGCAACTGACTGGGCGAACCTGCACCCGAGCGCGCGTGCTGAGAGTATTTTTGTCTCACCGGCATTGCACCCGTCCTTTGATGCAGACCGGACGCGTTTCGTCCCGCTGAGTTATACCCAAAGCACGGATTGGCTATCTCGCACGCCGCTCGATGCTGGCGTGATCATGATCAGTCCACCAGATGAGGCGGGGATGGTCAGCCTCGGCGTGTCAGCCGATTTCTCGACGCTTATCATCGATCGCGCGCAAGTCCCTTTGCTCGGGATCGTCAACCCAGCCCTCGAAGCCCCCGTGCACGGCCCGAAAGTTTCGTTGGAGCGGTTTCATTTCCTCGCCGAAACCGGTCATCCATTGGTGCAAGTCGGCGAAGCCGAATTGCCTGAGACGTTCACGCAAATCGGGCAGCACATAGCCGGGCTCTGCGGTTCCGGTGACACGCTGCAATTCGGGCTCGGCAACGTTCAGCAAGCCGCTTTGAAAGCGTTGCGAGGCCATCAACGGCTGCGCCTTCACGCCGGAATGGTCTCGAACCCGCTGATCGAACTTTTGGATAGCGGCACGATCGAGTCCGATTATGGCGCCATCACAACCGGGGTCGCGATTGGAACGGACACGCTTTATGATCGCGTTGTCCGGGATGATCGGGTCCTGTTCGCGCCGGTGACATACACGCACGCGATTTCAACTCTGTCAGAAATCCCCAATTTCAAAGCCATCAATTCTTGCATCGAAGTCGACCTGTTCGGCCAAGCCAATGCCGAGTTCATCAAGGGCCGTCAGATATCCGGCACCGGCGGGCTGGTAGATTTCCTGCGCGGTGCAGCTCGGTCGCAAGGCGGACGTGGAATTCTTGCCCTCACTTCAACGGCCAAAAACGGCGCGATCAGCCGCATCGTTCCGCGTCTGCCCGCCGACGCTACATCGATCTCAAGAGCCGATGTCGACACCGTCGTTACCGAACACGGCGTGGCGGACCTCAAGCATAAGTCAATTGATGAACGCGCCCAAGATCTTATAGAGATCGCAGACCCCGCGTTTCGCGACCCGCTCGCTGCCGCGTGGCACGAGATTCGAAAGGGCCTTTAGATGCCTCAATCCAAACCTCGCTATCGCCAGCTGGCTGACAAATTTCGAAAAGAAATTCTGTCAGGCAAATATGCCCCAGGTGACGCCCTCCCGACCGAAATGGAGATTTGTGAGCGGTTCAAGGTGTCTCGCCATACGGCACGCGATGCTCTCAGAATTCTGACCGATGATGGCCTGATCGAAAGACGCCGCGGTGCAGGAACCGTAGTTGCTGAGCGAGGCGCGCCGGCTTTTGCTCAACCGATCGGTGATTTCGAGACCATTCTGCAATATGCCCGAAATTCGCACTTCGACATTTCGGTTGAACAAACTGCAGACCAGGAAACCCTGGATCGACTGGGTTTGACCGGCGACTATGTCCAGTTGATCGGATTTCGGCGGGTTGAAGACCAGCCCCCGCAAGCGATTACCGCGGTCTATATCCGAACGGATCTTGCGCCTGACCTGGAGACGATTTCAGGCTTGCCCGGATCGATTTCAGAGTGGATTGAAGAGACCCATAACGTTCCCGTCGAACGGGTTGTCCAACGCATGGAAGCGGTTGCGCTCAATAAGAGTCAGGCTCAACGTCTCGGCGTCTCCTCTGGATTTCCCGCACTCAGAACTGTGCGGCGCTATCGTGATGCCAAAGGGACGATCATATTGCTTTCCGAAAGCCTGCACCCGGCAGGTCGTTTCGCCTATGAGATGCGTCTCGACCGCACCAATTCCTAGGCGATCCGAACCTCGTCGCAGAGTGTTCGGCGATACAGTTCGCCCTGCTTGAACCAGTGCCAGGTGCGCGCCCGGTGCTGACCGCCCGCGCCGATGATGATCACCTCAACGAAATGGGCGCCGGGTTCGTCTTTGCGCTGCAGGTTGAGCAAGACGACGCCATCGTCGGTTTCCCAACTCTTGCCGATAAAGGTCGGTGTATCGAACCAGAGATGATCACCGCGATCAACGCCATCGAACCCGGCATTCGTAACGCTGCCATCAGCATGTTTCAGCTTGATTGTCTGGCGATAGAAGACTTCGCCTTCTTCCGGGAACTCGCAAATCACATGAGATTGGATCAGCTCTTCTTCTTGAGCGTTCAGGTCGACATGCCGGTACGTGCCTTCCCAGACACCCAGGTGCGCGCGGTGGGCGGGAAATTTCAGAGCACTCATATCGTCCCTCTCGATTTCAATGCCGCGATCGCGTCGCCCGGCAATCCAAGCTCTGCGGCGATATCTTCGCTGTGCTCGCCAAACTCTGGAACAATCGAGCTTGGTTTCGGCGGTTCGTTCTGGAACTTGATGGGCGGTCCGACATGGCGATTTCCAGCGTCGTCAGTGAAAACCATGTGCCGCTCCTTCGTGAACGGATCGTCGAATGCTTCCTTCAGACTGCGAACCCAGGACCAGGCGCAGTCGATGGGAGCCAGGAACGTTTTCCAGTCAGCCAGAGTTCTGGTCTTGAATGTCTGGGCGAAAAACGCTCGCAGCGGCGCCTGACCAGGGCCTGGTGGTCGTTTCGCAAATTCGAGCAAATCTTCTCGTCCGAGTGCAGTCAGCAGATTGGTGGCAAACTTAATCTCAGGGCCGGCAAAGGCGAGATATTCACCGTCTGACGTCTCGTACAGATTTGTCAGCGCCGACCCGCCAAAACTGCGCATCTGTTTCGGTTCCGGCGGCCGGTTTTCACCGAAGGTCGGACCGAGCACATTTGGCGTCCAGGCGATCGCTGCATCGTACATAGCGAGATCTATGTAGTCGCCTTTTCCGGTCTGCGCCCGGCGATAGAGTGCCATGAGGATCGCAGACAGCGCCATCAGGGAGGCGCTGACATCAGCGAAAGGCACGTTCGGCATGGTCGGCTTGTCATCGCTGCCGCGCGCCAGATCGACGAGACCAGCGAGCGCTTGCACAGCCGTATCATGTGCCGGTTTCCCCGCGAGCGAAGAGTCCTGTCCAAACGCCGAAATGGAACAGTAGACAATGTTGGGATTGCGCTTAGATACAGCGGCATAATCAACTCCCAGGCGTTTCACGACGCCGGGTCGAAACGCCTCCACGACGACATCTGCGGTTTCTGCCAGCCGCAAAAACAGGTCCAAACCCTCCGGATCCTTGAGGTTGAGCTTGAGACTGCGCTTGCCCCGCGCAATATTTCGAAACCAGACTGACACGCCGTCCGGGGTCGTTTCGCCGATCACGCGTGTCGGTTCACCGGTGCCATTGGCAGGTTCGATCATGATCACGTCGGCACCATGATCCGCCATCATCATCGTCATGTGGGGCCCAGGCAGAAACGCTGACAGGTCGAGGACTTTCAGGCCTTCAAGCTTCATGCGGTTTCCTTCTTGGATAGCAGGTCCTGGTTTTGTTCGCCCATTTTCGGAGCACGTGAAAGAGTAGGACGCTGACCATTGACGCGAAATGGCGAACTCAAGGCACGCAGGCCTTTTGGCGTCGCTGGATGAGCAATCTCGGTTGTCATCTCAACACTTGCAACATAGTCGCTGTCGAGCGCTTCACCGATATCCAGAACCGGTGCAAAAGGCACATGACCTCCGAGAATGTCGAGCCATTCGCTCGTACTCTTGTCCATCATGATACGGTCTACAGCATCGCTCAGCTCCGCCAGATTCTCCCGTCTTGCGGGGATCGTCGCAAACCGCTCATCTGCACCGAGATCAGACCCTGTCAGCTCACACCAGAGCGACCAGAATTTTGGCGTTTGGCACATTAGCAAGCCCCAACCATCTCCGGTCTTGACCAGTTGACTGGGCGCAATCGAAGGATGCGCGCCGCGCGGTAGACGTCCGGTGACGTGTTGCTGGTTAAGGTACCACGTCGCCGGATATGACAATTGATGCAGCGCGGTGTCGAACAGACAGACATCGACGTCGCAGCCTTCGCCGGTGCGGCTCGCGCCGAGTACACCGGCCAATAACGCCGTCGCCATGTGGCTCCCGGTATGGAAGTCGACCATGGAGAGACCGAAACGCACCGGCGGACCATCTGGCTCACCCGTCATCGACATGAAGCCGGCTTCGGCCTGCATCAGATAATCATAGCCGGGCCAGGCCGCACGTTCTGACTTGCGGCCATATGCTGATAAGTGGGCGCAAACGATTTTCGGATCCACGGTCTTCAGGTCGTCATAGGTCAGGCCAAGCTTGCCCGGCTGATCGCCGCGCAAATTGTTGGCCACCGCGTCCGCAGTTTTGACGAGCGCTTCAAATTCGCGACGCCCATCATCGGATTTCAGATCGAGCGTGACTGACTTCTTGCCATACGAAAACGTCTGGAAGAACTCGCTATCGCCTTCCCCCAGCATGTAAGGACCGACGGATCGCGAAACATCGCCGCCGCGCATGGGGTCTTCGATCTTGATGACTTCTGCGCCGAGGTCCGCCAGCAAAAGCGTCCCGTATGGCCCCGCCCCATACTGCTCGACCGACAGGATACGAATGCCTTTGAGCGGCTGGTCCGTCATCAGATTGGATTCCGTTTCACCAATTGTTTGGAAATGATAATGCGCTGCATCTCATTCGTGCCTTCGCCGATACACATTAGCGGTGCATCGCGATAGAGGCGTTCGATGACATATTCTTTCGAGTAGCCGTAACCGCCGTGAATTCGCATCGCTTCGGTCGCAACTTCGACCGCCGTCTCTGAGGCAAAATACTTGGCCATACCGGCCTCCAGATCGACGCGCGCACCCGTGTCATACGCTCGTGCTGCATCCTCAACCAACAGTTCCGCCGCGCGGGTTTTCGCGCCCATTTCACCAAGCTTCAACTGGATCGCCTGATGCTCGCAGATTGGCTTGCCCATTGTCTGCCGGGTTTGCGCGTAGGCGATACTCTCTTTGAGTGCGCGTCTCGCAATGCCAACCGAGCGTGCGGCAACGTTGATGCGTCCGATTTCCAGCCCTCCGGTGGCCATGAAGAAGCCTTTGCCCTCTTCGCCGCCGACCAGGCTGAGCTCTGCGTCGCACTCATAACCGGTGTAAATCAATTCGCCGCTATCGATCCCTTTATATCCGAGTTTCTCGAGCTTGTTGCCATTCGTGACGCCGGGCAGGTCTTCCATTGTGTCGGGGTTCTTTGTCTGCGTGATCAGCATGGACATGCCCTTATAGCGCGGTTCAGCACTCGAGTCGGTCTTGCACAACAAAGCCACGCATTGACCTTCGATGGAATTCGAGATCCACGTCTTTGCGCCTTCAACAATGTATTTGTCGCCAACTCGCGTGGCTTTGGTCGTCAGCGCCTGAAGATCCGTTCCCGCATTCGGCTCAGTTAGCGCAAGACCGCCGCGCAACTCGCCCGTGGCAAACTTCGGTAACCAGTAGTCTTTCTGCTTATCCGTCCCGAAGCGTTGAACAATCAGCGCCATCATCAAGTGCGAGTTGAAGATCCCGGAAAGGCTCATCCATTCTTCAGAGATCAGCGTCACGATCTTTGAATAGGTCGATGCGGTCATCCCGAGACCGCCATATTCGGGTTCGATCAACGCGCCGAACAGGCCAAGCTCTTTCATATCCTCGACCAGAGCAATCGGATATTCGTTCGCGTGTTCGAGCTCCATTGCGACCGGCCGTACTTTTTGCTCCAGCCACTTCTCGATGGCGTCGAGCATCAGACGCTCTTCTTCGGCGGCCTCGCTTGTCGCGTGAATGGTGTCTGCCATTTCGGCCTCCTAGTAATTTCCGACTTTGTCCTCGACGGCCTGGCCGCGAGACGGGATCAACATGTTGCGCTTGAACGTGCACACCATCGTGCCGTCCTGATTGTAGCCACGGGTCACAATGGTCACGATGCCTTGCCCCGGGCGCGACTTGCTTTCGCGTTTGCCGAGCACCTCGCTCTCGGCGTAAAGCGTGTCGCCAGCAAAGACCGGCGCGGTGAATTTGACCTCGTCCATGCCGAGATTTGCAACGGCCTTTTGCGAACAGTCCGTCACACTCATGCCGATGAGAAGCGCCAGAGTGTAAGGCGAGACCACCAAGTTCTTCTTGAATTCAGACGCCGCAGCGAACTCGGCATCAAAGTGCATCGGGTGCGTGTTGAGCGTCAGCAAGGTGAAGGCATGATTGTCATACTCGGTGACGGTCTTGCCGGGGCGATGTTCATAAATGTCGCCGTCCTTGAAGTCCTCAAAATACCGGCCAAAGGTTTCGCGATAGCGATTTGGGCCGACCTCTTTCCAGTTTTGAACCATGTCTATCCTCTCTCTTCGCCGGCTTGGGCGAGTGTACGTTCGGCCGCCAGTACAATCGGACGGTCGATCAATTTTCCGTTGTGCAGCACTGCTCCGCCTTTGGCGTCCTCGAGTGCCTTGATGATGGCTTTGGCTTCCAGAATTTCGGCTGGCGTCGGCGCATACACAATATTTACCGCCTCAACCTGGTTGGGATGAATGCAGGCGCGACCCGTAAAACCCATAGCTTTTGATTGATGCGACTGCTCGGTCAGTCCGCCGGCATCTTTCACATCCAGATATGGTACGTCATATGCCGGCACACAGGCTGCGCCACAGGCCGCCGCAATGGTACCTCGCGCCACAATCATGGCATCCCAATTGGACAGGTCGGCGCTGATACCGGCGCTATAGTCAGCGCCGCCAAACAGGACCCCGGCATTTGACTGTTTGGCAATATCGAAGGCGCGGCGCAGGCCGCGGCCACTTTCGATCACGGCAATCAACGGTGCCCCGCCGCCGAGCGCTTCCCCAACGATTTCCATATCGACGCCGGTTTCAGCCTTCGGCACCATGACGAAGTCCGGCGAGCAGCCTGAAACAGCCAGCGCGGCAATATCTGCACAACCATCTGCAGTCCGGGGGCTGTTGATCCGGATCCCGGCCGCAATATCCCCCCGGTGCGCGAGCCAACCGAGCGCATCGGCGCGGGCTTCGGTCTTATGGTTTGGCAGCACAGCGTCCTCGAGATCGATAATGATCGTGTCCGCGCCACTGGCGGCGGCCTTGTCGAAGCGGTCCGGGCGGGCGCCCGGAACAAACAGAAGTGATTTATAGGTGGTGGCCATCATGAATCCAGGATTTGTCCGGACAAATTAGTGCGAACCTAATCTGAGGTCAAATGGACTTTTTGTCGTCCGGCGGAAACGGGCAGAATTCTTCTTTCTCAACCAGATCAAAAACAAATAGAAATTTGGCTATTCCGGTCAGAATTCCGCCAATCATCCCGAGCTCGACGATCTGCCCCGGCGTGTAATGTTGCGCCAGCCTCGCATGTAATTCCGCGCTAAGCGCGCCGACCTCATTGGTCAGCTTCAATTCGTCAGACAATTGCGCCACGGGGATGAGGGCGTCGCTCAGCGCCGAAAGATCGTCGGTGAACAACGCGTCGATCTCACCGTCTGTGAGCCCTGCGTCTCTTGCGTTCAAACGATTTCCTTGATTGCAGAACTTGCATCCATGCTGGGCGGAAAGGCGCAGGCGCAAAACCTCGAGCGCTTTGGGCGATACGCGGCCGGACTTGAACACCTCGCCGTAAAAATCGTTGATGTACCAGCGCAATAGCTCCGGATTGTTCGCCATCACCTCAAAGAAGGTTGCATCGCCGCGCAGATCCATGGAAGCGGACTTGAGTGCCTGAATATCATCCGGCATATCGCTTTCCGCAACGCGTGGGAGGCGCGGGTCGGGCATCAGCCCACGAGCCCATCTACCGAGGCTAGCGGTACCGGCTCAAGCGCCGTGTCGAGCGTCGAATTCCATCGATTAAGGAAACCGAACATGGCGATCACGGCGACGATTTCGGTGATCTCATCCTCGTCGAAATGCGCACGCAACCGCTCGAAATCGGCGTCTTCGGTTTCGTTCGGCACGACACCCGCTTTCATCCCAAGGTTGATCGCGGCACGTTCGGCTTCGGAAAACAGGTCGCTGTCTTCAAAGCTCCAGACCGCATCAATTTTTTCCTGCGCGACGCCCTGCTCGCGCGCGCCATGCGCCGCATGGGCCGAGCAATAGAAACAACCCGCCGCCTTGCTCGCGGCCTCTCCCACCAGTCGTTTAAGACCATTATCGACTTTGCCCGGTCCATAAACCGCAGCGACTAAACCCCACATGGCTCTGGTCAGGCCCGGATTTCGCGCCATCACGAGCGCATCATTTGGAACAAAGCCCATGAGTTTTTCGGCATTCTCGATCATGTCGCGCGTCTCAGGTTCTACATCCTCAAGGCGCAGCGGCGATAACCGGGTCATGCGCCGCCTGGTGCGACGTTTGCCGCGAAGTGTTGCGCAATCTCTTCACGGGTCGCGACCCAGACATCCTTGTGTGCACGAACATGGTCGAGGAAATGCTGGAACGCATCAATACGCCCGGGTCGACCGATGATCCGCAAGTGCAGCCCAAGCGACATCATTCGGGCGCCGTCATCTTGGGCTTCGCGGTACAACCAATTAAAGGTGTTCTTCGCATATTGAAGCCACATGTCCGGCGTGAAGCTGGGGCTCAACCAGAACTTCATGTCATTGGAATCAATCGCGTAAGGCAGGATGATCATGGGCTCGATTGAACCATCCTTCATCTCAACCTCGGACCAGTACGGAAAGTCATCCGAATAATCGTCCATATGATAGAGATAGCCCTGCGCCTTCAGGATGCGGCGGGTAATATCGGTGTGCAGATAGCGTGACAGCCATCCCGCGGGGCGGCGGCCGCACGTTTCTGCAATCGAATCCGTACCCTTCTTGATAAAGGCGGTTTCTTCGTCCTCGTCCATGAACGCGGTGAACGCCCATTTGTGTCCGTGATTGCAAGGTTCATCACCGCGATCCACGATGGCCTTTGCGAGCCAGGGAGCTTTCTCAAGTGCTTGACCGCATACGGTCCAGGTCGCGTTCAATTTGGCCTTGTCGAGTAGCTTGATAATCCGAGGAGCGCCGCGATTGATGCCGTACTGATAGTTGCTCTCATTGCCATGGATGCGGATCGGCTTGCCGGGCACCGCACCAAGTTCATCGACAGGTTCAGGGCGCTTGTCACCTTCATCAATCCGGCGCTCGGCACCTTCTTCGACATTCACGACAATTGACAGAGCGAGTTTGGCGCCGTTTGGCCAAGTGAAGCCTTTCGGGGCAGGATCCGGCGGCAGAGCCATTAGTGCGGTTCCTCCCCGCCAGAGACGTTCATGCTTTCAGCGGTGATGTAGTTGGCCTCGTCCGAGCACAGGAAGGCCACCGCATTGGCCGTATCTTCAGGCAAGCCGGGCCGGCCCATCGGAATACGGTCGGCCATGGCTTTGAGGTATTCGTCCACCGAATCCGCACCCACCACTTTCGCGAAATACTCATTCTGCCACGCCCCGAGACCTGTCGTGACATGGTTGGGGCAGACATTGTTGACGGTGATCTTGTGCTCGCCAAGCTCGACCGCAGCTGAGCGCGCCAGACCGACCAGTCCGTGTTTGGACGACGTATAGGCTTGGGCATGGGGAAATCCGGACTTCGCAGCTTGTGATGCGATATTGATGATCCGACCACCTTTGCCTTGTTTCACCATGGTTTCAGCTGCGGCTTTAACGCCAAAGAAGGCGCCAGACAGGTTCACATCGATAACCGC
>SPJK01056187.1_pt1 | contig 10506 bp, 11 predicted proteins | sample 3741771 | NCBI WGS metagenome assembly SPJK01 (sample SAMN10925997, study PRJNA522277) | cold seep metagenome | isolation source: Elba SIP-enriched marine methane seep metagenome, extraction at timepoint T2 | place: Italy: coast of Elba, Mediterranean Sea
ATCACGGTTGGGGCGAGCCGATGTTCCTCAAAGATGTGTGGCCCAAGGCGCGCATGGGGATCTATTGCGAGCTGTACCATCTGGCCGATGAGGACACGGTAGCGTTCGATCCTGAATTCCCAATCAAGGATATCGAGGCCAATGCACTGCGGTTGCGCATCCGCAATCTCAACAATGAGCTGCATTTTGATGCCTCTGACGCGGGAATCAGTCCGACGAAGTTTCAGGCGGACACGTTTCCTCAACCGTTTCGCAGCAAGATTGATGTGATCCACGACGGAATCGATACCGAGCTGGTGCGTCCCAAGGCGGATGCGGTGCTGACGCTGTCTGACACGCGCAAACTCACGCGCGAAGATGAGGTGATCACCTTCATCAACCGCAATCTCGAGCCCTATCGCGGCTATCACACCTTTATGCGCGCGCTTCCCCGGCTCCTGCGAGAGCGTCCCAACGCTCAAGTCGTGCTGCTCGGCGGAGACGAGACGAGCTACGGTGCGAAGCCGCCACAAGGGAAAACCTGGAAACAGATCTATATAGAAGAGGTGCGCGGCAAGATCCCGGATGACGATTGGGCGCGCGTGCATTTCATGGGCCGGGTGCCTTATGACACCTTCCTTGCGATGATGCGGGTGTCCCGTCTGCACATCTATCTGACTTATCCGTTCGTGCTCAGTTGGTCGCTCTTGGAGGCGATGAGCGCGGAGGCGGCGATTCTAGCAAGCGACACGGCACCGGTGCGCGAAGTGCTGGTTGATGATGAGAATGGGCGCCTGACGGACTTCTTTGACACCGACACTTTGGTAGACGAGGCGATTGATCTACTCGAAGATGAGGCGGCGCGCCGGGAGATGGGCGCAGTGGCTCGTGCTTATGTCACTCAGAATTATGACCTGCGCACATCCTGCCTCCCACGCCAGTTGGCATGGGTGAACAAGTTGTCGAAGCTCTAAAGCTTAAAGGCCAGTCGATCAGAAACGGGTGTCAGATGCGCGCAGCTGACGCGCCCGAGCCAAGATCGCATCTTCCACGGCGCGCACTGTCGCGGCAGAGGCGGGGCCTGACCGAGTCAAAAGGGCGACATTAAGTGACCGTGGATCCAGCGCGGGATCGCTGACCAAAATCGTGGCGCGATAGGCTTTGCCGCCACCGGGCGGGGTGCCGAAGCCTGTCGTGATGATTCCGGTGAACGGATCAATCGACTGAACCGGCAGGAAATCCAACAATTCCAGCGCGCCGTGCCAGATATACTTGTTCACGGATCCAATCTGCGCTGGATCGGTCCTGTTGAATATGTCTCGAAGGCGACTGCCGGTTTGCTCGGTGGCCTGAGGGGCTACCTGAACTTGAGTGTTTGCCGCGGGGGTCTCTGAGTCGCGTACACCGCACGCCGCGGTGGTCAAGATCATCAGGGTAAGGGCCGCTCGCCGCGATTCTCGCATTAGGTTTGTCATGTCCCCGTGCCTCACATCGTCATTAGAAGTACTGTTTTCTTTCGGTGAATAACCGTCAGGTCCGACTCCGGCAAGACGTTTGTCACCGTGGCTGGGCTGCTCGGAGTGCTTTTGTAAACCGAATTTTGTCGCAGGCCCGTGGGTTTCGGCAGCTAATTGCCCACCAAAAGGTAAACACGGCGGTACTGGGGCGGGCTTGTGGCAATTGCGCATCACTGATCGGCGCTGTGCTTTAGGGAATTCTCAAAGGGTTGCGAAGATTGCGGCATCGGGCGCATAGAGAACCCATCGCAATCGGGCCTACACAACGGTAGCCCCTTTAGGACACATGAGGGAAACAATGAAAAAGATTCTGTTCGCGACCACAGCATTGGTTGCTTCCGCAGGCATCGCATCCGCTGACATCAGCTACTCCGGCTCCGCATCTGCGGGTGTTGGTTCACAAGCTGGCGCAAAAGCAGTTGCATACAACTTCGCAGACTTCGGTGTGGCGATGTCCGCAGAGGCAAGCAACGGCCTGAAGTTCGGCGCAAACGTCTCAATGACAATCGGCGAAAAGTACGACATCGGTGATTTCGAAGTAGACGGCACCCAGGCGGGTACATTCGACTTCGACGGCATCTTCGTTGAATTCGGCGGCTCCAAGCTGACAATCGACCAGGGCGCAATCGACAACCTGTATGACGGCGACTTCACATCTCACGACCTGATGTTCGAGCAGTCCACAGGTTCGTTCTCTGTTGCAATGACAGTTGACGCTGCGGTTTCAACTCCTTCCGCAGATGCTGACGAAATCGCACAGAACGGCGCGGCCGCTAACTCCGCTCAGTTCTCTTTCAAAGTTGGCTATGCTGCAAACGGCATCGCGCTGACACTGAAAGGTGACAACAACAATGGCAACCTCAACGCTGATGTGAACTACACAACAGGCGCGTTGAAAGTTGGTGCTGCGATGGACCAGCAGGGTAACGGCAACGACGAAACCAAAGTCTACGGTGAGTACACAACCGGCGGCGTGAAAATGACAGCATCTGCCGTCACTGGTAAAGTCGGTGGCTTGGACTGGGATCTCGGCGCGACATACACAATGAACTCCATGTCCGTGTCTGCGTCCTTCGACGAAGCATCCGCATGGGATCTGGCCGGCACATATGACTTCGGTGGCGGTCTGTCCGCTGTTGCTGGTGCTAAGAGCGACAACAGCTTCTACGCTGGCTTGACAATGAAATTCTGATTTCATTAAACCTTTTTGGTTGGGAAAGAGCGGGCCTTGTGTCCGCTCTTTTCTTTTGAGCGCTTGGGGTGTCCTAAGCGCTGTTTTCGTTTAAGTGACCTGTGAGATCATTAAGGTGAGTGAACATGGGATTGGCGGAGATTGAGGCGCAGATTGTCCAAGCATGTCATGACGCGGACCGCGCGCGCGAAGATGTTGCGCTGATCGCCGTCAGCAAGGTGCAGCCCAATGAGAGAGTTGAGGCCGTGCTTGCGCAAGGGCACCGGGTCTTCGGCGAAAACAAGGTTCAGGAAGCTGCTGGTAAATGGCCTGAGTTCCGAGAACGCTTTTCCGGGGTCGATTTGCATCTCATCGGCCCGCTGCAAACCAACAAAGCGCGGCAGGCCATGCAGCTCGCGAATGCGATTCATTCCGTGGACCGTCCAAAACTCGCAAGCACTTTGGCGCGTTTGGCGCAGGAGCTGGGGCAGTGTCCCGATCTCTTTATTCAGGTGAATACCGGCGAAGAGGACCAAAAAGCTGGCGTGCTGCCAGCGGAGGCAGATGCCTTTGTCGCCGAGTGCCGAGCGTTGGATCTCCCGGTGATCGGCTTGATGTGCATTCCCCCAGCCGAAGAAGAGGCGTCTTTGCACTTTGCGTTGCTTGCCAAAATCGCGGAGCGCAATGGTCTCCAAGGCCTGTCCATGGGGATGAGCAGCGATTTCGAGAAGGCCATCAGCTTCGGCGCGACTCACATTCGAGTCGGATCAGCCATCTTTGGTGCGCGCACTTACGGATATGAGGCGTCGAATCGCTGTCGGATCGACCCAGACAATCCGGTCAAAGAGGCGGGACGATGAGCCTCGCGTTTGGCTGAATGCACTTGGCCAGTGAGTGAAGATGATCGCGGCGAAACACGATGCAGCCTTCCGTCGGATATCTGGGTCTGCGCCACTGATGCAGGAAAATCGCCGACCCGCGCCCTGGAACCGCGTCAGGCCAGTTCCAATCCGTGAGAATCACCAGATCATAGAGCGGATCAGCGCGGCGCAGCGTTTCAAAGCTGGCCTCAAACGGCGCGCGCACCTTCAGATTATAGTGGTCATGTCCCGGATCATCGCACCATAAATCTCCGGGCCGGATTGGTTCAGCCCACTCCGTCGGGCGCGCCATGCGATCCGGGCGATACAGCATCCCGACAATGCGATGCACCCCTATAGGAGTCGCTCCGTCGCCCTCGCGTTTGTCCGAAGCCAACCCGCCTTTGCCAATGCTGCAAGGATAGAGCCGTCCCTGAAGTCTGATCCCTTTGGACGTCAGTACCAGATCGTTCGGGGTCATGCGCGCCTCACAACATATGGCGCGACTTGCTGGCCTTGGTCGCGAGGTAAGTCTCGTTGAATGGGTTTTTTCCCACCTTCAGGGCGACGCGTTCCAGAACCTCAATCCCGTTGCGCTCCATCATCTCGATCTTGGCGGGGTTGTTGGTCAACAGGCGAATTTGGGTAAGTCGCAACTTGCGCAACAGCGCAGCACCGATGCGGAAATCACGCTCATCATCTTCGAATCCAAGCCGGTGATTGGCCTCGACCGTATCAAAGCCCTGATCTTGCAACGAGTAGGCGCGCATCTTGTTGGCCAAGCCAATGCCGCGCCCTTCTTGATTGAGGTACAGCAACACACCGGCACCGACCTCGCCCATCTGTGCCATGGCCCCTCGGAGCTGAGGGCCGCAATCGCATTTCAATGAGCCAAGCACATCGCCGGTGAAACAGGCCGAATGCAGGCGGACCAACACTGGTTTTGAGCGATCCACACGCCCCACTTCAACAGCGTAATGCTCCTCGCCGCCATCATCGGGCCGGAAAACATGCACGCGGCCGGCATTGGAGACCATCATTGGCAGGCTGGCATGCACCACATCTGCATAGGGCGCGGACCGAGCGAGCAGGGGGGCGGCCTGAGCGATAGAGAGCACCGTCAGCCCGTGATGCTGCGCGAAAGCCTCGCCCGATTCGAGGGGGGTGACCAGCACAGCAGGCAAAAGACGCGCGTCCTTGGCCAAGCGGATCGCCACGCGGTGCGCTCCTGCGTCACCGTCCCGCACCGCGTGCAGGGGGCCTTTCATCGGCATAGACAGGTCATCGGCGGGGTCGGCCAATCCTCTGATCCAGCGCAGATCGGCATCTGGCGGCAGAGCAATGCGTGCAAGATCGCCGTCATAAGGCCGTGCTTTGAGGGTTTCGGCCCGCCGCGCTGTTACCGCGATACAAGCCTCACCAAGCGCACGCGTCGCCGCAAGACGCTCGGGAGAGAGCGCTTCCACCGCAAATACCAGCCACGTGCTCTGCGCATCGCTGAGCACGATCCCCACGCCCATACGCAAATCGCCCCGCGCGCGGGCCAGTTGTTCAGATGGGTTCAGTGAGAATGCCATGCGATACGCTCATCCTTTTTGAAACACTTTGTCACGCAGCGCCCCTCAATGCGCCTGATTATGAAACAATTCAATGACACATTACACATGGGCGTGAGAGCGGAGGACCAAATCTTGCCGTGGGCGCGCTTCGGACGCATCTATTTAACAGACGCAAAGGAGGCCCTGATGGCTCAGATCAAAAACATTCTTCTGGTCGACGACGATGACGACTTGCGCGAAGCGCTGTCAGAACAACTTGTGATGACAGAAGACTTTGAGGTCTTCGAGGCCGATTGCGGAGTGCAAGCGATGGAGCGCGCCAAGGAAGCGCTTTATGACTTGGTGATTCTCGATGTTGGCCTGCCCGACACCGACGGTCGCGAGCTGTGCCGGTTGATGCGCAAGCAGGGCGTGAAAAGCCCGATCTTGATGCTCACGGGCCATGACAGCGACGCGGACACAATCCTTGGCCTGGACGCCGGTGCCAACGATTACGTCACCAAACCCTTCAAATTCCCTGTCCTGCTGGCCCGTATTCGTGCCCAGCTGCGCCAGCATGAGCAAAGCGAAGACGCGGTCTTCAATCTGGGGCCGTATACGTTCAAGCCGTCGATGAAGATGCTGATCACGGAAGAAGAGCGCAAGATCCGTCTGACCGAGAAAGAGACGAATATCCTGAAGTTCCTCTACCGCTCCACCGAGGGCGTGGTGCCGCGCGATGTGCTGCTGCATGAGGTCTGGGGCTACAATGCCGGGGTGACCACGCACACGCTGGAAACGCATATTTATCGCCTCCGCCAGAAAATCGAACCAGATCCGTCAAATGCGCGCCTTCTTGTTACGGAGAGTGGAGGCTACCGTTTGGTGGCATAGGACAGATCCACCGGGACGATGTTTGATGCGCAAACCTCAGCAGACCGTCCCGCCCTGAGAGTTCCCGCGCATATCCGGGTTACGATATGCACCCTCCCTGTTGGACCTGGCCCGGGCTTGCCCCGGGTCTTTTTTTGTCTACCCCATTTGTCTGCCCTAATCACACGGGTCATCTTGTTCGCAGGGCGTGCCCTAACTACCATTCGCGGGACACCGTTTCAGATGAGAGAATGACATGATCACCTATGTGACAGTTGGCGTAGAAGACATGACCCTCGCGGAGCCGTTCTATTCCTCGTTTCTCCTGCCGCTTGGATATCGTCTCGACTATGTGCACGGCGAACTCAGTTATGCTCTGCCCTCCAAGCCGGGCCAACCGCCGATCTACCCAGATTTCTATGTGAAACGGCCCTTCAACGGACAACCCGCGTCGGCGGGCAATGGCACCATGGTCGCCTTCGAAGCAAAGGATCGCGCGCAGGTACGCGCTTTGCACGCCGCGGCGGTGGAGGCCGGTGGGACTGATGAAGGTGCGCCGGGAACCCGCGCCGCCTACGGGCCGGGCTTTTATGTCGGCTATCTCCGCGATTCGCAGGGCAACAAGATCGCGCTCTATGCCAGCAGCTCAATGGATCAGAGCCAAGGCGAGAGCTGAAGCCTAGTCACGGTAAAGCAATGACAGGACCACTTCCGCGCTGAGACATCCGGTCCTCAGGATTATAGAGCGCGCAGGCGTCTAGTGAGAGACAGCCGCAGCCGATACAGCCATCAAGCGTTTCGCGCATCTGCGTCAGCCGCGCAATCTGGTCATCAATCCTGTCTTGGAAAGCCTCGGAAATCACCTTCCAATCCTGCTTTGTCGGCGTGCGTCCTTCAGGGAGTTGCCCGAGGATATCCTTGATTTGCGGCAGGGTCAGGCCAAGCTGCTGCGCGATGAGCACAAAGGACACACGCCGGATCTGGGCGCGGGCAAACCGGCGATGCCCCCCGCTGTTGCGATTGGCCTCAATCAAACCTTCGTCGGCATAGAAGCGAATGGCAGAGACGGCCACCCCTGTCCGTGCCGCAATCTGGCCAATGGAAAGCTCTCGCGAATTTTTCGTCATGATCCAAAATTACCTCTTGATCTCAAGTTAACTTGAGAAATTACAAAACCTGTGATGAAATCCAAGAGGAGACCTCACATGGCCCGTTTAGAACACGCAAATATCACCGTCGGTGACGCACATCACACAGCCGCCTGGCTGGGCCGAGTCTTTGGCTGGACCATCCGCTGGGAAGGCTCCGCCATGAATGGCGACGGTAACAGCCTCCATGTCGGAACTGAGGCCGACTACCTGGCGCTCTATATGCCGAAGACCAGCCAATCCGGCGCCCGCCCAAATTACACGACACGAGGCCAGCTTAACCACGTGGGCATTGTAGTCGACGATCTCGACACCGCGCAAAAGCTGGTCGAAGCAGAAGGCTTCACCGTGCATTCGCATCAGGTCTACGAGCCCGGCGCGCGCTTCTATTTCTACGATGAGAATGACGTTGAGTTTGAAATCGTCGCCTATGATTGACCCACGACTTACCTAACAGACATGACCTGCGTGCCCATGCGCGCGGGTCGCCGCGTTGTGCAGGATGACGTTGCGCTCCGGCTGCGTAATCCGGGCTGACAATCCACGCGATGCAGATCATCCTTGGCCAAAGTGCTCAGGGAGGCCAATATGTCCGATACCATCCGCCGCGTCGTCTATTCCGAATTTGGTGATCCGACACAGGTTCTGTCTGTCGAAGAGGCACCGCGCGCGCAACTGGAGCCAGGACAAGCTCGCGCCGACGTGCTGCGCTGCCCCATAAACCCCTCTGATCTCATTCAAGTCTACGGTGAATACGGCGTTCGCCCCCAGCTTCCAGCCGTGGCCGGAAACGAAGGCATTGGCCGGATCACAGAAGTTGCAGACGGCACCGAAGGTCTGCCGGTCGGCCAACTGGTGCTCCTGCCTGCCGGTGTCGGAAATTGGAGCAGCGAAATCGTTGCCTCCGCTGGTGCCTTTGTGCCCATGCCAGAAGGCGATATCGACCAACTCTGCATGCTGATGATCAACCCCGCAACGGCGCATCTCTTGCTCACGGATTTCGTGGATCTCAAAAACGGCGATTGGATTATCCAAAGCGCCGCCAATTCAGCGGTGGGAACCTATGTGGTGCAATTGGCCAAAACCATGGGCATAAATGTCGTCAACATCGTGCGCCGTGAGAGCGCAGTGCAAGGCATGAAAGATCTTGGCGCCGACGTGGTTCTCGTGGATGGCGAGGACCTGCCCAAACGCGTCAAGCAAGCCACCGGCGGCGCGAAGATGAAACTCGCTCTGGATGCTGTGGCTGGTGAGACTTTTGGGCGACTCGGTGAGACGTTGGACGTAAGCGGTACGCTCGTCAATTACGGCGGCATGAGCGCAAAACCTGCCTCCATGTCTCCCGGCACAATGATTTTCCGCGATGTACGCGTTCGGGGGTTCTGGCTCGTGCATTGGTTCGAACGCGCCTCCAAGGAAGATCGCCTCAAAGTCTATGGCGCACTCACCAAGGCCGTCGCCACCGGCGCACTGCATGCCCCCATTGATCGCTGTTTTACCCTCGATGAAATCAAGGACGCCGCTGGATATACATGGGCCGGACAGCGCTCCGGTAAAGTTCTGCTCGCGCCCAATGGCATCTGAGGAAGGTGAGTATTTGAGGAACATTGAAAGCGCCATGCGCCTCGTCTTTCAATGTTCCAAACAGACGCAATTAGGACGGCAGCCTGAGATGGAACCACCCGTATAGGAAAATCAACGGGCAAGCGGCCGCGCCAAGCAAGTAAGGCAGTCTAAGCGCCGCCTCGCGCTCCATGCCCGTGCCTTCCCCCCAAGCGATGAGAATTCCAGCAAAGAGCGCGCCCAGCGGAATCGGACCCCAGCCGAAGAAACGATAGATCGCGTTCACCCGGCCCAGAAGCGCCTCAGGAATGTATCTCTGACGCAGCGACACCGTCACAACATTCCAGACCATGCCGGAGAACATCTCCAAAGCCATGGCGATCCCTGCGACATAGGGCGAGCTCGTCAAGGCCAGCATCGCAAGGGGAATAGGGAACATCGCCATAGCAATATAAATTGCCCGTTGCGTCCCAAACCGCTCTGCAATCACCGGAGCCACCACGCCGCCAAGCACGCCGCCTGCTGCACCAGCGGCCAGAAGCAGCCCATGCCCCGCCGCGCCAAGCCCGTAGATTTCGCGGCTCAAAAGCACAAGCATCGTGGCGGACATCATGAACATGAAATTGATCACCCCGAGCATCACCCCGAGCCGCATGAACAGCGGGTTGCCCCAGATCCACCGTACCCCGTCCTTAAACTGCGCGTAGAAGCTGCCAACAGGCGCGAGGCGCATGGGGCCTTGCAACGTAATTCCGGTCAGCAACCAGCAGGACAGAGCAAAGGCCAGCGCATTTGCGGCAAAGGGCGCAGGAACGGCGAGGGCGATCAGTAGCCCAGCTAAGGGCGGACCGACGAACTGGTTCATCACCTGTTCAATCGACCAGATTTGCCCATTGGCGCGCTCCAGATCCGCGTCGGCCACCACAGAGGGCACCGCCGTTTGCGCCGCATTGTCGCGCAGCAGCTCCGCCGTGCCCAAGACAAACGCCGCGAGGCACAGGAGCGCAATCAATCCGCTCTCATGCGCCCCGCTCTCAAGCGGTAAATCAGGCAGGTTCGCCACCATCGCCACCAGCCCCACCATAATCAACGCGCGCACCATATCCGCGCGCTGCATCAAGCGCAGCCGGTCCATCCGGTCCGTGATCACCCCAGCCGGCAAGGACAACAGCATCCACGGCAATCGACCCGCCGCCGCCACCGCGCCGATCAACACCGGATCACGGGTGATCAAAGTCGCGAGCCATGGAAAGGCCAAGGCCGCGATCCCGTCCGCCAGATTGGCCGAACCTGCGGCGGTGAACATCAAACGGAATGAGCGATTGCGAGCGAGAAGCATGAGGCACCTTGCGAAGGAGGAAGGCCCACCGTAGCAATGACGCCAATGCAGCGCCGATACGAGGACCACCCCATGAGCTTTACACTTGCGACCTGGAACATCAACTCCGTCCGACTGCGCGAGGCGCTGGTCTGCAAGCTGATGGAGGAAGAGGCCCCCGACGTGCTCTGCCTGCAAGAATGCAAAAGCCCGGTCGACAAAATCCCGCTCGAAGGCTTCGCCGCGCTGGGCTATCACCACATGGTCGCGCGGGGCCAGAAAGGCTACAACGGCGTCGCGATCCTCAGCAAAATGCCAATCGAAGAAGCCGGTGCCGAAGACTTCGCCTCCCTCGGCCACGCCCGCCATATCGCAGGTAAGCTGGAGAACGGGGTCACGGTGCATAATTTCTACGTGCCTGCCGGGGGCGATGTGCCGGACCGTGAGAAAAACGAGAAGTTCGGGCAGAAACTCGACTACCTCACGGAGATGCGCGACTGGTTCCACGCGAACAAACCTGAGAAATCCATCCTCGTCGG
>SPJK01002701.1_pt1 | contig 10503 bp, 12 predicted proteins | sample 3741771 | NCBI WGS metagenome assembly SPJK01 (sample SAMN10925997, study PRJNA522277) | cold seep metagenome | isolation source: Elba SIP-enriched marine methane seep metagenome, extraction at timepoint T2 | place: Italy: coast of Elba, Mediterranean Sea
ATGAAGAACACGAAACCGACTTAATTAAAAATCTTCATGAACTTCATGGAGAATTGAATGTTTTGAAAACTACGATTTTCAAAATGGTCGCGGTTTAGCCATCTTATCGGCAAACAAAGCTAAAGCTTTCTATTTTCTCCCCAACCGAAACATTAAACAACACTTTATCGCCTGTTCTCAGTTCTTCCTTGAAGCCGATTTTCAAAATGCCGCCATATTCGGTATCCGGGTCGATGGTGTGCTGGCGCAGATACAGCTGGTTGAGCTGCGATGCGACCAGCGAGTTGATTCTGTCCTTGTGGGATACGCCCTGTTCTGCCAGCGAAAACAGAAGGCTTCCAAGAGACATGGCAATGCCGCCGTACGGAATGAAAGATGTGCCGATGCTGACCGCAGTCGTGCCGACCTGCATCATTGGTGAATAGCTTGAATTCTGGTATTCGGCCAGAAGCTCTTCATAACTGTAGACTTTGGTCCTGAAACTCTTGCCTTCGTAAAGATGGCGTGCCGTGATGTTCTGGTCTGAAAACATCACTGGTGCATCGGTTTCGTTCTTGACAGAAAGCGCGACCACCATTTCATGATCGGAGTAATCGACAAGGGTCATTTCGGTCTTGTTGTCGGTCGAACTCAGTTTGACCCCGCCGCGCATGAAGGCCGAAACCTGGTTTTTGGTCGGTGCGGCCTGGATGGTGACACGTTTTTTCGGACTGCTGCATCCTGAAACAAAAACGGTCAGTGATATTGTAAGCATGATAGCGAATTTGTGCATGACGGCCTCCTGAAAAAATCAGTTAGAAGTGGTAAACCAGGGTGCGAATACCGGGTATTCCCGGATTTGCGCCAACATAGCCTATGGAATAGGGCGTCAGGCTGATGACGCGCAGCATTTCCTCGATCGAGTTGACCTGTACCGGTGCCTGTCCCATGCCGGAAAGTACTTGCCTGTCCCAGAAACTTCTCAGTTGATGGGGGAACAGTCCAAGGTTGTTTTTGGCAAAATCCTTGTGGACGGGATGATTGTCGCCGAGGACGAATACCCTGATGAATTGTCCGTTAGGCCATTTGACCTTTCTCATCATGAAAATGGCCTTGATGTCATTCAGGGAATAATGATAGGGCGGTACCGTGTTATTTACAATGATGTCGGCTGCCTGCACCTTGAAAGATAGCATGAAGGAAACAAGAATGCCGATGAAAAACAAACGAATGCCATGATAAATATGCTTTCCGTTACGGGATAATGACAGCTTACTTTGTGGATCGTTTAAATTACAAAAATAATTGTATTTCATCTAATACAGATAGCTATGGGAACATGGCGTCCATGCAGGAAGCCAAGGGCAGGTATTGTTTAAGGTGAGCGGGTTTCAGACCTTTGAGGTTTTGAAAACCTCAAAGGTCTTGTCGGTGCGTTTTCATCTGCTTTTATTGAAAACTCCTTCCGGTCCCGCTCATTTCAGGGCAATCCAGCGCAGGCGGTTGGCATTGCTGACAACGGTGACCGATGACATCGCCATCGCCGCCCCTGCAATCATCGGATTCAGCAGTACGCCGAAAACGGGATAGAAAAGTCCTGCGGCCAATGGAATGCTGATGGTGTTGTAGAAAAACGCACCCAGAAGATTCTGCTTGATGTTGATCACGGTGAGTTTCGACAGGTTCATAGCTTCCGGGACTTTCAGCAAGGAGCCTTGAAGGATCACGATATCCGCGCTTTCTATCGCGACATCGGTTCCCGTTCCTATCGCCATTCCGACATCGGCCTGTGCCAGTGCCGGTGCATCGTTGATGCCATCGCCGACCATGCCGACTTTCTGCCCTTTCTGCTGCAACTCCTTGACCACGGCGGCCTTGTCCTGTGGCAACACCTGGGCGCGGACTTCGTCGATACCGGCCTGCTTTGCAACGGCCCTGGCGGTGATTTCATTGTCGCCGGTGACCATCAACACCCTGACTCCGGCTTCCTTCAATTGCTTGATTGCGGCAATCGAGTCGTCCTTGATCGGGTCGGCGACCGCGATGATTGCCGCAATCTTGTCGTCTATCGCCAGCAGCATCGGCGTTTCGCCAAGCGCGGACAGTTTTTCCAGTTTCTTGGTATAACGGCCATATTTGACCCCCTTGTCATCCATCAGCGCCGAATTGCCAAACAGCACCGTTTTTCCGTCTATTTCACCGGCAATGCCATGACCTGCAATTGCCTCGAAGCCCTTGACTTTTTGCAGCTTGATTTTTGACTCTTCGGCTTCTGCCAGAATCGCGGCTGCCAGAGGATGTTCCGAGCCTGATTCGATGCTCGCGGCCATCTCTAAGGCATAATCCTCGGTGATGTCGCCTATGGTCTCGATGCTGGTCACGCTGGGTTTGCCCTCGGTGACCGTGCCGGTCTTGTCCAGGACCATGGAATCCAGCTTGCCCGCACTCTGCAACGCTTCGCCATTGCGTATCAGAACCCCCATCTGCGCGGAACGTCCGACCGCGACCATCACTGAAATCGGTGTCGCAAGGCCGAGGGCGCAAGGGCAGGCGATGACCAGTACGGTCATCGAGGTCACAAAGGCATAGCCGAGCGCCATGTCATCGCCAAGGGCCAGCCAGATTAAAAAGGTGAAAACGGAAATGCCGACCACGACCGGCACGAACACGGCGGAAATCCTGTCCGCAAGTTTTGCGATTTCCGGCTTGCTGGCCTGTGCCTGACGCACGCTCTTGATGATCTGCGCCAGTGCGGTATCTCGCCCTATCCTTGTCGCAGCGAACAGGAAAGAACCCTGCTGGTTCATGGTTCCTGCGACGACTTCCGCGCCTTTGGCCTTTTCGACGGGGATCGGCTCGCCCGTCAGCATGGATTCGTCCACTGTCGAATGTCCCTCGATGACTTCACCATCGACCGCAATCTTTTCGCCGGGACGCACTCTCAGGGTTTCGCCAAGACCGACTTCCTCTATCGCGACATCCTGCTCCACGCCATCCCTGACCACTCGTGCGGTGCGCGGTTGCAGGCCGATCAGCTCGCGGATTGCACTGGAGGTCTTGCCGCGTGCGCGGGTTTCAAGCCCCGCCCCGAAGTTGATGAAAGCGAGGATGATGACGGATGCCTCGAAATAGGCATGGGCCGAAAGTGAGGGCAGGGATTCGTAATAGTCGATCACGATGCACGAATAAATCCACGCAGACCCCGTTCCCAATGCAATGAGGGTGTCCATGTTCGCCTGTTTCAGCATCAGCGCCTTGAAAGCCCCGCTGTAGATGTGCCAGCCGGAATAGATCAGAATCCCCAGCGTCAGTACCGCAATCTGTGGCCATATCCACTGCCCCGATTCGCTTGCAATGGGAGGTAGCCAGTCGAGGTGACTGAACAGCATCAACGGAAAGCCGAAGCCGCCCGCGACCGCCGCCTTTTTCATCAGCACCCGGTAGCGTTCCAGTTCCTGGTTTTCCTGTTCTGTCGGGTCTTCCAGACCTTCCATCACCGCTGCATCGTAACCGGCCTCTTTCACTGCACGGGTCAAAGCTTCCGGGTCGGCCTCGCCCTTGACCATCGCCGAATGGTCGGCAAAGTTGACGCTGACCGAGCTGACACCGGCGACGTTCTCTAAAGCGCCTTCGACCGCACCCACGCAACCGGCACAGCTCATGCCAAGGATGGAGAGTCTCACTTCGCGACTTGTGGTTGTTGAATCTTCTTGCGTACTCATTGGAATAACCTGCTTTGTTCGGAGGACAGAATACAGAATACAGATGACAGAATGCAGATGCTGTCCATTATGGAATGATGGTGTTATTCGACTTTGTAGCCTGTCTTGGTAATGGTTTCGCTGATAAGTTCCACATCGGCCTTTTCAGGTTCGAATTCGACATCGACCCTGTTTTCCTTGCTTGAAGCCTCGACGCTGATGATTCCGTCCAAGGCATTCAGGGCCGATTTCGCATTGTTTTCGCAGCCACCGCATTTCATGCCGGTTACGGTTAAAGATATGGATTCAGACATTTTTTTCTCCTGTCAGATTTGCAAAAATATGTGGCACTCGACCGTCAAGCCGGTCTCATGTTATAAAATGAATGGCTTTAGTCTACCAGTTGAAAGCACTGGATTACAAAATTACATACCTTAACCCATCTTCTCTGGAAAACAATGAGTTTGAAATTATTTTTTGCCTGTTCACTGATGTCGCTCAATTCGGCTCTTTTAGCCGCCGAACTCGGACAATTGACTCTTGAACAATTAGAGTCCTTGCAGCAACGGAAAAATCCACTGCTCATTGACATTCGCATCGCAGGGGAACGGGAAAGGACGGGCATCATTCCCGGCTGCCACAGATTGCAGTCTTTCGATGAGGATGTAAATTTTGACAGGGCCAAATGGCTGGCCGGATTGACAAAATTGCAAAAGGACGGCGAACGGCCCATCGTGCAGGTCTACCGTTCGCAGCTGGCTGAACAGATGGACATGAAAAATGTCTATCACCTATCCAATGGCATCAATGAATGGCTGCAATCCGGCCATAATGCACAAAGTGCCTGCGCTCCCAACAAAACCTGTTAATCTCCATGTCTTTGAATACCCTGACCAACCAGACCATCGCCCTTGCAGGCATCGCCCAGTCCGCCGCGCTCGTTCAGCAACTGGCCTCTTCCGGCAGGGCCGATGCCGAAGCCATGGAAGCCAGCATCGGCAGCCTGCTGAAACTTGATTCGGACTCCGTGGAAGACGTTTTCGGCGGCCTTGGCGGACTCCGCTTCGGCCTCAAACAGTTCCAGCAGCAGATCACCGGATACAACATCGACAACCCCGAACAAGCCCGCTATGCCGCATCGCTGGTGTTTCTCGAACGCCAGCTTGCCAAGGATGGGCAGATGCTCAAGAGCATCCGCCAGGGCATAGAAAGGGCCAAGTTGCAGACCGAGCATTTCGAGCCGATGCACGAGAATGTGATTGCCAATCTCGGCGACATTTATTTCAGCACCATCAGCACTCTCCAGCCTCGCATCATGGTCAATGGCGACGAGGAATACTTGAGACGCGAGGCAATCGTCAACAAGATCAGAGCCCTGCTTCTGGCAGGCATCCGTTCGGCATTGCTGTGGCGGCAATGCGGCGGGGCGAGGTGGAAATTCCTGTTCTATCGCGCCAAACTGCAAGACGAAGTCCGTGCCTTGCTGGACAGGGTCTAGTCTCCATGACGGAACTGGTACGGGCGACGGGACTCTACCGCTATTACGGCAAGCGCTGCGCGGTCAGGGATTTGAGTTTCAGCCTGAAAAAAGGCGAGGTTCTGGGTTTTCTGGGCGCAAACGGGGCCGGAAAGACCACCACCATGCAGATGCTGTGCGGCAATCTTGCACCCAGCGGCGGCGAAATCCGCATCAACGGCTTCGATCTTCTGAAACAGCCGCAACAGGCCAAGCTGGGACTGGGCTATCTCCCCGACACCCCGCCTTTATACAAAGACCTGAATGTCGATGAATTCTTGCATTATTGTGCCAGTCTGCATCGTGTGCCGAAAACTGAGATAAAAAATGCCGTCGGCGATGCCAAGGCGCGTTGCGGACTGGTCGGAGTCTCGAATCGTCTGATCGGCAATCTGTCGAAAGGCTATCAGCAGCGTGTCGGCATTGCGCAGGCGATTTTGCACAATCCCGACATCATCATTCTCGACGAACCCACCGTCGGCCTCGATCCCATTCAGATCAAGGAAATCCGCTCTCTTATCAAGGAACTCGGTCAGGAACACGGCATTATCCTGTCCACCCACATTTTGCCGGAAGTCCAGGAATCCTGCACCCATGTGCAAATCATCCATAATGGCGAACTGGTGCTGAAAGAAACGGTGGCGGGCCTGAATCTGCAAATGGGAACGGCGAAAATAAAGCTGCTGACCCGAAAGCCTGTCGATATGGCGAGACTCAATGCGCTGGAAATCGTCTCTTCTGTGGAAACCGTTTCAGAATGCCATTATCTGATTGCTTGTGAAGACGGGCAGAACGCCGCCGAAACATTGACCGAAACGGTGATAAAAGAAAGCTGGGGGCTTGAGGAAATAACGTCAGTCAAACGGTCTTTGGAAGATGTGTTCATCGGTTTGACAAAGACAGAAACCAAGTCTCCTGCCCCTTGATTCACTCAAAACCTTAAAAGAGATATTTTATGCCTGCAAAAGACTTTTTTCACGATGTTGTGAAACATGCTCTTATCAAGGACAATTGGATCATTACCGATGACCCTTTATATATTCGTGTCGAAGCGGTACAGATGTATATCGACTTGGGAGCCGAGAAGCTGCTTGGCGCTATCAAGAAAGATCAGAAAATAGCCGTAGAAATAAAGAGTTTCATGCAAGAATCAAACATCACCGAATTCTATCAGGCATTAGGGCAGTTTTTGAGTCATAGACATGCTCTGGAAATTGAAGAACCAGACAGAGAGCTTTACTTGGCAGTGCCTGCCGATATTTATGAAAGCTTTTTCAAGCAAACATTTGTGCAGGAGCTTGTTCAACTCCACCAATTAAAAATGCTGATTTACAGAGCCGAAACCGAGGAGCTGGAAAAATGGATACCCTGAAAAGCTATGAAGAAAAAATCATCGCCTTGATGGAAAGTTTCAATCTGCCTTCAAACGAAATAGAAAGCCAGATTATCACCGATACCCGGCATCATCATTATCAAATAACTCAGGTTGGCTGGAAGAATGGCCGCCGCATCTATGGTTGCGTGCTGCATATAGACATCAAGGATGACAAGGTCTGGATACAGCACAATGGCACCGAATTCAGTATCGGGCAGGAACTGGTGGAAATGGGCATTCCCAAAAACAAGATCGTGATGGGCTTTCAATCGCCTTTCAGGCGGCAGTATTCAGGCTTTGCTGTCGCATAGGCTTAAAAACCGTCAGGTTCATTTAGCGAAAGTCTCAAAACGCAGACAGTTGAAAGCCTTGTCACTTCATCGACGGCAGGGGGATGTTGACCACCTGCTGCTGGCCGTCAACCACGACCGAAAGCCTCAATGTCTGTGCGGATTCCGCTTCATCCAGTCCCGGAAAAAACAGATAGCCATAGGCCAGCGCACCGGCTGAAATCTGCTGATTGCGCATCGAATGCCGTGCAAGGTCATATTCTATGTCATCTTCCACTTCTTCATGACGGCTCACGCCACCATAAATTGCGCCGGTCGCCCCGCCCAGCACCGCACCCTTCATCGCCGCCTCGCCAAGGTTATCGCCGGTCAGAACCCCGATAGCAAGTCCCGCGACCGCACCCGCCGCACCCATCAGCACCGCAGGCACGCCGGTTCCAAGAAAGGTTTCTGCGACCTGAACCCTGTCCTTGACACGCTCGTTCGCCTGCCTTGCGGTCAGAAGAGGCCATGCCTGCCCCTGTCTGTCTATCAGGAAAGTCTGTTGGCCGAGCAGCTCGACAGTGCCGTTGCTCTGGTTGTCAACCACGACCCTGACAGGTAAAAGCCCTGCACCGCGTATGTTGAAGCCGAAAGCCGCCTCGGCGGCATCATAATCCACATAGGCGTTCGCCAGTAGCAAGGCTCCGTTTGCATTCACATGATTCAAGCTCTGTGTCGGCAACGGTACGGGAGCCACCCTGTCGCCATAAGTGCTGCAAGCAAGCAGCGACATGCTGATGCACAAGATAAACAGTTTCTGTAGCATTGGAATTCCTCCGTTGGCCTGGGCCTTCAATGGATAACATTTCACTATAGACAAGATTTCACTTGATTTTGTTTACTATAGTGGTCTTGAAAAACCAGGGTTCTCTGGGATTTCCCGTGAAACTGAGACTGTTTAGCAAAAGGACTGGCAGTCCTCTCTTGATTTTCATACTCTACGGAAGGACTGCCAGTCCTGTTCCACGGGAGATCCCAGAGAGCCAGATTATTGTAGCGTCATAAAGTCCACGAAACTCACGAAAAGCACGAAAATAAAGCTGTTCGTGACTTTCGTGTTTTTCATGGACAAAAAACATTTTGCGCTATTTTGCACTTTCATCTGCAAGTAATGAGAGTCTATAGACTTTTACCGAGTTCTAAGCATTCTTGCAAAAAATTGGCTCCCATGTATCAACACGGGAGCCATATCATCAGCCTTCCTGCTCGTCCAGATATTTCTCGGCATCCAGCGCGGCCATGCAGCCTGCACCTGCCGAAGTCACCGCCTGCTTGTAGACCGAATCCATCACGTCACCTGCCGCGAACACGCCCTCGACACTGGCAGCGGTTGCATTGCCCTGTATGCCACTGTTGACGGTGATATAACCGTTTTCCATGTCAAGCTGGCCCTCGAAAATGCCGGTGTTCGGCGTATGGCCAATCGCGATGAAAACGCCATGCACGTCGATGTCCTTGGTCGAGCCGTCCAGCTTGTTCTTGATGCGGACGCCGGTCACACCCATGTCATCGCCGAGAACCTCGTCAAGTGTATGATTCCATTCGATGTCCACGTTGCCATTGGCATTCTTGTCCAGCAGCTTGTCGGACAGGATTTTTTCGGAACGGAACTTGTCGCGGCGATGAACCACGGTCACGTTCGAGGCGATGTTTGACAGATACAATGCCTCTTCGACCGCCGTGTTGCCGCCGCCAATCACCGCCACCGGCTTGTTCTTGTAAAAGAAACCGTCACAGGTCGCACAGGCAGAAACACCTTTGGACTTGAATGCCTCTTCGGATTCAAGGCCCAGATACTTTGCCGATGCACCGGTTGCAATGATTAGCGCATCGCAGGTATAAGTGGCGTAGTCGCCGCTCAGCTTGAAAGGTCGCTCGGACAAATCGGCAGTGTGAATATGGTCGAAAACGATTTCGGTGTCGAAACGCTCGGCGTGCTGGCGCATTCTGTCCATCAGTTCAGGCCCTTGAACGCCCTCGAAATCTCCCGGCCAGTTATCAACATCTGTCGTGGTGGTCAATTGTCCACCTTGCTGCATTCCGGTGACCATAACAGGCTTGAGATTGGCACGGGCAGCGTAAACGGCAGCGGTGTAACCGGCAGGGCCTGAACCCAGGATTAAAAGACGACAGTGTTTGACATCGCTCATTGGCGGACTCCATTAATTATAGTTGCAGAAAAAATTTAAAAATTGACGGCCATCATGCACAAGCATTAAATGGAAGACGATGCTTCTGTATCCTGTCATCACGGCCTTTTTCAAAAGCGCGGCAGCTTGCTTGCAGATAGCTAAACTTAGCGATTATACGGCTAATTAAATATTCGTAAACCTCGGATTTTTTCAGGTTTTATAATGACGCTTAAATCAATGTTTAAGGAGACGATTGAAATGTACCGATCCATCACGGGCTTGCCCCTTGTTTTGTTGCTGATTTCCCCGCTGTCGATTGCAGGCGAAAAGATGGCTGATAGCTGTTCGCTGGATAAAAATTCCCCCGATTTCGCCAGTTTTCAAAAATGTGACGGCCAGATTGTCGAGTTCAGTGCAGCCATGTCAAAACGAATCATGCAGCATCCTACCGGCCTGCATATCGACTTCAACCCCGAACAGCAAACGGTGATTAGAAAAGTCGAGAGCTATGTCGATGCCGGTGATTTGCAAATCGTCGTCACTGCGGACAAGCGGATTGAATGCGAAGGCAAAGTCGAGCTGACAGGACGGGTCAACATCGTCGATATGGGCGGCAAGTCCGGCACGAAAGGAAGCTATAAAAATCCGTGGCTGCGACTTGTGAGCTATCGCTGTGCTTAATATTCTATGGATGGCGTTTTTCCTGATTGCGTTCGCGACCGCACTGTGCAAATGGCTGTTTCTGGGCGATGCGCAGGTGTTTGCCGAAATCATGAAAGCTATGTTCGCGCTGTCGAAAACCGCGTTTGAAATCTCGCTGGGGCTGACGGGCATTCTGGTCCTGTGGCTGGGCATCATGCACATCGGCGAGCGCAGCGGTTTCATCCAGTTATTGACTAGGGGTCTGACCCCATTATTCAGGCGTTTGATGCCGGAAATTCCCGACAACCATCCGGCACTGGGCGCGATGGTGATGAACATTTCCGCGAATGCGCTGGGGCTGGACAACGCGGCCACGCCATTGGGCATCAAGGCGATGCGCGAACTGCAAAGCCTGAATCCGAATCCCGAAACCGCCAGCAATGCGCAAATCCTGTTTCTGGTCATCAACACTTCGGCGGTGACGCTGTTCCCGATTGCGATTTTCACCTACAGGGCGCAGCTTGGCGCGGCCAATCCCACCGATGTATTCATCCCTTTGTTGATGGCAACCTACATGTCCACATCGACCGGAATGCTGGCGGTGGCTTTCGTGCAGAAAATAAATCTGCTGGATCGGGTAATTCTGGCTTATTTTGCGGGTTTCGCATTGCTGGTCGGCGGCATCGTCTATTATTTCGCCGGGTTGACGCAAGAGCAGATGCTGGAACAATCTGCCTTGATGAGCAATGTCACCCTGTTTACGCTGGTGATTATTTTTATCGCCACCGCCGCCTGGAAACGCATCAATGCCTATGAGGCTTTTATC
>SPJK01007029.1_pt1 | contig 10502 bp, 9 predicted proteins | sample 3741771 | NCBI WGS metagenome assembly SPJK01 (sample SAMN10925997, study PRJNA522277) | cold seep metagenome | isolation source: Elba SIP-enriched marine methane seep metagenome, extraction at timepoint T2 | place: Italy: coast of Elba, Mediterranean Sea
ATGGCGCGCTGGAAACCGAAGAACTGATCAATCGTGACGGTTTTCTTGGCGTCAATGGCCTGTTCCGGTTCCGCACCGATGGCTCCGCCGAGCGGTCGCTGGCGATCATGGAAATTGATCCGACGGCCAATGATGGCAGCGGCGTCCGTGAGATCTTGCCCGTGTCGCCGAGCTTCGACGAGACGATTGGCTAGACCACCGCGTGGATGAACGCCCAGGCAATCGCCGCCTGGCCGCCATAGTACAAAAACCACACGGCGCGCGCGGCGACGGGCTTGATCGGTGCGTCTGGCTTCAGGCGGAAGAGTTCGATCGAGAGGATCGTATCTGACGCGGCGAAGGCGACAGCGCCGACCGCCGCGAGCCAGAGCGTTGGCTCCAGACGCAGAGCTGCATTCACCATGAGCAGGATGATGATCGTGTAGGCGGCGACCGGCAGCCGCATGGCTTTCTCAATCCAGGGCATCATCGAGCGAAGGAACAGGGCGCCGCCAATCGTAATCACGACCTGAAACGTCAGAACGAAGAGCTCTCTCGTCTCGCTGGAATGCTCCCAGAACAACGGAATGTAGGCGGCATGGGCGATGAAGAAGGCGGCCATGCCGGGCAACAGGAATTTCTCTTCACTGGCGCCCAGAAAGCCATCTCCGAGCGTGCTGAACGCGAGGGCGGCGACGACCAGGATGGGCGCGCCGACCATATAGGCCCAAAGCGTGAGCAGGGCGGTGGCGACGACTTTCAACACGACGCGGAGGACCGATGGCGCTGAATTGCAGAAGAACAGGCCGTAAAGCAGGGCGCTCAGGCCCGAAGCAACAAGAATGTAGATCATGGCCTAAGCTGTAGGGCGCTCGGGCAATCCTAACAAGCGGCGCGCGGCGGCGCGGTGGGGTTCGCGAATATGCGCGCCGACAATGCCAAGCGCGGTCGCGAGGACGGTGGCGTCATCGGTGAAGCCTAATCCGGTGAGGACATCGGGGATGGCATCGACCGGCAGGACGAAATATCCAAGCGCTGCAAACAGCACCATTTTGACCTTGGTCGGCGTTTCCGGGTCCAGCGCGCAATAATAGGCCGAGGCCAGATCATCCGCGAACGGGATACGCCCGGCGACCCGCAGCAGCTTCGGCAATAGCTTGCGCCGGGTCCGTCGCTGCTGGCGTTCGGTCTGGATCGGCAGCTGAGTTGGGATGCTGTCGCCATTTTCTATGATGATTTCCGTGGGGTCAGACATTGGCCGCGCGCTCACTTCCTTCTACATCGCCTCCAAGCCTAGATATTGGAGGAACTTCCATGGAACTCAACTCAAACATTTCAGCCGTCATCACCGGCGGTGCGTCTGGCCTCGGCGCAGCAACAGCGCGGCTCTTGTCCAGCCACGGCGTCAAATGCGCGCTTTTCGACCTAAACGAGGAAAAAGGCGAAGCCGTGGCGAGCGAAATTGGCGGTGTTTTCTGCAACGTTAACGTCACCTCTGACGAGAGCGTCGATGCCGGCTTTGCCAAGTCACGCGCGGCGATTGGCCAGGAGCGGATTCTGATCAATTGCGCCGGCACCGGCAATGCCATCAAGACGGCCAGCCGCAACAAGGAAACCGGCGAGATTACGCACTTCCCGCTCGATAGGTTCGACCTGATCATCCAGATCAATCTGGTCGGCACGTTCCGCTGTATTGCCAAGTCTGCAGCCGGCATGATGTCGCTCGACCCGATTGAAGGCGAGCGCGGCGCGATCGTGAACACCGCCTCTGTCGCTGCCGAAGACGGCCAGATTGGCCAGGCATCCTACTCTGCGTCCAAAGGCGGCGTCGTTGGCATGACCTTGCCGATTGCCCGCGACCTGTCGCGCGAACTGATCCGTGTGAACACGATTCTGCCTGGCATTTTCGACACGCCTCTGCTTGCAGGTGCGCCGGAAAAAGTCCGCCAGGCCCTTGGTGCCCAGGTGCCGAACCCAGCCCGCCTCGGCAATCCGGATGAGTATGCGTCTCTGGCGGTTGAAATGTGCAAGAATGGCTATTTCAACGGCGAAGATGTGCGCCTGGACGGGGCCATCCGCATGGCGCCGCGTTAAGGCCAGAACCCAACCCCATAAACGGTTAAAGCCCGCCAGAACTGGCGGGCTTTATCCACTCTACGCGTGTACTCTACAAACTCTACGCGTCCGGCTTTTTCCTACACCTCAGGGCGTACAATCCGGCCGGACAGGTTCATGAGTACCTCGTCAGCGTTAAAATATGATGGATCATCGGGTTTTTCACCTTTGCCCATCGTAATTTCCGAAGTCGCTTCATAGCGCACAATCTCGCGATAATCGAAGGCAGGGCCCCAGAACGGGTCATGATAGCCGAACGGGCCGTGGAATCCGCGAATTCCGGCGCGGCGGGCATACCAGCTGCGCGGATAGCCACGCAAAAGACCACGGCGGCCATAGAAGCGGTAGTCACAGTAGAAGTTTGAATAAAACGGATCGTACGCGCCATAGCCGGTGGCGACGACGCGGCGGTTTTCGTCGGTCTCGCGCTGAATCACGCGAAAATAGTCATAGCCTTCGAGATCGGTTAGCTCAGCGGCGCGATAGAGTAGATAGGTCTCCACCGTCTTGCGATCGGTGAGGCTGTTACCGGCAAAACTGATTTGCCAGCGATTGGACTCGATTTGTTGATTGGCATAGCCTTTCTGGCCATCCAGTGCCGCCTGATACGGCGTAGCGGTTGCGCAGGCCCCAAGAAAGGCAAGCGCAGCGAGTGCGGTTGAAATACGCAGTCGGGACATGATCAGAATACCTCCTGAACTCAGCATTCACACCTGATTAACATATGCAAGCTGAACGCCAGTTTAATCGTTTTTATGTGACCAAGGTCACAGTCATGTCATGGATTATACGCTTTATTTGGCCTGTGGGGGAGCGCGTGTGGAGGCCTATTGCCACAGCACGTGCTGGCAACTGACAAAACCGGGGAGCTATTCGGCTTAGCTCCCCGGTTTCTTTTTGGATCAGTTGAAATCGTTCCCGATCTCTATTCGTCGCCCTTGAAAAGGATGACTTTCTGGTGCGGGAACGGAATTTCGATCCCGGCCTCATCCAGCGCTTTCTTGACCATTTCCGGGACCGTAAAGCGGACATCAAACCAGTGTTCGCCCTTTACGAACGGGCGCACCGCAAAATCGACGGAGCTGTCATTCAGGGTCGAGACGACAACGACCGGTTCCGGATCATCGAGGATTTGCGGATGATCCTTGAAGACTTTCTTGATCACGTCGCGCGCCTTGTCGATGTCGGTGTCATAGGACACACCAAAGGTCAGTTCGACACCGCGGATCGGATGATGGCTGTGATTGACGATCTGCTCACCCCAGATCTTGCCATTCGGAATAATGATCTGCTGATGGTCGAAGGTGCGTAGCACGGTTGTGAACAGCGTGATCTCCTCGACATTGCCGAAATTGCCCGCTGCATCGATAAAGTCGCCAACCTTGTAAGGCCGAAAGATCATCAGCATCACGCCGGCGGCAAGGTTCGACATCGCGCCTTGCAAGGCCAGACCGACCGCGAGGCCAGCTGCACCCAGAAGTGCGACAATAGATGTGGTTTCGACGCCGAAGCGGTTGAGCACGGCGATGATGACGAACGCCAGAACGACATAACGGACCAGACTTCCGAGGAAATTGAACAGCGTGTCGTCAAGCGCTTCATACTGTTTGCCGATGCCGCGGACGACCGCGCCGATACGGCCCGCAATCCAGAAACCAATGATCAGGATGACCAGCGCGATCAATACGTTCGTGGCATTGGCGAGCACCGTGTCAGCATGACGTTCCATGCCCAGCGGTTCCAACAGATTCTCTAAAAATTCCATATGAAACAAACCCCCTTTTTTTGTTCACTGTTGCGCACCAGCACCCAGGCCACGCGCATCAGTGAGTTTAAGGGCGGGGGAATTCAATCGGCAAGGGGGCGGCTGGAATTGCTTCACAAGGCGCGCCAGTATTGCGTATTTCGTAATACACGAACAGAGTTTCAAAACGTAAGCTGTGACAACGCAGATCTGCACAGGGGAAACATCATGCGCGTACTTTCTGCCTTTTCGGGCCTGTTTTTGCTGGCATTGCTCTCTGCATGTGGCGGCGGCGGTGGCAGCGGATCTGGCACGCTTGCCAATCTTGCCCCGGTGTTCGGTTCCAGCGCCAGTGTCAGCATTGCCGAGAACAGTGTCGGCGTGATCTACACCGCCAATGCCAGTGACGGGAATGGCGATACGGTCACGATCAGCATTGCGGGCGGGCCAGATGCCGGGGTCGTCACGCTCAATGCCTCCAGCGGCGGGATTTCCTTCACGGCCAGTGTCGATTTCGAAAACCCTTCTGATGCCAATGGTGACAATGTCTACGAAGTGACGCTCGAAGCCCGCGATGGCCGCGGCGGTGTCGCGACGCTCAACCTGCAGATCACAGTGACGGATGTCGCCGACACCATTGCCGTCCGGCGGGTCGGGACCGGGTTTGTACAGCCCCTCGGCCTCGTCGCCCTGCCAGATGGGTCCGGCCGTGTTCTGGTGCTGGAGAAAGGTGGCCGTATTCGCGTTCTAGACCCGGACACAGGCAACATAGACAGCGTTGATTTTCTGGACGTGTCAGCCTCGATCTCAACCGCGGGGGAAGGCGGCCTGCTCGGGCTCGCTTTGTCGCCGAGCTTCGCGACGGATCGCACCCTGTTCATCAATGTCACCAACCTTTCCGGCGATACCGAAATCCGCCGGCTCCAAACCTTCTCGGGATCGCTGGACCAGGTCGACGCCTCGACCTCGGACGTAATCCTGACCATTGGCCAGCCCGATACCAATCACAATGCCGGGTGGATCGGGTTTGACGGGTCCGGCTTCCTGATCATCCCGATGGGCGATGGCGGCGGAAGCGGCGATCCCAGCGACTTTTCCCAGAACACACAAACCCTGCTTGGCAAGGTCTCTCGCATCGATGTGTCCGGCGATGATTTCCCGAGCGATGCGTTGCGCGATTATGCAATCCCGGCCGGAAACGCATTCACCGACCCAGCCAATGGCCTGCCGGAGATCTTCGCCGTCGGGCTGCGCAATCCGTTCCAGTCGAATTTCGATCCGATTAGCGGTGATCTATTGATTGGCGATGTCGGCCAGGCTGCCATCGAAGAGATTAATCGCTTGCCTATGAGCGATAGCAGCTTCAATTTCGGCTGGGCGGTGCGTGAAGGCACAGCCTCTTTCAAGGGACCGGACCAACCTGAATTTACCCCGCCTGTGGCGGAATACCCCCGTGGCACCGGTCCTCGCGAGGGGCGTTCGGTGACCGGCGGCCTGGTCTATCAGGGCCCCGTCGAAGCCTTGCAGGATACCTATATTTTCGGTGACTTCATCAGCGACAATATCTGGGGCATTCCGGTTGCCGACCTGGTCAACGGACAGACTATCGCAGCCAGCGAGTTCATGCTGTTGAACAGCGACTTCGTGCCGGATCAGAGCAGCCTGACCTCGATTGCTGCATTCGGCACGGATGAAACCGGTAATCTCTATATCGTCTCCCTCGGTGGCGATGTGTTCCGCATGGAAGCCGCAAACTGATATCCCGGAATCGAAAAGGGCGAGCCAACCGGCTCGCCCTTCGAATTTGGATATGGGTAAGACCTAGGCGGCAGCGCCCATCACGGCCTTCACTTCGAGGAATTCCTCAAATCCGTGATCGCCCCACTCGCGGCCATTGCCCGACTGTTTATAGCCGCCAAATGGCGCCGTGAAGTCTGGACCCTGTCCGTTGACCTGGATCTGACCGGCGCGGATGCGATTGGCCACCTGAGCCGCTTCAGCCGGTTCGCCCTGGACATAGCCGGCAAGGCCATACTCGGTGTCATTCGCCATCTCGACGGCCTCATCGACACTGTCATATGGGATCATGACGAGGACCGGTCCGAAGATTTCTTCGCGGGCAATCGTCATGTCATTGGTGACATCGGCAAACACGGTCGGGCGGGCGAAATAGCCGCGATTAAGGCCTTCCGGACGGCCGGTGCCGCCGGCGACCAGCGTGGCGCCCTCGTCGATGCCTTTCTGGATCAGGTCTTGAACCTTGGCGTACTGGTTGCCGTTCGAGATTGGGCCAATGGCGCCTTTGTCGGCGTCGCGCGGCATTTGCACTTTCACCGCTTCGGCTGCGGCCTTGGCGATCGCCTTGGCTTCTTCATTCTTGCCGCGTGGGACAAACATCCGGCTCGGCGCGTTACAGGACTGGCCAGAATTGGTCATCATCTGCATGACACCGCCGCCGACAGCTTTTTGCAGGTCTGCGCTCGGCAGAACGATGTTTGGCGACTTGCCGCCAAGTTCCTGGGCGACGCGCTTCACGGTCGGTGCGGCAGCCTGTGCGACCAGGATACCAGCGCGGGTGGAGCCGGTGAAGCTCATCATGTCGACATCCGGGTGGCCGGACAGATGCGCGCCGACGCTCGGGCCGTCACCATTGACCAGGTTAAAGACGCCAGGCGGGACGCCCGCTTCGTGCATGACTTCGGTGAAGATCATCGCGTTCAGCGGTGAGATCTCGGATGGCTTCAGCACCATTGTGCAGCCAGCCGCGATCGCCGGTGCGACTTTGCAGGTGATCTGGTTGAGCGGCCAGTTCCACGGCGTGATGAAGCCGCAAACGCCGATCGGTTCCTTGCGCAGCAATGTCGTACCGCGCTGCTCTTCGAACTCATAATTGCGCAGGATTTGCGCCATGGTCGCGACGTGGCCCAAACCGGCCGGGACTTGCGCCGCATTGGCGAGCCACATTGGTGCGCCCATTTCGTCGGAAATCGCCTCGGCCATATCGCCCATGCGGGCCTGGATGCCTGCGGTGATCTTGTCGAGCAGTTCAGCGCGATACTCTACGCTGGTCTGAGAGAAGCTCGGGAAGGCCGCCTTGGCTGCGGCAACCGCCTTGTCGACATCAGCCGAAGATCCGAGAGAGATTTTCGCAAACGGCTCTTCGGTGGCCGGGTTCTCGACGTCGAGCGTACGTGGCTGGGCCGGGTCGACCCACTCGCCATTAATGTAGAATTGAAGATACTCTTTCATGGCTTGCGCCTCCCGTTACCTGTTCTCGTTTCCGGGCGCGTTTCAGAAGCTGACACGCGCGTCAGGTTTTATTTAAGCACAGCACGCGCCCGTGGAAAGACCACACGCGGCGGAAACATCCTGATTTAAACGTGATCTAGCGGCGACGGCCGCCAAGAATGCCGCGCAGCACGTAGTCGGTGATCCGGCGGGCGATCGTTCTTGTAGCGGTGTTGACCGCGCGTTCAGTCGTGGTCATGCGGGTTGAGCGGCGGCGGGTCGGTTTCTTCTTTTTTGTCCGCGCCTTTTTCTTTTCAAGCTCGCGCTGGGCGTCCATCTCTTCCTTGGCGAGCTTTTCTGCGGCCTTCGCCGCCTCTTCTTCGCGTTTGAGCAGGATTTCGTAAGCCGACTCGCGATCAATCGCCTCATCGTACAAGCCAGCCACAGGGCTGTTCTTCATCTCGGCCTTGCGTTCCTCGTCCGTGGCCGGGCCGAGACGCGAGCTTGGCGGGCGAACCAGAGTGCGCTGCACCACGCCGGGCGCGCCCTTTTCGTCCAGCGTGGACACCAGGGCCTCACCGACGCCGAGATCGGTGATCACCTCCTCAGCGTCGAAGGCCGGATTCTCACGAAACGAGTCGGCGGCGGCGCGCACGCCTTTGCGCTCGGACGGCGTATAGGCGCGCAAGGCATGCTGGATGCGATTGCCGAGCTGCGCCAGGACGCTGTCCGGCAGGTCGCGCGGGTTCTGGGTCACGAAGAATACGCCGACGCCTTTGGAGCGGATCAACCGCACCACTTGCTCGATTTTCTCAAGCAAGGCCCGCGGCGCGTCATTGAACAGCAGGTGCGCTTCATCAAAGAAGAAGACCATTTTCGGTTTGTCCGGATCGCCGACCTCAGGCAGGTCCTCGAACAATTGCGACAACAGCCAGAGCAGGAAGGTGGAGTAGAGGCGCGGGCTGTTGATCAGCCGGGTCGAGTCGAGAATGTTGACGATGCCGCGGCCATCGCGCGTGGTCCGCATGAAGTCTTTCAGGTCGAGCGCCGGTTCGCCGAAAAAGGCCTCTGCGCCTTCCCGCTCCAGCACCAGCAAGCGGCGCTGGATGGCACCAATGCTGGCCGACGCGACATTGCCATACTCGCGACTGATCGCGGTGCGCACCTCCTTGTCGCCCATATGGTTGAGCAGCTTGCGCAGGTCTTTCAGATCGAGCAGCAGCATGCCTTCATCATCGGCATATTCAAACGCGACCGTGAGCACGCCTTCCTGGGTCTCGGTGAGGTCCATCAGGCGCGACAGGAGCAGAGGGCCCATGTCGGAAATCGTCGTGCGCACCGGGTGGCCCTTGTCGCCAAACACGTCCCAGAAAACCGTTGGCGTGGCGTCATAGCCATAATCTTCAAAACCGATCTTCTCGGCCCGCGAAATCAGTTTCGGGTGCAGCTTGTGGTCGGGGCTGCCAGCGACGCAAATGCCGGAGAGGTCGCCTTTCACATCGGCGCAGAAGACCGGAACGCCTTCGGTGGAAAACCCTTCGGCCAGGATTTGCAGCGTGACGGTCTTTCCGGTCCCGGTTGCGCCAGCGACGATGCCGTGGCGATTGGCGCGATTGAGCAGCAGTGCCTGGGCATCATTCGGCGTGCCGCCGCCATCCATGTCCGCGCCGCCAATAAAGATTCTGTCGCCCATTCCACACTCCTTGATCGCCCGCAAACTACTGTGTTTGCGGGGCGGAGCAAGGGTCGAGATGTTGTGATCAGGGGCGGTCCTCAGGTCGCGGCGAGGTACAATTCCCCATCGCGCACCACCAGGTCCGGCGCTGCCGAAAGCGCGGCGCAGGCGCCGTCATTGCTCTCGCCGGTCTTCAGGTCGAACTTGTAGCCATGCCAGGGGCAGGTGATCCGGCCCTCGGAGTCCACATCGCTGTCCTGAAGAGGGCCAAGCTGGTGCGGGCAGACCGCGCTATGGGCGATCCATTCCCCCTGCCAGTAGCGTACGCAATAGCGGCCCGTTGCCGTTTCGATTGTATAAGACTGCGCTGTGTCGAGCGTCGCCAATGAACCTACATGGATTTCGCCCGGCGCCGGGGTGCCCGCCCGCCAACGCGACCGGTCTTCCAGCGCCGATTGCCGGCCCTGCATCAAGTCGGTGTCCTCGTCATAGAGCGTCGCATACTGGTTTTGCATATAGCCGAGGATGGCGGCCGAAGCCGCGTCGTCACCCGGCGCTTCCGGAACATAGAAACGAACATCAACCTCGATCTCATCGTCGCTGAGCGTGGTCGCCTGGGTGTGGATCTCGATGCCTTCGCCTGGGCCATTGAAAACGGTCGAGACCCAGTAATTCTTTTGCGCGTCGACCAGTAGGTCTAGCATTTGATAAGTCGGTTCCATTGCGCCCGGCACGCCAATTCGCGCGCGCCAGCCCCAGTCGCCGCTATCGACCAGATCGATCGACGCGAATGAAGACGGGTGCACATAGGGAAGATGCTCCCAGTCGTACGCATTCTCCATCATCCGCGCCATATTGGACGGCAAACGGCGGACATAGTTTCCAAGATAGTGCAGGCCCGCAATGCGGTCATAATCGATCGTATTGGCGCGCGCGTCAGCCTTGCCGCGTTCGAGATCAGTCAGCATCGTCAGGCCCTGTGCCGGTCAGCAAACCCTGCGAGTCCATCCACGCCATGAACTGATCGAACCAGAGATCAGCGGTGACGCCGCGTTTATAGCTGCCAAAGCCGTGTCCGCCATTCTGGTAATAATGCAGCTCGACCGGTGCGCCGGTTTGTTGCCACGCGTCGACCAGGCCAAACCCCTGCCCGGCAAACAGGCCGTCATCGGCCGCCAGCGCCGCGAACATAGGCGGCAGGGTTGCAGGCAAAGGTGTGGCCGTCATCGGACCGTAAATGTAACCGATGAAATCTGCCTTCGGTGCCGGTTCCGCATCAGCCGTTGTTACGCCGAGCGCCGTTATCGCCCCCGCGGAAAACCCGACCATGCCAACCTTGTCGGCATCAAAGCCCCATTCATCGGCCCGGCTACGGACCAGGTTGAGAGCGGCCTGCGCATCAGCAACCGCGAACGGAATGCCGCCGCGGATATCGATCTGCTCTTCTCCAGGCTGCGGCGCAAACAGACGGTTCATATGCGCCTGGAAGCCCTCAGTGTCCTCTGGTGTTGGCATCACTCGATATTTCAGCACGAAGGCGGCAACCCCACGCTCTGCCAACCAGTCAGCGATCGGATAGCCCTCATTGTCCATGGAGACGAATTGAAAGCCGCCGCCCGGAACGACGATGACCGCAGCGCGCGTCTGTTCCGGATCGGCAGGCAGGACCGGCAACAGCGTCGGGTGGGTCACATTGGCCGCCCAGCGCTCGGTGCCGATATCGAACCAGGTCTCGGTCTGCGCCGCGTCTTCGGAGCCTGG
>SPJK01015009.1_pt1 | contig 10501 bp, 9 predicted proteins | sample 3741771 | NCBI WGS metagenome assembly SPJK01 (sample SAMN10925997, study PRJNA522277) | cold seep metagenome | isolation source: Elba SIP-enriched marine methane seep metagenome, extraction at timepoint T2 | place: Italy: coast of Elba, Mediterranean Sea
ATAAATCTGCCGAGGCGCGATGCCTGGAAAGTTATCATGCTATTTCTGCCATGCATAATGACCTGGTTTATCTATCCAGCTGCAAAGGTGATACTTCGAATTTGCTGGATGATTTGCAGCAGTCACTGGAGTCAGAGGTTCATCTGATCAACCTTCCTCTTCAATCCCGGGGGCTATCTACGGGTATGCTGGGTGCTGCCAGTCATGCTTTTGCATTAGGTCAAGAAACGTTGTGTACAGCCGTGTTAGAAGGTGGGCCTGTTCCTCCCTGGACTGAACGGTTGGAATTTAGAGCGGCGATGCTGGTGGGCGTTATCGCCTTGTGCATACTATTGGCGGAGCTGAGTTTGTTTTTTCGCTATGATCAGGCTTATACAGAACAACAGCAGTTACAGGTTCAATGGGACAGTCTGGATGAAGCCAAAAAACGTATCACAGCTGAGGCCAGTGAAATTAATAAACATAAAGAAGATTTAAAAAATCAGCGTGCAGAACAAATAAGACTCACCGCTATGCTGGATTTTTATAATCAGGCTGTTCCAGAGCGCGTTTCATTGGTTGAAGATTTACTGGGGGCTTTACAAACCACGGTGAATGATGAAGTGATTATTTTGAGTCTTAAGGAAATAACGGGACAGAATAATAATTTGAAGCCTGGTTTTTTGCAAAAAATCACTTCAACAGATAAAACTATGGAAGCAGATAGTTTAATTGTGGAAGCCTGGGCTTTAAGTGAAGCGGCTGCGCAAACCTTTATTCAAAATATGCAACGAGCAATGGCACTTTCGGGCCTGCAAGTGCGTGATACCCCGGTGTTATCGGCTAAAGGCCCACTGAATTTAAATGGTTTTCGTTTGAAAATGCGTTTGGTTAAAGACATTGTATCTGAGTCACACTCAGCTCCGGTTAAGTCCCCATGAAACGTATTCATTTAACACGCCGGGAACAGCTTTTATCCGCGTTGGTTTTTATCGTGCTGGTGGTGGGGGGCTATAGTCTATTTCGCTTTCTACCGGCGAACAAAGCAATTAGTGAGTTAGAAAAATCAGCCGTCAAGCTTGAACGCAAATTGCTTAAATTGCGTATTCCTGATCAACCGGAAGATGACATTGACTCATTGAGCAAAGAATTGGCGGCATTAAAGCAGGAAATTGAGCTGATCAATGAAATGTCGCTCAATTTAAAACAGGGGTTTGCCGAAAATGATTCACAGGGATTGAAACTTGAGATTTCAAAGTTGGCGCGTGACAGTGACGTATTTATTCGTAGTAATGAAACCATGAAAGTGACTAAACTGATTTCTCTGCCTGACAAAAGAAAAAAACGCAAATCGGTCAAGCAAACGCAAGCACCTTTGATTTTGCCTGAGACAGCTGGCTGGGTTGCCAGAATGTCGCCTGGCACTTTATTTTATCGTCCCATGCAACGTATTCAGCTTGAAGGCTCTTTTCTCTCCATCCGAAAATTTATTCATGGGCTGAGAGATTTGTCCTATCAGGTGACCGTGTTAAAAATCGATATTAACAAAAGCCCCAATGAATCTCCGATCGGTTATTCGCAAAACCTGATTACTGAACTGGTGTTGGCGCTTTAACAATGGCTGTTTCGGAGGATACATTACTGGATACGGCTGTGCGGGGTGGCCTGATTGAGTCACATCAGCTGGAAAAACTACGTATGACTGCACGTAAGCAAAGGCAAGGGCTGATGGCTATAGTGCAGGCGCATTATCGTTTTCCGCTATCGGTGCTTTATCGTATGCTTGCCGAACAGAACGGTCTGGATTTTGTTGAAATGCATCAGTGTAAGGTTATGGATGAGTTTCTCAATAAAATACCGCCGAGTCTGGTTCGTCGTAAACAGATTTTGCCTGTTGAATATGCTGATCAGTTTTATCTGGCTATAGCGGATCCTTTTGACCGGGTGACGATTGATTCTGTGCAGCGCTTGTTGGCTAAAACGTTAGTCCCCTTGATGGTGGAAGCCGCCAGTTTAAATTTTAAAATTGATCAGGTGTTGTCGGGAAGAAATTTTCAGAGTAATGATGAAACCCGTGCCGAACCGGATTTAATTGCTCTGCTGGACAGAATTATTCGAGAAGCCTATTTGAATTACTCCTCGGATATCCACTTACTGGTGGAAAAAACGGGTTTGCGGGTTCGTTTGCGTGTCGATGGCAAGCTGCGGGATTATCCGATTGAAGCCGATGCCGAAGCGGCTATGGCATTGATTTCTCGGGTGAAAGTTTTGTCCGATCTGGATATTGCTGAGCAACGACAGGCTCAGGATGGCGGTTTTAGTTATCATCTGGTTGCACCGATAGATTGTCATTTTAATATTCGAGTAGCAACTGTTCCTATCCGTCATGGTGAACGCGTGACCATGCGCTTGCTGAATGATCAAGCCAGTTCATTAAGTTTAAGCGATTTGGGCATGTTGGATGCTGATTTAGCCCGCTTTAAATTGGCGATAAATCAACCCTATGGTCTGATTTTATTAACTGGCCCGACCGGGAGTGGAAAATCAACCACGCTTTGTGCGGCCTTGCAGGAAATTAATCAGCCAGATGTTAATATTATGACGGTAGAAAACCCGATTGAATATGTGATTCCTGGTGTTTCTCAGGTACAAACGGGTAGCAAAATGAGTTTTGCCTCTGCTTTACGTTCATTCCTCAGACATGACCCGGATGTGTTGATGGTGGGGGAGATTCGCGACCATGAAACGGCCGATGTTGCATTAAAAGCCGCAATGACCGGGCATCGTGTATTTTCAACCTTGCATACCAATAATGCCATGAGTGCGGTGACGCGTTTGGCCGATATAGGTTGTGATGCCTTTTTGATTGCGTCTACGGTGACTGCTGTGATTGCTCAACGATTGGTCAGGCGTTTGTGTCCCCAATGCAGACAGCAACGACCGGCAAATGAAAGCGAATGTCAGGAACTGGGCATTGAAAGCCAGCAGGTCATATACCAGGCTGTGGGCTGTGCATTATGTCAGGGAAGCGGTTATAGAGGACGCTTGGGTTTATTTGAAACCTTATGGTTTGATGATGAACTGGCCAGACTGGCCAGACTGGTGAGTCGTGGCGAGGATGAGGATGCATTGATGGCGAGTGTCGGTGACCGTTTGCATTTGATGTGGGATGATGGTGTGCAAAAAGTGCTCATGGGAATGACCACATTGGATGAATTGCGTTCAGTGGCAATGAATAAGAACAAAATTACGCTGGCTGAGGTGGCGGATGGCTGATTTTCATTATCATGCTTTGAATGCAGAGGGCACTGAAATCCAGGGGCAGTTGAAGTCTGATGATATGGGATCAGCCATGCAGGATTTGCGTCAACGAGGCTTTCGGGTGATGGAGCTAAAACCTGGCGGTAAATCGCGTGGGTTTTTGGGACAGGACAATGTTTCAGATTGGTTTGCGTCCCAACGTTCTGTGAGTAATGCCAGTTTGATTTTTTTCTTCCGGCAAATGGCTTTTATGTTACGTGCCGGACTGGCTGTTGCTCATGCTCTGGAATTGGCTAATCTGCAAATGTCCAGTCCACGCTTAAAACTGACGGTGCGTTTAATGTTAAAGGATATAGAGTCGGGTCAGGCTCTGTCTGCGGCAATGAAAAAACATCCTGCTGTGTTTAGCGAAATGATGGTGAATTTAATGGTGGCGGGCGAATCCACCGGTGATTTAGGCACGATTATGGAACGATTAGCGATTCATCTGGATAAAAAAGCTGCTTTGCGGGCGCAGATGATTAATGCCATGATTTATCCATCTATTGTGGTATTGGCTGCGATTGCTGTGGGTTGTTTTATGGTAATTAAGATTATTCCCAAGTTTGCCAAATTTTTATTGGGGCAGGGGAAGGTTCTCCCGCCTTCAACGCAGTTGCTGATTGAAATTTCTGATGTGGTCAGAGCCAATGGGTTTGTTATTCTGGCGCTTGTAAGTTTTGTCATCATAGTATTGGTTGTAATTTATCAAACATCACCGGGGCGTTTGGCTATTGATAGTGTGTTATTACGTGTGCCGATTATGGGAAACCTGGTTATAACGGCTTCTATGGCTCAAATGGCCTGGGCCTTATCTATTTTATTGCGTAGTGGGGTGACTGTGTTTGAAGCGACTAAAGTAACGGCGAATTTATTGGGAAACCGAGTCTATTCAAAGCAGTTAAGCCGATGTTCAAACCAGATTTTACAGGGTAAAGATATATCTCGCAGTTTGGATCATCCACAAATTCCAGCGTTGGTTGTGCAAATGATTGCTGTTGGGGAAGGAACAGGAAAGCTAGATGATATACTGCAAGAATTGGGTGTGTATTATGAAAGTTTACTGGCGATTGCTATTAAACGTTTGTCTGCCATGATCGAGCCGATGATGATTTTAGTGATTGGGAGTATGGTGGGGTTTGTTTATTATGCGTTTTTTCAGGCATTATTTTCATTGGTTGGGGGGGGATGAGTTATGTTAATCAGAAAACGCCATCAAAAAACATACAACGCTGGCTTTGTTGTTGTCTTGTTTATCAGTTGTATTATTTTCAATCAGGCTTTGCGTGCGAATTCGGTGATTGGGCGGGGGGAATCAAATGACAGGAACGCAACGATTCAACAATGGGGGCGTGACCCATTTACACCCAGTCAGTTAATGTATCAACAGGTCGGGGTTCAAGATGGACGTGAAAATGGCATTTTTAGCTTTATTCCTTCAAATGAAAATTTGAAAATTCCAACCATGAGAGTGCAGGGCTTGATTCAGAAAGGAGATACCTTTGTGGCTTTGCTTGAAGTACAGGGGGTGGGGACTTTTATGGTCAGGGAAGGAGATGAGTTTAATATCGATCCATCTCAACCCAGAAATGCAATCAGAATCAGTAAAATAACTCGTTTGAGTGTGATTGTTGAAACCGGGCGACTGGGTTCAATACGTGTTTTAAGATGATGTTTTCCTGAATTATATTTGGCTAATTATGAGTTTACGTCTGCAAATTTTTACCCGGATATTGATGTATTCAATGGGTATTATTCTGATTGGGGGCGCCGTGGCCATCTGGCAAGCGCGGAGTGCTGTTCATGAAGAAGTAGAGTCATCTATCAATATGGCTTTACAGTTAATCAAATTAGGGATTTCTTCTGCTCCGCATCCAAATATTAATGAGACGGACTGGCTCTATCGACTTAGCGCGCTGAAACAGACTCGACATTTGAATATACAGTTGAAATCTCATTCCGGGCATTTGATCAATCTGCCGGAGCATAAGGAAAAAGCAACAGCCAATGGTTCGGCCCCGAGCTGGTTTGCTGACTTGGTGGGTGTTGAGTATCCTATCGTTGAACACAAACTGATCACGTCAGATGAGAAAACGATGACTTTGATTATCCAGGCCAACTCGCTGGATGAAATTACTGAAGTCTGGCATGAGAGTATTGCCTTTTTTCTGACCATTTGCGTATTAGTCATACTGACCTTATTGGCTGTGCACCTGGTATTTAATAAGTCTTTACAGGCTATAAATACGATAATCGATGCTTTGAAACTGGTTGAAACAGGTGAGTATCGACAGAAATTACCGGCTTTTTCTACTCTGGAATATGACCAGATAGCAGGTGCTATTAATCATTTGACCGAAGTTTTGGAACACACACGCCAACAGAATACGGCATTAACCCAGCATTCCTTGAAAATTCAGGAAGATGAACGCCAACATTTGTCGCAGGAGCTGCATGATGAATTTGGACAATCTTTAACTGCGATTAAGGTGTTGGCAACTACTGCCGCGCATGGTGAATCAGATACCCGGAAAATCACTGATTCCATTACAGACATATGTGATCATTTAATTGCTGTTGTGCGTACTATGATGAAAAGTTTACACCCGTTGGTGTTAAATGAGCTCGGCATGAAAGCGACATTGGAAGATATGGTGAATCAGTGGCGAGATCGTAATCCAGGGTTATCGATTAGTTTGCACTGCGGAGATGAAATTGATTATCTGGAGCTTCATTACAATATACAGCTGTTTAGAGTGATTCAGGAGTGTCTGACGAATATTAATCGTCATGCTCAGGCAACACAGGCTTGCATTGAGCTGGAAATTGATGAGGAGGATAATATTTTATTACAGGTTTCTGATAATGGTGTGGGCTGCGAACAGAATACAATCAACAGCGGCTTTGGTTTATTGGGAATGCAGGAGAGAATCAAGTCTTTAGAAGGCATTTTTCTGGTTCAGTCTGAGTCTGGTCAAGGGGTGACTGTGAAAGCCAGCGTGCCTATACTTTGATGTCTGTTTATTGTTTTGCTTTATCCGAAGTGTCCAGAGTAGCTGTGCAGCTGATGAATATTGCGGATAATGATGGATGAGACATTATTAACTTGTTTTCAGTTAAAATTTCACACATAAAATCAGTTATTTAAGGTAATTTTGCACAGAAAATGCTTTGTTTCGGTGATAGACTTTTTACATCGTAGATAATTGTTTTCTATGGTTTAAATTTACTGAAATAGACAGAGGTGTGAAGATGAAAAGAATATTTGTCCTGCTGGCTTTGTTTTCTATGAATGCCTGGGCTGTGCCGGTTAATATCAATTCAGCCAGTGCAAAAGTCATTGCTCAATCGCTTAAAGGAATTGGAATGAAAAAAGCACAGGCTATAGTTGAATACAGAAAAAAGAATGGTTCCTTTAAAACATTGAATGATTTGACTCTGGTAAAAGGCCTGGGTGAAAAGACAGTGAATAAAATTTCAGCGGATGTTTTATTTAAAAAGTCAGTTAAAAAGAAATAAGTATATTTTTAAATAAAGGCAGGGTAAGAGTGCCTTATCCTGCCTGTTTATAAAGACTTTTATATCAGTCTGTATGTTCCGGCATCAGGCGAAGTATTTTCGAAAAGCATTCATCGTTTGCACATTGATTAGCATGGCATTCAAATCTCTGTTGAATTACAGGTGTATGTTCTTACATTATTTGGTCAAAATTTTTTTTAGTCTAGTCTTTTTTGATACGTTGTATTTTTGCATTTTCATTTGAATTCTTAATTCGGCGTGATATCAGGGGGGATGGTTTTCCCGGAAAAATGGCGAAAGACAGTGTAGTTTCTGTATTAATTATTCAGGTTTCCTGGATGGAGAACATATCAAGTTAATCCTATCCTAATCTGTCCATCAGGCGGATTTATCTCTTCGATAATATTTTGACAGTACGCAGTCATTGAAAATGTTGCTCAATTTACCGAAATGCTGGTTTTTAATACATCCGTATTAGGTGGTTCATTAGGAAAAGAAGGAACAGGGGTCAATAATGTTGCCTATGAAATGCAGGAACTGGTTAAGGTCTGTTAAGAAGCATTCAGCCTTATGGAAGATGTTGTTGTTTCAACCAGAAAAAATTAAAAAAGGAAATTATTGATTTAAATAAGGAACATTTAGAAATAAGTCAAACGGATGAACAATCATTATCCGGCTTGGTTGGTATTGAATTCCAATGCACCTATCACTAATGTGTCATCTGAGCAGGCGTTTGAACATCTTGGTCAATTTCCCGTTATTGATGTCAGAAAAGTTGATGCATTTAATGACACATTAGGCCATATTCATTCTGCCAAGTTGCGTATTATTAATGCACAGCTTAGGGACAAATTGGCTTCTGAATCAGGCTCAAATTCATCTCTTTGTCTGTCGCAGTGGGGTGCGTTTTTCGCGTGCAGCAAGGGGGAACAGTCGTTGGGTTTTCCATACTTTTACAATTTCGAGGGAGGGCATGTTAGCCTGGGATAAATGCGGGCTTCCAGTAGTTGGCTGGAAATTAAGATTTATACCAGCCTAATGTTTGTCGGGTATCGCCCGTATCCGGTATGTATTCTGCGCCTAACCATCCTTGATAGTTGCTGTTTTGGATAGATTGAAAAAACTGGTTAAAATCTATGGTTCCTGTGCCTGGCTGGGCTCTGCCTGGAAAATCTGCAAATTGAATATGGCCGATTAAATCCAGGTTTTTGTTTAGAAAATCAGGGATGTTCTGTTGCATTCTGGTCATATGATAAAGGTCATATTGCAGCTTTAATTTTGGTTGACTCATTTGTTTTAACATGTCCAGCATTTGTTGCTGATTGTGGATGATGAAATTTGGCAGGTCATAGGTGTTGATAGCTTCAAATACAATTTGAGTTTCAGTTGACTGGAAGGCTGTTAAGGTTCTTTTCAGGTTTTGTCTAAAGGTTTCCAGGTAGATTGACAGTTGTTCAAATTGATGACAGCAGCCGGGTAAAACATTAATAAACTTGGGTTGAAGTAGTTCTGCATAAACCATCGCCTGTTCCAGTGCCTGGGCAAATTGTTGTTTTTTTTCCGGGACAGCTGCCAGGCCTTCTCCGCCTGATAATAAATCATCTGCATCAATATTAAACAACACCAGTTTTAGTTTAAATTGATCCAGTTTTTGTTTTATCTTGTCAGCAGGTAGTTCATAGGGAAACTGGATTTCTATTGCATCAAAGCCCGCCGATTTTGCTGCTTTAAAGCGTTCCAGCAGGGGTAATTCTTTAAAGAGTAGACTGATGTTGGCCGAAAATTTAAGCATTTGAGATTATTCAGAGAATAGTTTAATCAGAGTGGATGGGTCTTGTTCCAGATAGCCTTGATTGGCATGTAACTGCATCAGCTGTGCAGCCATTGCAGACATGGGCGTGGCCTGATCAAGCTTTGAGGAGACGTCGGTTGCCATGTTCAGGTCTTTGAGTAAAGTTTTTACATACCATTTAATAGGTTCAAACTGCTCGGCTGCCATTTCAGGCGCAACAATCTGTAATGGCTTTGAGTCAGCAAAACCACCGGCCAAAGCCTGAGGAATCAATCGGCTGTCGACTCCAGCCTGTTTTGCCAGATTCATCATTTCAGCTATGACCATCACATTACAACTGACAATCATTTGATTGCAGATTTTTGTCATTTGGCCACTGCCGACCCCACCCATATGTGTCATTCTTTGATATAAGGGGGCAAGTATCTGTTTAGCTGTTTCTACCTGTTCTTTTTCTCCCCCGGCCATAATTGCCAGCATTCCCTGTTCCGCACCCACGGTTCCTCCTGAAACAGGTGCATCGACCCAGGCAATGTTTTGTAATGCGCATGTTGTTGCCAGTTTTTTTGTTATTTCCGGGTGGATACTCGATGTGTCAATAATTAATCGTGCCTGGCAATTGGCTGAGGATAAAATTTGTTGGGTCATTTGTTCCACTGCATTCGTATCTGCCAGGGAAAAGATGATAATGTCTGATTCTGCAGCGAGTGTCTGGATATCTTCCGACTGCTTGGCTCCGGCAGCAATAACCGGTTCCAGTTTATCTTGGCTTCGATTCCAGACATTGACTTGATAGCCAGCCTGTAATAATTTTAAAGTCATGGGTTTGCCCATGAGACCGATGCCTATAAAACCTAATGTATAGTGTTCAGATTGTTTTATTGCTGTATTCATGTGTGATTAACTATTTTATAACAGTTTGCCTGGTTTTGATCAAAATTTTTGATAGACCCTGCAGAAAAGCCATTGCTTTTTTGCATTATCTGGATAAAGTTAATTTTATCATGCTGTATTCATACAGTGGCCGTCTGAATTTGATAATAGTTTTTGGCTGTCCTGCTCTGCCTTATCGTAAGATTCGGGTAGAATAGGTTTTGATTCTAAATTTTACTGCTTACTAGTTTAGTTGTCAGTGAGCTTTGGGTAGATTGATTAATATGACTCTATAGCAACTACAGGTTGCTTCCATTTTGTCTCTCAAGGTATGGCGTAAAACGTCTGTGTAGCCTGAGTGGCAGCTTCCCTGCTGTCAATAGCCTTGAGAAACAATGCGGCGGAAACAACATCTAACCTGTGGTTTGATGATAGTCATGTAGATATATTGTTTTTAATGAGATAGCCAAACTATGTTGCCAAGAATTCATATGTTTTTTTTCATGCTAAACCCTTTACTGCCTTGTTTATGGTTTGTGCTTGTTAGCTTTAATGCCCATGCTCAAATTGCAGTTAGTACTGCACATCCCCTGGCTACACGTGCAGGGATACAGATTTTACAACAAGGTGGCAATGCTTTTGATGCAGCAGTGGCCGTGAGCGCTGCGCTGGCCGTGGTTGAACCGGCAGGTTCAGGATTGGGTGGTGGCGGTTTCTGGCTGCTGCATAGAACCAGTGATGGTTTTGAGGTGATGGTTGATGGCAGAGAAAAAGCACCCTTAGCGGCCAATGAAACCATGTTTCAGGATGACGAAGGACAGGTGATAGCAGGCTTGTCGAAAAATGGAGCATTATCAGCGGCAATACCCGGTTTACCGGCTGCTTTAGTTCATATATCCAAGACATATGGAAAGCTGGAATTGAAAGAAACATTGAAGCCGGCTATTCAATATGCAGAAAATGGATTCAGGATTGGAGAGAGACATAGAAAACTATTGAAGTTCAGACTGGAAACGCTAAAACAATTTCCTGAAAGTG
>SPJK01021531.1_pt1 | contig 10499 bp, 5 predicted proteins | sample 3741771 | NCBI WGS metagenome assembly SPJK01 (sample SAMN10925997, study PRJNA522277) | cold seep metagenome | isolation source: Elba SIP-enriched marine methane seep metagenome, extraction at timepoint T2 | place: Italy: coast of Elba, Mediterranean Sea
ATAAGACCGCGACGCTGTTTCATATTTTCCGACGGTGATGATATCCAGGCCGTCTGAAATTTCCTCCCAAACTGTTTTATTGGCGTCCAGGTCGTCGCGCATTTGATCCACATAAGCCAGTTCTACCGTTTTGCCGAGAGTGATAGTGCCAGAATCAGGTTGTTCGAAACCCGCCATCATTCTGAACAAAGTGGTTTTACCCGCCCCATTGGGACCAATGATACCCACGATGCCACCGGGCGGCAATTTAAAACTAAAATCATCAATCAATAATCTGTCGCCGAAACCTTTGCTGATGGTTTCAACATCGATGACGACATCACCCAGGCGTGGGCCAGGTGGAATGTAGATTTCATGCGTTTCATTTCTTTTTTGGGTTTCCGCGGATGATAACTCTTCAAAACGGGCTAAACGCGCCTTGCTTTTGGCATGACGTCCCTTGGCATTGGAGCGCACCCATTCCAGTTCAGCCTGCATGGCTTTTTGACGCGAGGTTTCCTGCTTTTCTTCCAATTCCAGGCGCTGTTCTTTTTGTTCCAGCCAGGATGAATAATTGCCTTCCCAAGGAATCCCCATCCCCCTGTCCAACTCTAAAATCCAGCCCGCGACATTATCCAGAAAGTAACGATCATGGGTAACGGCTACAACGGTGCCGCTATATTCATGTAAAAACCGTTCCAACCAAGCAACCGATTCCGCATCCAAATGGTTAGTCGGCTCATCAAGCAACAACATATCCGGTTTCGATAATAATAAACGACATAGCGCTACCCTGCGTTTTTCACCACCGGACAGTTTCGTCACATCAGCATCCCAATCGGGTAATCGCAAGGCGTCAGCCGCAATTTCCAAGGTTCTATCCAGATTATGACCATCAGCGGCATTAATAACATCTTCCAATCGCGCCTGTTCAACCGCCAGTTTATCAAAATCAGCGTCCGCTTCAGCATATGCGGCATAGACTGCGTCTAAATCAGCCAAAGCCTGTTTGACTTCAACCACAGCCTCTTCAATATTGCCGCGCACGGTTTTGTCCGGATCTAATTGCGGCTCTTGAGGCAAGTACCCGACATTAATACCTTTTTGAGGTATGGCTTCCCCCTCAATTTCTTTATCGATCCCCGCCATAATACGCAGCAAGGTAGATTTACCTGAGCCGTTTAAACCTAATACGCCGATTTTAGCACCCGGAAAAAAAGATAAAGAAATATCCTTTAAAATATGTTTTTTGGGTGGAACGATTTTCCCCACCCGACTCATTGAATAAATGTATTGCGCCATTGTTAGTAATCAAAAAAAGAAACAGTTGATTATTATTTCATGTTATCTCGTTAATGTTAATCACTGTTACCCAGCCTTGCCACCATTAACCCACAACCTATTGATAGTATAACATTTATTATTTATAGCGCGACAAGCATAACAGGCTGCATCCTTTCGAATTCATAAAAAAATTTGGAATTCAGCGTAAGCAATCTAAACTGGAAAGAACTTATTAAGCCATCGTCTGAAATTATGAAAAAACTTATTCCATCCGCATTATCAACAATCAACTTCTTCGAAAAAATTAACAAACTGGCTTTTGTGTTGTTTATTTTATTGATCAGCGGCTGCAGCAAAGATAAAACCACCATCAAGACGCCCAAGAATAAACTTGAACAGCCCGAAAGCGTTACTCAGCAAAAACACTTGAATATTTCCCGTCAATTTAGTCAAGGTGAAGTGCACTATATTCAGCATTGCTCTGATTGTCACGGCTGGCAAGGACGCGGCAATGGACAGGCAGCCCATTATTTAGGCATCGCGATCCCTTCTTTAGATTCAAAAATGATAACAAGCCTTTCAGATAATATATTGATTGACAAATTATTATATGGTGACCCAATAAAATTCAACGCAAGAGATTCAAAATTTCTTAATCAACAAGCTGAGATAAATAATCTTTTGAATTTTCTTAAAAAGATTCCCGACACTGACTGGAAAACCGTCACTCAAGGCCAACAAATCTATGATTCTCTATGCGTTAGCTGTCATGGGCTTTATGGTAGAGGCGACGGCCACCTTAGCACCACCTTCCCAACCCCTATCCCCGATCTTAGCAAAGCAATATCCCAGTCAAAATCAGACAATGCAATCTATCAGATTATCGCCAAGGGAAAAAACGCTATGCCGGGATCAGAAAATGTTCTAACCAAAGATAAAATAAATAAAGTAGTCCATTACGTTAAAACCTTATCTCCGGGGTATGAAAGTTACGATAGAGTTTGTTCAAATTGCCACGGTAAAACAGGTCATCCTCAAGAAAATTTTTTGGATCAAGAAAACATTGAGGCTGAATTTGCAGAACTCAATATTCCTGTTTTCAATGCCGCCTATTTCAATTCTCAAAGCGATCAACAATTAAGGAAAAAAATTCAACATATGCTTTTATCCGATCAACTCAGCATGCCGCATTTTGACGGCATTTTAAACACAGAGCAAATCAAGCAAATTCTTGACTACTTAAAAAACCTGTAATGACATTGTTTTGAACAAGAAGGTTATTCAGCTTGCTATCAATTTTTTAAAAAGCAGCTAAAATTTATGGAAATATCCCTCATGTTCAAAACCAAAATCTCAAGAGGCTAACAAAATGCAGATTATGAATTGGCATTCAATAGGCGTAAAAGTCGTCATCATTTCAATTTCCGTGTTATCTGCATTATGCTTAGCAGCCGCCTTTTTGTTTAATGCCTGTTATCAGCAACAGCAAATTGACTCGCGCATCGACTCAGCTAAACATGTCATGATGTTAGCCAACTCCTTAACGCGTCAAGTTAATCCTTATCAAATTGAACGACTTATTCAAGAATCTCGAACGGAAAATAAAATCCAATTTCAAATCATACCGCTCAAAAGCGATGAGAATTTTTCGGCTAATCGTCAAAAAGGTGTTACTTTTTTTGAAAACAACCCCGGTGAAAAAGAATTTCATTATTTCGAAAAAGACAATTCCATCATTTATTACTATCAACTCAATCAACCGGCCAACCTAACAACCCCGCAAACTATTCACCTCGTTCGCATTGAATTTCAAGCAGCGGAAGAGCAAACAACAACAATAATAATGGTCGGACTTGTGCTGTTAATTATTTTCATCATGACCTTAACCATTTATTTCGCGGTTAATAATATTATCATTCAACCATTGACCCAATTAGCCATTAATTTACAAGATATAGCCAGCGGCGAAGGTAATTTGCGCTCTCGATTAACGGTAAAGGGAAAATCGGAATTAGCCTGGCTGTCCAGCAGCTTTAATTCTTTTGTCGCAAAAATAGCTAAAACTATCAATGAAATCCGTTTTAACAGTGATAAATTAGCAACGTCTTCCCATGATTTGACTGAAATCACCCAGCTTACCGAGGAAGGGGTAAGCCGTCAGTTAGAAGAAACCACCTTAGTCGCCACAGCAATGGAGGAAATGACGGCGACTGTTCAAGAAGTGGCTCGAAATGCCGTTAATGCATCGGAATCGGCGGAGACAGCCGACCACGAAGCCGATGCCGGCAAAAATATTGTCTCTGACGCGGTCAACGGCATTAATTCCTTGGCCAGTGAAGTGGAAAACGCCGCCAGCGTCATTCATGAACTGGAAAATGACAGCAACAGCATCGGCGAAGTGTTGGGAGTTATTCAAGGCATTGCTGAACAAACTAATTTATTAGCATTGAACGCGGCCATAGAAGCAGCCAGAGCCGGCGAACAAGGCAGAGGCTTTGCAGTGGTCGCCGATGAAGTCCGCACCTTAGCCAGTCGCACACAAAACTCGACATTGGAAATCCAACAAACCATTGAACGCTTACAAGAACGCGCCAAACAGGCGGTATCGGTAATGGACAACGGTCGTCGGCAAGCGCAAAACTCTGTTCAACAAGCCGCTTCCGCCGGCGAATCCATTTCTACGATTAGTCAGCGTATCGATACCATCAGCGATATGAACAGCCAAATTGCCGGAGCGGCGGAAGAACAAACCGCAGTTGCGGAAGAAATCAATAAAAACATTAATAATATTAACCAGGTTGCCAATCAGACCTCAACCGGCGCCCGACATACATCCGAAGCCTGCCGGGAATTGCTGGTATTGGCCGACGAATTAAAAGAAATCGTCAGCCATTTCAATACTTAATTTATAAATACAAAACTGTAAAAGTCGGGCTGAAGCCCGACCTACGTTTTACTTACGCTCTCTAGGCTTGGCCAAAGGATCAGCGCCTATCGTACCGACTAGGCTTTGCAGATATTCATCCGTTTGAACTTGGCCTAACTTGGCTTGTGCTATTTTCAGTTTTGCATCAACCTCTAGCTGCTCCATGCTTTCTTCACATTGGGGTTCAACTGAAAATTCTTTGAGATAATTAATATGCCGTTTCCACAATAAACGTTCGCGTTGCTGCTTGGTTTGTAAACGCTCTTGATACCAATCCGAGGCCAGCAAATTTTCGCGGGTAAATAATGCGCGAATGTCAGGGTGATGCACATCTTTTCCTTCAAATTGACCATTCGCCATAATATGCAGCAGAGCATACAGCGGCGGACAGGCGTCTTCAACGCTACCATCGTCGATATATTGCTGCGCTACCCGTTGTTGTGTTTCGACAATATTGTTAATCCCATCTACATATACCGCCAAATCCTGAACTTCCGGCTTTAAAATATCCAATGTAAATACGGCGCTCGGATTGTCAAATATTTTACCCATTAGACCATGAACAAAAAAACTGGATATTCGACATCCCAAACGACTTGCTAAAACCTGCTTGCCTTCATATTCGAAATCTTCAAGCGGCTCTAAAAAACCATGCTCCAATAAATAATCCGGCTGCCGCTCATGATGCTTCAAGCGCGCCCAAATCTCCGGAATCAACAAACTTATGTCATGATCCACTTGGACATTCGGCCCTATATGGCCCGCCGAACTGGAAAACCCCGGATAACCGGTTAAAATAAACGAAACCAAGGTATTATTTAAGTCAGCGGTCGGTCTTAATGCGTTAAACGGCCCTTTAGTCAATGCGCCCTCACTACCTGCGCCGGTCGTGGACGGCGACTTACCGGTTAAAGAGCTGACATAATCCATAAACAGTTCCGGCAATTCCTGATAATGAATAGGATTATAAACCGCCAATGGACGAATTCCATCATCCGGCGGATTATTTCTGCGTCCGCTCATCACCGCATTAACCGGATGCAATACCGGCTTATCCAAAGGTATTTTGCGATGGAAACGGGCGCCGATTTCAGCAATATATTTTCTGACCGGGTTAATCACATCAACGCGAGTTTCCAGATAACGCGGATTTTTCGACGGCGCGCCATCGACAATTCTTGGATGGGCTGATGAAACCGTAAATGGCGAATTTTCTTGATGCGCCTCGGTTAGAAAATCACTCATCGGCGGCGTGAATTTGGAAAAATCCAAAATATTTTCAACAACCGCAGTCAGTTTTTCATGATCCAAAGGCTCAAAATTAGCCATAAAGTTACCCGGCTGGGCAATATTGTATTCGGTTTGCTTATCGTAACCGGGTATGATGGCGTCATCAGGGCGTTGAAACAATCGGTATTCACAATTACGCACCAATTTCATACTGGGATATTGGTCGCTATCGGCTACAAAATCGGCGATAACTTCCGATGGCACCACCACAGAGGCGCTAATATCATCTTCCATTTGTACTTTCTCAGCGGGGATATAATCTTGCCTGACCTTAAAAGTGCGCCAATTGCCGCCAGTATCGAAACCCACCCGCAAATAAACCGCAACAATTTTACGGTCATGGAGCTTCAGTTCATGCCCCGGTGCGCCGTCAACAACATCCACCGACAAATATTTGCGCCAATCATCCCCCCACTCCTCCCGATAAAATCGCTTGATTAAAAACACCAATGCCAAAATGCTGGGCGGGATGCTGTGCAGCCAATCATTAAATTCCGGTTTGTGACTGGGCGAAGGGGTTAATAATTTAATCACTGAACCCAAACTCCGCTCGGAACTCAGCGGTTTACGAGTCGGGTCTCTATCCTCTTCTTCCTGTCCGGGCAAAAAACGGTCGGTATAATCCCGATCAAAAATTTCCTGCGCCTTATCTAAATCGTGAGTTAATTCATCGACAAATAAAGGCCCGAAAATAACCGCGTCTTCAATAGACTTTGAAATTTCCGATTTACCGCCTCCGGATACGGTACAAGGTTTATGGCAAAAAGCGCCTTCCGGCACCGTTCCCACCAGCCGCCAGGACGGCGCGCTGGGATGCTTTTTCATTTCAACTTTATAGCCGTTGGGTTTGATGTAAACCTTATCAGGCTGCAGGGGAATCGTCACCGACTTCCTTTTATGATTCCAGGTTATCGTTTGGGTATTGATATTCATCCTCAATTCTTGAGGCACGTAAACAATTTCTGGATAACGCTTATCAACCGCATAGCCGTCGTCTTGAATATCCATAATATCGCTGTATAGCTGGGTCACCTCTTCGAATGAATAACCTGGCTCACGAGATTTACTACCAATGCCGAATTCATCACCGTGATTATAACGTTGAAAGGCCAATGCGCCGCCGGCATGTTCTTCTTCAGCCAATCCGTATAAATTGGCTGCATAACTGATTTGAGTTTTGACTTCTTTTTTACAATAGCCGAAATAATTATCCGCAATCAGCGTGACAATCACGCCGTTTTTATCACGGGCTGTAATTTTAAAAGCCAGACCGTCGTTATAAAGCTCATCTTCCGTTTGCCAACACATGCCATCGTGGCGCTGACGCTCGGTCGCTTCATCCCAATGCGGCAAACCTAACTCTTTTTTGCTTAGTGTAATCAAATGCGGGGCCAATATTACGCAGCCGGTGTGTCCTGTCCAATGTTCAATATCCAGTCCCGCATCGCATTCCGGCAAATCAGGGTTTCCTCCGTTGCCGAAAATACTTTCCACAAAATCCAGATTACTGACCAAATTACCCGGTGCAAAGAACCTGACTTCCATCGATTTTTGTTTTTCAAAACCGGGTATTTCCGGACAAACAACCGGCCGTAATAACAATGAAGCGAACATTTTCGCCGGTTTCGGCTGATTTGAGGTAAACGGTATAGTTAACAAGCTATCCGGCGGCGTTAACGCATGTTTCAATAAATTTGCAAAAGTTAACTTGGGAACTTCTTTTTTATCGCCCGGCGCAGGCAAGCCGCCCGCCGCGATATGAAAGGAGCCTTTGGTCGTGCGACGGTCGCTGGCTGGGTTATGCAGAACGCCTTGTTTAATTCGGTAACTGGAAACGATATCCGATTTAAATTCATTTTCACCTAAAGGTAAAGACAACTCGCGGGCAATGCCGTGGTGATCCAATTCGAAAGTAATAGACGGCAACTGCGGCGTCTCATCTAAATTCAAATCCGCTAAATAATACTTCAAAAAGTCCTGAATTCTTTGATCAACCGGGGCATATGAATCAACCGCCGCCAATTTTCGGCTTTTTTCCAAATAACTTAACAACAAATCCTGAGCAATTTCCAAAAACTCAGCGGATGCCTTATTTTCATTAACCGGTTGCCCATAGGAAGCCAATTTTAAATGAATGTACAAATGTAATTTGCGCAATTCATCCTCTTGATCCAGGCTATCCGACGTAATGCCCAAAGCTTTTTGATAATCCATCTGTTTCCTCGTATGAAGTTTGAAGTTATAGTTAATGTTTATTCATTATCAAATGCATGTCCAATCTGCGCTTCTTTAATCGCCGCCTCTAATTCCAGACGCTGTTTTTCCAAGACGGATAGCTGGATTTCTTTTCGCAACTCCGCCGATTTCATCCGTGATTTAAAAACATCTTCATCTTTTTCCAGGATTCTGAATGGAAGGTTCAGGTTTTTTGCTTTTTCCTTTTCCTGCATGCGCAGAAATTCCTGTTCAGCTTCCAGCTCCAACACCTTCTGCTTATGTTTTAAAGCTAACTGTTGTTGATGAATGCGCAATTTCGCTTCACGCCAAGTTTCCTGTTGTTTCTCGTAACGCTCGATTTCCGCTTGAGTTTTATCCTCATGCAATTTAGTCTGTATTAACTGGCCGCGCTCCCTTTTCGCCAGCTCGGCGGAATTTTTCTTTTCTTCCAGCTTCACCTGATGAGCAAGGGAATCCTCAAGATCTTGTTGTTCGGCTAAACGATGTTTATTTTTTTCACTCCGTTGTATGACCAAATCCGCATCTAACTGCATTTCCTTAAGTGTAGTCTGGTGCGCTAATTTTTGTGCATGAATGCGCTTTTCAACGTCCAATTCACCGGCTAACTGTTTTTCTCTATCTTGCAGAATTAACAGCTTATTAACAGCTTCCTGCTTTTTCTTTTCTCTTTCAATCTCGGCAATTTGTTGTAATTGTTCCAATTGCTGCTGCTTATGAACTAATTTTTGTTTTTTTAATTCAGACTGCTGCTTAAAAAAAGCCTGGTTTTTTTGCTCGTTAAGTTCATGGCTTTGTTTTAAAGCATAAAGAAAGATACTATCGCGCCCCGGATGAATATTGGGAAAATCGGCAAATCTGGCGGCTAACTTACAAATTGCTTGAGATTGTATGTTTTGAAACAATAATTGCTCATGAATGGTATCGACAATATTTTCTTCCACATCGCCTAAACCCTCTTGTATCCAAGCCCCTTCGTCCAGCTCATTGATTTTTCGATGGACAATATCAACCATCAAAGTTTGAAAAATTTTCTTTATACGCTGATTGGACTCATTAATCATGCCAATATTTCGTTGCGCATATTTCAAAGTCGCCTGAAAACGAATTTCCAATTCCACATCTACATGGCAAAAACCATCGAATAAAGCAATGCTCTCTTGATGCAACCAGTCGTCTATCGGCAAAGAATAGATTTCATGATAAAAACGCGGCGAAAAATCAGACGGGCGTAAAAAAACTTTTTGATATACCCCGCCGATTTTTGAACAGACCACATGACGATCAATTTCAAAACCGGGATCCCAAACATCCTGACGGTCATCAGCGGCAAGATAATCGCCGCCCGCCAACCAACGCTCCAATTCTGTATTTGCATCATTCATTTCGTTCAACCTGCTTTTCAAGTGATGATTGCATTTTAATCGCCGCGACTTTATCAGCCATTTTATCCGCCAATAGCGGATATAGGGTCGGCGCGAATTCCACTCTTCTGTCGTCTATTTTTCTTAAAAAACCACGGCTCAGCAACAAACCTACCGCAAACATCCGAGACCAATCAGAATAGCGGCGGGCTTTTTCCATATCGGTTTTCTCGATGATCATTTCCAACTCATCATTTTCGTTAATTCTAAATTCAGTAAACTGCCGTAAGCATTCAAATACCAAATCTTCTTCTTGCTGGGTCAACGGCCCAGGCGCGGTAAACTCCAAACGGTAAGACAATAACACCGTAAAAAAATCCACCATGGCTGCGCAGACAAAAGCGAATAAGGAAAACCCCACCCACATTGAGAAAGAAGGCTTGATATCCGCGCTAAACTGACTGTAGGTCATTAATAAAGGCGCTGCCGGTAAAGGTTTGCCCAAATCACCGGCAATTTGATTAACGGATAACTGCACCCGTTGATAATCTTCAATTAATTGATAAAAAGCTTTCTCCGCTTCCTCTGAAACATCCAAATTTCCCAAACTGAGTTGTAATTGCCGAATGTCATTATTTAAATTATTGAAAAAATTCTGTTTGGCGTCCAAAACCAATTTCTTTTCCTCATAAATCTGATTAAAACGTTTCCAAAACGGCCCTTCTCCAACCTGATTCCTGTATTGCGGGGCAATATCCGGATGAGTGCCGAAATAAGCTTGTGAAACTTCTTGCGAAGCCTTATCCACCTCTTCTTGTTTTCGTTGTAGTAATTCAGACTTTAATTCGAGTACATTTTCTAAATATTGCTTTATGTCAGCTCTGATCAGATTAATCCGATCAATATGCAAATTATCCTGTTGGGATATTTCATAAAACTTAAAATATGAAAAAGTAATTGATGCGGCTAAAGCAATCAGCAATGAAGCTACCACTGAAAAATAACGCATTTTATTAGCTTTCCAATGGATGCTCGCTATTTCCAATGAACAAATCACGATAATAGACTGAATAGCGACGGTAATCACCAAGGCAATCCAAGGAGTAATAAAGTGTGATAAGCCATAATAGGTGGTAAATCCGGAACAGATACTCAGCATTAAAACAATCGGAATTGTCCAAATGCGCAGCATACTGACAAAAAATGTTTGGATTTGGTTAATAAAATAACCCAGTCCGCTAGACCGGGGTTTATTGAGGTCGGTGGTTTTCTTCATTGACAGAATCAGTTAATTGTTTAAACAGTTGGCTAAGACAAAAAATGTTTTGTTTACAACGGTTCATCCCTTTGAATATATCGAGTTGATTTCGCCTCAAAAGGATGAATCATTACTCCTCATTTCTCAATGCCTTACCGTCAAC
>SPJK01099622.1_pt1 | contig 10498 bp, 9 predicted proteins | sample 3741771 | NCBI WGS metagenome assembly SPJK01 (sample SAMN10925997, study PRJNA522277) | cold seep metagenome | isolation source: Elba SIP-enriched marine methane seep metagenome, extraction at timepoint T2 | place: Italy: coast of Elba, Mediterranean Sea
CATATTGGCGCACAGTGCGCGGGCCGAGTGTTTGTAAAAGTTCTCTTACGCTGGCAAACACACCATACTCTTTGGTGAGTAGCTCAGAGTATTCGGCATAAGGCATGTGAAGCGGGCGCGGATCTTTTAAAGATTTGAGCAACCTTGCGACTTTTTCTTCTTCTGTCAGCTGGTCATATTCAAAGTCATACCCTGCCACATTGTATAGCTCTGTAATCACAGCCTCGTGCATGTCGGATGACTGACGAATATCAATGGTGGTAAGGTGAAAGCCAAAAGTCTCGATGGCTTTAGAGAGCTTGCCAAGGCGCGGATAAATCAAATGCGCACCTTTGTTTTGCATCAGCGAATGAATGATAGCTGTAATCTCAGCCAAAAAAGCATCTGGGTTAGCATAAGGCTCAATATCCTCATACGACTCAAGGCGGCCATCTTGTGATAACACGGGCGACGCGGTTGCCATGATGCGGTCGTAAATGCCATTGAGTGCCAAGCGATAGACCTCATCTTGGCGGTGTGGTGATTGATCACGCGAACGCGTTGCCATCTCGTGCACCTCCGGCGTAGCCTCTACTAAGCGACTAGAGATCGCCAACTCACGGCGCAGCGCATTCAACTCGCGCAGATAAAAGCGGAACACGGTGGCCGACTGCAAATGGGCAGCTTGTTTTAGCGTCTCGCCATTGACGAACGGATTACCGTCGCGGTCACCGCCAATCCAGCTACCCATCTGCACAAAGCTAGGCAGCTGGTACAGGCCGTCAATTTCATCATCAAAGATATGATTAATTTCGCGCTCTAAATCCTGCGAGATTTCGGGAATCACATCTAAAAAAGTCGTTTCGTAATAGCTCAGCGCATTTTCAATCTCATTCATCACCGAGATTTTAGACAGCCGCACAACCCGCGTTTGCCATAGCGAATGAATCGCGCCTTCGATAAACAAATGGTTGCGTACCAGCTCTTTTTTAGAGATTAATTTGTCACGCTCAGCCAGAGACGCAGCCAATGCATCTTGAATATCCAGAATACTTTTACGCTGCACTTCCGTTGGGTGTGCAGTTAGCACTGGCGCAATTAAGGCATCAGAGAAAAGATTTTCGACAGCATCAAACGTTACGCTGTCTTTTTCAAACTGTTCTAAAGTATGCGCAATCATGCCAGGGCCAACATCGTCTTCGCTCAAACGCGCGCGCTCATGCGAGTACAAATCTTCGGCGATGTTAATCAGGTGCTTAAAGTGCCCAAATGCACGCACTACGGGCACAGCTTGCTCTGGGTCGAGTTGCTTGAGAATGTCTTTGAGTGCAACAGCGGCATCTTGATCGTTGTCACGATGAATGCGAATAGCGGTTTTACGAATCAGCTCAATATTATCAAAGGCGGTTTGGCCTTCTTTCTCTAGTATGGCTTCACCCAACACTTTGCCAAGATATTTGATATTGGCCTTGAGCTCTTTGGCGAGGGATTTTTCTGTTTCTGGCACGCATGCTCCACCTAAAAAGTCAGTTACCCATTAATAAGCAACAAACAAACCAGAATTAATTTTAATTAATAATCAAATACTTACAGATATAGCTTGCAAAACAATGCACCAATTCAGTGCTAGTCACTGTTTTGTGCCATCAGGTGCTCATATTTGAGTTGCAGCGCTTCTTCGGACTCAACAACCTCTGGATTCGGTGGTATACAATCAATCGGGCAGACCTCCACACACTGTGGGGTGTCATAATGGCCTACACATTCTGTGCATAGCTTAGGGTCAATCTCATAGATTATTTCACCCTGATAAATTGCTTCATTGGGGCATTCGGGTTCGCAGACGTCGCAGTTAATGCACTCGTCGGTAATCATTAAAGCCATAGTTTAATCGTTTAATTGGATATTTTTTGTTTGATTGCTGCTTCGACGACAGGCGACACAAATTGATGTACATCACCACCCAGCTTTGCTACCTCACGCACCAGACTGGAGGATACAAACATATATTGCTCGGCAGGGGTTAGAAACAAGGTCTCTAATTTAGGATAAAGCTTGCGGTTCATCCCCGCCAGCTGAAACTCATATTCAAAGTCACTGGCGGCACGCAAGCCGCGAATCACCATCTGCGCACCTTGATCCTGCACAAATTGCATCAATAAGCCGTCAAAGCCCATGACACTGATATTAGGCGCATCAAAGGCTGCCTTGGCTAATTCCACGCGTTCTTGCAGGCTAAACAACGTTTGCTTGCTGGTGCTGCCCGCCACCGCCACAATCACTTCGTCAAACAAATCGGCTGCACGGCGCGCGATGTCTTCGTGACCCAAGGTAAATGGATCAAAAGTGCCAGGGTAAACAGCGGTTAAGGGTTTGCGTGTAGTCATGTGTGCATTCTAATCGCTTGCGCCTTGCGCTTGCAACAAATGGTAATGCACATTCCCTGCTTTTTTCTGCTTTAACAGTTGCCAGTGCAACGCAAAGTCTGTGATATTAGCCTGATCTAATGCAAACTCTGCCTCGATATAAACAAGCCCTTCTTTATTGAGCAACATTGCGAGCTTGGGCAGCAACTTGTCAACCCAACCTTGATGAAATGGCGGATCACAAAAAATCAGATCAAAGCGTTTGGGTGTGTTGCTCAGGTACTGCATAGCATCCGTTTGCACTATTTCAGCATTCGTTGCATTCAGCATTTTTTGATTTTGTAATAACGCGTGATACGCAGGCTTTGCCAGCTCGGTCATCGTCACCGATGTTGCATTGCGCGATAAGGCCTCAAACCCCATCACACCAGTGCCTGCAAACAAGTCTAAGCACGTCTGGCCTGTTAAGTCCTGCCCCAACCAGTTAAACACTGTTTGACGCACGCGCTCTGGCGTAGGGCGCAGGCCTTCGATCGTAGGAAACTTAATCAGGCGGCTGCGCCATTCACCAGCATTAATGCGCACAGTATTGTGTTTTTTGTTTGTTGCCATGGGTGCATTTTACCGCACTGTTGGCCATCGACTAACTTAGATACAGTCAACAAAAATGCCCAGCTTATTCAAACTGGGCATTGGATCAAAGTAGTGTTGATGTTTTATGGCTGATAGCCGTCGCTAAGTGCTTCTAGAAAGCGCACCAATGCATCAACTTCTTCATTGGTTAAATTTAAATTGCCTGTTACAAATGTCGGTACAACATTTTCTTGCACCTCTGCTTCTGGCCAGCAACTTTGCTGTATTGCTGCCGTCACCTCGGTAAACTTATCTCCACAAACTGGCTTAACATCACGTGTGTTATAAAACTGCACCACACTTTTTAAATCTTTGAAGTAGCCGTTGTGCATATAAGGTGCTGTTTTGGCGATATTACGCAAGGTCGGTGCTTTAAACTTGCCGTTTTCGCTGTCTAGCCCCAGTACGCCGCCAAGACCTTTATCAATCCAGTTTCGGCCGTCTGGGTTAAACTGTGCTAAGTCATAAAATGGATTGTCTGGATTGCGTGGCACACCCAGATTAAAATACTCAAATGCCGTAAATAACGCTGGCGTTCCATCCCCTAAAGCAGACGCTGAGTGACAGATAATACAGTTACCCTTAGCTGGGTCAGTAAACACCTGAAAACCCAATAACTCTTGTGGTGTTGCAACCGCTTTACCCGCCATGACGGCATCAAATTTAGAGGTAAAAGGACTCACCAACGGTTGTGTTTCTGCAGTAGCAATAGCATTTGCGATATTGTTATACGCTTGCTCAACATCGTCCAACGCCCCTTTACCATAGACTCTTTCAAACTGTGTCAGGTATTTCGCCCGCACTTTATCTACAACCATCTGCTTGCTGGTGTTATTCATTTCAAGCGGATTTAAGAATGGTCCCTTTGCCTGCTCCTCCAGGCTTTTTGCACGCCCATCCCAAAATTGTCCGCCAGCATAGGCACTGAATTGGCCATTAATAAACTGAAAAGCAGGTGAAAACATGGCATAACCAGCAGTTGGGGAATTTCGGTTACCCGTTAAACCAGGAATCACTCCTTTTGAGACAGGTAAAGATTTATCTGGATCGGTAAACCCTGCACCTGGTGCATGACAACTGATACAGCCTTGGCCTGCTGGGTTGGATAAGCTTGTATCGACAAATAAGTCCCGCCCAAGCTTAGCCTTTGGTGACGAATACTTGAACTCAGTATAGTTTTGATAACTTCCCTCTTCCGCTAATGCGTTGTACGAAAATGGCAGCAATAGGCTGACCACAACCCCAACGTCTAACAGCCAATTAAATGGCCGCTTTTTTGCAATATACATAGCATATCCCCTTAGTATAAAAATCTAATAACCATATCTAAAAAATGGTTATTAGATTTTAGAACTTAACTGTTACAAAACAAATAGCCCAATAGGGCCATTGACCCAATGACCATATTAATATAGTGGTTATTAGGTCCTACAAGGACTGCTACTATTTCGTTGGGGGGAGTTAGTACTGATTGAGTGTGTTAAAAGTCATAAAACCTGTTTTAATCGATTTATGCTTTAACTTATGAACTACTGCTTTTTTACATATCTCTTTTGCGCTTTATCTAGAAAACTTCACCATAAAATATGTAAATTATTGATTTTATTAACCTATTCTAATCACCAGCAAACAAACCGCACTAGGAGCGATAGTATGTGTTTCAATCATTGGTTGGCCGTATTAATCTCAGCTTGCTTCTCAAGTTTCTGCCACGCCCAAACGAACTGGCTCTCGGCCACACTTGATAATGATATGTTTGTGAATAGTGATAACGGTTATACAAACGGCTTGTTTTTATCTTGGTATAAAACGGGTTCAGGGGCTGAAAAACCAGTTCCAGGCACATTGGTCAAGCCATTAGTATGGTCTTTGCCAAACCAAGACTACTCAGCGGCCGTCAATGCAAATAGTGTCGGGCAAATAATGATGACACCCGAGGACATTACGATCAAACATCCGCCAGAAGATTCTTTGCCGTATTCTGGCGTTATTTTTTACAATAACACCTATATCGGTGTTAACGATACCTATGCGGATAAGCTTTCCACAACGCTAGGCATGGTAGGTCCGATTTCAGGTGCAAAAGGGGCACAAACCTTCGTTCATCGCGTCAGAGGATTTGAAAAACCAAGAGGCTGGAGCACGCAGTTAAAAAATGAGCCGGTTTTTCAACTTGCGCGTGGGCGTGCATGGCGCTCATTTAAGTCAAAAAATAATAATATGGATTTAATCTTCAATGTTGATGGCGCCATTGGCAACTTATCTAGCCATATTGAATCTGGCGCAACAGTCAGGGTAGGTAGTAATTTAAACCTGTCATACGCTAGCGTCTTATTGAACAACGCCAGAACGACCAACCCTGTTGCCATTAATAATAGCTGGTATTTATATGCCGGTATCACAGCATCCTACGTCTTTAACCAAATATACACTGATGGAAATACTTTCCAAAATAGCCGATCAATTGATTATGACCGTCAAAGGCTTGGCTTTAATGCAGGGGTTGCCGCCGCAGTAGGCAGGCTTTCCATTTCAATTGGTTTTACGGATACGGACATTTTTGATAACCAAGCAGGCGACCCTCTCAATGACATGACACGGTATGGAACAATAACCATTGCCTGGCGTTGCAACTGATTAAAGCAATCTATTATTCAGCCCCAACAATCACCGTGACAAACTTTTCCAGTTTCAGGTGTTTTTGAAATGCCGCTTTAATCTGCTCAGCCGTCACCGTGGCCACTTGATCGTTATAGTCTTCTAAATAGGTTAATGGCAGTTCATGAAAGCCAATCATACTCAGGTAACGAAGGATTTTTTTATTACTGTCGATTTTCATCGGGAAGCCGCCGATGATATTGGCTTTAGCGGCCTTTAGCTCATCCTCAGTCACACCCTCTTGCATAAACTTTTGCAGTGTGGTTTTCACAACACTCAGCGCTTCATCTGCTTGCTCTTTTTTGGTTTGAAAGCCAATCAAAAACGGCCCACGTTGTTTCATGGGCGAAAAATAGCTATACACGCTATACACCAGTCCACGTTTTTCGCGCACTTCTTCGGTAAGGCGTGACACAAAACCACCACCGCCTAAAATATAGTTACCCACTAATAGCGCAATGCGATCAGGGTCATCACGTTTGATGCCTGGCGCGCCCATCATCACATGTGCTTGTGTGGCGGGGTGGCTAATGCGTTCAATTACTGCGGTGCTCAAATCCGACACCGATGGCACTGGTTTACGCGTACCACCTTTGGGCAGTCCGATCACCAGGCCTTCGGCAATGGCTTGCGCTTCTTCTTTGGTTAAGTCACCAATCATCGCCACCACCGCATTATCCGCACTGTAATACTGCTGGTAAAAATCGACTAAATCCTGACGTTTTATCCGATTAACAGTTGTTTCTGTTTTATACGCACTCAAGGCATAGGGATGGTTGCCATACACGGCTTTCATAAACGCCTTGCTGGCAATACTGTCTGGCTGCGTTTGTGATTCTTTTAGTCCGGCGACGATGCGTTTTTTTTCACGCGCTAACACAGCATCAGGAAAATCTGGCTGATGCAGGACTTTTTGAAATAAAGCCAAACTGGCTTGCTGCTCTTTTTGGCTGCTGAGTGTGCGCAATGAAAAGCTAGTGCTATCTTTAGCCGCTCCAGCACCCATCACGGCACCAACATTGGCAAAACCTTTGGCGATGTCAGCATCACTCATGCCAGCTGCGCCGAGCTTCATTAAATAGGCCGTTAAGCCCGCAACACCGTTAGTATCAGCAGAATCATAAGCCGATCCAGCAGCAAAGACGATTTTTAAATCGATAATCGGTAGATCGTGATTTTCGACAAAATAAACGCGCGTACCTTGGCTGGTTTGCCAGTGTTGAATATCCAGCGCAGCATGGCTGACCGCACTTAACAATAGACTTGATAACAACAATAATGACTGTATGGCTTTGATCATTTTTTATACTTTCTAAATTACTTAATGCTGTGGAGGCCTGCGTGGCGGTTGTGCTTTTGGCAATGGTTGCGGATCCAGTGTAGCGACCGTCATCGTGTCGGCAATAAAATATTTCTTCGCCACGGCTTGCACTTGTTCAGCCGTTACCGCTCGGATTTTCTCGGAATACAAATCCAATGTCTTCCACGAATACCCCATCGACTCCACTGTACCGATCTGCATTGCTTGATAAAACATCGAATCACGTTGATACACGTCACCCGCAATCACACCGGCTTTAACACGGTCTAATTCTTCTTGTGTCACGCCATGCAGTTTGACTAACTCAAGCTCGGCTAACAGCTTCTGCTCTAAGTCAACCATACTGACCCCATCACTGGGGGTCGCGTACAACACAAACTGAGAGGCATGGCCACGGTTTAGCATGTGATAACCCGCATCGGCACTGATCGCGATCTGCTGATCGCGCACTAAGTGTTGATTTAAACGTGAGGCACTATTGCCACTCAATACCCAAGCTAGCACATCCAGCGCGTACGGCTCCCAATCATGCTCCGGATTAACCAACGTTGGCACATGAAAACCAAGTTGCATAGAGGGCAATTGCGCAGGGGCTTTAACCACCACACGGCGCTCACCGACTTGTTTAGGCTCAATCTGTGGTTTGCGCACAGGCAATGCTTTTTCTTTTAAGGGGCCAAAGTAGTGTTTTGCCAGCTGATACACTTCTTTTGCATTCACATCGCCAACGACCACCACCGTGGCGTTATTGGGTGCATACCAGGTCTTGTACCAGTCTTGCGCGTCTTCATACGTCAGGTTTTTTAAGTCATTCATAAACCCGATTAACGGACGACCATAAGGGTGCGCACGATAACTGGCAGACTTAAACCCCTCATACACCTTAGACTGCGGATCATCATCCACACGCCAGCGGCGCTCTTCCATTACTACCTTAATCTCTTTATCAAACTCTTCTTTGGTAATCACCAGATTTGCCATGCGGTCAGCTTCCAACTTAAACGCCAGTGGCAAGTGTGACTTTTCTAACTGTTGAAAGTAGGCCGTGTAATCCGCCGCGGTAAATGCGTTTTCTTTGCCACCCACCGCGGCAATCCGTTCTGAGAACTCGCCAGGGCGTGTTGTTTTAGTGCCCTTAAACATCATGTGTTCTAGCACATGTGCCACGCCTGTCTTGCCGCTCACCTCATCCATACCACCCGTTTTGTACCATACTTGCGATACAACAACAGGCGAGCGGTGGTCTTCTTGCACAAATAGTTTTAAACCATTGTCCAATAGATAAGCATGCACCTCAGCCGCGTGTGCAGTCTGTGACACACTCAACATGGTTGCACAAAGCATTAGGTAAATCAGAATATTACGCATCATAAAATCAGTCATGTATCTCAAAATTAAACAGCCTAACGTGATCGTGTAGCAATCGTTAAAATCCAATGAAAAGACTAATGCAAGCAATAATAAGTTCACTTGCAAGTATCAGCAGCGCTAACGATATTTAAACGATTGCATGAAGAATCGCCGATAATACCCTCAATTGCAGTCAATTAGGCTAAAATAAACGCAATTAATCAGTACTGAAGACTATGTTTGATTTTTTTAAACGCAAAAAAAATAAAGATGAAGAAAAGGCACCAGACGCTGAAGAAATTGTCAGCGAATCGCCTGTCGAAAGCGATGCACCCGAACCCGTTGAACAGCCAGCCGAAGTAGTACAACAAACGGCCGAAGCGCCTGCAGAAAACGCTTCCGCACAAGCCAGCGCGCCCGCACCTGTAGAAGAAGCCACACCCGACACAACCGAACAGCCCCCTAAACTGAGCTTTGCCCAGCGCTTAAAAAAAGGCTTAAGCAAAACACGTAGACAGTTTGGCAATCAATTGGCTGGCTTGTTTGGCGGCGGCAAAATTGATGAGGATGTCTACGAAGAATTAGAAACCATCCTGCTGACTTCAGACGTGGGGATCAATGCCACAACCAAGCTGCTGGACAACTTGCGCAAACGCGTTAAAGCCAATGCACTGGATGACACCGCACAACTCAAAGAAGCGCTCAAAGCCGAACTGCTAGAGCTGCTTTCGCCTTTAGAAGGCCCACTGGACATTGACACACACAAGCCATTTATCATCATGCTGGCAGGCGTAAACGGCGCTGGCAAAACCACCAGCATTGGCAAACTGGCCAACGCGTATCAAGCCGCCGGAAAATCTGTGTTGATTGCGGCAGGCGATACCTTTAGAGCCGCGGCACGTGAACAACTCAAGGTATGGGGTGAGCGCAACAACGTACATGTGGTATCACAAGAGAGCAGCGATGCCGCTGCCGTCATGTATGACGCAATTGCGTCGGCCAAAGCTAAAAATATTGATGTGGTGCTGGCCGATACCGCTGGCCGCCTGCCAACGCAAATGCATTTGATGGAAGAAATCGCCAAGGTCAAACGCGTGATGGGCAAAGCGCTCGATGGTGCACCACATGAGATTTTAGTGGTGCTGGATGCCAACACAGGACAAAATGCAGTCACGCAAGTACAAGCCTTTGATGATGCACTTGACGTAACAGGCCTTGTATTAAGTAAACTGGATGGCACGGCCAAAGGCGGCGTCATTGCGGCGATTGCCGAAGCGCGCCCGATTCCTATTCGCTATATCGGCATTGGCGAAGGCATTGATGATTTAAAACCATTTAGCGCAAGCGACTTTATTGACGCGCTGTTTGATGATTAACTTTTTTGTGAAAGTATAAGCAAACACCGAATGATTCAACTCGATAATGTAACCAAACGCTACCCTGGCAGTCAGGATGTGCTTAAAAATGTGAGTATGACTATCCCCGCAGGGCATCTGGTGTATGTCACAGGCCACTCTGGTGCGGGCAAAAGCACCCTGCTTAACCTGATTGCTGGCATTGAAAAACCCACCCGCGGCGTGGTGATGATTGCCAACCAAAACATTAACAAACTCAAGCCTAAAGCGTCAGCCATTCTGCGCCGCCGTTTTGGTCTGGTGTTTCAAAACCATAAGCTGCTATACGACCGAAATTGTTTTGAAAACGTGGTTTTACCTTTACAAATCAATGGCATCTATGGCACCGAAGCCGCCAAGCGCGTCCGCGCGGCGTTGGACAAAGTCGGCTTATTAAACAAAGAAAAAGCCATGCCCATCACGCTATCTGGTGGTGAGCAACAACGGCTGGCGATTGCTCGCGCAGTCGTTTGTCGACCTTCGGTGTTAATCGCAGACGAACCAACAGGCAACTTAGATGCGGGCTATGCTGGTGATATTATTCGCATTTTTGAAGCGTTTAACCAAGTTGGAGTCACCGCGATTATCGCCACCCATGACCCACGCGACCTGCCCAAAGCACAACGCCTGCACCTGCACGAAGGCACACTGTATCAACAAGCCGCTGATGCATAAAAAGGACAACCCTTGTTAAACCAACACCAACAAGCCATCAAACTCGTCTTAACGCGCTTTCAAACACATGCCAAAGCCACCTTGCTGATTGCATTGGTCATAGGCGTCACCATGAGCCTGCC
>SPJK01005276.1_pt1 | contig 10497 bp, 19 predicted proteins | sample 3741771 | NCBI WGS metagenome assembly SPJK01 (sample SAMN10925997, study PRJNA522277) | cold seep metagenome | isolation source: Elba SIP-enriched marine methane seep metagenome, extraction at timepoint T2 | place: Italy: coast of Elba, Mediterranean Sea
CGTCACAGTACCGCCCGTGGCGAACATCCGCGCTGGCGTGACGCGCTTCCGCATCGACATGGCTCTCTTCGGCGATGATGACACCACCACTGGCGACGAGTCGCTCTCTGACCAGGTGGATGATGGGTACAGCATCGAGGAGGACATAGAGAGCAGTGTGTTCCGCACATACTCTGTGTCAGAGGACCCACCTCCACTCGATCACGGCCCTGCGAGCGAGTCGGACCACATCGAAGACTCGGCAGAGTTCACAATGGCGCCATATGAGCTGCTGGAAGAGAACGCCTACATGCCAGACGCAGTGGAGCTCCGCCCGTCTACGTACCCGCACATGGGCAGGGGCCTGTTCGCCAAGCGTTTCATCCCCGAAGGCGCGCACTTTGCATCTTACGGTGGCGAAATCGTTGATGGCGGCCACAAAGACGCGACATCTTATTACTGTCTCGACATCGGTGGTGGCCAGTTCGTCGACGGAGAACCTGGCAAACCGGGCACAGTGGGGCACATGGGCCAGTACATCAACGATCCAAAGGGCACGCGCGAGGAGCAAAACTGTTACTTCTACGTCTTTCCCGGCGCGAGCGGCAACACGGGCGTTGTTGTGGTCGCCGAGCGAAACATCAACGCTGGCGAGGAGCTTTTCGTGGAGTACGGCGCGAGCTACTGGGAGGACCACGAGTGAAAGCTCAAACGATGATGCGTCGGCTTCCCATCTGGGACATCCGCGGGTGTATGAAGCCCATGTACGCGTGCAAGTGGCCCAACCACCATATGCTCGAGCAGGGCACGGTGGAGTGGCACGAGTTTCGCAACAAGCACGGTGGCATTGGCGCTTCGGCTGCAGCTGCTGTTCTCGCAGATTGCGCGTCATCCACCACGTCGCGTGCCAACGTGAAGCGCAAGTTGCGTGGGGAGCCTGTGCGGGAGCCGAGTGCATACGCCAAGGCGGCGATGAAGGTCGGACACCAAATGGAGCCTGTGTTGCGCGACGAGCTCTCTGCTGCTCTTGGGCTGCCGATCATCGAGACGGGCATGTTCGTGGGGCCAGAGGTGGGCTCGTTCAAGTACCAAGGCGTGGAGCGGCGTGTGGTGCTGTCTGCGTCGCTCGACGGCCTCGTGCTCGATTGGGAGCGTTCGACCACTTGCGTCGCAGAGTTCAAGTGGCGTACTCAGCCTGGAGCTGGCTGGGGCCCTACACGCAGCGAGCTCGGACCGACGGTGTGGTGTCAAGTCCAACAGCAGATGCGCTGTGCTGGTGTGCATTTTGCGCTCGTTTACGCCGGCTCAGACGAGGTGGTGCCGGGCATGGGCGAGGATCGCAACCTGTGGGCCATCAAGTACTCGCCGGGCTACAACAACGGCATGTTCATGTCGCACTGCGAGGTGTTTGTGCGCGAATGTGCCCTGCCACGCGCTACACGCCGTCCGGCTGGCATCGGAGCGAAGATCATGAAGGACCTGCAGATGTTCATGCGCGACACAGTGTACAAGGTCGACATTTAAGTCACTTCTTCTTGCGCTTCTTCTTGGCAGCGTTGCGCTTGCGAGTCTCAGCGGCCTTGGCGCGGTGTTGGCGACCACGCTCCTTGGCATCCTTGCGCATCTTGTACGCCCAGGCAAGCGATGCAGCGGTGGCGGTAGTGCCAATGACGGCTGCACGCTGACGATCACGCTGAACTCGTCGTGCACGCACAGCCTCCCACTCGTTCAACGCCTCCTGCCGCTCTGGCCATGTGAGGTTCACATCGCTTAAGCGGGCAGAGAGCTGATTGTCAAGCTCTTCGTCCGGTCCGTCTGCCGTGAAGATGGGCTGTTCGAGCAGTTCTCGCAGGAAGTCCATGTTGTCACGCTGGTTAGAACTAAACAGGGGGGGCCTGTACAGAGAAGCGACGGCCGTACTGCACCCCGATTTAGGCGAGCGATGAGCGACGACGAGCCTTACGTCGACCTCGTCGACAACCCATTCTGCGACCTCGAGACCGCTGCTGCTGCCCACATGGCCACCGGCAACATCAACGGCACAACGGCGGAGTTTGCGGCGCCACAGCCTATCCTCGGTGCGGGTCACCTCGTGCCGAACGACGACGCTGTGGTCATTGGGAGCACAGCGTGTGCGAGTGGGACGGAGAGTGTGGTCATCAACAAGCCGCGCATGATGACGTGTCGTGCATGTGGGCTCGAGCACGACATCAGCGACTGGAAGGCACACGCGTACATGATTCAAATCGGTCGACGCGAGGAGTCCACTATGTGCGAAGAGTGCTACGCCAAGCTGCCTGGCGTGTTCAAGCGAGTGCGCGAGCTCGAGGAGGCGGTCGACATGCTCAAGGCACGCTGGGAGCTGCGTCCTGAGGGCGAGGCGGTGGCTGCTATGGTCGACAAACTCGGTCTTGCCGCAGAGTGAACGATGAGCCGGAAAAGCCGCCTCTGTGGTGCCGCTGTGAGCAACCCACGTCGCCAGAGAGGCTGGCACCCCGATGATGCCTTCACCGATGCAGACATGAAGCGATTTGGGCTCGACAAGTCAGCGAAGGAGCGGGCGCGCTCGCTGCACGAGGAGCTCATGGACGCCAAGCGAGTGCTTGAGATAGCTCAGAAAGCGTACGACGACGCACTGCTCAAGTGGGAGATGCGACCTGATGGCGACTACGTCAAGCGAATGGTCGCTGCGCTTGGGCTACCCGAGGAAGAGACACGCGATTGAATCAGAAGACGCACTTTCGGTCGAGGCCACAGACACACTTGCCTAGCACCTCGCACATCTCGCGTAGTGCGTTGAGCCACGGCTCCTCCCAGATAATGTGGTCGGGGTTGACGCAGCAGCGATCGTGGCAGAGGTGGCTCGCCTGGTACCACACATACGGTGGTGGGCCATGTGTGTGCTGTGCAACGACACGCGCAGCCGCGAAGCCGCCCTCGCCGGTGACCCACACCATCGGGCGCTTCGAGCCGGGCGAGGGGTCAACGACGACACAGTCCGTGTCTGTGTAGCGTGCGCGCTTGACAAGCTTCTCGATCGCTGCCGACAGGTCCACCGACTCGATGTGTCTGGGGTGTGGGAACGACTCGCAGTACGCGAAGTGGAGGCATGGCGGGTTGTGTGGGCATGTCTCCGCGGTGTACAGGCCATACTTCTGACACGCGTTGCGCCAGATGTTCCATGGACGCAGCTCGCAGCATATGTGCTGTAAAGCGATGCAGCCGCGCGACAGGCAGCGATGTGAGGCTTCGTGTCCATCGACCCACTCACCGATCGATGCCAGGATGACCTGCGGCGCGAGGTACTTGTTGTTCTTGCCACCAAGCGTGATCTGGAAGCAGCCGTGTGTTCCGTTGTTCGACGGCAACAGCATGCAGTCCCCAGCGCGCGTGGCACGGCGGTAGAGCTTGTGGCGCGCTCTCCAAAGTGCAGGGCGATCAATGGCAGAGAGGCGTAGCCGTCGGCCAAGCCAGCGAGTCATTCTTCACTGTCGCCCTTCACGCGTTCGATCTCGCGCAGCAAGTACCACACTGCCTTGCGCAGGTCCTCCACCTCGCGACCCTTCTCCGATGCACGCCAGATGTACTTCATGGCGTTGCCCTTGTTGAAGTTCATCCACTGCGCGATCTCGATGCACTCGACGCCAGAGGGGTGCGAGTTGTAGTGCTTGGGATGATCAACGGGACTCATTGTTTCAAAGTGCCCGTTGGCAATACACTATGTGCACTCTCTTTTAGGACAGGATTTAATCGTAGCATTAATTATTAAATCAGTGGGTGCAAAATTAATTACGCCAGAAACTCTGAAAAACTAATTTTGCTCCGCGCAAACTATTCGAAAACTAATTCAACGGCTCCTTGGCGACACTAAATGCGCACACCCGTTAATCTGCACATTTGCCGGCCAGCGGCGAACAACGGGTGGTGCCTAAATCGGGGTGCAGTATGGCCGCGTGCCAGTTCACTTAGATGATAGTCTCCTCGAGCCGCTGAGTCTTCAAATCGAGAGCCTTCTCGAGCCAGACAATCTTCATCATGAGCCGTTCCTTGTCGCGTGACGCAATGGTGTGTCCGAACATGTGACCCGACATGAAGCCGATGGACGAGGTGGCAAACGGGTTGGCCCAGATCTGGCGGATGAGGGCGTTCATGGTTGGTTCAACTTTCCTTGGCCTTTTGTCAAATGAGTTATGCCAGGTGGGCCAAGAAGCGGGATATGTTCCCAGAACTAACCGAGATTATGGTTTGCCAGAGTGACTCGTCTTATGAGGGAATCACAAGGTGAGTTTCCTTGACCCTAGGCAGAATGAGTCTTGAGAAGATTTCGAGATTGGTGTCGCAGGCATGCGAAGCAGCCGAGCGGGGACACCCGGAGTGGGCGGTAACCCGTTGTGTCAGGTGCGAACCATGAGTGGTGATGAGAAGTGGATTTTGGACTCCTGGGACCGCATGTTCAATACAAAGCGACTTGCGGTGTACGGTCGAATGGTCACTTACAGCAGGACTGTGCACGAAAGGTAAGCCGTCGGGGAGAGATGAGTGGCGACCAACGGTTTGACTTTGTCATGACCGTGGACATGATGCGGTGCATGGTCCGTTGGAGCGAACGCACACATTTCGACGGGGTATGGGATTACACCGTCGAGGATGTCGGACGTATGAGAGGGTAAGATGGAGCCGTGGACAAAAGATGATTTGGAGAATTTGCGTGACTATCTTGAGCGTGAGCTATGGGTGGAGTTGGCGTCATACGACACATGGGATGTGATCAACGGGTGAGATGTCTTGCAAAACAGCGAAGGATGTGTTCCGTGGCGCGGGAAGTTTGATCAAGTATTATACCAATGGCCATGGTTATGATTGCAGCTACTCGGGTGGTTATTGTGAGGGGTGAGATGTCGCTGCAAAAAACAAAGAATGTGTTCAAAAACGGCCGTTTGGTGTGGGACAAACTGGAGTGGGATCAGCAATGTTGGCGTTACTACGCGACTCGCAAACAACACAAGCGGTGAGATGTCTTGCCCGTTGGCAAAGGATGTGTTGAGCACCGGCGTGTGGTTCAATTCGGGGTTGTCGGTGAAACTCTCTAACCAAACAACCGACAGGTGAGAGATGTCTTGCCAATTTGCAAAGGCTGAGTTGCGTCAACTTCGGGGCCGCCGAATTGGCGCCTACACACATGGAGTGGGCGTGGGCACGATAATAATCACAGACGCTAATCGCGCATGGGGTAGGGCGCTGAAGGAGATCGAGAACATGGAGGCCGAGGTGAAGCGGCTGCAGCAAATCGAAGCTGAACACGAAGCGCTCAAGGCCTACGTCGAATGCCACCCCAACGGCGAGTTCAAGAAGGACGAAGTGGCAGCACTTGGCTTGAAAGAAGAAGAGGGGTGAAGTTCACTTCGCGACAGACGCCTCTGCAAGCTTCTGCTCGAGGTCTTTGTTGATTTTGCACAGCAGGTTGATCTGACCGCGGTACTGCTCGACTAGCTGTCGGAGCTCGTGATCATCATCGAGAACAGCATCGCGGTCCTGCACGAAACACTTCGCCAAACCCGTCTTCCATTCGAGGTCCTTCTTCAGCTGCACGATCTCCTCCTCGAGTTCCTTGATCTTGTTGCGCTTGAGCTGATTGCTCGCCTCCAGCGCCTCGACTTGGTCGTGGAAGTTGATGTTGGACGCGACGACCGCGTTGTGTGACTTCTCCAAGTTGTCGATCTTCTCCAGCAACTCGCTGATGCACTGGTCCGCAGACACCACCAGTCGGTCTCGGTCGGTGTTGAGGCAGTGCTTCTGAAGGAATTCGGCAATTGCCTTCGTGTTCTTCGCTCCAAAGCGCACGATCACCGACGCTCGGATAATCATCTCGCCTTCACTGAGCATGACGAGCTTGTCTGCGCCATCGCCTTTGACCGTGAGGCCAACGAGGGGTGTGGCGACTTCGTCGGTCATCGTTCTTGTGTCGAGTTTCTTCGTTGCAGTCAAAGCGAGATGAACCCGTCACTCGATCGCTACAACTACCGAGGTGGGTTCCTCAACACTGGGGACCGCGGTGCCACCCTGTTCGGCCTGAAGGCCCAGCGTGACCACGAGCAGTCGCAGACCGATCACACGCACATCCACCACCGCGAGTTCGATGAGCACCCTGTCATCTACCCAAACCCGTCGGACCGACTTCACGTCGACTATGGCACGCCCACCACAGTGCTGCGGCCCAAGCTCGATTTCGTTGAGTTTCAGCGCAACGGCTTCAAGCGTTTCAACCGCGACCACCAGCTCTCTGTCGCTTTTGCACGCAAGCCGTCGGAGCGAGCGTTCAACATCGCAGCGGCCATGGGCCACAAGGGCTCGGGCGGCCTCTATGGCAATCTGCGCAACGAGGATCTCAACCCTGAGCTGGGCGGTGGTCTGATCGTTGACGCGGAGCCGTTTGAGCTGAAGGAGGTCTGCATGGCGCACAACGACTTCCGTCCGCAGTAAAGTTCACTCGTCGTAAAAGCCCCGAACGCGGTAGCGAATCGCATCTTGTTCCTCGGCGGTGAGATCGCTCTTGCTCACACCCTGTTTGCGCTTCTCCTTGGCAGACTGCTTTGCCATCGCACGTCGAGCGCGGCCAACTTCGGTCAGATCTGCAGTGCCGACTCGGTTGAAGCGCGTCAGCATGTTGTCCATCCATCCTTGTCGTTCACCGGGCGGGTTCAGGCGTTGGCGGTCGGCTTCGATCTCCGCTGCCTTCTCCTCCGAAATCGGTTCAGGCCCCGCACCGCCGAAGAGAAACTTGTACAAGTTGGGCATGAATGCCCGCACACCGACAATAGCACCAATGCCTGTCGCGTAGTAGGTGCCTACACCGGCCAACATAACCGCGGCAATTGCGGCCAGCACCTTTTTGACCGGGATTTCCTCGCCCATCTTCGCCTTCTCCTCGAGCGCGGCGAGGCGCTTCTTGCAACGGCGCAACACATTCCAGTAGAACAGACCACCGGCACCAAGCCCAGCCACACCGACACCCGCCAGCTTCATGAACCACTTGATCTTGGCACGCTTGCGATGCTCTCGCTCCTCTGGCGCGACCTTGTCCATTTCGTGCCACACGCCATCAACCCATGACTGAAGAGTCTCATACGCCTCGGTCTCTTTGATGCCAGCGCCAACGGGTGCGTACGTGTAGAGATCACTACCCGATGTCACGTCTGGCTCGATGGGGTTCTGGAACGCAGTGGGTAAAAAGACGTCTGGGTCCGCCAGGTGCTCCGGCACACTGCCAAAGATCGGTTGACTGAAGATGGACATTTGCTTAATGTGTAGGAAAATGTCCCAGTGTGTTGTAACGGTGGGCGAGATCAAGGTGCCCGAAGACACTCATGTCACAGACGATGTGGCTGAGATCCCGGAACGGGTCAAGCCAAAAACGGAAGACGAGTGGCGCGAGATGGCATTGGACCTGTTGTGTGCCCAACTTCGCGCACTTCGACTGATGCGACCGAAAACACGGGACACCCGTTGGCGCTCACTTTCAATCTAAGCGCGACCCTCCTCAATCTCGTTCGCCTCAACGGCCTCTGCTTCTCGTACAGCCTTGGTCAGTAGGATGTCGATCGACACCCCGCGCACAATGAACTTGTGGCGAGTCGGGTACAGCCGGGTGCAGACAAGCCGGAAGTGCGAAGCGAGGTGCCACTCTGGCTTGGCGTCAAATGCGCAATCGTAGCCCATTTCACTCAGCCGGCGCAGCAGCATCTCCGACTTCGTCATCATCCGTCGGGTCAGAGTTGGTCTTCTTGCGCTTGTGCTTGCCGTCTGCGTCGAAAAGCTGGTCAAGCACCTTCTTCATGTTGTCCGAATCGGGGTGGCACTCCAACGCGGCCTTCAGCTGGTCGATGACCTCGTCCTTCTCAGTCAGCTGCTTCTTCAGCACATCGATTTCGTTGAGTGCCCTATTGCGTTGGCCTTTGAGATAATGAATCAACCACGTCTTGCTCATCCCTCGCACGCGTTGTGTTCGCTCTGGTAGATGGTGGGTACTTCAGGGATCCAGTGGTGACCACTTTCAAAGCGGATCTCGTTCCGCGAGAAGGCGATCACTTCGATGCCACTCATTTTTCGCACCTTTGGGCAAAGTCGAGCGCGTCTCTCAGGAGGACTTGCACAAAATGCGGCAGTGGCGTCTCGCCCAACCCATTCCCCCAATCCAATGTGTCCTCATATGTCGACCACAGCCACTCAAGTTCGATCTCAGGTCTCATACTTCGCACCTGCTTCTTTCGTACTGCGCATTTTCGAGCCGCGTGTAGAGATCGAGCTCCCGCCACGCTATACCACCCACACTCATACCTTTTGATCGTACACTCTGTGCATTTGCACACCCTCCCATGATCATCGCGGAAAATGTAATATAGTGCGTAGGCAGCAGCCTCCTCCGACGAGGTGGTGGGTGAATCCATACCTTGGTGCCTGCTCAAGAAAGTTTTCGCAATCTTTGCATGCATACACCTGGCATACCCAATACCCCACTTCGCCACAATTGACGCAGCTCATACCGACTTCGCTCGTTGTCGTAGCATTCATAACACACCGCATGCCCCATCCGCGGAGTCCACCCACATCGCAGGCAGTGTGACATCTCACCCTTGGTACTTGTCAAAAGTGGTCCCGCGCAGGTTTCCCCAAGTGTCAAAACGAGTGGTGTCGATGTTTTGGCCCCGCATAATGTAATTGTGATAGGCTGCATACTGCCCAGGCGTCATGTCTGGGAGTCCGCTCATCGTTCGTTTTACGTTCGATCTAGCGCCTTGATCGCCAGCATGTTGGTCGTCACAACAGCGTACTGACGCGGAGTGAGACCCGACTCAGTGATGGAGCGGAAACGACGCGGCAGGCCATCGCTCTTGTAAGCGTTGCTCTGCAGGTGGCTGACATCGGCTCCCTTGCGGCCGAGAGTGAAGTGGTACATGGCATAGAGGCCAGCTCCGACAAGAAGGAGTTCCGCCATCACGGTTTCCCTACACGTAAGAAAGAAGCATGAGTGGACGTGAGTACTTTTCAAAGGTGTGGCCGCGTGAGCTGAAGCAGTTGGCCGAGATTCTCGACATCGTCGATCAAGTGCCGCACATCGCCTACGTGCCCGACATGGCGTGGTACCACTGCAAGGCCATCTTCGACGTCGACGCTGAAACGAGCCACCTCAGCGAGAAGCTGATGAACGGCACCATCAAGAAGGAGGAGGCGGAGCAGTTTGCCAAGTTCATGATCCCGCCCACGATCAACATCGACTACGACTCGTTGTGTGAGTCGGCGTACGAGGACATCCTTGTGTGTCTGAAGCACATCTGCCGGGCGTTTCGCAGTGAATGATTTCTTGCGTTTCAGACACACGCGATGGTTACCGACGCAAAGGCTCCTCCCGCTGCTGGCGGTAACTTTGAAGACAAGGTCAAGGCCCTGTTTGGCATGGGCTCCCCACTCGTGCTCATCGACGGCACGGTGGTCAAGGACAGCGACTGCACAAGTGTTCGGATCGTTGGGCTGGCAAGTGCGGCGTTTGTCGGCTACCTCTTGCACCGCAACGGCTACCCCGCCTACATGTACTTGGGCGGTGGCCTCGCGGCTGGCAACGTGGGCATGATCGTGGCTGGCCGGGCGATGGAGGACTAAAGTTCTTCTCAACGGGTGAGATGGATAAGGGCACAAAGTACGCTGTGGCGGTGCTCGGAACTGCGGCTGGAGTTGGCTTGTTGGCCGGGCTTGGCACACGCGACACTGCCTACAACCCGATGATGGTTGGTGTGGGTGTCGCCACGGTGACCGCCATCATCAGCGCGTTGGCTTTCAAGGGCATGCTCGACGATTGAAGTTTCCCTAGGCAACCCTCGGAGAGGCGTTTTTTGCGAATTATATCTAAGTTATTTTTGGATTTATTTACTATATATAAAATGACTAAAAAAAATGATTCGCCGAATGGGCGCCTTCACTTGCCGAGGAGGCCGTTCAGCAGCGGAGTGAAGCCCCAGTCGGGGAACGGGTCGTTCGACTCGAGGTCATCCTCGTGCTCCTCCTTGGTGTCGTCCGGCTCAATGTCGTAGCGTGCGTCGACTTCGTCCGCCTCGTCGTCCGATGTGAGGCCCTTGTCAAAGTTGCGCAACAGGTTGGCGTTGGTAGGCTTCTTGCCGACCTTGGCGTACTTGCGCTTCTGTGTGATGATGGGGTCCTCGCCGCCATCCTCGTCGTCGCCACCCTCCGCACTGCGCTTCCACACCGCCTTGCAGCACAGACGAGCGTTCTGCTTCTCCAGTCGCTCAATGAAGTCCATGTCGGCCTTGTACTTCTTCACCATCTCCTCCTTGGGGCAGCTCGCCTTGCAGTTGATGACCAGACACTGGTGCTTGACCGACGTGACACGGTCGAGCAGCGGGATGAATGAGCGACCAAACATGCGGTCGAGTGCCTCACGTGTACGCCGATCAGTGGTCTTGAAGATGATCAACCGATCGATGTTGGCACGTTGACCGGGCGTCAGAC
>SPJK01046415.1_pt1 | contig 10496 bp, 7 predicted proteins | sample 3741771 | NCBI WGS metagenome assembly SPJK01 (sample SAMN10925997, study PRJNA522277) | cold seep metagenome | isolation source: Elba SIP-enriched marine methane seep metagenome, extraction at timepoint T2 | place: Italy: coast of Elba, Mediterranean Sea
CTTCGTTTGCCAGAAATCATTGATGGGTTTACTTAATAATTAATCACTTGCGTAAATGAACGCTTTGAAATTTTTTGGTTCCAATTTTAGGGCTGAATGATAATCAAGACAATATATTTGATTAATCTAAAGCCTGTTAAATGAATTCCGCTTTTAGAATACTCAACTTTATCTGTAATACAGGAGAAATGATTATGAAAATCTTTAGGGCTTTTTTAACATTGCTGATAGCTTCATTGCTCTCTTCAACTGCCTTTGCCGCCTCCAAGGTCACGTTAAGCGACGTTCATCTGTGCTGCGCAACCTGCAAAAAAGCCGTTGAAACCGCGGTGGGTGGAATCAAGGACGCCGACGTGAAAGTCGACCTTGTCAAAAAAACAGTTACGGTCACTTCAAACGACGATGCCGCTGCACAAAAAGCGGTCGATGCGATTGCCTCGGCAGGTTTCTACGGAAATAGCGGCAACGACAAAGTGGCTATTAAAACGCCTGGAGCCGAAGGAACCTCATCGAATGCAGATCTCGTTGGTTTTCATAATTGCTGCGTCGGCTGTGAGTATTCCATTAAATCGGCAGTCAACGAAGTCGATGGCGTCGATTCCACGGTGGTTAAAAAAAGATCATGCAACGTCAAAGGCAGCTTCGATGTCGCCGCTGTGCTTAAAGCCGCCAATGATGCCGGTTTTTCGGCATCGGTCAAAAAATAACCGCGCTAAAGTTTTAACATTCTCTTCAATCTCATTACTGGAGTGGGATTGAGGGGAAAGTTAAAATTGATCTTAAATATTGACCTTCATTAGATATAAGATTTATCGCCATTTTTCCAAGGACCATCCCTGGTACACCATTCCACCCCGGCCTTCTAAGAACAAGCAATAGAACTTGTAAATGACGGTACCGACTAACGTTCCCACTGCATAACCGAATACGCCGACCAGCACGCCCGGCATGATCAGGTCCCGCCAACCCTTTGCCGCTGCCAGGGCCGGCGCCGTAGTAGCCCCTAACACGGCTGCGTTGGAAGCTGTGATCAATTCCGGTAAAGAGAACCCGAACAAAGCCCCTAAACCGAAGGTTATCAAGGCATGAACCGTTAACAGAATGGTCACAAAAATAACCAGTAGCGGAGCGATTTCGATCATTGCTACAACATCGGCGCCGGCGGCAATCGCCGCGAAAAAAACAAACGACAATGGAATGGCCAGCTCGAAGCCGCCGTGCAGCTTCGCCATCTGTCTCGGAAACATCGTTGCCGGCAGCAGTGCCAGCAAGGTAATCAAGGCGTAACGCCAATCGGGGGCCCGTAAATATTCCGTCAGTGCATCCGCCGCCACCACAGACAGAGCCAGCGCCAGGGAAATTGCCATAACCGCAGGATTACTCAAACTTTCCGGTTGTTCTTCACTGTCGAAATCACTGTGATCCCTGGATTCAAAATGGCTAGTCAACCAACGCCAAGTCGGTAGTAAAGCCAATAGAACGAGATACAAGGCACTGAACAAATTGTCCGTCGCCGTTGCGGACGAAAAAAACGAGGCATCTTCGCGCAACCCGGTAATATCCCCGAGGGCTGCATAGTTCACCGACCCTCCGATGTAAGTCGAGGTAAACAATCCTGCGATCGCCGGCTCGCGAAGCGAAGTATCAATTACTGCGCCAGCGGCCAGCGGCGACAGGTCAAGCAGCCAGATGCCCATCAGCACGCCGCTGACGGCACCGACACAAGCAAGCAGAAAAGCCATGGTTGACCGGGTAATTTCAAAAAAGATATGTCGCAGATTGGCCTTGAAAAGAAACAACGGGATCAAAACCGGAACGAAATAGGTAAATACGAAATCATAGGCCGGCTCCCGATGAGGTATCAAATCGATATTCGCTACCAGGATTGCGGTTATGATAACCACAACCGTCCCGGTAAGTTGAGCGCCTATGCGCGTTTTTCGGCTAAAAGTCCGACTGCGGCAATAGAGAAAAGCGCCGCCATGACCGCTATATGGTTATCGGATGAGATGAAAGTCACGGCCTTACTCCCCCTGTATTGCTTGTGTTAACTTAGACTCTAGCTTTCAGATGTTGTCTGATTCATCTTTGACTGAACGAAAGCTGCAAAAGAAGTTGACTTACAGGCCGAAGGCATTAAATTGAACGAGTTAATTCCGACCGCTTACAACAATTCAGTTTTTAAAACATATGACCCGTAACTGCTTATCTAAGCCAGACATTTTGTAGTTCAGTTTAATAACATTACGAATTACCGTATATGTTATGTTTACTAAAAGCCTTTCCTGGGGGGTGCAGATCATTGACCCACCTCGGTTGACTTTTTTTGAGGCGGAATTGTTTATTAAGCTGTACATTTCACAACAAAATAAAGACGCTTTTTCCGTCCTACCGGTTCGGTGGATTGATGAGACAAATATTACCCGCCTGGCTACAGCGCGTAGCCAAGGATTTTGAAAGACTAGCCCGTTCGGGCGAAAATATGGTTCCGATCACGCTGATTCATATTTCACTGGCTAAAGGCTAATAATTGTCTACCAAACCGCTTCGAAGAAAAACACCAGAACGTTGTCGATAACCGTTCAAGCAATGAATTACTTTTCATAGTCAATGACAACGTCAAAATAGTGTTCGACACATTTCACGTAATCGCCTTCGATTAACGCTGAAAACGGTGTCTGGTAATTTACCCGTACGCAGGCATTCGCCTGATTCCAATTTTGCTCCCAATAGATCGGCAGTGCTCCCGAGCCTTGGGTGTCAAAACGCTGCATTCCGGCACAGCCCAGTACCTCATTCGGTTCAACCGGCACATTCAGCTCATTAGCAAAATTGAGGTAATAGTCTATGCGGTTTTGCGACTGGACATGTTCAGCCTCTCCGCCGCATTCTATACCGCCGTTAATGATTTGCGTGGTGACGCCAAAACCGGGAGTTAACCCGCTGTCCAGATCGTGTTGATTCGGCTGCCAGGTTCCGTCTAAGGCATGCAGCATCGATGGTTTTGGCGGTTGAGGGTAGACATAGAAGAACACGGCGCTGGCAAGGTTCAGCCAGGTATCGGCAACCAGATTGGGCTGATTCAGCAACGTGGCGACATCTCCGAACATCGCCAGGGAAAACGGTCCGTAATTGTAGTTATAGCTTAATTGCTTGGCGCCCCGCCCGAAATAGCTTTTGAACTGTCCTGCGTTGGGGTGGCCGCTTTCAAAGGTAGAGCACGGAAAGGTCTGGCCCTGCCAGATCGAAGGATCACACAACCCGTAGCCGTTAGGCATATCTTCGGTCCAACCAACCTCGCGCAGATAAACCAGTCCCTGACGCCATTCCGGCTCCTCCCAGTACGGATTGTGCCCGCCTGTTTCCTGGGTAAAGTGGGCAAACATCGTTGTCAAAGCCTTGCGGCAGATGGCGTCCGCATCCCGGCCGTCTGCGTAGTCGCCACAAAATGTAGGGAATTTTGCAATCGCCTTCAGGAAGTTGACATAGGTATATTCGGGAGCGCGGCGTGGAAATAACTCATTCCAGCCCGGTTCACTGATTATCTGCTCAACCCGTTGAACGTTTTCAGGGTTGGTTGAAACCCTCGGTGCGATGGATACAACGAGGGCATTATCCAGCGTTCGAATTGATGCTTTAACACCTGTTAGTAAATCATCCGATGTCAGCTCGGCTTCAGCCGCCAACAGTTCACTCAGTGTTACGGTAGAAGGGTCATCGGGGTTGGAATCCGGGTCGGGATCCGCGCCTGGCCCGGTGCTGCAGTCTGCGTCATCATTTGCAGCACGCCAGACGCCCCATTCACCGGTTGTTCCCGGAGTTTCTCCTTTCGTCCACCAATGTGCACGCCAAATTTTCCGATCATAGGCGACGATGTCGCCTTCTACATAGACCACAGCAGGTTGCCAGGAGTCACACGTTTCATCGGTATCGGATTGAATGCGTTGGGTGATGATGATGGATTCCGTATCGGTTAATTCACCATCGGTTACCCTCAATTCAAATACATACCGGGTCTCGATATTGATTGCTGGAAAAGAGATCGTCGGTTCACTGATCGTTTGATCGTCAATCTCAGCCAAAGGGTTGGCCGGAGAAACCTGCCGCCACTGAAATTGCAAAAGGTCGCCATCCGGGTCCGAGGAATTCGCCGCAGAAAGTACAAGGGAGCCTTCGCCGATCACTTCCGTGGTAATTGTGCTGATCAACGCCACCGGCGAATGATTCCCCTGATTCGTTTCTTCACATGAAGGCGCGTCTTCCTCTATAAGCGACCAAGGTGTTTCCCAGGGATGATCAACCGTTTCTACATCTCTGGGATGATCATCGGGGCCGGCCCACCATTTAGCTTGATATAAATCCTGTTGATAACACACTTGATCACCACCCACATAAATAGCTTCATCCTGATAGAATTCAGTCGCATAAACGGCTGTTATGGGGAATAAAGTAGCAGTTGCCAAAAAGAAAGATAAGCAGGTTCCGGCATTTCTCATTTTTTTCCTTGCGAAGTAATATTCATTCATTTATATCACCATCTATAGAACACGATTATTTGAATCGGTTCATTTCACTTTAATTCAGAGGTTCTTATTCGCAAGGCTAAAAAAGTCATAATTAATTTTATAATCTGAAAGTTAGAGTGTTAGTGAAAAAGCAAATGCGAATAAAAACGGGTTATAGTTTTTTTTAAAAACATGCTGCATAATGAAAGAGTATACAGACTCATCTTTATTAAAAATAAAGAACATAAATTGGAGGACGGTTTTATGAAGATCCAATTGAGTTACAAAAATTCAATGCGTATTGTTTATTCCGGTTTGTTTCAGTCCGGTCCCTGTGACTGCCTCCTTTCGTTCTCACGATGGGGCTTGATTTTTATTCTTCTCGTCGGCATAAATTGTGATGTCGTCTTTGCCGCCAATCCCGGCGCTAATAATCCAATTTCCACGCCGCAAAGACGCATGCTGTTTCCGGATCAACACGCGCTGGTGGCGGTGCCGCAAGACCCGAATTCGTCGAGCACCGCGACCACCTATACCGACTGGGCGCGAAATACTTCCGCGACCAGCTTGGAATTTCTGGAGAGTTTCGGCAATACGTTGAGCGGCATTGCGGAGGCCCGTTCCGCGCCGGGACACATTTTGTCGCAAACCGATGAACAAGTGGCGATTGCCCGATTCGTCGGCAGCGGTGAGAACAATACCATTCAAGTGGATGTGTTGACGCCCGAAGGCGAGACCGGAGCGCCGCCCCAACAGTTCCCCGCTATATCTACCCAGGGCGCCTTCCCAACGTCCAGCGTTGTGAACAGTTTCGACATCGCATCGGGTGAATTGTCGCTATTGGAGGATGCCTCCGGGGCAGGACATGATGAAGTGGTGGTTTGTTATCCGCGAGCTCCCGAAGCCGGTGGAGAAGATAGACCTTATGTCACGGTGCTGGATTATACCAACGTAACGGAAGGAAATGTGGTACAGACTTCACTGGCCGATACCTCTACTAGCTTCCCACCTGATATACGGTCTTATACATCGGATACCAGAATTGCCTGTGATACCGGCGATCTTAATCATGACGGTACGGACGAAGTAATTTTGTCCGTTGTGGAGAATCGGTCACAACCCTACATCTATGTGAGTATCTTCAGCTATTCAAACAATGGGATTGATCCTCCATCCCTGGAGCCCCTGGGTTCAGGACTACGTATTGCTGTTGATGCTCCGAACAATAATAAGTGTAGCTCATTTCTGAATACAGTCGATTTGGCTACTGGAGATTACAACAATGACGGTCGCACCGACATAGCTGTTTCGACTGTGACGTTTTCAGCCGAAGATCCGGGTAGTTCTACATGTGGTTCCGTTAATCACCAGCTTTGGCCTACGGTCTTCGTAATCTCCAGCGACAGTGCATTCAACCTTACGCACGAGAGTTCATTCTACACGGAAGACCCCTTTACCAGAGCGAGTTCCATCGGTAATTGCATCAACAACGGAGGTCTATGTAACAGCATACGCCCATCGGTGGTTTCAGGCCTTTTTAGATATGAACCGAATGCGAACAGCGGCTTAGACTTCAGCCGACGGCAGTTAGCCTTGGTCTATAATACACTCAACGGCGAATCAGGTGATGAACTTCGTGTACATACGCTTTATGTTTCGGAGGATATGCAAACGATTTCCGAAAACGGTCCCGCAATAGATATTCCGCAACAGTGCAGCTCAAGTCAATGCATACCTTCTCGACGTTATTCAGTCGATGCCGGAGGTTATGTGGGGAACGCCGACATTCAAAATCCGCTTTGGTCGTTAGCAATTACTGCCTGGGAAACGGAGAAAGGGGGCAGCGGTAATGCCTCAGGTCAATTCCGGTTGGTCTGGTTGAAAGCTAATCCAACGGGCAGCGGCGTCTTCACCATTGCGCAGGACACAAACCTGTTCAATGGAGTCGAAATTAACGGACCGGTGGATGCCCGCCTGCCGTTAGCGGCCTGGGACCGGGAAGGTAACTCGGTATGGCTCGGTTCTCCGGTTCACCTGGTACTTTATGATTTAATCAAGACGGACTACATCATTCAGGAACCGCCCAAGCATGCTTACTGGTGGCCACCCAGCGCCACTAATGTTGCCGATGGAGAAATTATCGACCTTAGCCGCGTGCAGGACTTCTACATAGAGCTTTCTGACTCGGAAAGCCGAGATTATTCCTTCACTCATACAGATCAGACCGACTGGACCATCGGCGGCAGTTTGGGTTTGACCGGCAAGGCCTCGGTCACCGTTGGAGCGGATGCAGGTATTCTTGGCGCCGCGAAAGCAACGGGTTCCATATCCGTCCAAGGCAAGGTCGGCTACGATTACAATGAAAACGTCGATACCTACGAGAGCAGCTATCGCTCGCAGACCACGGCCTTTACCGGTTCTACCAACGCGGACGACCTGCTGATCGCCAAAGTGATGCGGTTGGACGTCTGGCGCTATCCGGTGTCCGGTATCGAGCTGGAGGACGGCCTCAGTGCCTTTTGGGAAATCGTGTTGCCGGGCGACCAGCTCGAAGTGCAGGGGGGAGGTCTTGATTTCGACTGGTATCAGCCGCCTCATGAAAACGGTAATATTCTGTCCTATCCGCGGCTGTTCGGAACCAGCTACACTCCCCCGGACTGTTGCGCCGAATTCACCTTCGTTGAAAATTCGGAAGAAGTGGTCAAAACCGAACCCTTTCTGGATAACCGACTACTCTTTTGGGACGGTACCGGAGCGACCGTCAACCTTGAATTTTCGGAAGAATCAGGCTCGGGCAGCACCAAAAGTTACGCTCATTCCCTCAAGGAAAGCTTGGATGTTCAGATCGGTTACAAGACTGAAGCTAAATTTTTAGGCAGCAAGACCACAACAGAAACCAAGGTGGACATCAATGTCAACAACAGCAACAGCTGGGCTGACGTGGATACGGAGAGCGCTTCCACCAATAATTCCACGGGTTTTCAGCTGACCAAACCGCCCGGCAACGCCAACCAGTCCTATGGTTTTCTACCGGTGTTCTATCTGGCCCAGGACGGTACCACCAAGGTGACCCATGCGGCCGACGTACTTGCAACCGGCGCCACCTTTTGGCCGCAGACCTATGGTAAGTTGCCCGACCCGGCGCTGAACTTGCCACGGCGGTTCAGCTCCAACTCGCTGGATGTATTGGTCGTGAACGAGTCCGATGATGCCCGGCGCATACGCGGCTTTTTTGTACGCTACAACGAACTCAGTGCTGACGTTTTTCCTCTGGTCGGAGGCACGGTAACCGAAGGTGAGGTAACCCGTATCGAAGTTGAGGTCTACAACTACAGCACTGGTCAGGGTTTCGCGGGCATGGACGTGGCTTTTTCCGCGGTCAAGTACAACCCGATTACGAACAGCGAAATCGGTGACCGCATTCCCTTGATCTGTGACAGCGGCAGCATCACCGGTATTTCATTGAACCCGCTGGAAATGCAGACTGTTCGCTGCGTTTGGGACACCACAGATTTTGGGCCAAGCGTAAGCGGTGCGATCCAGGATTACCGGATCTATGTCACTTTGGATCCCGATAACGCGATCGAGGAAATCTACGAGGGTACCGTGGGCCCCGGACAGAATAACGAGGGTTGGGGGCTAATTGGTATCGCCCATCCGCAGGACACCTACCGCACACCGACGCAAACCGAAGCTGTACCTAACGGAGCCGATGTGCATATGACCGAGAAGGGTCTTGCTTTACAGGTAAATGGCAAATTGGTCACTGAATCGGCTATCGTGGTGCGTGAACAGTTAACGCCACTGCAGGCCTATGCCAACACCGATCAAAGCCAGACCGGTTACCACCATCTGTTGGTTTGGGACGGCGATCCGGACGAGGACGGGCGGTTGCTCGCGGACAAGCTGATTACCAACATCGATGCCGAAGGCGACAGTTGCATATGGCTGCCAAACTTTCGTTTCTCTGAAGCGGGAGAGCGTATTCTGTATGCCCAGGTGCTGGAAACGGAATCGGACGCTTTGCTGGGGAATGCTTTAGACACTCTTGAAGTGGAGGTCTTGGAGATCCCGGTTGTCAATCCCTATCGCTACGAAGGAATGGCCGACAATGTAGGCTCTACGGGAGATTTTGAACTTTCCGGCCGCTTCAGTTTTTCCGGCGAACTGGATTTGACGGCAGCACAGCTGGTCATCTCGCGTGTGCTGGAAGAAATCGGGGGGGCGGGAGAACTGATACCTGGAGTTGGTCAATCCACCGGCCAAAGTCTTGTGCTGCATCCCCGAATGGCGTTGCCGAACCGGGCCTTCTACAGCACACCCAATAGCCAAACACCTGGCGTTTCGATTGAGCTGAGTAGCGCCAACGGGCGACTTACTCTTGATCTGCGAGTCCGGAATGCCGATATCGGTGAACCGGAATTTTGTAACGGGAGCACCGAATTGACCACCGGGCTGGTCTTGCTCAATGGGGAGAGAGCCCCCTTGAACCTGACGGTTACGGAGCCCTGGACCTGTGAACGGAATGCAAATGGCGTTGTTACCAAGCTCGTATTACAAGACGACCCCGAAAAAGAAGAGGTGCTTGATATTCGGGATCAGCTGCTGGATGCACTGCAGAGTGAACAAAACTAATGCGCGCCATTTTTTTCCCCCGGCTTCGATCATCCTTTGAAACGGCAGGCATACACCTCATTTTCTTCAGGCATAAACGATTTTTAGAAAAATTTTCACAACATAATGATCTATAATCGATCGTATATCTCCTTTCTATTACCCGAATTCTGGTCGGGCTTTTCACCACATAGAATTTCCTATTTGGATAAAAAGGCCCATGAGTATACTCCCCTCTTTTTCCTTACTATTTATCATTTTCTTGATTAGGGACAATCAGCCTGAAACCGATACTTTGCTGTGTCTCCAGCAGGGCCTGATCAAAGGGCTTATCGATCGCTTTTCTTAGTTTGTAGATATGACTTCTGAGGGTGTCGCTGTCCGGCGTGAGTTCCCCCCAAAGTTCACTTTCAAGCTGTTCACGAGTCACCAGGTTGGGCGATTCCCGCATCAGAATACGCAGGATTCTCAAGCAGGTGGGAGAAAGGTGTATGGACTGGCCCTGCCTTGTTACCTGCATGGTATTGGTATCGAGTTTCAAATCGTGTACGGTATAAACCGATTCATCCATTTCTCCGCGCTGGCGGCGTATCAGCGCAATCAGCCTCGCTTCCAACTCAGGCATGTCGAACGGTTTGACCAGGTAGTCGTCCGCCCCTTGGTTAAAGCCCTGCAGCTTATCATCCAATTGGTCTCTTGCGGTCAACATCAGGATGGGCGTATTCAATCGGGCGTCCCTGCGCAGACGCTTGCAGATTTCAAAACCGTCGACACCAGGAAGCATGACATCCAGAATGATCGCATCGTAGTTTTGCGTCGCGGCCAGATGCATCGCACACAAACCGTCGTAGGCATAATCCATCGTGAAACCGCAGCTTTCCAGATAGGCTCCGACTGCTTCGGCCAGGTCTCTGTGGTCCTCTACGAGAAGTAAAGTTACGTTGTGCATGGTTGCTTATTAAACCGGTTCATGTTCGACATAAATTAATTGCCCGGTATCATACCCCAATTCTTTCGCGGTTCCGATCAGGCGATTCAGAATCTCTTTCGGCAAGGTTGGCTCGCGCGAAAGAATCCATAGATAGGAACGGTCAGGGCCCGTGACCAGAGCATAGGAATACTGTTCACGGTCCAGCTCAATGACGTTATAACCGCTAAAAAAAGGGCCGAAAAACGACACTTTTAACCGGCCTTCGTCGCTACTTCCGACAAAATAGGCCCGGCCTTCCGCCTGTTCCCATTCTCCACTCTCTTGATTGCGCCCCTTGTTCAGAACATCGATTCCACCGTCTTCACGCAGCGTATATGTTGCCGAAATATGGTCCAGCCCTCGCTCGAAGCGGTGGTCCAACCGTGCGATTTCATACCAGGTTCCCA
>SPJK01008806.1_pt1 | contig 10495 bp, 14 predicted proteins | sample 3741771 | NCBI WGS metagenome assembly SPJK01 (sample SAMN10925997, study PRJNA522277) | cold seep metagenome | isolation source: Elba SIP-enriched marine methane seep metagenome, extraction at timepoint T2 | place: Italy: coast of Elba, Mediterranean Sea
CATGGCCAAAGAGAAGTTTGAGCGTAATAAGCCGCACGTGAACATCGGTACGATTGGTCACGTGGATCATGGTAAGACGACGCTGACCGCAGCGATCACGATGGTGCTGGCAGATGTGACGGGTGCTGAGAAGCGTTCGTATGAAGACATCGATAGTGCACCGGAAGAAAAAGCCCGCGGCATCACCATCAACACGGCGCACGTCGAGTATGAGACGGAAAACCGTCACTACGCTCACGTCGACTGCCCCGGCCACGCTGACTATGTGAAGAACATGATCACCGGTGCGGCGCAGATGGACGGCGCGATCCTGGTTGTGAACGCTGCCGATGGCCCAATGCCACAGACCCGTGAGCACATCCTGCTTGCCCGTCAGGTTGGTGTTCCAGCGCTGGTCGTGTTCATGAACAAGGTTGACCAGGTTGACGATGAAGAACTGCTCGAGCTGGTTGAAATGGAAATCCGTGAGCTGCTCAGCTCTTACGAATTCCCAGGCGACGATATTCCGATCGTAGCCGGTTCTGCGCTGGCAGCTGTTGAAGGCCGCGACGACAATATCGGTAAAGAGAAGATCATCGAGCTGATGGCTCAGGTTGATGAGTATATCCCAACTCCTGATCGCCCGGTTGATCAGCCTTTCCTGATGCCAGTTGAGGACGTGTTCTCAATCTCTGGTCGCGGTACGGTTGTCACCGGCCGGGTCGAGACCGGGATCATCAAGGTCGGCGAAGAAGTCGAGATCGTTGGTATCCGCGACACCCAGAAGACCACGGTCACTGGTGTTGAGATGTTCCGCAAGCTGCTCGACCAGGGCCAGGCTGGCGACAATATCGGCGCCCTGATCCGCGGTATCGACCGTGAAGGCGTTGAGCGCGGCCAGGTTCTGTGTGCCCCGGGTTCGATCACCCCGCACACGACCTTCGAAGCCGAAGCCTACATCCTGACCAAGGAAGAGGGTGGCCGTCACACGCCATTCTTCACCAATTATCGCCCACAATTCTACTTCCGTACGACGGACGTGACCGGTGTTGTCACCCTGCCAGCGGACAAGGAAATGGTTCTGCCAGGCGACAATGTGAAGATGAGCGTTGAGCTGATCCAGCCAATCGCCATGGACCAGGGCCTGCGCTTCGCGATCCGCGAAGGTGGCCGCACGGTCGGTGCCGGTGTTGTGGCTTCTGTCTCCAAGTAAGAAACACACACAACCAACCAAATCAGAAACCCCGCTGCTGAAGCAGCGGGGTTTTTCTTTGTCTTCGGCGTCCGCCGCGATAAGACACGGCATGAGTTTGACACCCCAGGAACTGAACACGCTGGCCGGAGCCGCAATGGCCGCCTTGCAAGCCGGGCGCGCGGATGATGCCGCCAATGGCTTTCAGCAGATCATTTCGCGCGGCGGCGGCAATCGCGATATCTGGCTCGGCCTCGCGCTGGCCCGGCAAGGCCAGGCCCGGCCTGAGCAGATGATCGAAGCGTTGGACAATGTGCTTTTGGAGGACCCGACCAATCTGCGTGCGCTCTTGATGAAAGGCGACGCGATCTGGGACAGCGGACGACACGCTGAAGCGGCTACGCTGTACAATTATATCCGCAAACTGGTGCCGGATGTGAACATGGTCGAGGGCCCGGCCCGGCAAATGGTCGAGCGCGTGGTCGCGCGGCTGCAATCGCACAATACCGGCATCCGCGCCCACCTGGATGATTATTTCCGCGATCGCCAACCGGCCGAGGCAAATGCCTATGAGCGCGCACGCTTTGAGCGGGCCAAGGGCCTGCTGTTCGGTGAGCGCCAGCGCTACAGCCAGGAACCGCGCAGCTTTTTCTATCCGGAATTGCCGGACCGGGAATTCTATGAGTCGCAGGATTATGCCTGGACGCAGAAACTGATCGCCGCAGAAGCTCAGATTCGCAAAGAGTTCGAGGCGGTGAGCCAACAGCCCGGAGCGTTCACGCCGTATATACATGCCTCTGGAAACGTCCCCATCGACCGCAACAATCCATTGCTCGACAATGATGACTGGAGCGCCGTGCACATTCAGAAGAATGGCGAGGTGAACGCGGAATTCGCGGCGCTGATGCCAAGTGTTCTCGAGGCGCTGTCAGAGGCGCCGCTGGAGGAAATTGATCAGCGTGGCCCGACAGTGCTGATCTCGCGCCTCGCTCCGGGCGCGCGCATTCCGCCGCATACGGGCTATCTGAACACCCGCCTGACCTGTCACTTACCCATTGTCGTCCCCGACGGCTGCGGCCTGCGTTGCGGTAATGAAACCCGTCACTGGAAGTCCGGAGAGGTGATGATGTTCAATGACAGCATCGATCACGAAGCCTGGAACAATAGCGCCGAGGAGCGCTTCGTCCTGATCTTCTTCGTCTGGCGGCCAGAGCTCAGCGCGGCCGATCGGGTGATGATCAGGTCTCTGCTCGAGGGCGTCGACTCCTATCAGCCTGCCTGATCCGAGAGCGCGTCTGCATTGGCGAGATTCAGTCCGCCGGCGCCGCCATCTTCAATGTCGACATCGAAGGTCTCGAGGAAGCGGCAGACCATCATGTAATAGCCGGTGACCAGGGTGAGTTCCTGGGTCTTCTCCGGACCGAAATGGGCGAGCGTCGGCTGAAACGTCTCATCGCCAGCCCGGACATTTGCGACCAGGTCGTCAACGAAGGAGAGGGTCAGTCTCTGTTCTTCACTGAGAGACGTGTCCGCCGGCCCGGCTTTCACGGCCTCGATCAGCGCGTCGCTCATTCCCAGGTCACGGCCGATCTTCTCATGTTGCGCCGTCTCATAACCGGCATTGGACAGATAGCCGACGCGCAGGATGGCGCACTCCCGGGTGACAGGGTCGAGCTTGCCATCGAACAGGAAGGCGCCGCCAAGATCGACAAAGGGCCGGACCAGGCCCGGCGCATTGGCCATCATCTTGAAAATGTTGAGCGGTGCGAGCCGCTCCATCAACCGGCTTGTTGTCTCGTCCATCGCGGCGGGGTCGGCATAGGGAATACGCGCCATGAGATCTCCTTGTTCAGCAGCACTGACTAAATCACGCCTTTGAATGGTCTCAAAGCAGTTTAAGACTGAGCATCAGAATGAGAGGAGAGAGGGTGATGATCAGGAAAATACTGGCCGGACTGGCCGTCAGCAGCGCCGCGATGAGCGGATGCGCTTTTGCCGACGAGGTGTGGAGCACCGAGATTGGCGATGTGGTTTATGAGATCGATCTCGAGAATGGCATGGCGGTGCTGTCCTATCCGACCGATGGCGAGGATCGCGGCCGGGCCTATCTGTCAGGACTGGCCGGCGTCTATACCGACCGCACCGGCTATGAAGGCATCTGGATCGAAGCGCCCTCGGAAGAAGACCTGTGCGACGTCGCCATGGTAGCTCCGGATTCCGGCGAGACCTCCAGCAATTGGGGCCGCGTGCGGGTGGTCTTTGTCGACCCGGATTTCCCATCCACCTTCGTCGCCATGCGCGGCGACTGTTTTGATGAGCCGACCGAAATGCTGGTCGCGCGTCCGGTCACTGCATTCAATCAATAGGGTTGGATTTCCTGTTTCCACCCCATTGCATCTGGGGCGCGCTTGAGGCACATAGGCGCCTCACTGGACGGGTGTAGCTCAGTTGGTAGAGCATCGGTCTCCAAAACCGAGGGTCCCGGGTTCGAGTCCTGGCGCCCGTGCCATGTGAAATTCCATCTTAATTCAGGCTCTGAGTGTCGCGCGGACGTGCGCAACTTTCCGTGCGCATTCGAAAAAAGTGGACAAGTCTGTCACAAACTCCATCCCTGTCTCGTCATCTCAGGAGCAAATGGAGAAAACCATGCTGAAACTCGCACTCTATGTGGTCGCCGGACTGTATCTGAGCACCGGCATCTACATGTTCGTCGCCCCGCAAGCCTTCTATGACGGCACGCCGGGTGTGGCGATGATGGGGCCATTCAACACCCATTTCATTCGCGAAGCCGGTCTGGCCTTCCTGGTGAGTGGTGGCGCGCTGGTCTGGGGCGGCCTCAACCGCAATCAGGCGGTCGCGGTGTTCGGCGCAATATGGCCGTGTCTGCATGCGCTGTTCCATGTCTGGATCTGGGTCGCGCGCGGCGTGCCCTTCGATCTGGTTGCTTTGGTCAATGGGGGCGGCATCCAGCTTCCAGCATGGCTGGCGCTTGTGGCTGCCTGGAAACTGAAAGGACAAGACGGATGATAAAATGGATGCTGCGACGTGGCGCACGGGCCTTTGGTCGAGCGTATGATTATGATGTCAGCTATATGCTGGATGTCATCGACACCTCGGCCGGGGCTGGCGTGCGGCTGTCGGCATTCCCGCTGATCAGCCAGTATCGTGGCCCGAAAGCGGCGCAGCAGGTGTGGGTCGGCGCGATCTTCGCCTCGACGATTGAAGGCGATTGCGGACCGTGTGCGCAGCTGGTTGTCGACATGGCGGTTGAGGCGGGCGCAGATCCGGCAGTCTTGAAGCAGTGTTTTGACGGCGATCCGCATCAGGCCGGCGATGTCGGCCTCGGTTTCCGGTTCGCGCTGGCCGCCATTCGCGGCGACCTGGAGGTTGATGATCTGCAATCCCAGATAGAAGCAAAATATGGGCGGCGCGCGGTGGTCGCGGCTGCTTTTGCGGCTGGTTCCGGACGGTTCTATCCTGTGTTCAAACGTGGGCTTGGGTATGGCCATGCCTGCCGTCAATTGGAGTTTCACGGGCTGGCAGAGCCGGCCGTAGCCGCCTGATCATGGACCTCGTCGCGACCTTCGAAGCGCAGCGCCCGCAGCTGACCTCACTTTGCTATCGCATGCTCGGCGATCGCGCCGGCGCCGAAGATGCGGTGCAGGAGACCTGGCTGCGATGGATGGATGCCGATCATGCCCGCGTCGAGAATGCGTCGGCCTGGTTGCGCCGCGTCGCGACCAATATTGCCATCGATGCCTTGCGGTCCGCGCGCCAGCGCCGCGAGACCTATGTCGGCCCGTGGTTGCCCGAGCCTTTGGTGCGCAGTGAGCAGGGGCCGGAAGATGCTTTCGAGCTGGCGCAGGAATGCGAATTGGCGCTGGTCTGGGCGATGGAGCGGCTCGGCGAGGAAGAGCGCGCCGCCTTCATTCTGCGCGAGGCGTTCGATGCCGGTTATGACGAGGTTGCCGCCTCGCTCGGCAAGTCTGAAGCTGCCTGTCGCCAGATGGTCAGCCGGGCGCACAAACGGTTGCAGGAAAGTGGTCCCAAATTTGATGCCCCGGAGGCCGAGGTGCAGGACCTGATCGCCCGCTTCTTCGCCGCGGCGACGGCAGAAGACGGCGCAGCGGCGATCAAACTGTTCGCGCCGCAAGCCGTGGCCATCTCCGATGGCGGCCGAAAGGCACGGGCGGCGCGGCGCGTCCTGACCGGGCCGGAGGAAATCGTCCATGTGATGATGGCCGTGTGGCGCAAGTCGGCTGGCGATGGGGACTTGAGCATAGAGCCGTGCGTCGCCAATGGAGCGCCTGGTGTGATCCGCCGCGTGAATGGCGAGGTCGACTTCGTCCTGACCCTAGCACCCGACACCGAGAATCGCATTGCCTGGCTGTACGTGATGCGAAATCCGGACAAGTTGCAGGTCGTCTAGACCGACGCCCTACCATGCCTGCGCCACGGTAGAATTCGTCGCATGTCTCCCTCTTTCCTGAAACGTGCGCCCTGATAAGAGGAGCGCGCTAGGTGACGATTGGATCTGGGAGAATTGAATCGTGAAGAATTTGCGTGATGATTGTGGGACACGCGTGCGCCAGAAGACGGGCGCTGGACTGTCATCCATGCTGATTGATCGCGGTGAAACGCTGGCGACGTTCAACAATGAGCTCGAGATCAGTGCGACGCAGCCAATGGACTGGGGCGGTATCTATGCCAGCGTGTACCGGATCACGCCTCTGGGCGATGACAAGTCTGCGTTCGATGAAGAGGTGGATTATGCCATCGGCTTCTATACCGAGATTGATGGCGTCGGCCTGGATGTCAGCGCCGCCTACTTGACGTATCCCGGGTCGTCGGAAGAGGCGACCGTCGAACTGGCGGCGGAACTTATAACGGCGCACGCTTTTGAGCCGGGCCTGGCTGTGTTCTATGATGTCGATCAGGAGGTCTATGGTGCCGAAGCCTATGCAGGACCTTCGACAGAATTTGGCGTCTGGACTGTCGGGCTGCTCGGCCGGGTCGGATTCGTCTCCTCTCCAGACGGCGATTACAGCTATGCAGGCCTGGAAGGCACCGCCGGACGGGACCTGAGCGAGGCGCTCGGTCTTGAGGCGTTCGTGCGTATCGAGGCGGCGGACGAAGACACATTTGCCTCCCGCGTCGAGGGCGGAAATGTCACGCGAACGGCCGCAGAAGGGGCGGGGATTGGCGTGCGGATCACGATGCAGCGCTAAGCGTCCGCCGGGCGCCGCTGATCACGGTCACAGAAACTGCATAAGCGGCTGTTGACGCGGCGCTCTGATTCCCGTACAGGCCACCCTTCGCAAGCTAGGCCGTGCCGTGAAGGCAAACGCTGGCAACCGAAACGAACAACTGGATTTTCCTCGTGTCTGGGCGCTCAGAGAGCTGTGCGGCCTGGATATGTGGTTTTATCGTGAATGGACATCGCAGGATGGAAAAACAGAATATCAGGATCCGGCTTAAAGCCTTCGATCACCGCGCGCTCGATTTGTCAGCGCGTGAAATCGTTTCGACTGCCAAGCGCACCGGCGCGGAAGTGCGTGGGCCAATCCCGCTTCCAACCCGCAAAGAGCGCTTCACAGTCAACCGTTCTCCACACGTGAACAAGAAGTCTCGTGAGCAATTCGAGATCCGTACGCACAAGCGTATCCTCGACATTGTTGACCCGACCCCACAAACCGTCGACGCGCTGATGAAGCTCGATCTGTCGGCTGGCGTTGGCATCGAGATCAAGCTCGAGGGAGCACGCTAATGGCGCTTCCAGCTCAACGTTCTGGCGTGCTCGCCCGTAAACTGGGCATGACACGCGTATTCAGTGACGAGGGCCGCCACGTGCCTGTCACTGTTCTGGCGCTTGACGGCTGTCAGGTCGTCGGCCTGCGCACCGAAGAAGAGCGCGACGTGACCACCAAAAAGGGTGGACAGGTCAAGCGCACCGACGGCTACACCGCTGTCGTCATGGGTGCCGGCGAGAAGAAAGCCAAGCGCACCGCGAAGGCCCAGCGCGAGCAATTCGCCAAGGCCGGTGTCGCGCCAAAAGCAAAAGTTACAGAGTTCCGTGTCAAATCTGACATCGCTCTGCCGGAGGTCGGCGCTGAAGTTCAGGCCGACCATTTTGTTCCGGGTCAGAAGGTCGACGTCGCTGGCGTTTCCATCGGTAAAGGTTTTGCCGGTGCGATGAAGCGCTGGAACTTCGGCGGTCTGCGTGCCTCGCACGGTGTGTCTATCTCTCACCGTTCGCACGGTTCGACGGGTCAGTGCCAGGATCCAGGTCGCGTCTTCAAAGGTAAGAAGATGGCCGGTCACTATGGTGTCGACCGCAAGACAGTTCAGAACCTCGAAATCGTCCGTACGGATGTTGAGCGCGGTCTGCTCCTCGTCAAAGGCGCCATCCCAGGCGCTGATGGGTCTTATGTTGAGGTTCGCGACGCGGTGAAGAAGGCCATTCACGCTGACGCACCAGCAGACGGTTCATTCAAGGCGCCAGCTAAAGGTGACGCACCTGCCGCTGACGTGAAGATCGAAGGCACGGCTGCTGACAATATCGTCCTCGTTGATGGCATCGGTCCAAAGACCGAGGAAAACCTGAAAGAGAAGGGCCTCGGCACGCTTTCAGCTTTTGTCGCCATGGCTGACGATGAGCGCACAGCGCTGCTCGAAGAGCTGGGTGTTGCTGAAGATGCGGCATCCGAAGACTGGGTTGGTCAGGCCAAAGACATTCTCGCTGGCGGTCAGCCACGCGCGAAAGTCGACCAAGACCTCCTGAAGAAACTTCTGAAAGAGGGTGCTGAATAATGGAACTCTCCGTCAAAACTCTTGAAGGCAAGGCCGCTGGCAAAGCCACTGTTGATGATGCTGTGTTCGGGATCGAAGAGATCCGCGGCGACGTCATTCAGCGCATGGTTCGCTACCAGCTCGCCAAACGCCAGGCTGGCACGCACAAAACGCAAGAGCGTGGCGACGTGTCTGTCACAACCAAGAAGTATATTCGTCAAAAAGGATCTGGCGGTGCCCGTCACGGTTCCAAGAACGCGAACATCTTCGTTGGTGGTGCTGTCGCTCACGGACCACGCGTCCGCAGCCACGCTCACGCGCTGCCGAAGAAAGTCCGCAAAATGGCGCTCGCGCACGCGCTGTCTTCGAAGGTCAAGGATGATGCCATCCTGGTTATCGACAAGGCAGAGTTGAAAGAGGGTAAAACCAAGGATCTGTCTGCAAAGCTGACCAAGCTTGGTCTGTCTAACGCACTGATCATTGGTGGTGCTGAGCTCGACGCCAACTTCGCCAAGGCCGCTCAAAACATTCCAAACGTGGACGTTCTGCCAGCTGCTGGTCTCAATGTTTATGATGTGCTTCGCCGCAAGACCCTGGTTCTGACCAAGGATGCGCTGGAAAGCATCGATGCGCGCTTCAATGGCGCCAAAGCGGAGGCTTAATCCATGGCTGATATCAAGCCTCACAATTATGACATGCTTCTGTCTCCGATCATTACGGAGAAGTCGACGCTGGTCGCTGAAGAGAACAAGATCATCTTTCGTGTTCCTCTGACCGCCACCAAGCCTGACATCAAGCAAGCTGTTGAGAACCTGTTCAAAGTCGATGTCACCAAGGTCAACACGATCCTGGTGAAAGGTAAGACCAAGCGTTTCCGCGGAAAGCCTGGCCGTCGCTCTGACTTCAAAAAGGCGATCGTGACCCTGGCAGACGGACAGTCTGTCGACATCACGACGGGCCTGTAGGAGATTTAGATGGCTTTAAAGACATACAAACCTACCTCACCCGGTCGTCGCCAGCTGGTCCTCGTTGACCGCTCAGAGCTGCACAAGGGCCGTCCGGTGAAAATGCTCACCGAAGGTCTGACCAAGACCGGTGGTCGTAACAATAAAGGTCGCATGACCGCACGCCACAAAGGTGGCGGCGCCAAGCGCCTGTACCGCAAGATCGACTTCAAGCGGAACAGATGGGACGTGCCGGCAACGGTTGAGCGTCTTGAGTATGACCCGAACCGCACCGCGTTCATCGCGCTGATCAAGTATGAAGATGGCGAGCTGTCTTACATTCTTGCGCCGCAGCGTCTCGCAGTCGGTGATACGGTGATCTCTTCCAAGACCGCTGACATCAAGCCAGGCAACGTTCTTCCACTGAAGAACATCCCGGTTGGTACGATCATCCACAATATCGAGATGAAGCCTCTGAAAGGCGCCCAGATGGTGCGCTCTGCCGGGTGCTACGCTCAGCTGGTTGGTCGCGACTCTGGTTATGCGCAAATCAAGCTCACCTCTGGCGAGCTGCGCATGGTTCCGGATCAGTGCGTTGCCACGATCGGTGCTGTGTCCAACCCGGACAACATGAACCAGGTCATGGGTAAAGCTGGCCGCAACCGTCACAAGGGCAAGCGTCCACACGTTCGCGGCGTGGTCATGAACCCGGTGGATCACCCACACGGTGGTGGTGAAGGTAAGTCCTCAGGTGGCCGTCACCCAGTGACGCCTTGGGGTAAGAAAACACGCGGGCCAAAAACCCGTCGCAAGCAGGCTTCGGATCGTTTGATCATCCGTCGCCGTAACTCGAAACGCTAGGGAGACGTAGAGAATGTCACGTTCCGTCTGGAAAGGCCCGTTTGTCGACGGCTACCTCCTGAAGAAGGCTGAGAAGGCGCATGCGTCTGAGCGTCGTGAGGTCATCAAGACCTGGTCACGTCGGTCGACCATCCTGCCACAATTCGTCGGCCTGAACTTTCAGGTCCACAATGGCAACAAGTTCGTCCCCGTCCTCATCAGTGAGGAAATGGTGGGTCACAAGCTTGGTGAGTTCGCACCGACCCGTACTTATTACGGTCACGGTGCCGACAAGAAAGCGAAGCGGAGATAGTCATGGGTAAAGCCAAGAATGCTCCTAAGCAGGCCTCAAACGAAGCACGCGCGGTCCTGCGCATGTATCGTTCAAGCCCGCAAAAGCTGAACTTGCTGGCGCAGCAAATTCGCGGTCTGCCTGTGCAGAAAGCGATCGACGAGATGCAATTCTCTCGCAAGCGCGCCGCCTCTGATGTTCGCAAGCTTTTGAAGAGCGCCGTCGCCAACGCTGAAAACAATCACGACCTGGACATTGATAGTCTGGTGGTCGCTGAAGCGCATGTCGGTAAGAACCTCGTCATGAAGCGTATTCGTGCCCGTGCTCGTGGCCGCGCTGCACGCATCATGAAGCCATTCTCGCAGCTGACAGTTGTTCTGCGCGACACGTCACAAGAAGCGGAGGCCGTATAATGGGTCAGAAAGTTAATCCTATTGGCTTGCGTCTCGGCATCAACCG
>SPJK01060838.1_pt1 | contig 10491 bp, 8 predicted proteins | sample 3741771 | NCBI WGS metagenome assembly SPJK01 (sample SAMN10925997, study PRJNA522277) | cold seep metagenome | isolation source: Elba SIP-enriched marine methane seep metagenome, extraction at timepoint T2 | place: Italy: coast of Elba, Mediterranean Sea
GCTGACGGATTTCGATATCGCGTTTGAACGCTTCGGAAGTCAGCAAACGGCGCTGGGGGCGGGCAATGGCTATCAGCATTTGTGGGTGGAAGCCCAAAGCGAGATTGCGGCCGATCGGGCACGCTTCACCTGGCTGACGGAAAACCGGTTCTACACCTATCATGCCCTGGTCAGCGAGCCGTTCGAGGCTCGAATTGTCAGAACCGGCGCGAACGATCCCGATTTCAATCTGCGGACCCAACAGGGCATCCTGTTGCGTGTTCCCAGCGCGGAATCAGCCCGTTTCATTTCGGTGTTCGAACCGCATGGTCGATACGACCCGGCCCAGGAAATCACGGTCGCGAGCGAGAGCGGCATTGACGAGATCCGTTCCGTTGAGGGCGAGACCGCCACGCTCATCCAGATCGCTTTCAACTCAGGTCAACGCCTCAGCGTTGGCCTGGCTCATGATCTCCATGCCGGAGCTCACACGATAAACGCCGACGGCCATCGTTACGAATGGACCGGGGCTTACAACATATTTGGGGAGTGAATCATGCCGTCAGCGAATGCGGAAACGGTCGATCGGACCGCTTTTGATGCGCCATCGAATTTCGTCAGGGCCGATGTCGCCGGGGCGGAGGAGGTCGCGCCGGGAATTCGACGCCAACTCCTCGGTTTCGGGGATGCCCTCATGGGCGCCCGGGTCTGGTTTTCGACGGGGGCCGTTGGCGAACTTCACGCCCATCCCCATGCGCAGATGTCCTATGTCGAATCCGGTGAATTCAAGGTCACCGTCGGCGCCGAACAACAGACCCTGTCCGCTGGCGACAGCTTCTTCGTTCCATCCCAAAGCCGGCACGGCGCTGTCTGCCTGCAAGCGGGTGTCCTGATCGATGTGTTTGCGCCAGCCCGCGAAGACTTCATTCCGGCACGGGGAGAGGTCTGATGCAAATTCCCCGACTTCGCTGGTGGATTGTCACCCTGGTCGCGCTGGCGACCGTTATCAACTATATCGACCGGCAATCGCTGAATGTCCTCTGGCCGGAAATTTCGGCGGAACTCTATCCTGACCGGACCGAAGACCAGCGAAAGGAAATCTACGCCCTTATCTCGGTCATCTTCGTGTTCGCATACGCGTTCGGACAGGCGATTTTCGGAAAGATTTTCGACTGGATCGGCACCCGAATGGGATTTGCCCTGTCGATTGCGGTCTGGTCGCTGGCGACGGCGGCCCATGCTTTCGCCCGTGGCTTGGGAACCTTTGCGCTTTTCCGTGCGATCCTGGGCGCCGCCGAGGCCGGTAACTGGCCGGGCGCGACCAAGGCGAATGCTGAATGGTTTCCGACCAAGGAACGCGCGCTCGCGCAGGGCATTTTCAATTCCGGTGCCGCGATTGGCGGCATTGTTTCGATCCCGCTCATTGCGTTCTTGTCGGTGTTTTTCGACTGGCACATCATTTTCATCATTATCGGCCTGACCGGCTTGCTCTGGCTCATTCCGTGGATGGTTCTGGTCAAGGCGCCCCCAGGTTCCCACCCGTGGGTCACCGAGGATGAACGCCAATACATTCTGACTGGCCAGACCCGCACGGAAAGCGAGGGTGACAGCCCTCAAACACCGGCTGAATCAGATAGCTACGCACCGGGGACGGTAGAGCTTTTGTCGCGGCGGCAGAGCTGGGGTGTCATCATCGCCTCTGCGGCGATCGATCCGATCTGGTGGTTGTTTGTCTTCTGGATCCCGATCTACCTGTCTGAAGTTTATGGCTTCAACGTCCGTGAAATCGGCATCTACGGCTGGGTCCCTTATGTCGGCGCCATGTTCGGAGCCTGGTTCGGTGGCTTGCTGGCCCAGAACCGGATCAAGGCCGGCTGGAGTGTCGATGGCGCTCGCAAACTGACCATCACGCTCGGTTGCCTGATCATGCTTCCCTGTCTGCTTGCGATGTCACAGGCGGCCAATCCGGTCGTCGCGGTCCTGATCATGGCGGCGATCCTGTTCGGCTTCCAGACCGCCATTGGCAACGTGCAGACGCTGGCCAGTGACTTCCTCAGTGGCAAGTCGGTTGGCACGCTGGCCGGATTCGCCGGAATGGCCGCCAAGCTGGGTGCTGCCGGTCTGACCTATCTCGTGCCGTGGCTGACGATGGGTGGCAACTACACGCCTGCTTTCATCATTGGCGCAGGCCTCGCCCTGCTGGCTCTGGCCAGCGTGTGGATCGTGTGTGGCCGGATTGAACCTCTCAAACCGAAAAAAGAGCAAGCCTGACGGCTTCCAGATTCTAGGAGACGAAAATGAAACTCGCCGGAAAAACCGCGATTGTTGTTGGTGGTGGCCGTGATATCGGGCGTGCCGTCTCGATCAGCCTGGCCCGCGAAGGCGCCAAGGTGGTCGTCAATTTCAACAATGATGAAGCCGCCGCCCAAGCGACAGTTGATGATATTACCAAGGCTGGCGGCGACGCCATCCTGGTCAAGGCTGATGCGACCAAATTCGCCGAGATGGAAGCGCTCGTGGCGTCAGCCCAAAGCGCCTTCGGCCCGCAAATCGACATTCTCGCGACTGTCGCCGGCGGCATGGTGGCCCGCAAGACCCTCGCCGAAATGGACGAGGAGTTTTTTGACTTCGTCATGAGGCTCAATGTGCACTCGGCATTCTTCGCGATGAAAGCGACCGTGCCGCACATGAAGGAAGGGGCGTCGATCATCAACTTTTCCTCCCAGGCTGGCCGTGATGGCGGGGGGCCCGGTGCTACCGCCTACGCGACGGGCAAGGGCGCCGTCATGACATTCACCCGCGGCATGGCCAAGGAGCTTGGCCCGAACGGAATTCGGGTCAACGCCGTGTGCCCGGGCATGATTGCCACCAGCTTCCATGACCGTTTCTCGAAGGATGAAGTGCGCGAGAAAGTGGCCGGCATGACGCCGCTTCGTCGCCAGGGTGCGGCCGAGGAAGTGGGCGATGTGGTCAGCTATCTGGCCTCGGATGAAGCCTCCTTCCTGACGGGCGTGTGCCTCGACGTGAATGGCGGTTTGCTGTTCTCCTAGGCTTCAAGGCAGCTGAAAGATGAATGCGATGGGGCATCCGACCAAGTTCAAGGCTGACCGCAAAGCGGTCACCTGCTTTGGCGAGGTCATGGCAGAGCTCGCGGATCTGGGCGCGGAACAGGTCCGTGTCGGTGTTGGCGGCGATACCTTCAACACGGCGGTTTACCTGGCCCGGCTCGGAACGCCGGTTCGCTATGCAACGGCACTGGGCCAGGACCCGTTCAGCGAGCGGATACGCAAGCGCATGGCGCTCGAGGGTGTGGACGCTGAGCTGGTCGCAACCTCAAGCGATCGCAATTGCGGCCTGTACGCGATTGAAGTCGACGAGACGGGAGAGCGGAGCTTCACCTATTGGCGCTCGCACAGCGCGGCGCGCCAGTTCTTCGATCTTGCCGGGGCCCGACAGGCGCTGGCTGCGATGGCAGAGGCCGATGTGTTGTACCTCTCCGGCATAACACTGTCGCTCTTTGCGGAATCGTCGAAGACGGGACAGATCATCGATCTGGCGCAATCTGTTCGCCGAAGGGGTGGGCAGGTCGTTTTCGACACCAACTACCGTCCCGCCGGCTGGCTTTCGCCAGGGCAAGCGCGGGACACAATCTGCGAATTGATGCCGAACATCTCAATCGCCCTGCCCACGCTCGAGGATGAGCAGGCCCTGTTCGGCTTCCAGAGCGTCGAGGAATGTGTGGAATACTGGTGCCGCGCCGGCGTTGACGAAGTCGTCGTCAAGCACGGTCCTCGAGGCGCCTGGTCGACGGGCGTTGGGGAATGGGTCGAGCCGCCGGCAATTATTGCGCCGGTTGACACGACGGGTGCCGGGGACAGTTTCAATGCCGGCTATCTCCACGCACGCCTGAGCGGCGCGTCCGGCCGGGAATCAATCATAGCCGCGCATCAATTGGCCGCATTGGTCCTGGGAGTACGCGGCGCACTGCTACCGGCGGATGAGCCACTCCCGGCCTGGACGAAGGAGCTGAGCAAACAGAATGTGTAGTCCCGTTCAACGCCCCGCCAATATCATTGCGCCTGCCCACCTTGCCGCGACTTATCCGATCGGGTCCGGCATTCCCGAAATCCGCATCGACGGCACGGTTTCGACCGTGGGCGGGCTGCGCGCGAGCCTGTCGCGCTCCGAGGGTGTTCGGCTGCATCTTGAAGAACGGACCCGCTTCGTCTTGAGACCCCAGACAGCGTCAACCGACCTGACCGAGGACGTCGGGAGTGAGTTCAAACCGCTGCCCCGTCTCGAGGGGGAATGCGCAAGATTGGGCCTTCTCAGATTGCTGAGCGCACCGCCTCCACTGGGCGACCGGTCACAATTTGCCGGTGTCCTTTGCACCCTGATCTTGTGGGCTCAGGAAATGGCTTGTGAACTGGACCTGCGCGGCGGGGTGAGCATCGGTCTGGATCGCGACTGGGCGCCCTTACTGGCCGACTCCCATTGCCGATGGGTCACCATGCTCTTCGGTCGTTCATTGGCGCGCCGGGTGTCGATTGAGATAACCGCTGCGGCCTGATGGCCGGTGCGCATCGCGTCCGGGCAAGGATCACCGAGGCACCGCTGTTGCGGCTCAACACCGACTGTTGCGAACATGGCCGGTCAGTTGCGCAAGAGCTGTGTCGCTTGCGGTCCAGTGGTCGGCGAACAGGCCTTTTTCGCCAAATAGCGCGGCCGCGATGGAGTCCTGTCCGGCGGTCTGCCAGAGGCGGGCCAGCTGGTCCCGCATCGGATCATCGACCGCGTTGGCGAGACCATTTGCGTGCTGGATCCAGCTAGCCAGTGCTTGAAGGATTGCCGGGCTGTCGCGTCCGGCGTCCTGGCGGGCCTTCAGGGTGGCGAGCCAGCGTTGTGGAATTTTTTGCGATCCATCCATTGCGATCTGGATGAGCCGGTGGGGCAGGGCGGGATTGGCAAAGCGTGCTTCAAGCTGGTCGGCATAGCCGGACAGGTCCTGGTTCGGTGCCGGGTTGAAACTGGGCGCTGCTTCATCGCGCATGAGACGTCCGACCAGTGGGCCGATCTGGGGGTCGGCAATGGCTTCCGAGACCAGGTTCAGGCCTCTGGACAAGCCCAGATAGGCAAGGGCTGAATGGGCGCCGTTCAACATCCTCAACTTCGCGGTTTCGTAGGGGGCGACATCCCCGACCAGCTCGGCCCCCTGTTCTTCCCATCCGGGGCGCGGCCCGTTGAAACAATCCTCGACGACCCATTGACTGAAGGGCTCGGTGAATACAGCCCCCTCATCCTCGCACCCGATCAGCTCGCGCAGACCGGCCCGGTCGTCACCGGTTGTTGCCGGGACAATCCGGTCCACCATTGACGATGGAAAGGTGCAGTTCTGTCGGGTCCAGTCAGCCAGGCCCGGATTGATGTCGTCGAGGAAGTCGAGAAGCGACCGGGCAAGCTTCTGGCCGTTATGGGCCATGTTGTCACAACTCAGGACGGTCAGCCCGCCGCTCGAATTCTGCCTGCGGATGGCGAGTGCCGCCGCCAGATATCCGTAGATCGTGCTCGGTGAGCGTCCATGGCGGTCATTGGCGATGGCCGGAGCGTTTTGATCGAGCCCATCTCCGTTCGCGGCCTGGTAATAGCCCTTCTCGGTCACGGTCAGGGTGGCAATCTGCGTCGCTGGCGCTGCGAGGGCATCGATTACTGCTTGCGGATTCTCCGGCGCGACCAGCACGTCGGCAATCGAACCGATAACCCGGATGTCATGCGCGGCATCGCTTTTGATACTGACCGTATAAAGCCCGTCCTGCGGCCTGAGCTTTTCACGCGTTTCCGGACTCCGCAGCGACACGCCGATGATACGCCAATCGCGTTCGCCGGCATTCATTGCGGCGTCGGTATACACGGCCTGGTGCGCGCGATGAAAGGCGCCGAGCCCGAGGTGGACGATTCCGCAGGCTTGTTCACTCGGGACATAGCCGGGGCGCCGAACCCATGCCGGGAGGGAATCAATATTCGCGAGGTTTAATCTCATGGAAATGACACCGGTTACCAAAGTCGATGCTAATTGAATTCCCACGACCCGCAAGGGCTGAACTGGTTAGCGCAGATGACGGTTTCATCGGCGGCCAGGGGCGCTCGCCACGCATTGTCTGACCGGAGCGCGCCGTGGGGGTGGCGGGCTGTCCTGCCCCGGACCGACGCCGACCTGGCCACGGGAGGTCATCAATGCTGCGACGCAGCAACGAAAGTTTGAAAAAGAAATTGTCACCGGTGTCATTGTTGTGCAGCATGGCATCGATCCATGCTGACAACTTCGTCTTCAGCTCCAGCAACCATTGGAACTGGATCAGTCGAAACAGAAATGCTACCGGTGTCATAACAAAGTGATTGGCGCCGGGCAGGAGTCAAAAGTTCAAACGCGGACCGGAAACCGGCCGCAGCGGGGAGGAAATGATGAGGAATTCAATTACGCCAACAGGCAAACTGCGCCTTCTGGCCGGTTGTGCCACGGCCAGCCTGGTGTTGGGGACAGCACTCGGGGCGGCGGCGCAAGCACAAGACAGTGATGTCATCACCGTTCAGGGCTTCCGCAGTTCGCTGGCCCAGGCGCTGGACGTCAAGCGCGACTCCAATGGTGTTGTCGACGCCATCGTCGCGGAAGACATCGCGGCATTCCCGGATCTCAACCTGGCCGAATCAATCCAGCGCATTCCGGGCATCTCGATCAACCGTGTTGCCGGTGAGGGGCGCCAGATCACGGTTCGCGGTCTTGGATCGGACTTCACCCGCGTTCGCATCAACGGCATGGAAGCCATGTCGACCACGGGCGGCTCTGACGCATCGGGTGGTTCCAACCGCGGTCGCGGCTTTGACTTCAACACGTTCGCATCTGATCTGTTCAACCAGATCCGCGTGACCAAGACGACGTCGGCGTCCATGGATGAGGGGTCCCTGGGGGCGACTGTCGATCTGCGCACCGCGCGCCCGTTCGACTATGGTTCGGGGCTGACTGCCGCCATGTCGGGCCAGATGGGCTATAACAGCCTGTCGGAAGAGACCAGCCCGCGCGTTGCCGGTCTTGTGTCCTGGGTCAATGAAGAAGAGACGTTCGGCGCCAATCTGTCGATCGCCTTCTCTGACCGCACGATCATCGAGGAAGGTTTCTCGACGGTTCGCTGGGACGACGGCAACTTCCGCTCGGTGAATGGTGTGGCCTGTCCGGCGGGACCGGATTGTGCCGGCATCAACTCAAGCTCGACCGTCTATCATCCCCGTATCCCGCGCTATGGTCGTCTGACCAATGAGCAGGAGCGTCTGGGCATTACCGGTGGCCTTCAATTCCGTCCGAGTGATCGCACGACGGTGTCGCTGGATGCGCTCTATTCCAGCTTCGACGCGACGCGCACCGAGAACTTCCTGGAAGTCTTCATCCGCAGTCAGCAGGGCCAGTTCGACGTCAACAGCTTCACGGTCGACAGTGGGCTGAGCATCATCGACTCGGGTAATTTCGACATCAGTGCCAATTCAAACGGCACCCATCCGATCCGCTCGGAAGGTCGCTATGATGAGCTGACGACCGAATTCACCCAGTTCACCCTGAATGTCGATCACGACTTCTCGGACCGCCTGCGCGGCAACTTCCTTGCTGGTACGGTGACATCGGACTTCGACAACCCGGTCCAGACGACCATCCTGTTCGACGCCATCGGCGATGTGACCGGATATTCGTATGACTTCCGCGGCAATCTCAACACGCCGGCGATCGACTTCGGGTCGCTCGACGTGACGGACGCTTCGCAGTTTGCCTTCACCGAGATCCGCGACCGCCCGCAGTCCGTGACCAACAGCTTCGACACCTTCTCGGCCACGCTCGAATTCGATGCCAATGAAACCTGGATCATCTCGGGTGGCTTGAACTTCAAACAATATGATTTCGAAAGCCGCGAAGCCCGCCGCGAAAGCACCAATGGCTCGATTGTCTGTAACCTGCCGGGTGTGTCTTGCCCGGTTGGTGCGAGCGGCCTGCCGATCACCAGCGGACTTTCATCGGTGCTCACCGGTTTCGGCAATGATCTGGGAATGCCGGCCGGCAATGACACTGCCTGGTTGGTCCCGAACATCCAGGCCGCTGCCGCGGCTGCCGGAATTTACAACATTCCGGGAACGGTTCGGGCTGGCAATCAGCGCGCCGTGAGCGAAGAGGATCTGGGCGCCTTCGTCCAGGCCGACTTCGAAGCCCAGCTGGGCAGCATCCCGGTTCGCGGTGATGTCGGCATCCGCTATGTCGAAACCACCACCTCGGCGACGGGTCTGGTCAGCGGTACGGAAGTCACGGTCGAGCGCAGCTATGAAGATACGCTGCCTTCATTGAACCTGACATTCGAGATGTCCGAGGACTTCCTGATGCGCTTCGGCGTTGCCAAGGTGATGGCCCGTCCGTCGCTCGGCAATCTGACGCCGGGTGGTTCGCTGGACAGCTTCACCGGACCTCCCTTCTCCTACAATGCGGGCAATCCGGGTCTCGATCCCTACCGGGCAACAGCCTATGACGCCTCGTTCGAGTGGTATTTCGATGATGAAGCCCTGTTCGCAGTCAGCTTCTTCTACAAGGATGTGTCGAGCTTCTTCACCTCCTCCCAGTCGGTCGAAGTGGCCTACAGCCTGTCCGGCCTGCCGGCCAACCTGCCGCCGGCGTCCAGCCCGCTCTTCAACCTGATCCAGGCCGGCGGCGATCCGCTGGTCGAGATCAGCCAGGTGTCGAATGGCGGAAGCGCCTCGGTGCAGGGTTTCGAAGTGGCCTATCAACAGCCCTTCACCTTCCTGCCGGAGCCGTTCCACAATTTCGGCTTCCAGGGCAACTACACCTATGTCGACAGCGACGAGATCATCGGCTTCTCGCCGAATGCCTACAACGCGACCATCTACTATGAAGATGACCGCCTGTCGGCCCGCATCTCCTCGGCCTATCGCGACGCCTATGTGACCCGCAATGCCAGCTCATCGGGTCGCAATGCGCGGGGTGTTGAAGCGAGCTTCAATCTCGACTTCGCTTCATCCTATCGCGTCAACGACATGATCGACGTCACCTTCGAGGCGATCAATCTGACCGACGAGTTCGAGCACCAGACCTATGACTCGGGCTATCTGCCGACGGTCTACCATCACACGGGCACGGAATACCTGTTTGGGGTCCGCGCGACGTTCTGATTGGTTTGACCGGTTGAGAACAGGAGGCCCGGCGCAGATTCTGTGCCGGGCCTTTTCTTTGCGGGATGATCACCCGGAGGAAGTCGTCTTCATGCGTTTACTGTCCTTACTTGTCTGGCTCGCCACAGCCTGCCTGCCCTCCGCTCACGCCCAGCACCGTGAGCCTGATGCCGAGATTGCCATATGGGGGGACAGCGTCGCTCCCGGCTCGGAGGGATTGGCCACCCGCCTGATTGAAAGCATCACCGAGCGCAGCCCGACACCAGAATTGATCCGCGACCGCTACGCCGTCGGGATCACCAGGCCGCGCCTGCTGGTCTTTCGGCCCGAGCGACCCAATGGCTCGGCACTTCTGCTCCTGCCCGGTGGCGGCTATCAGCGTGTGGTGATCGACAAGGAGGGTATCGAGAGCGCCGAGCGCTTCAACGAAGCAGGCGTCACGGTTTTCATCCTCCTCTATCGCCTGCCGGCCGAGGGACATGTGCAGTCCCGGGACGTTCCGCTGCAGGATGCCCAGCGAGCGATGCGGCTGATCCGCTCGGGGGTCGTGGATGCCTCGATTGATCCGGACCGGCTTGGCGTGATGGGATTTTCGGCTGGCGGTCATCTGGCTGGCTCGCTTTCGACCCGGTTCGACGCCAGCAGCTACGTCAGCCGCGATGCCATTGATGATGTCCCTGCGCGCCCGGACTTCACCGTCCTGGCCTATCCGGTTGCCCGGATGAGGGGGCCTGCTGTGCATGAAGGATCACGAGAGCGTTTGATGGGTGCAGGTCCGGACGATGAGACGCTGGACAGATATGACCTGGTCGCAGCGGCACGCCCGGACGCGCCCCCGCTCTTCTTGTTCCATGCCGCTGATGACGAGGCGGTCCCGCTTGATAATTCACTGGATGTGTTTGCGGCCAATCGGGCGCTCGGCATACCGGCGGAGTTGCATGTCTTCGCTGAAGGCGGGCACGGTTTCGGCATCCGCTTCGCCGAGGGATTGCCGGTCGAGGTCTGGCCGGACTTGGTGCTGGCCTGGATGGCGCGTGGCGGGTTCCTGACCGAGTAGGGTCAGGTTCCCGGTTGGACGTAGGGTACGCTGGCAAACAGTTCCCGCTCGGCACCGCGCGGGTCATTCTCCATCCGCGGCGGCCAGTCAAAGATCATCGTCTCGCGGTTTGGCAGCGTATAGCGCGACCAGTCCGGCAGGGCGGCGTGGTGCGGCGTGCCGGTGCGGGCGAGGGCAATGAAGGCTTCGCTCATCAGCGCCGCCATGTTGCGGGCCGTCTCGCCATTGCCGGGCAAGGCGCC
>SPJK01079689.1_pt1 | contig 10491 bp, 11 predicted proteins | sample 3741771 | NCBI WGS metagenome assembly SPJK01 (sample SAMN10925997, study PRJNA522277) | cold seep metagenome | isolation source: Elba SIP-enriched marine methane seep metagenome, extraction at timepoint T2 | place: Italy: coast of Elba, Mediterranean Sea
ACTTGCCCACTACGATCAATGATAAAAAGCTCAGAGAAGTCAGGTGCAGAGTTGATTCGCTCGCTTAGTACTTGTGGGTCAACATTTGGGTAGGTTTCTGATAATTGTTGGGTGAGAATGTGCATTTGGTCCCACAGGCTGGAAGACCATTGTTGAAGTAGTTTGACTCGAGTGGCTGCAATGCCTTCAAATGTTTGTTCAACGGTAGCGTATTTACTTTTGTTTAATAGGCAGGACCAAGACATTGCCAGCTTCCCTGTACTACCGAACCATGGTAACCATGACTTTTCGGTGTTGGTTAGATTCATATCGGGGCTTTTAAGTATGGCCATTTTTTGATTTTCCTAGGTTACTTTTTGACAAAAGTGAGTTGCTTAAACCAAGGTGAATAAAGCTATATTTGGGCTTGTAGCACAGAGTGGACTACAAGGGTGAACCAAAAAGGTGCAAAATAAATTGAATTCAAGCAATCTGTTGCTTAAATCATACAATGTTATTGTATTTAGCGTGCAGGGAGTTTTTTCCTAATTTTGTTAGGAACTATAGCCGCATAAAATGATTGCTCGGTGCGATTCATGCACCGAGCTGGAGCGTTATTTTAAAGCTCATCTAAAACAGATAAAACTTGCTCAAGGTGTTCTTTTACTTTGACATTTCGCCATTCATGTTTCAGTACACCATTGGTGTCGATAAGGAATGTACTGCGCACAATACCCATGTGCTCTTTGCCATACATTTTTTTTAGTTTGATAACGTCAAATAAGTTACAGACAATTTCTTCTTTATCAGAGAGCAGATCAAAGGGAAATTCTTGTCGTGCTTTAAAGCCTTCATGCACTTTTACGCTGTCGCGAGAAACACCTAAGATGATAGTGTTGTGCTGATTGAATGTTTCAATATTATCTCTAAAGTTTTGGCCTTCTAAAGTACAGCCTGGCGTATTATCTTTTGGGTAAAAATAAATCAGAATATTCTTGCCTTTGTGCTCAGATAGCTTGAAAACAGTATCGCCTGTGCTTGGTAGTTCAAAATCTGGAACAGGTTCATTAAGGGCTACGTTACTCATTATATTGTCCTAATTTGAGAAGTGTTTTAGATGACGTACATTATATAAGTATGTCTAAACTTGTCATCTTGCGGGAGTCAAAGTACCATGCCTGTTTATTTTCAGGAGTCTCGGCAAGATGTTTAGCGGTAGTATGGTAGCACTGGTTACACCAATGCGAGCAGATGGCTCGATTGATAGTGATTGCCTACAAAAATTAGTCGAATTTCATGTTACTAATGGTACCGATGCCATCGTTGCTGTTGGCACCACGGGAGAGTCTGCGACATTAACGGTTGATGAGCATTGTGATGTGATTCGCCAAGTAATTTCGTATGTGGCTGGTCGCGTGCCAGTTATTGCGGGCACAGGTGCTAATTCAACCAGTGAAGCGATTGAGTTAACGCGCTATGCCAAAGACCTCGGTGTAGATGCCGTGTTGTTAGTGACACCGTATTACAATAAGCCAACGCAAGAAGGCTTGTATCAACATTATAAGTTGATTGCTGAATCGGTTGATATTCCACAAATTTTATATAACGTGCCGGGCCGTACTGCCTGTGACTTATTGCCTGAAACAGTGGCGAGACTTGCATCAATTGAGAATATTGTTGGCATTAAAGAAGCAACCGGTGATTTAAGCCGTGTTGAACAAATTAAATCGCTTTGTGGTGACGATATTGAACTTTACACCGGCGAAGATGCCAATACTGTTGAGTTCATTTTAGCGGGCGGAGTGGGTGTTATCTCTGTTACTGCGAACGTAGCGCCGAAACAGATGCATGAAATGTGCGCCGCAGCCGCTGAAGGCAATGCAGAGCTTGCCCGTAACATTAACGCTAAATTAGCGTTGTTACACACTCATTTATTTAGTGAGTCAAACCCGATTCCGGTGAAGTGGGCGTTAACCGAAATGGGGATGATTCCGGAAGGGATTCGTTTGCCAATGACGGTATTGTCAAAAGATTATCATCAGGCAGTGCGTGAAGCATTAGACACTGCTGGTTTATTGAATTAACAACATTAAGTGACCATTACACTCATGAAAAAAATGCGTTTTTATACTCCGTTAACAATTTTATTAACAACGACTTTAGCCGGTTGTGGTGCATTTGATGTATTAGATGAAGTTGTGCCAGATAACACGAAAGAATACCGTAAGGCTGAAACAATGCCGCCGTTAGATGTGCCACCAGATTTGAGCACACAACGTATTAACGATGACATCGTTGGTGATAAAAACTCATCAGCAACGTATTCAGAATTTGAAGAAGCGGCAAACAATCCACTTGCATCAAAATACAACATCACACCTGATACAAAACCTGCATTATCAGGCGACGGCGTTAAGCGTCATTTAGTGATTCCGGGTGACCGTGGCATGACATGGCAACGTATCCAAAACTTTTGGACACAAAAGGGCTATGAAATTACACGTGAAGATGCGCGTATCGGTTTAATGGACACAAACGGCGGTGTTGATAATTACCCATTCCGTGTTCGTATGGATCGTGGTGATGTGAACAAACAAGCGAAAGTGTTTATTTCAGGTCGTAGTGATGCAGTAAGCCCACAAAAAGATGAAGCAATGTTACGTCAACTTGCTGATTTCTTAGGGGTGTTACACAAACAAGACCAAGCTGAGCAAAAAGCGCAGTTACCATCGCAATTACGCCAAAATCCAATTAAAGCCATTATTATTAATGAAGCGGATGGACAACAAGCGGTATTGGTTGAACAAGAGTATGCAGATGTATGGCAGCGTGTTGGTCGTGTGTTAGACAGCAAAGGCTTTAACGTTGAAGATCGTGACCGTTCACGTGGTTATTACTTTGTTCGTTACATTGATCCATACACTGAGCGTAATGAAGAAGATGAAGGCTGGTTTGATAAAATTAAATTCTGGGAAGATGAAGTGGATGTTGCACCAGAAGAGTTTTATTACATCAAGTTAGTGTCGGATGCAGATCAAACACGTGTTGTTGTGTTAGATGCTGAAGAAGTAAGAACATCTTCACCAACAGCAAAACGTTTATTAGGTTTAATTCACGAGCAGCTTTCTCAGTAATGCGCTTTGCTTCTATTGGAAGCGGCAGTCGAGGAAATGCCACCGTTATTAACCATAAACAGACAACGGTTTTAGTTGACTGTGGGTTTTCGGCGCGTGAGGTTGAAAAACGCATACAACAGCTCAAGATTGAACCGAGTGAGTTAGCAGCAATTTTAGTGACACATGAGCACGCAGATCACATTAGTGGTGTGCGTGTTTTAGCACGTAAATATAATCTTCCGGTATATGCAACAGCTGGCACGGCAGGCAGTTTGTCTGCAGATATGGCAGCGCTGATTCAGCCGATTAGTTGTCATGAGTCCTTTGACGTAGGTGAGCTTCACGTTACGCCTTTTCCTGTGCCGCATGATGCCCGAGAGCCAAGCCAGTTTGTATTTGATGATGGCCAACGTCGATTAGGTTTATTAACGGATGTAGGCAGTATTACACCGCTTATTGAAGAAACCTTATCAGGCTGTGATGCCTTAATGCTTGAAGCCAATCATGATCTCGATATGCTGCAAAAAGGCGTATACCCTGAACATTTAAAACAACGTGTTGGTGGTCGTTTAGGTCACTTAAATAACGTACAATCAGCATCATTATTAAAAAAAATAGATACATCACGTTTACAGCACTTAGTTGCAATGCATATTAGCGAAAAAAATAACGCTGTTGATATTGTCACGCCACTATTAGCTGAAGCGATGAATTGTGAACAAGACTGGATAACCATTGCTGAACAAGAGCATGGTTTTGATTGGCGAGAATTAACGTACGGTTAAAGAGAAATCCGATGGAAAAAAGACAGGAATTATATGCAGGTAAAGCGAAAAGCGTTTATACAACGGATGATGACGACTTTGTCATTTTAAGTTTTCGCGATGATACCTCTGCCTTTGATGGTGAAAAAGTAGAACAGTTGAGCCGCAAAGGTGAAGTGAACAATAAGTTTAATGCCTTCATTATGGAACACCTTGCTAAAGCAGGTATTCCAACGCATTTTGAAAAACTGCTTAATGCCAACGAATCATTGGTTAAAAACATGCAAATGATGCCAGTGGAATGTGTGGTTAGAAACGTTGCATCTGGTAGCTTATGTCGTCGTTTAGGCGTTGAAGATGGCTTGGAATTAAACCCACCCGTCTTTGAGTTTTTCTTAAAAAATGATGCATTGCATGATCCAATGATCAATGAATATCACATTGAAACTTTTGGCTGGGCAAAAGCTGAAGATGTTAATAAAATGAAAGAGTTAACATTTAAAGTTAATGTGGAATTAAGCAAGCTTTTTGCTGATGCAGGCATGATTTTAGTCGACTACAAACTAGAATTCGGTTTGTTTAAAGGTGAAGTGATTTTAGGCGATGAGTTTAGCCCTGATGGTTGCCGTCTATGGGATGCTGATACGCGTAAAAAATTAGATAAAGATCGTTTTCGCCAAGGTTTGGGCGGTGTAATTGAAGCGTATGAAGAAGTTGCTCGTCGAATTGGTGCAAAGCTATAAGTGATGCCTAACACTATTGTGTGTTAAGTTTGCGTTAGTTATTAAAAGCATCACTAAGATACGGAAGGATTCACGATGCATAAAATGTATAAATTGAGTGTGTTATTCATTGCAATGGCAACCGGTATAGCGGGTTGTAGTGTTGCAGAGAAAAAACAGTCAGATTTGGTTTTTACACCGACGACTGTCGCTGGTGATGAGCGACAAACTGAATTGTGCGCTGTTGAAACTGTCACTGAAACAGTTGTTGAGCCTGCTCTTGTAAGGCCTTATTCAACCGATTTATATTTCATTACTAATACCGATATTTTGAATGCTGAATCTGCGACGAAAGCAGAAGGTATTTATCAAAATGTCGTGCGATTAAATTCTGACAAAATTATTCTTATTGGCTATACCGATACCGTTGGTTCTGTTGAGTCTAATAAAGCGTTATCGATGCTCCGAGTTGAAAAAGTAAAACGAGATTTAATTGCGCGCGGTATTGCAGCTGACATAATTTCAATTGCTTGGCATGGTGAAAATTACTTAAGTGTAGAAACAGACGATGGTGTGGATGAGCAAAAAAATCGTCGTGTTGAAATCTACGTACGTTAATTCTTTTGGAATAAAGAAACGGTTATGAATCAAAGATTAATACAGCGTAAAACAGTCATTAGTGTGTTTGTATCAGCTATGGTTGCTGCTAGCTTTTCTGTTTCGGCTGAAACGCTTAGCGAAGTGGTTGCCAAAACACTTAAGTCAAACCCTGAAGTGTTGGCTGATATTAATGCCCGGTTGGCATCGGATGAAGTGATTAAACAAGCGGCATCTGGTTATAAACCTACTTTAGATATTGAGGCGGGCATTGGCCGTGAATGGACTGACAGCCCTACTACACAGTCTCGCTCTGTAAATTTAAAACGTGGTGAATCTAGCTTTAAGGCAACACAAAAGCTGTACGACGGTTCTAATACGAAATATCAAGTTGATCGCTCTGAAGCAATGGCAGCGGCAGCAGCCCACCAAATTGCAGACACATCACAACGTGTTGCATTTAATGCTGTGCAAGCTTATTTAGATATTTTAAGAACCGATGAATTGGTTGCCATTGCACAAGAAAATTTAACATCACATGAAAGCGTGAATGAAAAAATCGGTTTAAAAGTGAAGAGTGGGGTGGCGAGAGCGGCTGATGTCGATCAAGCAACGGCACGTTTATCATTATCACAATCTAATCTGTTTGAAGCAGAGGGTAATCAAACCGATGCGACTACACGTTATAAACGCGTTGTGGGTGAGACACCAACTTCCGCATTAGAACCACAAGCTGATTGTTGTTTGAACACACCAAAATCACTTGAAGAAGCATTAACAACGGCAATGGAACAGCATCCAGCATTAGCCATGTCAGTTGCTCAACATGAAGCGGCATTAGCTGAAACAGGTGTAGCCGATTCGGCATTTCAGCCGAAGGTGAACCTTGAAGTGGAAGGCAGTGCTGACAATAACCTTGATGGTACAGAAGGTCACGATAAAGACTTGTTGGCAATGGTTCGTTTAAAGCAAAACTTATTAAATGGCGGCGCTGATTCAGCACGCATTGCTGAGACAGGGCATTTATCGGCACAACAAAAAGAGTTAGCACTAAGCAAGCAACGTGAAGTTGAAGAAGATGTGCGTTTATCGTGGAGTGCGACAGAGCGAGCCGCTTCGCAACTGCCATTTTTAAAACAACATGCAGATGCGACTAAAAAGTCATATGAAGCATATCAACAACAGTTTAGTTTAGGTCAACGAACACTGTTAGATCTGTTAGATATGGAAAATGAAAAGTTCACATCGCAAACAGCCTACATCAATGCCAGTTATGACCATAAGATTGCGTGTTATCAGCTATTAGCTAGCATGGGTATATTGACTGAAAAGTTAAATGTTGATTTGGCTGAAGAGTCTAAAACAACACGCTAGGTTTAAGATGTTCACCCTAAAGTAAAAACAGTCCCTAATGCCATGGTATTAGGGATTTTTTTTAGGAGAAGATAAAATGGTCACTGCCTTATATGCATCAATCTTAGCCTTATTTATGTGTTGGCTATCTTTACAGGTAATCAAAGCACGTAGGCAGCATAAAGTTCGTTATGCTGACGGTGGTGTAGATGCCGTAATCATCGTGCGTACAGCGCAGTCAAATGCTTACGAATACATACCTATCAGTCTTATTTTGCTAGCGCTTTTAGAATATAACAGCCAAGTTTTATGGTTGGTGCATATATTAGGCGTGCTGTTATGCATTGCAAGAGTGACGCATGCACGCGCTATTTTGAGCCAAAATCACTCAGGCCGCGTACGCGGAATGCAGTTAACGTTTAGCGTGATTGCCGTGTTAGCTATTTCAAATATGGTGTTTTTACCTTATTCGACTTTTATTTAATGACTTTCCACTGAATCGTATTACCTGCACGCATTGGAATTAATTGTTCACTAGAAAAATCAACGCTTTCTGGTACTTGCCATGGTTGTTTGTTTAAGGTGATGGTCGTTGTGTTTCTAGCTAAGCCATAAAAGTCTGGCCCAAAGTGGCTAGCGAATCCTTCCAATTTGTCTAATGCATTTTCTTTTTCAAATGCTTCAGCATAAAGCTCAATCGCAGCATGGGCACTGTAAATACCTGCGCAGCCACAACTGGTTTCTTTGCCCGAGCGAGGATGTGGAGCGCTATCTGTTCCTAAGAAAAACTTATTATTACCACTTGTTGCCGCTTCAATTAACGCTTGTTGATGCGTATTACGTTTAAGTACTGGCAAACAATAATTATGTGGATGGATACCGCCAACTAATAAATCATTTCTATTCATTAACAAATGATGAGGGGTGATTGTGGCTGCAATTTGGCTGTTCGCACTTTTAACAAAATCAACCGCTTCTTTTGTGGTGATGTGTTCGAAGACTACTTTCAAGTTAGGGTAGTCAGCTAACAGTGGTTTTAATACTTGTTCGATAAACACTTTTTCACGATCAAATACGTCAATGTCGGCATGCGTGACTTCACCATGCACGAGTAACGGCATACCTACTTCTTGCATTGCAGTTAATGCGGCAGCGCAGTGTTTTAAGTCTGTTACACCCGCATCAGAATTAGTTGTGGCACCTGCAGGATAAAGTTTAACGGCTTTTACAATACCGCTTTCTTTTGCCGTTTTGATTTCTTCAGCTGTTGTATTATCTGTTAAATACAAGGTCATTAAGGGTTCAAAGTCACTGCCTTCAGGCCTTGCGTTGATAATGCGCTGATAATAAGCCTTAGCCAATGCCGTGTTAGTAACAGGGGGGCGTAAATTAGGCATAACAACGGCACGACCAAAGTAGCGTGCTGAGTCTGTTACAGTGGTTAATAGGGCATCATCATCGCGCAAATGTAGGTGCCAATCATCTGGTTGAGTAATCGTAAGTTGATTTTGTATTGGTGTATTCATAGCCGGTAATTATGCCACAGCTAACAATTTAGGCTTAAAATATTGTTATTAGTTACCAGTCTTAGCCACGGTTTTTCTTGACCTTATAAGGCATTAGCAGTACCTTTAGCCGTTTATTATTTTTATGGCAATCGTTCGCAACGAGCAATTCAAAGGGGAAGACGTGGAATTAAGCGGTGGCGAGATATTAGTTCAATGTCTCAAAGATGAAGGAGTTGAATATCTGTTTGGTTATCCTGGTGGTGCCGTGCTTCATATATATGATGCACTATACAACCAAGAAGATATCAAGCATGTTCTAGTCCGTCATGAGCAAGCTGCAACACATGCAGCTGACGGTTACGCGCGCGCCACAGGTAATCCAGGTGTTGTCTTAGTTACGTCAGGTCCCGGTGCAACAAACGCAATTACAGGTATTGCTACTGCTTATATGGATTCTATTCCTATGGTGGTTATCACTGGTCAAGTTGCGACGGGTGTGATCGGTAGTGATGCGTTCCAAGAAGTTGATTCTGTTGGTATTACACGCCCATGTGTAAAACATAACTTTTTAGTTAAAGATATTAACGATATTGCTGAAACGTTTAAAAAAGCATTTTACGTTGCAACAACAGGGCGACCTGGTCCGGTTGTTATTGATATTCCTAAAGATATTACCGACCCTACGATTAAGGTGCCATATCAGTATCCTGAGTCAGTAGAAATGCGTTCTTATCAACCTGTAGTGAAAGGTCATTCAGGTCAGATTAAGCGTGCGGTTGATTTGTTACTTACGGCTAAAAAGCCAATGGTTTATAGCGGTGGTGGTGTTGTCTTAGGTAATGGTTCAGAGCAGCTACGTAAGTTCGTTGGTCAGTTGAATTACCCAGTGACCAGCACACTGATGGGCCTTGGTTCAATCCCATATGACGATAGGCAATTCCTTGGCATGCTTGGTATGCATGGAACGTATGAAGCTAATATGGCGATGCATGATTGTGATGTGTTAATTGCAATCGGTGCGCGTTTTGATGATCGTGTAACCGGTAAAATTGCTGAGTTCTGCCCGGATGCCAAGATCATACATATTGATATTGATCCATCATCAATTTCAAAAACAATTACGGTTGATATTCCTATTGTTGGTAGTGTCCCGGTTGTGTTAGATGAAATGAATGGCTTGATAGCAGAAAGCAAGGTTAAACCTGATGCAACTGCAATTGGCGAATGGTGGGATATCATCAACGGCTGGCGTGCAAAAGATTGCATGGCATTTGACCGCGCAAGCGATAAGATCAAACCACAAGCGGTTATCGAGATGGTTCATGAGATCACTAAAGGTGATGCTTATGTAACATCAGATGTAGGTCAACACCAAATGTGGGCGGCTCAATATTACGGCTTCTCGAAACCAAACCGTTGGATTAACTCTGGTGGTTTAGGCACGATGGGCTTTGGTTTGCCGGCGGCAATGGGTGTTCAGTTCGCTTACCCTGAAGACACTGTTATTTGTGTAACCGGTGAAGGCAGTATCCAAATGTGTATTCAGGAGTTATCTACCTGTTTGCAATACGGTTTGCCGGTTAAAATTGTTGCATTAAATAACCGTTACTTAGGTATGGTTCGTCAGTGGCAAGAATTTTTCTATGAGAATCGTTATTCACATTCTTATATGGAATCATTGCCTGACTTTGTGAAGCTGACTGAAAGTTATGGTCATGTTGGTATTCGTATTGAAGATCCAAGTCAATTACGTAGCGAATTAGAGCGTGGTTTTGCGATGAAAGATCGTCTTGTATTCTTTGATATCGTGACGGATCAAACTGAAAACGTATACCCGATGATTGCACAAGGTAAAGCGCATAATGATATGCATATGTCACCTTATGCTGATTTACCACAAGATCCAGAAAGAGAGTTGTCATAATGCGCCATATTATTTCTATTCTTATTGAAAACGAAGCGGGTGCATTGTCGCGTGTTGCTGGGCTTTTTTCAGCACGTGGTTACAATATTGAGTCATTGACGGTTGCACCAACTGAAGACGCATCATTGTCACGTATTACTATTGTGACAGCTGGGACGGATCGCATTATTGAGCAGATCACTAAACAGCTTAATAAATTAGTCGATGTGGTTAAGTTAATGGACTTAACAGAAGGCCCTCATATTGAACGAGAAATGATGTTGATTAAAGTCAAAGCAGCATCATTAGCAGAGCGAGAAGAAATTAAGCGATTGGCGGATATTTTCCGTGGTCGTATTATTGATGTGACATCAACTACTTACACTATTGAATTAACAGGTGCTGGCAGTAAACTGGATTCGTTTATTGACGCATTAGCTGGGCAAGTAATTATCGAAACAGTACGAAGTGGTGTTTCGGGTATTGCGCGTGGCGATAGAAGTTTGCACCTTTAATTTTTATAAATTTACAGATTAGACAAAACGAAGG
>SPJK01065519.1_pt1 | contig 10484 bp, 10 predicted proteins | sample 3741771 | NCBI WGS metagenome assembly SPJK01 (sample SAMN10925997, study PRJNA522277) | cold seep metagenome | isolation source: Elba SIP-enriched marine methane seep metagenome, extraction at timepoint T2 | place: Italy: coast of Elba, Mediterranean Sea
CAGCAGCGGGTGCTGGTTTTTTGCCGACCAGTTTATGCCAAAATCGTTTAATCAGCCCGTCTGAATTCTTCTTGTTTTGAACCGGTGCCGGTGAATCGGGTAAAAATTCTTTAATTGCTGCCTGTTCAGCTTTAGGTGCATTACGTTGTGCAAATTCAGGCAAAGCAATTTCTTCTTCCTTGATTTGCACATAGCTGGGTTTGTCTTCTTCCGCTTCTGCTGATTTTAAACGCTCAATATCGTACGCGGGGGTTTCTAAATGTTTGCTTGGTAAGATAATGATTGACACATTGAGTCGACTTTCAATTTGTTCGATAGAACCGCGTTTTTCATTTAACAGGAAAGTTGCGCATTCAATCGGTAAATGTGCTACGATTTTTTCTGTGCCTTTTTTCATGGCTTCTTCTTCGATTACCCGAAGAACTGCAAGAGCAACCGATTCAACATTCCTAATCGAACCTTGCCCTTTACAGCGCGGGCAAGTGAGCTGAGTAGAATCTCCTAATGAAGGGCGTAACCGTTGTCTGGACATTTCCAGTAAACCGAATCTGGAAATCCGGCCGGTTTGAATACGTGCTCGGTCAATTTTTAAAGCTTCGCGAATTCGGTTTTCTACTGCACGTTGATTTCGGTTTGCCATCATATCGATAAAATCGATAACGAATAAGCCCCCTAAATCGCGTAATCTGAGCTGTCTGGCGATTTCATCGGCGGCTTCAAGATTTGTATTTAATGCGGTTTCTTCAATATCACTGCCTTTGGTGGCACGTGCTGAGTTAATGTCGATTGATGTTAACGCTTCAGTGTGGTCAATGACGATGGAACCGCCGGATGGCAATGTGACTTCGCGGCCATAGGCCATTTCTATTTGCGACTCTATTTGATAACGGCTAAATAAAGGCACCTTGTCCTGATAAAATTTGGCTTTTGGTAAAAAATGCGGCATCACTTGTTTCAGAAAATTCTGAACCAGCTTGAAAGAAGATTCTTTGTCGATCAGAATCTCATCAATATTACCGCGCAGGTGATCTCTTAATGCCCTAATGATGACATTGCTTTCCTGGAATACCAGAAAGGGCGCGCTTTGTTCATTTGATGTGCGTTCGATTGCTTCCCAAAGCTGTAACAGGTAATTGAGATCCCATTGTAATTCTTCTGTGCTTTTTCCGCATCCTGCTGTCCGTACAATCAATCCCATTGATTCCGGGATTTCAAGTGCTGCGATAGCTTCACGCAATTCATTGCGGGTATCGCCTTCAATTCGTCTGGATATGCCCCCAGCTTTGGGGTTGTTTGGCATCAATACTAAATAGGTACCAGCCAGGCTGATATAAGTAGTTAAAGCTGCGCCTTTATTCCCCCGCTCCTCTTTTTCGATTTGAACGACAATTTCTTGTCCTTCTTTGATCAGGTCTCGGGTTGCGACCGATGATTGTTCCGATTCACCGTCTTCATTTAAAAAATCTCGGCGATTGATCTCTTTAAACGGCAGAAAACCATGCCTTTCGGCGCCATAATTGACAAATGCCGCCTCCAAACTAGGTTCTACACGGGTGATGATGCCTTTGTAAACGTTTGATTTTTTCTGTTCTTTTGAGGGTAATTCAATATCGAAATCATAAAGTTTTTGACCATCTACCAATGCGACACGCAGCTCTTCTTGCTGCGTGGCGTTGATAAGCATTCTTTTCATTCTTAGTATCCTTGTTACTAATCCTGCTCCTTGATGCGAATTTAATATTTAAACCTTAAGATATAGTGTCACTGTAATTTGTAACCTCACAGTTGTTTAGAATAAGTTCAGCCGTATGAGAATCGCAAAATTTGTTGCATTATTGATTGTTTTTTCACTTAATGTATTGGGGTAAGGTGGGAAACAATCCATTCTTATTAATGTTGGCCTGGTTTAGGATCTGGTTTTTTGTTCCGTTGATAGCCTTGCTATCATATGTACAAAGTACATTTACGGATATACCTTATTGCATCTTAAGTCAGAGCAAAATTTTCATTTAGCCTAAGCTTATGTTCCAGATCTATTCTTTATTATCTTTATGGTCTAGGTTAGTTAAATTCCGCTGTGTTAAACAGGAATTGCGCCACTCATTTTGGGTTGAGCGGTAAAACCCTGAATTCGTTGTTAGTCACTAATTTTTGTTAAAATAATCGCTTTGTTATTTAAGTGTTTATTTTGTAAAGAGTCATGGTGACTTTATGACTCCTGCTTGCACCATTTCGGTTGCATTACAACAAGCGCAGTGATAAATTTTTTATTACAACTGTGTAATATATCAATGTTCTTCAATCGCATCAATTTGTATCTGTATAAATTCCGTTAAAAGCTTGGTATTATTTGTTTTATGAATGAAAAAAAGCAGTTAAATCCGCCACAAGTGCAGTTTTTGGAAATTACGGAAGATAATGAAGGTCAACGATTGGATAATTTTCTAATCTCACAGCTAAAAGGTGTGCCGAAAAGCCGTATTTACCGTTTAGTACGAAAAGGCGAAGTCAGAGTCAATAAAGGCCGGAAAGAAATTAAATATCGTTTGAATAATGGTGATAGAGTAAGAATTCCACCGATTCGAACCGCAGTTGCCGAACCTGATGGCTATTTACCCAGTAATTTAAAAGAGACGCTTGAAAGGAATATTTTATTTGAAGATGATGGATTGATTGTTCTAAATAAGCCCTATGGTTATGCTGTTCATGGCGGGACCGGAGTTCAGTCGGGGATTATTGAGGCCATGCGTTTATTACGGCCCGACGCCCGGTTTCTGGAATTGGTTCACCGTTTGGACAGGGATACCTCCGGTTGTTTGATTATCGCAAAAAAACGCAGTGTTTTACGTTTTTTACATGACCTGTTTCGAGGGGACGGTATAGATAAAACCTATTTAGCAGTCTTAGATGGAAATTGGCAGCGGAAAAAGCTTTGGGTTGATGTGCCGCTGAAAAAAAATGTCAACCAGGGTGGTGAGCGAAAAGTATTGGTTCATCCACAAGGTAAAGCGGCTCAAAGTCTGTTTATCAGAAAAATAAGCCGGAAACATTTAACCTTAGTTGCCATCCGTCCTAAAACCGGACGAACTCATCAAATCAGGGTACATGCAGCCTGGTTGGGGCATCCAATTGTCGGCGATGAACGCTATGGAGAAAAACAAAGCAACAAGCTTTATCGCGACAAGGGCTTTAAACGTATGTTTTTACATGCCGAGCAATTAAGTTTCAAACATCCTGTGAGCGGCCGCTCGATCACAGTAACGGCACCGATGCCTGATACATTCAACCAAATTATGAGCCAATGAAAGCGCAATACGATTTAATTATTTTTGATTGGGATGGCACCTTAATCGATTCAATTGATTGGATTGTTGAGTGTATTCAATTTGCTGCCAATGCTTGCAATTGCGAAATTCCTTCGGCCAGAAAAGCCCGTGATGGTATTGGGCTTAGTCTTCAAGGCTTAATGGAAAGTCTGTATCCGGATGCCGATTCGGAGCTGATTGAAAGTTTGATGCAAATTTATAGTCAGCGATATTTAACCTGGGAAATTAATCGGGAACATTTATTTGATGGCGCTTATCAAACACTTGAGACGTTAAATGCGCACGGTTTTAAAATGGCAGTTGCGACGGGAAAAACCCGCAGAGGGTTAAATGCAGCAATGCGAGCTACGGGTACCGAAGGTTTTTTTATCAGTTCCCGTTGTGCTGATGAAACCGCTTCCAAGCCTGATCCGTTAATGTTACATGAAATTTTGCAACATACCGGGATTGAAAATCATCGTGCCTTAATGGTTGGAGATTCCGCGCATGATATGGCCATGGCTGTTGAGGCTGGAATTGATTGTATTGCGGTGAGCTGCGGTGTACATGACTTGGAAACTTTGGCGCAATACGCACCTAAATATAGTCTGCATCAGACTACTGAAATTTTAAATTTACTATAGTTACGAGAAATAATGATTGAAAATCAAATGGAACACCAGGAAATTGAAGAGCAAGAGCAAAATAATACTGGCTGGGAACGCGAGGTAATTGAAAAGCTGGCTTTTGCTGCGGTCAATGAACAACGTAAAAACCGGCTCTGGGGAATATTTTTTAAAATTTTATTATTCATCTATTTAATTGTCATTTTATTTATGACGATATATCCGAATTTTAAAGCGGAATTAGATAAATCCGGTGAAGGACATACCGCGGTCATCGATATCAAAGGTGAAATAGGTGAAGATAAAGATGCCAGCGCCACCAGTATTATTGAAGGCATCCATAATGCGATCGAGGATGAGGGTACCAAGGGTGTGATCTTACATATGAACTCCCCCGGCGGTACTCCGGTACAGGCGGAGTATGTTTATCAGGAAATTAAAGAGATTAAGAAAGAAAACCCTGATATGCCTATTTATGCAGTGATATCGGATATATGTGCTTCCGGTTGTTATTATATTGCAGCTGCAACGGACAAGATTTTTGTCAGTCCGGCCAGTATTGTCGGGTCAATCGGGGTCATCATGAATGGATTTGGCTTTGTTGATACTTTGAAGAAATTTGGTGTAGAAAGAAGATTGTTAACTGCAGGCTCACATAAAGCGATGTTGGATCCGTTTTCACCGGTCAATAAAGCAGAAAATGAACATATGCAGGTTTTACTTGACCAAGTGCACCAACAATTCATTACTGCAATAAAAAATGGCCGTGGTGAGCGTTTAAAGGAAACCCCTGAAATGTTTTCCGGTTTAGTCTGGACCGGTGAAGAAAGTTTAAATTTAGGTTTGGCCGATGACTATGGCAGTGATGATTCGGTTGCAGAAACCGTGATCGGCGAGTAAAAAATGCTTAATTTTACACCTCAAGAACGATTGATTGATCAATTGGCTGGTAAATTAGGTGCTTCATTTGGTCATGCTATAGGAAGTATGGCAAAAAACTGGTCTATTCAGTAATTGTTCATCTGCAATGGATTAAAATTTAGAGAAGTTTTTCAGTTTAAGTAGTATTAGCTGTTTTGAAAATAATAATCCGCAGTTACAAAAAGCGGGTACACAAAATATATCACTTTAAATGTGCTTGGTTGATTTATGAATAAATTCTATTTAATTAGTATTTTGTTGTTCACATTAGGATTTGTTCATCCTGGTCATGTTATAGCTGAGGTTTCATTGGATTATGTGGCGGGTCAAGTCAAAGCGTTACTGGGTAATCGTGTGTTAAGCGCTAAAACCAAGGTTATTAAGGGCCGTAAAGTCCATGTGATTAAATCAATCACAGCCGATGGCCGGATTCAACACCATTATGTAGATGCAGAAACCGGTCAGTTGATTAAATAGTTACTTAGCATGAGACTGTTAATCGTTGAAGATGAATCTGCATTATGTCAGCAACTTCAAGAATATTTTGAAATTAATGGGTTTGCAGTTGATGTGGCTCAAGATGCAACAATGGGACTGTATTTAGGAACTGAATATGATTTTGATGTAGCTATAATTGATATTGGGTTACCTGATTTTTCGGGTGTTTCTTTAATCAAACAATTAAGAGAAAAAACCATAAAATTTCCGATTTTGATATTAACGGCAAGAAGTCGGTGGCAAGAAAAAGTTGAAGGGCTTGAAGCCGGGGCAGATGATTATTTGGTGAAGCCGTTTCATTTTGAGGAATTATCTGCACGAATTAATGCTTTGATTAGGCGCTCACAAGGAAATGCACACCCTGTGATGACACATGGACCTATCTCGCTGAATACTGCTAGTCAGGAAATTTATTTCGATTCTAAATCAATCGAAGTTACCGCCTATGAGTATAAGGTTCTGGAATATCTTATGGTACATAAAGGAGAAGTGATATCCAAAGCGGAATTGACAGAGCATATCTATGATCAGGATTATGATCGGGATAGTAATGTGATTGAAGTATTCGTAGGTCGTTTGCGAAAAAAATTGGATCCTGACGGCAGTTTGAATCTGATTGAAACATTGCGTGGTCGGGGTTATCGAATAGCTGAGTTACCTTGAAGTTTAAACTAAACTCCCTGCACCTGCGGGTGTTAATATCAACTGGTCTTGTGCTGACAATCTTTTTTGTATTAGCTGCTTTTGCATTGGAAAAAGGCTTTCAACAAAGCGTCGAACAGGCTTTAAAAGAAAAACTACAGATTCGGATTTTTTCATTATTAAGTGCGGCAGAATTGAACCTGAATGGTGTTTTACAAATTAATGAGCCATTGCCAGAATCCCGGTTTGCCAACCCCGGTTCGGGTCTGTTTGCCTATATTATAAGTCCCGGACAGGGTTTAATCTGGCGATCAGTTTCTTCCTTAGGACAGGATTTGCCGAAAACTCGGTTAAATAAACCGGGTGTTTTTGAGTTCAAACATTTGGATACTCAATGGTATATGATTTCTTACTCCGTAATATGGGAAGCTCAACAGGGACAAGAAAATAAATATCTAATTACTGTTGTCGAAAATGCCAGATTCATCAATTCTGAAATTGCCCAATTCAAAACGACACTACGCAGCTGGTTGCTGGCAATCGGACTCATTTCTTTATTGACACTGTTATTCGTATTGCGCTGGAGCCTAAGTCCCTTAAGAAAAATTGTTTCTGATTTGCGCGCTATAGAGACGGGGGTTTTGAACCGCTTGGAAGGCAATTATGCGGAAGAGTTATTGGGGTTAGCGGCTAATTTGAATGCATTGATTAGTAGCTAACGAGCCCATGCCACACGTTATCGTAATACTCTGGGTGATTTAGCCCACAGTCTTAAAACTCCTTTAACGGTTATGAGAGGGGCTTTAAACGCAGCATCATTTTCAGCGGCCAATCGTGAGGAACTCGAAGCGCAAATTTCAAAGATGAATGGCATTGTTGAATACCAATTACAGCGTGCTGCAGGAAAGGGAAAAACCCAATTTACCGGCACTGTGGATTTATCTGAAATTATTCATAAGATCCTGGCAAGTTTGCACAAGGTTTACCATGATAAGCAGTTACAGGTCGAATTGAACATTCCGGAATCGAGCCCGGTGTATTATGAAGCGGGAGATTTATATGAGATTATTGGTAATATTCTGGATAACGCGTTCAAATGGGGTGAACATTTTATTGAAATTAAGGTTGAATTAGCCGGTAATACTCAATATCAGGTAGCTATAAGTATAGAAGATGATGGTCCGGGTTTGGGTCAAGATAAAATTGAGTCTATTTTGCAACGCGGCGTTCGGGCGGATCAAAGCAAAGATGGGCATGGTATTGGTATGGCGGTGGTTCAAGAGCTACTGACCTTGTTGAACGGTCAAATTGAAGGTCGTAGAAGTCAAGAGTTGGGAGGCATGTTGTGGAATATTTATTTACCTTGATTAACTTCGTGTTGCCACGGCTAGGGTTTTCAAGTGGTTGATAAAAATCAGCAGCTTTATAGCGCCGAACAAGTTCGGGAGTTGGACAGAATTACCATTGAGGAATATGGGGTTCCCGGTTTTGAGTTAATGAGTCGAGCTGGGGCGGCAGCATTTGCACAGCTTTTGAAAATATTTCCTAATATCGAGTCAATTGCTGTGTTTTGCGGTGCAGGAAATAATGCCGGAGATGGCTATGTATTGGCAACCTTAGCGCTACAACATGGTTTAAAAGTCAGTGTTTATAATCTGGTGGATTGTGACAGATTAGCAGGCGATGCTTTAACAGCTGCGCAACAATATACCGACGCAGGTGGATTAGTTCACGCATATAAATATTATCTAGAGCCCGGTGCGGATGTGCTGGTGGATGCCATATTCGGGACCGGGTTGAGTCGTGAGGTCAATGGTGTATTTGCCGATGCGGTTTTAAATATTAATAGCTGTGAAACACCCGTTGTTGCTTTGGATATCCCATCAGGTCTGAATGCTGATACCGGTTCAGTGATGGGGGTGGCGGTATTTGCAAGCTTAACCGTGACTTTCATTGCCCTGAAGAAAGGATTATATACTGCCAATGCAGCGGATTATACTGGTACGTTGCTGCTAGAGGATTTAGACGTACCTGATTCGGTTTATCAGGCCATCAAACCATTTGCAAAATTAACCCAAGCTCCAAGTTTTAAACCACGTTCACCCTGTGTGCATAAAGGAAACTTTGGTCACGTGTTAGTGATTGGCGGTGATAGCGGTTATGCAGGTGCGGCATTGATGGCGGCTATGGCGGCAGCCAGGGTAGGCGCCGGGTTGGTTAGCGTTGCCACGCGTAGTTCACATACAGGTTCAATGGTTAGTAGTCGACCTGAGTTGATGTGTCATGGGGTTGAAAACCCTGAACAATTAGCTCCTCTTCTGCAAAAAGCAACGGTGATCGTAATCGGCCCTGGTTTGGGCACTAGTGAGTGGGGGAAAGGTTTATTTGCGGCTACGAAGGTTACGGAAGGGCCGTTATTGATTGATGCGGATGGTTTGAATTTGTTGGCCAACTGCATTGAGGGTGATTCAAAGTGGGTGATTACTCCGCACCCGGGTGAGGCCGGGCGTTTATTAGGTATTGACAGTAGCCGGATTCAAGCAAACCGTTTTACTGCGGTAGAGGATTTATTTAAAAAATATCAAGCTACGGTTCTATTGAAAGGTTTTGGAACATTGATTTACGACGGTCATGAGTTCTACATTAATCCAACTGGAAATCCAGGTATGGCTTCCGGCGGCTATGGCGATGTTTTATCAGGTATTATCGCCGGTTTGATTGCTCAGGGCTTTCCTCATACCGAAGCGGTTCGTATGGGAGCCTTTATACATGGAGAAGCTGCTGATAGAGCCGCGTTAGAGGGGCAACGAGGCATGCTGGCTGGTGATTTGTTGCCATATTTACGAAAATTGGTAAACAGTTTATGAATTTGATCATCGAGACCGAACAAGATATGCAAAGGTTTGGCTCCTGGTTGTATAAGGTATTACCCAGTCAGTGCCTGATTTTTTTACAAGGGGATCTAGGGGTGGGAAAAACCACCTTGGTCAGAGGATATCTTAGAGAAGCTGGTTTTGAAGGCACAGTAAAAAGTCCGACTTATAATCTGGTAGAAGAATATCATATCGAATCTAAGGATATCTATCACTTTGATTTATACCGCTTGGTTGATCCCGAAGAGCTTGAATGGATGGGGATTCGTGACTATTTTGAAGGCAGGAACCTATGTTTTGTCGAATGGCCCGATAGGGGGGAGGAATATTTGCCTGAACCGGATATTAATATTGATATTCAAATTGAAAAAAACAAACGATCGCTTCGGATAGACATTAATAAAAACTCTGATATCAAATTACCAACCCATTTCACTTAACTTTTAAGTATGCGATACAAACGTTAACAAATATATAAAGTTAAAATAATGATTTGTTATACTTAGTGTGTGCTTTGGTAGTTTAATTGGAATACTCTATCGAATGATTTCCCACTCATATCAAACGGATGGAGAATAACATTAAATCCGTGTTTAGGCTAAATTTGTTAGGCAAGCCCGATATGCCTAACTCCGGGAGTCAAATATCTAAGCAAATTTAAAAGGAGTGATTTTGAGAAAATCGAATTATTTTTTGGGTTCGAAACTGTTACCGTTTTTGTGTATAACTATTATTGTTCTATATGGAATGTTTGCGAGGTGGGCCGTAACTGAACATACTGTAATAGATCATCCGATACGTGCAGATGCTAAAGATTATTTTGTTTATGCTAAAAACCTTGCAGAAAGCTCAATATACAGCAGAGATTTAAATAAAAACAATGGCTTAAAAAAAGATGCTTTGCGTGCTCCAGGGTTTGCGTTTTTTGCTTCTTGGTTTTATGAAGGAGATAATATTGGAAGTGTAAACAATTTATTATGGGCTCAAACCTTATTACAGTGTTTATGTCTTTTGTTATTTTCCATGGTTTGCTGGATATTTTACGGGTCCTGGTTTTCGTTCATAGCGTCATTAATGGTATGGACTCATCCCGCATTCATGTCAATAAATACCTATTATTTAACGGAATCATTGTTTTTATCCAGCCTTATCCTATTTCTTGCTGTATTTTTTTGGGTTTTGAAAACGGAGTTTTCGTTAATTTCTATTATTTTTTTAGGGTTGGTGCTAGGTTTTAGCGCTTTGATACGCCCAATAATGGAATACTATTATTTATTCTTAATATTGTTAATTGGTTTTCAATTTAAAGGGCTGTTGAGCAAACTTTGGCCAGCTATAGGCATTTTTCTGATGCTGATTTTGGCTTGGAAAGTTAGAAACTATATTGCAATTGGTAGCTTTTCGGAGTCGAAGTTAATGATCAATGCTTTATTTCACGGAAGTTACCCGGATTTTATGTATGACAACAGACCAGAAAGCTATGGTATCCCATATCGTTTTGAACCCCTTGTTGATTTATATCATCAGGGTGTAGGTCAAACGTTGTCGTTGATTTGGGAACGGGTTATCCAACAGCCAGAAGTCTATTTAAAATGGTATCTATTTGGAAAACAATTTAC
>SPJK01062622.1_pt1 | contig 10481 bp, 9 predicted proteins | sample 3741771 | NCBI WGS metagenome assembly SPJK01 (sample SAMN10925997, study PRJNA522277) | cold seep metagenome | isolation source: Elba SIP-enriched marine methane seep metagenome, extraction at timepoint T2 | place: Italy: coast of Elba, Mediterranean Sea
AAGCCAGCGGTAATGATTCGTAACAAATCTTGATGTGTTCGAATAAATTTAGCTATATCCTCTAAATACGTGTCAGTCAGCAACAATTGATTGTTGCTGACTGACCATCCAGCCTTTATATTTAATCAAGGGTTTATATTTTCAGCTAAAAACAAGCAAACTATGCCATGACAAATGTTTACGGATGAACTCTGGACAATGCTAAAGATGATCGTGTTAAAAATGGGCATCTATGACAAACCATTTCTCCGTCTAACAATCGAGGGTATTGTTTATCGACTGCGAGTGGGGTGTCCATGGAGAGACCTACCTGATGTCTTCGGTCATTGGAATGCCATTTATAAACGATTTAATGAATGGTCACGTAAAAAGCGGATGGGTAGTTTTAACCTGCTTGCTGTTGATCCCGATTTAGAGTGGGGATTTATTGATGGAAGTATTGTGAAAGCTCACCAGCATAGTAGTGGTGCAGCCTGCGGACAAGAAAGTTCTATAGGAAAATCTGTAGCAGGCAATACAACAAAAATTCATATAGCTGTTGATTCCTGTGGTATTCCCATCCATTTCAGAATTACAGGTGGTGAAGTTTATGATTGCAAAGAAGCCCCTAATTTAGTGGCTGAATTAGCCAAGGCTGACTCTGTCATTGCTGATAGAGGTTATGACAGTGAAGAGTTGCGAACTCAAATCAGAGAGAAAGATACAATTCCTGTTATTCCAAGAAAAAAGAATTCAAACATGGGTAATGATGATGTCGATTGGTGTCTCTATAAATATCGATACCTTGTTGAAAACGTTTTTGCAAGGCTCAAGCATTTTAGAGCCATTGCCACACGATATGATAAATTGAAACGAAACTTTGAGGATTCTATGGCTTTAGCTTGTGCTTTTTTATGGTTGCCAATGTGAAAAGGCAACAGCCCCTGATATTCAAAATTTTAGTTGGGCTTTTTCTGGTTTTTTGTATAAAACAGTTTGTATCTGAACAGGTTTTATCGAAAACCTGGTTTGTAAATCCTATGTAGTATTGCTCAAATCATATTCAGTTAAGTTATTCCTCATTTTGATCAAGCTATTTGCCTGTTTATCCAGGCAGGCCGTTCCTTAGGCGGCACTCCGGAATGGTTTTTCATTATTTCCTGTATTTATCTTCTTTCTTTCACTCCAAAATGCCATGATTCATTCAATTGAGATGTTAAGAGGCATTGCAGTACTTCTGGTTGTAATATTTCATTTGCTTCAAATGTTTGAAATGCGCAGTGGTTATATGCCCTTGAGTTTTTTTATCAATGGGGGCTATGCCGGTGTTGATATTTTTTTTGTTATCAGTGGTTATGTCATGGCTATCAGTTTATCCATGATCAAATCAAGCATTCGGCAAATGCTTCGCTTCTGTTTAATCCGTTTGTGTCGAATTTTTTCGCTTTGGTTGCCTGTTTTTTCTATTTATTTTTTTGGTTATTATTTTCTGGATGTGAATAAATTGTCTGAGGTTGACCTGTTCAGGTCTTTATTTTTGTTGCCTCAGGCACACCAGCATAATTTGCTGGCGGTTACATGGTCGTTGAGTTATGAGCTGTATTTTTATGCACTGGTATCTCTTTTGATACTGTTTCAACGAACGATCAGGTTGAAGCTGCTGATCTGTTATGCTTTCACAATCGTGGCCTTAAGGCTGTTGTTTGCAGAAGAGGGAGTGTTGAACTATGACATGAACATATTAGACTATGAGCATTCATATCCGAATATTGTTTTTTCTGCTTTTATTTTAGAGTTTTGTCTGGGGTTTCTGGCTTTTGAGCTTGGGATTATTCAGAGGCTGAGAATGAATGTGTGTGTTTTGTTATTTGGAATTTTTCTATTTCTGGCTGGGTTTGGCTATGTTAGCTGGGTTATGGAGGGTGCATATTTGGGCGGTAATTTGAGTCGAGTTTTTTTCTTTGGTGTGTCTGCGACTTGTATTTTATTTGCCTTGGTTAATTTAGAAAAAAAGACTCAATTTAATCTAGGATGGGTTTTGACCTTACTTGGACGGTGTTCGTATAGTTTGTATTTGTTACATATTTTTGTTTTTTGGATATATTTTAAACTAATAGCATTTTTGCATGAGTGGACTGGGTTTTCCTTTTATGTGGTATTCGTCAATTACCTTAAGCGTTGCTATGGTGTTAGTTGTTGGATTAGCTTATGTCTTTTGGGTGTATATAGAATTCCCTTTATATCAGCGGTTAAAAGCAAAGATAAGTCGGTTGTTTTGTCTGGGCGTTGAATGATTAAACATAAATGGGAATCATTGTTATGGAATAAGGGGTTTTGTATTTTTTAATATAATTCCTTAGGGGTGTTTTAATAAATGACTGATGCAAGATGCTATGATTTGCCTTGAAAAATTGAAAAAAAACTGACTCAAAACAGCTTTTCCTCGCTATAGTTTCTATTCTCGGATAGGTTCCTGATTTTTCTGCCAAATTATTAGTGAGTTAAAAAGGTTTTGATTTAATTGATTCGTAACAGATGTATGGAGAAAACAATGGATACACGTTTACAAATTGATAATATTGATTCATTGTTTTCATTACCAGAAATGGCATTGAAGGTAAATGAGCTTATCCAGAATGCTGATCCTGATTTTCAAGAATTAGAAGATTTGATTATTCATGATCCCGCCTTAACAGCGACTATCTTGAAATTAGTTAATAGCGCTTTTTTTGGATTTCCAGGTCGCATAGACAAAATTTCCAGAGCCATAAGCATGATTGGGTTGAAAGACCTTCAAAATTTGGTAATGTCAACGGCTGTGATAACACGTTTTCAAGGGTTACCTTATGAGTTGGTAGATATGGATGTGTTCTGGTATCACAGCGTCACATGTGCCTCCATAGCAAAAATTTTGGCTAAGAAATATAAGAAAAAAGACTATGAAAGGTTTTTTATCTGTGGTTTGCTGCATAGTTTGGGAAAGCTGATTTACTTTGTTCAATGCCCAGATGTTTCTGTCAAAATATTGAAATATAAGGATAAAGGTGCGGAAGTGGTGCTTGAGGCTGAGAAGAGGTTGTTGGGAATTAATCATGCTGAATTGGGTGCAATGTTATTACAGGACTGGGGGTTGCCGAACAATATTTATCAGGTCATAGCTGATCATTTGCAACCATTTAATTCAAAAGAATATAAAGAAGATGCCTGTTTGTTGCATATTGCTGGGAGTTTAGCTGATAGTATTGAGCCGTGTGCGAAATTTGATTTTGATTATGAGCAGCTTGAGCCCAGTTTAGATGCGAAGGTGGTTAGTCATATGCAGCTTACGCCTAATTTAGTGCAGTATTCTATGGATGAAGGTGTGCAGCAGGCTTATGACGTGCTGACTATTCTAAATCCCAGGTCGACAATGATATTTTAAAATGGATTGCATTCTGCTTGCCTGAGTTTTGTATAGAGCCATGTTCTGTATTTTTAAAGCAGTTTGCACTTGAATGGTGATCTGAAGAACCTGGCTGTAAATATTGAACAAAACAACTTAGACCAATAGCCTGTTATGTCGTTGTGATTTTATTCTTGTTTTTGCTTGAATAACTATTTCCTTATTGATATTCCGAGCTAGTTTTTTTTGAATGATAAATTAGAGGGTTGTAAGGTTAAAATAAGTACTTTATAGAAAAATAGAAATAATGTTTGACCCCAGGTAAAAATAATAGCATAATGCTCAATTCAGGAGGGGTTCCCGAGCGGCCAAAGGGATCAGACTGTAAATCTGACGGTTCTACCTTCGGAGGTTCGAATCCTCCCCCCTCCACCACGTCAATTCGTTAAAGAAACAAATCTGCGGGTGTAGTTCAATGGTAGAACTCCAGCCTTCCAAGCTGATCACGTGGGTTCGATTCCCATCACCCGCTCCATTTTAAGTGCTCATATAGCTCAGTAGGTAGAGCACTTCCTTGGTAAGGAAGAGGTCACCGGTTCAAATCCGGTTATGAGCTCCAGTGGGTTGGTTAAAAATATAAATATCAGTACTTGAGATTTATATTTTAAAAAGATATAATGGTTTGTTCATTACTGAATTTCTGAATAGGTCAGTGGCTCAATTGGTAGAGCAGCGGTCTCCAAAACCGCAGGTTGGGGGTTCGAGTCCCTCCTGGCCTGCCAATTCAGAACAAGTTCAATCGTAAAATTTCCGAGTCTTTATTAAATGAATTCACAGGCGGAAGAAACATCAAAAGTCTTTGATGTTCTAAAACAAGGTTTTTCAATTCTGATAGTGGTGGCTGGTGTAGCCGGTTTCTATTATTTTGCCGATATCCCCGGTTTCAGTTTGTTGTATCGCGTCTTAGCGTTAGTTGCAATAGTTATTCTGGCAATGGTCGTTATGCTGACAACTGAAATGGGCAGGAATGTTTGGTTTTTTGTGCTGGAAGCCAAGCAGGAGGTCAGAAAGATTGTTTGGCCTAGTCGAGAAGAAACGGTAAAGACCACGGTTTTGGTTTTTGGTATGGTCTTTGCTGTTGGTCTGATATTGTGGTTGCTGGATATGTTTTTATTTTGGGGTATACGTGTTTTAACCGGGCAGGGAGGATAAGGCAATGGCATTGCGCTGGTATGTGGTGCACGCTTACTCCAATCTAGAGAATAAGGTGAAAGTGGCCCTTGAAGATAAAATTAAACTGGAAGGGCTGGGAGAGTATTTTGGTAAAATACTGGTTCCTACTGAGGAAGTGGTTGAGATGCGCATGGGGCAGCAGCGCAAAAGTGAAAGAAAGTTTTTTCCAGGTTATGTGCTGGTGCAAATGGAACTGACTGATGAAACCTGGCATTTGGTTAGAAATATTCCACGCGTACTTGGGTTTATTGGTGGTACCTCAGATCGACCTGCACCTATTTCAGATAAAGAAGCGAATGCTATTTTGAATCGTGTTGAGGATGGGGTTAACAAGCCCAGACCAAAAATTCTTTTTAGGTGGGTGAAACTATTCGCGTAATCGATGGGCCGTTTAAAGATTTTAATGGCAACATCGAAGAAGTGAATTATGAAAAAAGCAGATTAAAGGTTTCTGTGCTGATCTTTGGGAGATCTACTCCAGTTGAGCTGGAATTTGGTCAGGTAGAGAAATTGTAAAATCCGAGATTTTGAATCTGAATCTCTATTCTTTTGTGTATGCAGGGGTAGGGATTTTTTTTTGGGGAGCTGAAAGAGGCGTTTGAACCCAGAGGAGTAAAAAATGGCAAAAAAAATACAAGCGTATATTAAATTACAAGTTAAGGCAGGTGAGGCAAATCCAAGTCCACCGGTTGGGCCGGCATTAGGTCAGCATGGCGTAAACATAATGGAGTTTTGCAAGGCATTTAATGCAAAAACAGCCGATGTAGAGAAAGGGTTGCCGATTCCAGTCGTTATTACTGTTTACAACGATAGAAGTTTTACCTTTGTAACAAAAACTCCGCCAGCATCTGTTTTACTGATGAAGGCAGTGGGTCTCAGCAAAGGAAGCAGTACGCCAAATACTGAAAAGGTGGGTACTGTGACTCGTGCACAATTGGAAGAGATTGCAACAATAAAGATGCAGGATTTGAACGCAGCAGATATGGATGCAGCAGTCAAAATCATTGCTGGTAGTGCAGCAAGCATGGGTCTAAATGTCGAGGAGTAATCAGTAATGGCTAAGTTATCAAAAAAAGCAAAATTAATCAGTTCTAAAGTAGATAAAAGTAAACAATATTCTATTGCTGAAAGCGTGGCATTGCTAAAAGAATTTTCAAATCCAAAATTTGATGAGTCGGTTGATGTGAGTGTGGTTTTAGGTATCGATCCTAGAAAGTCAGATCAGAATGTGCGTGGTGCTTCTGTTTTGCCAAACGGTACGGGGAAAACTATACGTGTGGCCGTATTTACTCAAGGTCCAAATGCGGATGCTGCTAAAGAAGCGGGCGCGGATATCGTTGGGATGGACGATCTGGCAGATCAGGTTAAAAAAGGTGTGATGGATTTTGACGTGGTTGTTGCTTCTCCAGATGCAATGCGGGTTGTTGGTCAGTTGGGTCAGATTCTTGGGCCCCGCGGTCTGATGCCTAATCCAAAAGTAGGTACTGTAACCCCCGATGTGGCAGGTGCGGTTAAAAATGCAAAATCAGGCCAAGTGAGATACCGTACTGACAAAGGCGGAATTGTTCATTGTTCAATTGGGAAGGTTTCATTTGATGAAACTTCGATCAAACAGAATTTGGAATATTTGATTGCAGATTTGAAAAAGGCGAAACCTTCTTCTGCAAAAGGCGTTTATTTGAAGAAAATTGCCTTGTCATCAACTATGGGGCCAGGTCTGTGGCTGGATCAAAGTAGTATTGATGTTTAATAAATAACCTGCTGCAATGTGTGGCAGGTGTTTAACTAAAACTTTGGGTTGCTGGTTTTTACTTGCAACCGTCAAAGACCGTTGGTGCACGGCTTAATTGTAAAATGCCAGCGTAGACGGAGGCTCATTATAAAATGGGTGCCGTAAGGTGCGTTTCAATAGGGTTTAACTTATAAAAAGTAGAGTGTTTTCTACTTTGCTGAGTATCCAAAACTTGAAATGCTTGTAATAAAATCCAGACCCAGTGATGGGGTAGTACCGGAGGTAATCTGTGGCATTAAATCTGGAAGGAAAAAAAGCGGTTGTTGAAGAGGTAAGTCAATACGCTGCTAAGGCTTATTCTGCTGTTGCTGCTGAATATCGTGGCCTGACAGTTGGTGATTTGACTGAGCTGCGTAAAACTGCTAGAGAGACGGGAGTTTATCTTCGTGTAGTTAAAAATACATTGGCTAAGAAAGCGATAGCCGGAACTGATTTTGAATGTATGCAGGATGGGTTGGTAGGGCCGTTAATTCTTGCATTTTCAATGGAAGATCCTGGTTCTGCAGCGCGTCTTATCAATGATTTTTCAAAAAACAACGACAAGTTGATTGCTAAAATCGTAGCATTTGATGGTCAGGCACATGACCAATCAGAGTTAGCACGTCTAGCAAGTCTGCCTACGCGTGATCAAGGTATTAGTATGATTATGTCTGTTATGAAGGCACCAGTAGGCAAACTGGCTCGTACTTTGGCGGCTTTAAGAGATCAAAAGCAAGAAGCTGAAGCAGCTTAGTGCAATCAACCCGTTTAATATATAGTTTATAGAGGAAATAGAAAAATGGCTATCTCACAAGAAGATATTTTAGAAGCAGTTGCTGGTATGACTGTTATGGAAATTGTAGATTTAATTTCTGCAATGGAAGAAAAATTTGGCGTTACTGCAGCTGTTGCAGCTGCTGCTCCTGCAGCGGGTGGTGATGCTGGTGGCGCTGCTGCTGAGCAAACTGAATTTGATGTAATTCTGGCATCTTTTGGTGAAAATAAAGTAGCAGTTATTAAAGCAGTAAGAGGTGTTACTGGTTTAGGTCTGAAAGAAGCAAAAGCGGCTGTTGAAGGTGCTCCTACTCCATTGAAAGAAGGCGTGAGCAAAGAAGAAGCTGAAGAAGTGCAAAAAACACTTGAAGAGGCAGGTGCAACAGTTGAGATTAAATAATCCAACTGTTTGTTTAATTATTGGACAGGCGATACTGATCAAACAAATCCATAGCAACCAGGGAGATACCCTGAAACAAAAAGGATTTCGTATGGCGATCGGGAGTGGGTGTGACTAGTCTATCCGCTCAGTCTGAATAATAACTGCTTATAAGGCTGGTGATAGTTATTGTCATCGGCCTTTTACTGTTTGTGCAAAGTTGATTGTTAGAATTGCTCTGGATTGATCATTCAGTGTTAGAGCGTTCTCACAAAACTACTGAATTAAGCTATTCTTGGGTCAGTAGTAACAAATCTAGATTGAAATGTGTGCTTGTTGGAATTATATCGTAACAATTTTATATTTCCAGTTTACACGAATTTGAAATCGGAAAAATTTAGATTTGGTTTGCAGGATTTTGGTGCAGCTGAAATCCAATGTCTGAGTTGAGCTGACTTAAGACATTTATTTGATTATAACGATCCTTTACTGAAGGTACAAAAGCAATATGTCCTACTCTTTTACTGAAAAAAAGCGCATCCGTAATAATTTTGGAAAAGGGACTGAAGTCCTTAATGTTCCCTATTTATTAGCTACTCAAATTGATTCATACGCTAAATTTTTACAATCAGGCACTGGGGCTGATAAAAGGTCGGAAATTGGGTTGCATGGTGCCTTTTCAAGCGTGTTTCCGATAGTCAGTCATTCTGGCTATGCAGTATTGGAGTATGTCAAATACAGATTGGGTGAACCAACTTTTGATGTAAGAGAGTGTCAGCAGCGTGGTGCCACGTATGCTGCACCATTAAGAGTACTTGTCAGATTGGTCATCTATGATAAAGATGCACCGGTTACTGCAAAAATCGTAAAAGATATACGCGAGCAGGAAGTTTATATGGGTGAATTGCCACTCATGACTGAAAACGGTACATTTGTGATTAATGGAACTGAGCGGGTTATTGTTTCTCAGTTGCACCGGTCGCCTGGTGTTTTCTTTGATCATGATAAAGGCAAAACGCATTCATCAGGTAAGTTGCTCTTTAATGCCAGGGTAATTCCTTATAGAGGTTCATGGCTGGATTTTGAGTTTGATCATAAAGATGCCGTTTTTGTAAGAATAGACCGTCGACGTAAAATCCCAGCTACCATTTTATTGAGGGCCTTGGGATATAGTAACGAAGAAATGATTGAAATGTTCTTCGAAACGAATAAATTCAGTTTAAGCAAGGACAATATCAAATACCATATTATTCCTGAGCGGTTGCGTGGTGAAATGGCCTTGTTCAATATTGTTCATGAGGATGAAATTCTGGTGGAAGAGGGGCGTAGGATTACGGCTAAACACATCAGAAAAATGAACAAATTGAATGTGGAAAAAATCGTTGTACCTAAAGAATATCTGGTAGGCAAGATTTTAGGCCACAATGTTGTTGATGAATCCACTGGTGAATTACTGGCTAATGTTAATGATGAATTAAGTGATGAGTCTATTGAGCAATTAATTGAAGCGGGTGTGACAGATATAGACGTATTGTATGTCAATGATTTGGATAGAGGGGCTTACATTTCAAATGCTATGCGTCTTGATACGTCAACCAATAAATTGGAAGCTTTGGTTGAAATATACAGAATGATGCGTCCTGGTGAACCGCCAACCAAAGAATCAGCTGAAAAATTATTTGAAAACTTGTTTTTTACTCTGGATCGTTATGATCTATCACCCGTCGGTAGAATGAAGTTTAACCGCCGCCTGGGTCGTGTTGAAAAAGAAGGAGAGGGAACGCTCAGTAACGAAGACATCGTTGATGTTCTAAAAGAATTAATATCGATTCGTAACGGCAATGGTACAGTCGATGATATTGATCATCTTGGCAACCGAAGAGTTCGATCAGTAGGTGAAATGATTGAAAATCAGTTTCGTGTTGGTTTGGTCAGAGTTGAGCGTGTAGTCAGAGAGCGTTTGACACTGGCAGATTCAGAAGGTTATATGCCGCAGGAGATTATAAACGCCAAACCTGTTTCTGCTGCGGTTAAAGAATTCTTTGGTTCGAGTCAGTTGTCACAATTTATGGATCAAAACAATCCCCTGTCTCAGGTAACGCATAAACGACGTGTTTCTGCTTTAGGGCCAGGAGGTTTGGCACGTGAAAGAGCGGGTTTTGAAGTACGGGATGTGCATACTACGCATTATGGTCGTGTATGCCCTATTGAAACGCCAGAGGGTCCGAATATCGGCCTGATTAATTCATTATCAGTCTATGCTCGAACCAACGCATATGGTTTCCTGGAAACACCCTATAGAAAAGTTGAAGATGGAAAAGTGACAGATAAGGTGGATTATTTATCTGCCATTGAAGAAGGTGATTTTGTTATTGCCCAATCCAGTGTTGCCATCGATGTAGACGGCAAGCTGGTAGAAGGACTGGTTTCAGCACGACATAAAGACGAATTCACTTTAGCATCGTCTGCTTCAGTACAATATATGGACGTTTCGTCAAAACAGATTGTATCGGTTGCAGCGTCAATTATTCCATTTTTGGAGCATGATGATGCCAACCGTGCTTTGATGGGATCCAACATGCAACGACAGGCTGTTCCAACCTTAAGAGCTGAAAAACCTCTGGTTGGTACAGGTATGGAAAGAGTTGTGGCTAAAGATTCTGGTGTGGCTGTTGTAGCTAAACGGGGTGGAATTATTGAAACAGTGGATGCGGCACGGATTGTTGTTAAGGTGAATGAAAATGAAACCGTTGCTGGATTGCCTAATGTTGATATTTACAATCTGACAAAATACACACGCTCAAATCAAAATACCTGTATCAACCAAAAACCTCTGGTCATGCCGGGTGACGGTGTGAATGCGGGTGATGTTCTGGCAGATGGCCCATCAACCGATATTGGTGAATTGGCTTTGGGGCAAAACATGTTAATTGCCTTTATGCCTTGGAATGGTTATAACTTTG
>SPJK01018116.1_pt1 | contig 10478 bp, 15 predicted proteins | sample 3741771 | NCBI WGS metagenome assembly SPJK01 (sample SAMN10925997, study PRJNA522277) | cold seep metagenome | isolation source: Elba SIP-enriched marine methane seep metagenome, extraction at timepoint T2 | place: Italy: coast of Elba, Mediterranean Sea
ACGCCTAAAACGGAACCGCCGCCAGCACAAGGCTGACGGCGGTTTTGAACTCAGTCGAAATGTGTGCCGGATTAATAGCCAGGCGCATACTGAACGGGAACGACATACGCGCCGTCCTCGCGGAATTCGACATTCACGCGTTGACCCGGCTGAATATTGGTATCCGCCGGTTGGACAAAGGCTTTCACGTTGCCGTCATTAAATTCGACGGTAACCGCGATGCCTTGCTTGGTGCCTGCGGCGGTGCCGATCATGTTCCCGGCAATGCCGCCGAGCACGGCGCCGCCAATGGCGCCAGCGGTCTGGGCTTTGTCGCCGCCGCCAAGCTCAGACCCGGCAAGTCCGCCGAGTACTGCGCCAGTTGCAGTGCCGATGATCGAGCGATCTGGCTTGATGGTTACGGCGCGGACATTGGTGACTACGCCTGGTTTCACGGTCATCGCATAGCCAACAGAGCTGGAATTGACGGTGTTCGCGCCATACGTGCTCTGGCAGCCCGCAATGGCGAGGGTCATGGCAGCTAATGCGCCTGCGATAAGTTTGGTCGGTGCCTTCGTGGCAGTCATAACGGTCGTCATGGTATAGTGCTCCTTATGCACGTGTGTGACTGTGCCTGTTTTGGCGTATGGCAGGTGAACTCTCTATGAACCTGAAAAGGCCCATTTGTGGCAAAACCGACTGACTTTATGACAATTTCGTCATGAGTCGCGCGTGAGGCGAGAAATGTAGAACGCATCATGTCCGAACTTGCCATTTGGCAGAGTCAGCATGTCTCCGACCGCGGTGAGACTGCTCTCAAATCCCGGTGCCTCATCCGGTTTAATGGGCCTGCGGCTGAGGGGCGTATCCGTTAAGACGCGATCAACCAGGTCCCGGCCTTCATGCGGCAGCGGCGAACACACGCAATAAAGCAGCGTTCCGCCAGGCTTGAGCATTTTCGCAGCCGCGCGCAGCAAGCGTTCCTGAATGCCGGGAAACCGTTCGACATCTTCGGCAGACTTGATCCAAGGCCCTTCCGGATGACGGCGCAAAGTGCCCAAAGCGGAGCAGGGCGCGTCGAGCAAGATCTTGTCGACGGGCTCTGGCGGGTTCCAGCTTGTGGCATCTGCCTGGACCACGTCGACTTTGCCTTTGAAACCGGTGCGCCAAAGATTTTGTTTCAGCCGTTTCAGACGCGGTTTGGACCGGTCTATCGCGGTGACGCTGGCGCCACTTGCAGCAAGTTGCAGGGTTTTGCCCCCAGGCGCCGCGCAGATATCGAGAATGGTGTCCCCCGTTTGCGGGTCCAGCAGCCGCGCTGGCAGGGTCGCGGCAATATCCTGGACCCACCAATCGCCTTCTTCAAACCCGGGAATTTGTTCGAGATTTGGCGCATCGACCTGGACCGAATATTCGCCGACGACCTCTCCGCTGACCTGCGCCGCGAGCGCTGCCGGGTCGCCCGACTTCGCGGTTAAATAAGTTTGCGGTTGCGCAATCTGAGCTTCGGCCAGGGACCGCGCTGCGTCGGGGCCTAGACCGTTCACCATGACGGCTTGAAACCATGCCGGCCAGATGGCTTCGACCGGAGCGGCATCGAAGCTGGATCGATCGGCAACGACTTTGCGAAGGACGGCGTTCAGAAACCCGGTTGCGCGGTTTGCGCGTGGCCACATTTTTGCAGCCGATACGGTCTCGCCAACAACAGCATGATCTGGGGTTTCCATGATCCAGGACTGCGCCGCACCGATCCGCAACAAGGCACGGGAAGGCGGTGTTGCGGTCTCCAGTGGGCGGTCGAGAAACGGGGCGAGGCCAAGGTCGATGCGTCCGAGATGTCGGAGTGCGGCGCTGGCCATGGCGCGCGCAAAGCCGCGATCGGGGCCTTTCAGTGTGTCGTATCGCTCGGTGGTCGCCAGCGCTTCGTCGAGCGTGCGTCCTTCGTCCAGCACGGTCATTAAGAGCTGGGCAGCCGCGAGCCGGGCAAACGCGCCGCTCATAAGAGATCGTCTCTGGTCATTATAATGAGTGCTTCCATGCCATTGATCCGCAGGCGGTTTAGTTGCGGTGTTTGGTCAGGGATGCGGGCGGCGTCAAGCGGAAGTCACCGCGCTAGCCCCAGGGACCCGCAGCGCGGCGCGGCTGAACCGTTTCTGGCTGTACGCCCATTTCCGCGGCCAGACGGTTCAGCGCTTCGATCCGGTTCTGGGTTGCAGGATGGGTTGAGAACAGGCTGTCACCGCGGCGACCGGCGAGCGGATTCATGATATACATATGCGCCATGGCGGGATTGGCTTCTGCACGGCGATTGACGGTCGCGCGCGCGCCGCGATCAATCTTGGCGAGCGCTGAGGCGAGCCAGAGCGGGTTACCGCAAATTTCAGCGCCGCGTTTGTCTGCTTCATACTCACGCGACCGGCTGATCGCCATTTGCACCAGACCCGCCGCCATTGGCGCGAAGATCATAATCAGCAGGCCGGAAATCATCCCACCGCGCTCGCGACTGGTGAAGAACAGCGCGAAATTTGCCAGCATGCCTATCGCGCCCGCAATCGTCGCAGTGACGGTCATGGTCAGCGTATCACGGTTTTGAACATGCGCGAGCTCGTGCGCCATCACCCCGGCGGCTTCCTCGCGGGACAGAATAGAGAGCAGACCGGTGGTCGCCGCCACGGCCGCGTTTTTCGGATCACGCCCGGTCGCGAATGCGTTCGGCTGCTGCGTGTCGATAATATAGATTTTCGGCTCCGGCATGCCTGCCGATTGCGCCAACGCCCTGGTGTCCTGAACAAAGGTTCGCACAACCGGGCTGCGGTCGTGCTCATCGACTTGCCGCGCCCCCTGCATGCGCAAGACGATTTTGTCCGCGTTCCAGTACGAGAACAGGTTCAGTCCGCCGGCAATGACAAAGGCGATGCCCATTCCCATGACGCCGCCGACAAGATATCCCACCGCCATAAACAAGGCGGTGAGTGCAGCCAGTAGCATAAACGTCTTTGCTGTGCCCATGTGTCAGGGGTCCTTGCGCGGTAAAGTTGAGGGCCTACGTCTTCTCCTAGAAGATATATGGATTGGTTAACAAAACCGGGAGTCTTGTTCATGTCAGATGAAAAAAACGTCACAAAACCGGATTTGTCGCCTGCGGCTCAGCGCGCGCTGGCGGAAGCCGAGGCCCGCCGCGTCGAACAAGAGCTGAAAGAACAAGAGCTTGAGTCAAAACGCGCTGGCGAAAAAGGTGGACCACCCGAAGAACGCGTGCGCTACGGCGATTGGGAAAAAGCGGGTCGCGCTGTCGATTTTTAAGGGCGGGCCGGGTTTTCGGTTCAGCACAAAAGCCTGCGGGGCGCTATTTTTGCCGCGATCAGTTGACTCATGATTTAATATGTAATTAGGTAATTACATGATTACTAATGACGATATGGATCTGGTTTTTCACGCGCTGGCGCATCAGACACGCCGGCGGATCCTTGATCTGGTGCGTGACAAGCCCGGACAGAGCGTCGGTGAACTCGCCAATGCGTTCGATGTCAGCCGCATCGCGATCATGAACCACCTGAAGGTCCTGCAAGAGGCGGGGCTGCTTGTGAGTCAGAAAGACGGACGAACCCGTCGGCTGTATCTCAACGCGATGCCGATTCAAGCCATCCATGAGCGATGGATCGATGCGTATAGCGGCTTCTGGGCCGATCGTCTGAGCTTCATCAAACATGCGGCCGAAGGGGTCGCGCAGAACATCAAAATTCAGAAGGAGGATGGGACCCATGACTGATCAGCCGGACTATGCCGAAAAAACAATCCACAGAACATTTATCGAAGCGCCGATCGAAACCGTGTGGTCGGTCCTGGTGGCAACGGACAAGCCACTGCCGTTTTTCTTTGGCAGTATTTGCGACACGAAAGACGGGCTGAAACCGGGCGTTCAGATGCGCATGGTGCACCCCAACCGCAAGATCGCCATGGTCGTCGGCGAAGTGCTCGCATTCGAGCCGCCGCACTTGTACAGCCACACATTCAAGATGACCAATCTCAAGGATGACCCGTGTACGGTGACCTACGAATTGCGAGAGAAACAGGGCGGAACTGAATTCGACCTGATCATTGAAAATGCGATCCAGGGCAGCGATCTGCACAAGCAGATGATTGGCGCGCAGGACTTTATCGCCAAGAATCTCAAGAAGATTTCCGAGACCGGCAAACCCGCCTTCAGTGGCACAATGGTGACCGTCATGTCGCCGCTGGTTGCTCTGCTGGCGAAGAAAGAACAACGTATTGAACACTGGCCGCTGGAACCAGGCACTTCCGGTCCGGCGCTGGTCAAGGAGGCTTAGACAATGGCAAAATCCCCAGAAGAGCTCGCACAGACCATGATTGACAATCTGCCGGAGAAAACCGGCAAGTCGCTCAGCGAATGGCAAACCGTTGTCGCGGCGAGCGGGGCCGTGAAGCATGGTGAGATCATGAAACTGCTCAAAGGCGAGCATGGCGTGACCCATGGGTTCGCGAATTTGATCGCGCAAAAATGCATCGGCAACATGGATGTCAGTTCAGAGGACCTCGTTGCCAATCAGTATAAAGGCAAAGAGGCGCTTAAGCCGATCCACGACGCGATCGTGGCCCATGTGAAGACATTCGGCGCTGAGCTCGAAATCGCGCCGAAAAAGACCAGTGTCAGCTTGCGCCGCAAGAAACAATTTGCGCTGATCCAACCGTCGACGAAAACCCGGATTGATCTTGGGCTCAATCTCAAGGGTGAGCCTGCCCAGGGGCGGCTCGAAACAATGAGCGGCATGTGCACGCACAAGATCAAGCTGACCGATGTCGAGACGTTTGACGATGAGGTGCGGGTCTGGCTCAAGGACGCGTTTGATCGCGCTGGCTAGCGCCTATCATTATTCGGCAACAACAAGATTGCTCTAGCGCCCGATCGACCGGTTGCCATTGCCCTGACGTGGGCGATCCTGTCCGCGTGGACGCTCAGCCGCATCGACGTCTCGGCGACCGTCGCCATCGCGGCGCGGCGCCCGCAGGTCGGCAATGATAATGTCGCCGCTGATCTCGTCGGCGTAATCAATCCCGAGATTGTTGATCACCAGCGTGAACTCGTCGAGATCGACGCGGCGGTCGAGATTTGGGTCAAAGCGGAATGGATTGGCGAGACTGTCATCACGGGTCGGCAAGCCTTGCGCCCAGTCTTGTTGTTCGAGCGCGGTGAGATGCCCGTCCTGATTATTATCGGCGTCCTGAAATGCAGCCGGGATTCCGGCATCAATTTCGGTCCGGCTGACGCGGCCATCACTATTGAGGTCGAATGTGATGAACAGGCCAGCGCCGGGTTTCAGTCGATCTGCTCTGGTCTGCTGGCGCAGCGCTTCATCGCGAACTTCGCCTTGTCCCGGCAGGCGCAAGAGCTCATCTTCGTCGACCTGGGCAAGCGCCGGGGCTGTCAGACAAATCGTTGCCAGTGCGGCCAATGCGGCGGATCGGATCATGGGAACTCCACTCTACGTCTGGTTCGACATATAATCATTTGCGACATGAATGCCACATGACGTCTCCGTCAGGCTTGCGGTGAAAATGTGTCGGCGCCAGAAAAACGATCTTTCATGTTCGGGTCAAGAACAGGTCGAGGTGAAGCAAAGTCTTGACCGCGCTGTCGAGTCCGGGTCGATCTATCATTTCAATCAGTTGAGTAGCTTTTACAACCTCAATGACCGCGTTCATTTGGCGGTCTGATCCCACGGAGGAATATGATGGGAAAACGTGACGATCTGATCGCAAAATACGCAAAAGATCTGGAAGAGAAGTGCGGTATGAAGCCGGACATGAAACTTCTGACGGCTGTGACCGTCGCCTGCGGTCCTTCGATTTATCGCAATGATGCCTCAACCGTATCAGCGACCCAGAAGAGCGAACTTGAAACGGTCAAGAAAAGTTTCCTGATCAAGAAGCTCGGCTTGAAGGACACTCCAAAGCTCGACGAAGGCATCGCGGCTGCGATGGATACGTATGGCCGATCGGTACGCAAAAAGTATCGCGCTGTTGTCTACTATCTTCTGGTCAAGCACTTCCGCAAAGCCAGCATGTTCAAATAGGCGCTTTGCTCAAAAAGAAAATTTCGGAGGGCTGGGAGAAATCTCAGCCCTTTTTGTATCTGAAAATCTTAACAGACTGTCGGGCTTTGTTAACCCGGACTTAACGCAAAGGCAGCATTCGGTTAACCAGTGCATAGTGCGGTTCGGCGACTGATTCGCCGAGGCGGGAACGGAGTTTGCGATGCAGATCACAGCCGATCAGGTCCCTTTGATCATCGCGGTGGGCGCCCTGGCGCTTGGCTTGGCTTTCATCCTCTGGGCGTTGCGAACGTCCGACGGCGCGCGTGGCGCAGCCAAGCGATATAAAGACAAAGCCAATGATGCAGAGTCGTCGGTTGCGGAAATGAAATCCGTTCTCGGCGCACATCCTGGCGTCATACTGGTCTGGCAGGGCGAGGAGATCGACGTTGATGCGGACGACATTACCCCGCCCGACATTCACGGATCGCCGGTCGCGTTGGCCAGCCTGCTGCGCTTTACCGATGATGCGGTCTCAATCGATCCCGCTGTGCGGATCATTGAAGGTCTTGCCGATCTCGAAGCCCGCGATGCCAGCGGCGTTGATTCCACTTTGCGCATCCGGCTTCGCGAACTGGCCGAGCAAGGCCAGCCATTCTCTCTGACGATTATCGGACAGAATGGCCGCTTCCTCGAAGCCGATGGCCGCACGGCCGGCGCGCGCGTGGTCGTCTGGATCACTGACTCAACCATCAAAGGTCTGGAAGAAAGCTCCGCCCGTGGCCGGCTCGAAGAAGCGCGGCAAGTGATTGCGCGTGATCCGACGGCCTTTCTTGATATGCTTGGCAAAGCGCCGTTCCCGGCCTGGCGCATTTCAGGTGTTGGACGCCTGCAATGGGCGAACCCCGCTTATGTGGATGTCGTCGATGGCGACAACCTTGATCGTGTCCTCGAACGTCAGGTGATGCTTGATGAAAAAGCTGTCGAGCAGATTCGCAAGACCCTGACCGATGGCAAGGAAATCGATGAAACCCGCCACATCGCCGTTAAAGGTGAACGCCGCGCGATGCGGGTTCTGTCATTCCCGCTGTCTGGCGGCGTTGGTGCGATGGCCTTCGATGTGACCGAACAGGAACGGGCCCGCGATGATCTCGATAAACATGTGCGCGCGCATGATGAGACGCTGAACCATGTTGCGGATGCGGTGGCGATTTTCAGTTCCGAGCGAAAGCTGACCTTCCACAATCGCGCATTTGCGAAAATGTGGGATATGGATGAGGGCTTCCTGCTCGATATGCCAAGCCATGGCCAATTGCTGGATCGGCTGCGGGAGCGGCGTAAACTTCCAGCCCAGGCCGAATACGCCAAATGGCGCGCTGAGGAGCTCTCTTATTATCTCGACATTAGTGGGATCGAGGAAGACGAGTGGCACTTGCCGGATAACCGGACCCTGAAAGTGACACGCCAGCGCCACCCCATGGGCGGCCTGCTCATCCTGTTTAAGGACATTACCAGCGAGCTCGATCTGCGCACCAAGTATAATGCGATGATCAAAACTCAGAGCAAGACATTGGACAGCCTGCACGAAGCCGTCGTCGTGTTTGGAACCGATGGACGCCTGAAACTATCCAATAGCGCGTTCGCTGAGCTTTGGGGTGTTGAGGAAGAATTGCTCAAGGATGAGCCGGACTATGATGATATTGCAGATTTCTGCGTGCCACTCTTCCATGATCGCGACACGTGGAATGCGATCAAAGCCCACATCACCGATCCGGGCGCGCGCCAGGAAACCACGGGCGAAATGCGGCGCTCGGACGGATCTATTCTCACTTACGTCACCAAGCCATTGCCCGACGGGAATACGCTGATCGGGTTTGCCGACGTCTCGGCCCAGCGCTCTGTCGAAACGGCGCTGCGCGATCGCGCCGAAGCGTTTGAAACGGCGGACCGGCTCAAGACCGAGTTCGTGAAGAATGTCAGCTATCAGCTGCGCTCACCGCTGCAGACCATCCTTGGCTATGGCGAGTTCCTGCAAATGGAACGGATTGGCGACCTGAACGATGCACAGCGCGACAAAGTCGATGCGATTTGTGAGGCGTCCAATCATCTCAACGACCTGATTGGTAATATTCTCGATCTGGCAATGATCGAAGCTGGGCGCATGGATCTCGATATCAGCGAGGTGGATCTGAAGGCCTTGATCGACGAGGCGGTATCCATCGGCGTGACCAATGCGGCAGATACCGAGGTCGAAGTGATTTCTGATATCTCCGCCGAGCTCGGTAGGATCGAAGCGGATGAGAAGCGCATTCGTCAAATTCTGTTCAATCTGGTGTCCAACGCGCTGAGGTTCACAGATCCGGGTGGCAAGGTCACGATTTCGGCCGAGCGCATGGGCGATACCGCCAAACTGACCGTCAAGGATAATGGCAGAGGAATTCCAGCGGAGGACCAGGCGACCCGATTTGACAGTTTCACGTCCAGCGATCGCCGCGGTGCCGGGCTCGGTCTGTCGCTGGTGAAGCACTTCGTTCAGCTGCATGGCGGCAATGTCGGAATCAAGTCGCGACCAGGTGGCGGCACAGAAGTGGTCTGCTGGATCCCTGTCGAGGCGTCCCCGCAAGGCGGAACCAACCGTCCAGAAAAGCTCGCTGCGTAATCGCGGTTTCTCAACCAACAGGCGCAATCGCTTGCCAGCGCGCGCTCTGACCGGCACTCTACTTGTTCAGGCGAATACCGCCTGGTTACACAAAGGGAGGCCAGAATGGCTGTAGCACGCGTCACCGAAATTATCGCGGGATCGAAAAAGAGTTTTCACGATGCGGTGGAAAAGGGAATTGCTCGCGCCAACAAGACGCTCAAAAACGTCGAGGGCGCATGGGTAAAGGATCAATCGATCATTCTCGACAACGGCGAAATCAAAGAATATCGGGTCGTCATGAAGGTGACATTCATCCTGAAATAGGATGACGACAAATCTCAAACAAAGACCCCCGCTTCGATTGAGGCGGGGGTCTTTTGTTTAGCACCGTGTCCAATGTCAGATCCGGATGAGCTGATCCAGTGCGAGCGATTGCAGGTTCTGAGATGGTGCCCATGGCTCCTGGTCAATCGGAGCGTCGATCGAGACCGGCGTCGAGGTGACTTCTGCAACAGCAGGCAGCGCTGCAGCGAGCAGCGAGGCGGCGGCGAGGACGCCGAGGCCGCCGACACAAATCGATCTTGTATATTTTGGCGCTTTCATACCGCGTCCCTCCGTGTGGTGTTTGCGAGGAGGCGGTGCAACGCCCATGCCAGCGACCATAGAGGCGGTGGGCACTCGCCTATCAGGCGAATTGTCTCGTTCGAATAGACCGGTCGCGCGCGTGTCGAACCCGGCGCGTCCTGATTCGGAACAATTCCCGGTGGATTCCCTAGAATCGGAAAAGCTGTGCTATGATCAGTTTACACAACACACCAAAGCAAGGAGGTGGCCAATGCTGATCGATACGATTCTCAAGGACAAGGGCAACGTAGTGGAGACGATTTCCGATTCGTTGACACTGTTGGAAGCCGCCAAAATTCTGGATCAGAAGAGAATCGGAGCGATTGTGGCCGTCGATGATACAGGCGAGCTGTGCGGTGTATTGTCGGAACGCGATATTGTCCGGCGCTTCGCGCGCAATGCGGGAAAGACCGTCGACATGACGGTGGCGCAGGCGATGACGCGCGGTGTGATTACCGCCGACCCTGCTGAAGATGTCGATACCTGCCTAGGTCGCATGACCGATCGCCGGATTCGCCACTTGCCGGTGGTTGATAATGGCAAGCTCACGGGCATCATCTCGATCGGTGATCTGGTGAAGTACAAAATCGACTCCGTGCTGGCCGAAGCTGAAGCGATGGAAGCCTATATCCGCAGCGGCTAGGCCCCGGCGCAGCAGGGATACAAAAGGTTGATCGCGCACCTGCAAAAATGTGCGTAACAGGCGAATTTTTTGCTTGCCAAAACCCCCGAACAGATTCTATATGGGGGCTTGCTTCGTGATTGCCTCAAGTTTGTGGGGCCGGTTAAACGGCTTAACGGGTTTGCGTCGCCAAAAATTTGAAAAGTTGTAATTGCAACCTTTCTGCAGTTTTGGTGATAAACGGTGTTGACGGGGTGAGGGCGGGTCTGTAGAGACCGGCGCTTCACGGAAATGCCTCACTCAACTGGGGCCGGTCAAACGGCTCAGGGTGACTTTTCGGCTCAAAAACAGGGTTTTTCAGTTCGCTGAAATTGCTCTGCAGAAAGTCGAAAAAAAGGTGTTGACGCAAAATTCGGCGGCTGTATAAGCCGCCTCTTCCGGTCGACGGGGCGCCAAGCTCCAGACGCCGAAAACGGGCTCCGGCCCAGCTGTTTGACATCGCAGGAATTAGGAAGAGAAACGCAGGCGGCATAGGCGACTAGCGGTCCTTTTATAAGGACCA